>Ga0209810_1002901_pt1 | contig 19177 bp, 16 predicted proteins | sample Coa_R1_7_FD_187159 | JGI IMG/M metagenome (GOLD analysis project Ga0209810, IMG submission 187159) | Surface soil microbial communities from Centralia Pennsylvania, which are recovering from an underground coalmine fire - Coalmine... | ecosystem: Environmental > Terrestrial > Soil > Unclassified...
CCGTTCCCGCCGACGCCGACTAGCCGCGGACCGCCAATGGAGTGGCAATTCACCCTGGTCCTGCTGACCAACGGCGTCATGATCGGCCTCATGTATGCGCTGATCGCGCTCGGCTTCGTCTTGATCTACAAGGCGACCGACGCGATCAACTTCGCGCAGGGCGAGTTCGTGATGTTCGCCGGCTTCATCGCGGCGGCGGCGGCGAGCGAGGCGGGGCTGCCGTTCTGGGCGGCGGCGCTGGTATCGATCATTGGGATGGTGACGCTTGGCTTCGGCCTCGAGCGGGTCGTGCTGCGGCCGCTGATCGGCCGGCCGGTCATCGCGGTGGTGATGGCGACCATCGGCCTTGCCGCGGTTTTGCGCGGCGTCTCTGTCGTCTTGTTCGGCGCCAGCACCCTGTCGATCACGATGCCGGTCGGCGACATGCCGATCGATCTCGGCTTCGTGACGGTGCCACCGGTGCAGCTGGTGGGGGCCGCCGTCAGCATCGTCTTCCTCGCCGTCTTCACCTGGTTCTTTCTGAAGAGCCGCATCGGCATCGCGATGCGCGCCGTCGCCGACAGCCAGCAGGTGGCGATGGCGATGGGCATCAACGTGCAGCGCTATTTTGCGCTGGCGTGGGCGATGGCGGGCGTCGTGTCGGCGATCGGCGGCGTCGTCTGGGGCGCGATGCTCGGCGTCGACAACCAGCTCGCGCTGGTCGGCCTCAAGGTGTTCCCGGTGGTGATCCTCGGCGGCCTCGACTCGGTCGCGGGGGCGGTGATCGGCGGGCTCATCATCGGCATCGTCGAGAACATGACGGCCGGCTATTTCGACCCGATCGTCGGCGGCGGCACCAAGGATTTCATCCCCTACGTGCTGATGATCATCGTGCTGATGATCCGCCCCGAAGGCATCTTCGGCCGTCGTCGGATCGAGCGCGTGTGACGGGGCGGAGCTAGAAGATGTTTCACCGCGAGGCCGGCGTCTTCAAGACCAGCTACGCCGCGGACATGGCGCTCTACCCGCTGCCGATCGCGCGATGGGCGGTGGCGGCGCTGGCGGGTCTGTTCATCGTTATCGCGCCGCTGTTCTTCAGCGAATACATCGTCTCGATCCTGAACCTGATCCTGATCGCCATCGTCGGCGCGCTCGGGCTCAACATCCTCGTCGGCTACACCGGGCAGATCTCGATCGGGCACGGCGCCTTCATGTCGGTCGGCGCCTATACCGCGGCGCATCTCGTCGTCAGCCTGCACCTGCCGTTCTGGATCACGATCCCGGCCGGCGGCTGCCTTGCCGCCGCGATCGGTGCGATCGTCGGCATCCCATCGCTGCGCATCAAGGGCATTTATCTCGCCATCGCGACGCTCGCGGCGCAGCTCATCATCGAGTGGATGATCAACCACGTGCCGTGGATTTCCGGCGGCACCCAGGCGACGATCAACCTGCCGCGGCCGTCGGTGTTCGGGGTCCAGCTCGTGACCGAGCGGCAGATCTACCTGTTCCTGCTGTTCTTCGTCCTCGTCGCGCTGATCGCGACCCTGAACCTGATGCGCAGCCGCGTCGGCCGCGCCTTCATCGCGATCCGCGACCAGGACATCGCCGCCGAGATCATCGGCATCAACATCTTCCGCTACAAGCTCTACGCCTTCGCGATCTCGTCCTTCTACGCCGGGGTCGCCGGCGCGCTCGAGAGCTACTACCTCGGCATCGCCAATTACGAGCAGTTCCAGATCGACGTGTCGATCGACTATCTCGCGATGGTCATCATCGGCGGTCTTGGTTCGGTGCTCGGCTCGGTGTTCGGCGCCGTCTTCGTCACCTTGCTGCCGATCGCCACGCGGTGGTTCCTCAATTCGTTCGGCGGGTTCATCTTTTCCTATTCCGACCTGCTGAGCGTCGTGCCCAACCTGCGGCTGATCCTGTTCGGCGGGCTGATCATCTTTTTCCTCGTGGTCGAGCCGGAAGGCCTCAACCGCCTGTGGCGCAACATCCGCAATTACTTCCGCTTATGGCCATTCTCATACTGAGGCGCATGGACGAAAGGCAGAAGGGAGGAACGACGATGGCTACCCGAGCAAAGACGATGCTGACGCTCGCGGCGGGCGCCGCGGCCGCACTGGCGCTGGCGCGGCCGGCGGCGGCCGAGGACAAGACGATCATCATCGGCGACCAGTGCGACCGCACCGGCCCGACCCAGATCGTCGGCACCACGCTGTGCCCGGCGATGCAGGACTACTACAAGCTGGTCAACAGCAAAGGCGGGGTCGACGGCTGGACCATCAAGGGCGACGAGATCGACAACGCCTACAAGGTCCCGGAGGGCATCGAAGCGTACGAGCGGCAGAAGCAGGAAGGCGTCGTGATGATGACGCTCTACGGCACGCCGCAGACCGTGGCGCTGAACCAGCGGCTCGAACAGGACCACATTCCGACCACATCGCCGGGTTTCGGCATCTCCGCCGCGGCCGACGGCACCCGCTATCCCTATCTGTTCCCGATTGCCGCCACCTATTGGTCGCAGGGCGCGGCGGCGGTGCAGTTCGCCAAGGACAAGCTCGGCGGCAGCCTCAAGGGCAAGAAGATCGCCTACGTCTATTACGACAATCCCGCCGGCAAGGAGCCGATGGTCATCCTCAACCAGCTGCAGAAGGATGAGGGCTTCGAATTGCGCACCTTCGCGGTGCCGCCGCCGGGCGTCGAGCTAGGCGCGCAGATCCTCGACATTTCCCAGCGCTACAAGCCCGATTTCGTGATCGCCCATCTGTTCGGCCGCTCGCCATCGGTGCTGATCAAGGGCTTGAAGGGCGCCGGCTACCCGCTGTCGCACGTCGTCGGCCTCGTCTGGGCCTCCGCCGAGGATGACATCAAGGCCGCCGGCGGCTGGGGCGTCGCCGAAGGCTACAACACGATGCAGTTCGCCGGCGCCGGCGACGACTACCCGGTCCGCCACGAAATCGAGGCGATGTACAAGAAGGACGGCAAGGATCCGCCGCCGACGATGGCCAACACCGTCATCTATAACCGCGGCCTCCTCCAGGCGGCGGTCCAGGTCGAGGCCATCCGCAACGCGCTGAAGCTGAGCGGCGGCAAGATGCCGACGCACGAGCAGGTGAAGCAGGGGCTGGAGCAGATCCACGACTTCACGCTCGGCGGGCTGGTGCCGCCGCTGCAGATCACCGCGACCGACCACGAGGGCGGCGGCTGGGTGCGGATATTCACGGCCAAGGGCGGCAAGTTCGTCCCGGCCACCGACTGGATCCACCCCTACCGCCAGGTCGTCGAGGCGGCCGTGCACGCCACCGAGTAGCGGGATCGGCAGGAGCAACGGACCCGCCCGATGCTGGCGCTCAACAACATCGAGGTCGTCTACGACGGCGTGATCCTCGTGCTGCGGGGCGTGTCGCTGGCCGCCGAGGAGGGGCACATCACGACCCTCCTCGGCGCCAACGGCGCCGGCAAAACCACAACCTTAAAGGCGGTCTCCGGCCTGCTGCACGCCGAGCGAGGCGAGGTCACCAAGGGCAATGTCGAACTCGATGGCGTCCGCCTCGACCGTCTGCCGCCGCACGAGGTCGTCAAGCGCGGGATCGTGCAGGTGTTCGAAGGCCGCCGCGTCTTTGAGAATCTGACGATCGAGGAAAATCTCGTCGCCGGGGCGCACAGCAAGCGCGACTCCGCCGAGGTGCGGCGCGGCATCGACCGGGTCTACGCCAGCTTCCCGGTGCTCCGGGAGCGGCGCAACATCTCCGCCGGCTATCTCTCGGGCGGCGAGCAGCAGATGCTGGTCATCGGCCGCGCCTTGATGTCCGATCCCAAGGTCATCCTGCTCGACGAACCCTCACTCGGCCTCGCCCCGATGGTCGTCGAGGAGATTTTCGGCGTTGTTCGCCGCCTCAAGGAGGAGCAGGGGCTGACGGTGCTCCTGGTCGAGCAGAACGCGGCATTGGCGCTCGACATCGCCGACCACGGCTATGTCATGGAGAACGGCCGCATCGTGCTCGAAGGCCCGGCCAATACGCTGCGGCAGAACTCCGACGTCAAGGAGTTCTATCTCGGCCTCAACGATGCCGGCACGCGCAAATCCTACCGCGAGACCAAGAACTACCGGCGCCGCAAGCGCTGGTTGTCGTAACCGCGATGCCCGCCGCCGCCCCGTTCGAGGCTCCCGTCGTCGACTCGCTGGCGGTGCGGGTCGTCGTCGACTCGGTCTTTGACCAGTTCATGCCCAAGGCGACGCATCCGCTCGTGCAGATCGAGCATGTCGGGCGCATCCGCCACAACCTTCATTCGACCTTGGCCGGCGAATGGGGCCTGTCGCTGCACCTGGAATCGGCCGCCGCCAACCGCCGCGCCCAATACCTGCTCGACTTCGGCTATACGCCGGAAGTGCTGCTGCGCAATTTCGACCTGCTCGGCCTGTCGCCGGAGCGGCTCGACGGGCTGATCCTCAGCCACGGGCACCGCGACCACTACGGCGGCCTCAACGGCTTCGTCGCGCATCACCGGGACCGGATGCGCGACGACATCCGGCTGTTCGCCGGCGGCAAAGAGAATTTCCGCGAGAAGTGGATCGGCTCGCGCGACGAGGAGCCGCAATCCTGGGGGTCGCTCGACCGCGCCGCGCTGGAGGCGGCGCGCGTGGCGACGGTTTGCTGCGACCACCCGCACGCGCTCGCCGGCCCGTTCACGACCGGCGCGATCGCGCGCCAATCCTTCGAGCGGGTATTGCCCAACACGCTGGTCGAGCCGACGCCGGCCGATCATTTCACCGAGGACGAGCGGCGCGGCCGGCTCGTGCCCGACCGCCATCCCGACGAACACGCCACCTGCTACATCGTCAAGGGCCGCGGCCTCGTCGTGATCTCGTCGTGCAGCCATTGCGGCGTCATCAACGCCATCCGCACGGCGATGGAAGTCTCGGGCGTGGACAAGCTGCACGCCGTGCTCGGCGGCTTCCACCTCGGCGTCGCGCCGCCCGATTATGTCGACCATACGATCGCGGAACTGAAGGCGCTCGCGCCCGATGTCGTGATTCCGATGCACTGCACCGGCCGCAATTTCATCGCCCGCATTCGGGCCGAGATGCCCGACCGCCTGATCGACTGGAACACCGGCAGCCGCTTCACCTTCGGCGTGTAGCCTATTCGCGAAAGGCGAAATGATACGCGCGGCCGCGGCGCCTGATGTGCCCGGCCGTGGGGGGCGGGAAATGCGCCGGCAGGATCAGCGTGTCGCTGTCGGCGTATTGCTCGACGAGGCGGGTGCGGGTGCGGCGCGACAAGTCCATGTCGCTGCACGCGCGGGTCGACCATTCCGGCTTCAGCAGCTGGATCGGGTGGTGCAGCACGTCGCCGACGAAGAGGCCGCGGTCCTGGCCGGAGCGGGCGTGGATCACGACGTTGCCTGGGGTGTGGCCGGGCGCGCCTTCGAGCCACAGCCCGTCGTCGAGTGCATAATCGTCGTCTACCAGTACCGACTGCCCGCTCTTGACGACCGGCAGGATGCTGTCGCCGAAGGCGGTGGCGTGCGGCGTCGCCTCGCCGCGCTCGTGCACCCCCTGCCAGTGCGAGAACTCGCGCCGCGCCATGACGTACTTGGCATTGGGGAAGGTCGGGACCCAGCTGCCGTCGCGCAGCCGCGTATTCCAGCCGACATGGTCCCAGTGCAGGTGCGTGCACATGACGTAATCGACCTCTTCCGGCCTGACCCCGGCGGCGGCGAGGTCGTCGAGAAACGACGTGCGCATGCGGTGCCATTGCGGCCGGGCCGCGCGGTCCTTGTCGTTGCCGATGCAGGCGTCGATCAGGATCGTGTGGCGCGGCGTCCTGACGACGAAGCTGTGAAAGCTGAACACGAGCTTGCCGCTCACCGGATCGACCAGCTCCGGCCCCAGCAGCGCCTTGTGCTCGCGCAATATCTCCGGGTCGAAATCCGGGAAGAACTCGGTTGGATCGAAAGCGGGGCCGCAGAAATCCGCGACGCGGCTGACCTGGAACTCGCCGATACGGGTCGTCTTCACTGGCTCCCCCTCTCTGTCCGCGCCGATTCCGCCCGGCTTCTTCGGAGATGTCGAGGCATTTCCGCACCACCCTGTCGTTCCCGCGAAAGCGGCGGATCCAACCAGCTCCGAACATCCCTTTTCGTCATCGCCGGGCTTGACCCGGCGATCTGGTGACCTCCGCAGATGGCCGGGTCAAGCCCGGCCATGACAGCGCTTTGCGGACAGCGACTCCGTCCGACGGATACCGCTCCAGAAGCCATTATGACGGGCGGCCGCCCTGGGCCCCGCTTTCGCGGGGGCGACGGGAGAAAACTACGCGGCCTTGGCCTTGGCGACGGCGGGGGCGATGACGAGGCCGCGATCGTTGGCGCCGACCTCGACGGCGGCGCCGTCGGCAATGCGCCCTTCGAGAATCTGCTGGGCCAGCGGGTTCTGCAATTCGCGCTGGATGACCCGCTTCAGCGGCCGCGCGCCGTAGACCGGGTCGTAGCCGGCGGTGGCGAGCCAGGCATCGGCGGCGGCATCCATGTGCAGCGCGATCTTGCGGTCGGCCAAGAGCTTCTTCAGCCGCTCCAGCTGGATCTGCACGATGCCCTTCATGTCCTCGCGCGACAGGCGGCGGAACAGCAGGATTTCGTCGAGCCGGTTCAGGAACTCCGGCCGGAACGCCGCGCGCACCGCCTCCATGACCGCCGGCCGGGCCTGCTCGATATCGGCCCCGTCCGGCAGACGCGCGATGGCCTCGCTGCCGAGGTTGGACGTCAGCACGATCAGCGTGTTGCGGAAATCGACCGTGCGCCCCTGCCCGTCCGTCAAGCGGCCGTCGTCGAGCACCTGCAGCAGCACGTTGAACACGTCGGGGTGCGCCTTTTCGACCTCGTCGAACAGGATCACCTGGTAGGGCCGCCGCCGCACCGCCTCGGTCAGCGAACCGCCCTCGTCATAGCCGACATAGCCCGGCGGCGCGCCGATCAGCCGGGCGACGGAGTGCTTCTCCATGTACTCGGACATGTCGATGCGGATCATTGCCTGCTCGTCGTCGAACAGGAACTCCGCGAGCGCCCGGGTCAGCTCGGTCTTGCCGACGCCCGTGGGGCCGAGGAACAGGAACGAGCCGATCGGCCGGTTCGGGTCCTGCAATCCGGCGCGGGCGCGGCGGATCGCGTTGGAGACGGCGACCAGCGCCTCCTCCTGCCCGACGACGCGACGACGCAGGTTCTCCTCCATGTGCAAGAGCTTGGCGCGCTCGCCTTCGAGCATCTTGTCGACCGGAATGCCGGTCCAGCGCGACACCACCTGCGCGATGTGCTGCTCCGTCACCGCCTCTTCGAGCATGCGGGCGTTGCCGGCCTCCTCCGCCTCCTTGAGCTTGCGCTCAAGCTCGGGGACGACGCCGTAGGTCAACTCGCCGGCCTTGGCCCAGTCGCCGCGCCGCTGCGCCTGGTCGAGTTCGGCGCGGGCCTGGTCGAGCTGCTCCTTGAGCTTCTGCGCGCCGGCGAGCTTGTCCTTCTCGGCCCGCCACTGCGCGGTCAGCTCGGCGGAGCGCTGCTCCAGCTCCTCCAGCTCCTTGACGAGCTTCTGCAGGCGGTCGCGCGACGCCGGGTCGTGCTCCTTCTGCAACGCTTCGCGTTCGATCTTGAGCTGGATGATGCGGCGATCGAGCTCGTCGATCTCCTCCGGCTTCGAATCGATCTGCATGCGCAGCCGCGCCGAGGCTTCGTCCATCAGGTCGATGGCCTTGTCGGGCAGAAAGCGGTCGGTGATGTAGCGGTGCGACAACGTCGCCGCCGCGACGAGAGCGGCGTCGGTGATGCGCACGCCGTGGTGCAGCTCGTACTTCTCCTTGATGCCGCGCAGGATCGAGATCGTGTCCTCGACCGACGGCTCGTTGACGAAGACCGGCTGGAAGCGCCGCGCCAGCGCCGCGTCCTTCTCGATGTGCTTGCGGTATTCGTCGAGCGTCGTAGCGCCGACGCAGTGCAGTTCGCCGCGCGCCAGGGCCGGCTTCAGCATGTTGGAGGCGTCCATCGCCCCCTCCGCCTTGCCGGCGCCGACCAAGGTGTGCAATTCGTCGATGAACAGCACGATCTCGCCGGCCGCCGCGGTGATCTCCTGCAATACCGCCTTCAGCCGTTCCTCGAACTCGCCGCGGTACTTGGCGCCGGCGACCATGGCGCCGAGGTCGAGCGCCAAGAGGCGCTTGTCCTTGAGGCTCTCGGGCACGTCGCCGTTGACGATGCGCAGCGCCAGCCCTTCGACGATCGCGGTCTTGCCGACGCCGGGCTCGCCGATCAGCACCGGATTGTTCTTGGTGCGCCGCGACAGCACCTGGATCGTGCGGCGGATTTCCTCGTCGCGGCCGATGACCGGGTCGAGCTTGCCTTCGCGCGCCGCCGCCGTCAGGTCGCGGGCGTATTTCTTGAGCGCGTCGTAGCCCTCCTCCGAGGAAGGACTGTCGGCCTTGCGGCCCTTGCGCAAATCCTCGATCGCGGCGTTGAGGCTCTGCGGCGTCACCCGGCCGGCGGCGAGCGCCTTGCCGGCGCCGGTGTCCTTCGCCATCGCCAGCGCGAGCAGCAGCCGCTCGACGGTGACGTAGCTGTCGCCCGCCTTGTCGGCGATCTGCTCGGCCTGCTCGAAAACGCGCGCGAGTTCGGGGGTAAGGTAAACCTGGCCGGCGCCGCTGCCTTCGACGCGCGGCAGCTTGGCGAGCTCCGCCTCGTTGCCGGCCAAGACCAGCTGCGGGTCGCCGCCCGCCGCGCGGATCAGGTTCGCGCACAACCCTTCTTTGTCATCGAGCAGCACCTTCAGCAGGTGCTCGGGCGTCAGCCGCTGGTGACCGCTGCGCAACGCCAGCGTTTGCGCCGCTTGAACGAAGCCCTTGGAGCGCTCCGTATATTTTTCGAGATCCATATTCTGCCTCCGATGAACCGGCCGCAGCGCCCCTCTTAAAGGCAGCCCCCACGGCCCTTCACGGCTCTATATGGCGCGACTGAAAAGGCGGACAACCCCGCCTCGGGCGGCTGTCCGCGGCGGGCCAGTTCCGGGTTGCGCCGGGTCTTTGGGCGGCGAGAGTCCTAGCGCTGCGGCTCGATCGGCATCGTCGCGATGTCGCTCCAGGCGACGGGTGCGCCGGCCTTCTCCGCCGCCTGGGCCGGCGGCAAAGCCGTGTCCCAGTGCACCGCCAGGAAGCGGCGCCCCGTCACCTCCGCCGCCGCGTCCGAGACGAGCCACACAAGCGGCGGCGCCATCACCGCCGGCTGGATCATCCGCTCGCGCGGGAAGCCGGATTCGCGCGGCACCATGCCGGTATTGGTGACGCCGCCGGGCACCAGGACGTTGACCGTGACGCCGGTGCCGTCGAGGTCCTTCGCCATGATCGCGCTCATCGCTTCGAGCGCCGCCTTGGAGGGGCCGTAGGTCGGCGAGCCGCTGCGCAGCATCGTACCGAGGCTCGTCGTGACGTTGACGATGCGGCCCCAGCGGCGCTCGACCATCTCGTGCACGACGGCGCGCGCCAGCCCCAGCGGCGCCGTCGTGTGTACCGCGACGAAACGGCGCCACTGCTCCGGCGTGATCTCCCAGAAGCGGATCGGCTCCTGCCAGTTGTCGGCGCGGATCGTCGCCTGGCCGACACCGGCGTTGTTGACGAGGATGTCCACCTGCCCGAAACGCCCGCGCGCCTGTGCGACGATCGCGTCCGGCGCGCCGTCCTGCTCGAGATCGGCGGCGATCGTCAGCAATGCCTCGCGATGGCGCTCGTCCTGCGCCGCCGCCAGCGCCGCCAGCCCGTCCCGCTCGCGGTCCACCGCCGCGACCCGGTGTCCGGCGGCGAGCAGCCCCGCCACCAGCGCCCGTCCGATGCCGCCGGCGGCGCCGGTGACGATGGCGACCCGGTTCTGCTGCTCCATGGTGCCCTCCCTCGCGTGCGTTCGTCAGACTGTAGCCGTCCTCCTCCGAGTCCGGTAGCCGTGCTCGCCGCGGTCTACTTTCGCTTTCTGCGCCGCGCGATGCGGTCGCGCAGGCGGTCGCTCAAGGATCGCCGCGCCGGTGCGGGACGGATGTCCGCGATGGCTTTCAGCAACGGCGCGAGGGTGGCGGCGCTGCCGGCCGGGAGCCCAGGGATGACGCCGCGCAGCAACTCGTTCTGAAGGCGCGCGAAGTGGAATTTTGCCCGGTCATAGTCGCGGCTGGCGTTGGCGGCATCGCCGCTCTGCCCGTCGACCCGGACGTGGTGACAGGCCAGCCGGCGCGGCTCGACGCAGAATTCGCCGGTTGCGAGGAGACGCATGAACAAGTGGCGGTCCTCGAAGATTTCGATGCCAGGATCGAATCCGCCTGCGGAGACGGCCGCGCTTTTGTCGAACAGGCACTGGATCGGATAGAAATCTTCCTGCTGCAGCAGATAGCGGGCGAAATTCACAAGTCCTTCGGCTGCATTCTCGGGCCCGGGCGTCTCCCGCTGCAGGATCTGTATTTCCCCGTCGGGGTCGATCTTTTCATAGACGCGGACGAGGCCGCAAATGCAGCCGGCGAGGTTCGGCACCAGCGGCTTCACAGCGCCGTATCGTGCTACGGCGGCCTCGACAAAGCCGGCATGCCATGTGTCGTCGTCGTCGTGGATGCCGACGAGCGCGCCCCGGCAGGCGGTCAAGGCCTCGTTGAGCGCGGCGGCGGCGCCTGCCGAAGACGGGCGATCGATCACGCGCGGCCGAGCGCTGAATGTGGCTGCGGCACGCTCCACGGTTTCAAGAAACGCGGCGCTGTCGCCGCCGTCGTTGATGACGACGGGATCGAGATCGCGATAGGTTTGCCCTGCCACCGACGCGAGCGCCCGCGCCAGGAACCGGGTTCGGTTGCGGGTGCGGACGATGACAGAGACGATCATCGGCCGCTGTCTGTGCTGAGTGCCGGCGGGCTGCCGACGTCCCGATCATCCACCGCGCCGGAGCGTGCCATGCCGGGGTTTCTGCGGCTTCTCAAGAGAGGCGGCATGCCGGAGACGGTAGCACCCGCCGAGCACCGGCAGGAACTCCAGCTTCGGTTTCGCTCGGCGGTGGCTCTGCTGCGCCGGCATCGGACGGCTGTCGCGTTCGTCGCCGCCTCGATAGCGGCGGCATTGGTGCTGCGGCGGTGGCGCTACGATCTGCATCTTGTCGCAGTGGTGCTTGCCGTCGCCTTCGCGTGGGCCGTCGTCCTCGCGAGCCAGAGCGGCGGTGCGTTGCGCAACGCCGCTCTGGCCGCCGCTGCGCTGCTGTTCGTGCCGGCGGCAATCGAGGTCGCCTTCGCCTTGCACGAGCCGCCACCCGCGTGGGCGACGTACTCGGCGCCGTATTACATCGACCACCCGATCCTCGGATTTGCGCCCCGGCCGTCGGCCGCGGTCGAGGCGCGCAAGACCGATGCGGCGGGGAGGCTCATCTACGGCGTCACGTATACGATCGACGCCGACGGGCTGCGCCGCACCCAATCCAATCCCGCCGGGCCGACCTTTGCGTTCTTCTTCGATTCCTTCGTCTTCGGCGAAGGCGTCAACGACACGGAAGCATTGCCGCAAGTCTTCGCAGACCTCGGCGGCCGCGCCGACCACGTATTGAATTTCGGCTTCCACGGTTATGGCCCGCAGGCGTTCCTGCGCACGCTGGAAACCGGTTTCCGCGATAGTCTGCTCCGCCCGGCGCCGCTGACATTCGTCCTGATGACGGCGGTGTGGCATGCCGAGCGCGCCGCCTGCCGGCCGGAATACACGATGGCGACGGCGCGATACACGCTGGTGGCGGGACGGGCCTTGTATATCGGCCCTTGCCTCGCTCCGGGTCTCGTCTGGCTGCAGCGAAGGCTCAATCACAGTTTCATCTATCGGACCGCCGCGCGGGCGCTGACCGATCCGGAGCGCGACATTGCTCTTTACCTCAGCGAGTTGTGCGAAGGCGTGACGCTGGCCCGACGCAAATACGCTGCGCGCGTTGTGATCCTCTACCTGCGCTCGCCCGCCCGCCTTTTCGCGGGAACCCGCTATACCGACGATTTTCTGATGGACCGGCTGCGGCAGTGCGGCGGCGAGGTCATGGATGCGACGCCGGAAATCTCGCCGGGGGTCCCGCTGCTCGACTGGAGCGGGCAGAGCCGGCTGCAGCTCGCCGGCGACGGGCACCCGTCGCCTGCGGCACATCGGCTGTTCGCGCTGCGGCTTCATAATGCCGTGAAGCCGCGCGCGCGCTGAAGCCCCTCGGAACCCATCTAAGGCGGTCGTTCGGCGGAAGTTCGGGCGCGGAAACGCGACAAGGCGGTTGACTTCCCGGAATGGAGCGCCATACCGAAAACGATGCTTGCTGGATCGTTCGGCCGCCTCGCGGGTTCATTCAGGCGCAGATGGCGCCGATCCCCACTCGAACCGTCTTCCCGTTCGGGGCGGGCGCCTGTCGCCCGCGGGGGGATCACCGGGTAGTCGAATGAACGCTCCAGCCACCGAAGCCGCCAAGACCGGAGAAATGGCGGGTCGCGTCGCGGCGCTGAATTGGGCGCGGACGCCGCTGGGGCCGATGTCCGAGTGGTCGGAGAGCCTCAAGCTCAGCGTCGCGCTGATTCTCGCCTCCGGCTTCCCGATGGCGGTCCGCTGGGGGCCGGAGCTCGTCACGATCTACAACGACGCCTACCGGCCGATCCTCGGCGACAAGCACCCCGGCGTCCTCGGCAAGCCGTTGCGCGAGGTGTGGGGCGAGATTTTCGACGAACTCGGCCCCCTGAGCCGCGCCATCCTGAACGGGGAGCGGCCGGCCTATTTCGCGGAAGACCAGCACTGGACGGTCCGGCGCCACGGCGGCCGCAGCGAGGACGCCCGCTTCACGATCAGCTACAGCCCGATTCCAGACCCGGCGGCGCCGCGCGGCATCGGCGGAGTCCTCGTCACGTGCATCGAGACGACGCAGCGGGCGCGCAGCGAAGAGGCGCTGCGGGCGCTCAACGAGACGCTGGAGGCGCGCGTCGCCGAACGGACGCGCGAGCGCGACCGCATCTGGCAGGTCTCGGAGGACCTGCTCGGCGTCTCCAACTTCGACGGCTACTTCACCAGCATCAATCCCGCCTGGACTGCGCTGCTCGGGTGGAGCGAAGACGAGATCAAGCGGATGCACGTGAGCGAGCTGCGGCATCCGGACGATGCGGCACACTCGCTCGCGGGCCGCGCCCGCCTCGCGGAAGGCGTGCATACCGTGCGGATGGAGAACCGCTTTCGCCACAAGGACGGGTCGTGGCGCTGGCTGAGCTGGACGATGACGGCCGAGGAAGGCCTGATCTACGTCATCGGGCGGCACATCACGGCGGAGAAGGCAGCGGCCGAGGCCCTGCGTGAGAGCGAGCGGCAGTTCCGCCTGCTGGTCGCCGGCGCCACCGATTACGCGCTGTTCCGTCTCGACCCGCACGGCATCGTCACGAGCTGGAACGACGGCGCCGAACGGCTGACGGGATATTCGCCGGCGGAGATGATCGGCCAGCCCTTGTCGCGCCTCTATACGCCGGAGGAGAGGGCCGCCCGGCTGCACGAGCGCGCCCTGGAGGCGGCGCGGCGGGCCGGCACCTACGAGATGGAAGGCTGGCGGGTGCGCAAGGACGGCAGCACGTTCTATGCCAGCGTCACGGTCGGCGCGATCCACGACGACACCGGCGCGCTGATCGGCTTCGCCAAGATCACCCGCGACATCAGCGAGCGGCGCGAGGCGCAAGCGGCGTTGCAGCATGCCACAGAACAGCTCGCGCAGTCGCAGAAGCTGGAGGCGCTCGGCCAGCTGACGGGCGGGGTGGCGCACGATTTCAACAACCTGCTGATGGTCGTCGGCGGCAACGCCCAGGCGCTGCGCGGACGGCTCACCGACCCGCGCGACCTTCGCGCCGTCGATGCGATCGAATTGGCGGCCTCGCGCGGCGAGAACCTGACGCGCCAGCTGCTGACCTTCTCGCGGCGGCAGAGCCTCAACCCCGAAGTCGTCGATCTCGCAGAACGTATCGGCGCGTTCCGCGACGTGCTGAAGAGCAGCGTGCGCGGCGACATCGACATCGTCATCGACATTCCGGACAACACCTGGCCGGTGGCGGTCGATATCCCCGAGTTCCAGCTCGCGCTGCTGAACGTCGTCATCAACGCGCGCGACGCGATGCCGAATGGCGGCGTCGTCACCGTGCGCTGCCGCAACATCGTGCTGCGGCCGGAGGATACCCCCGACCGGCTCGAGGGCGAGTTCGTCGCGCTCAGCGTCAGCGACACGGGCAGCGGCATCCCCCGCGACATCATCGGCAAGCTGTTCGAGCCGTTCTTCACGACCAAAGCCGACGGCACCGGCCTCGGTCTGTCCCAGGTCTACGGCTTTACGCGGCAGTCCGACGGCACCGTCGTGGTCACCAGCGAGGTCGGCCACGGCACCACAGTGACCTTCTATCTGCCGCACTCGAACGCGCCGGTGCACCGGCGGCAGGAGAGCGGCGCGCGACACGACGAGCCCGCAAGCCGGGCGGTGCTGCTGGTCGAGGATAATCCGGACGTTCGCGAGGTCGCGGCGGGGCTGCTCGAAAAGCTCGGCTATCGCGTCAGCTCGGTCGGCGACGCCCCCGCGGCGCTCGACGTTTTGGCGTCGGGCGAGAGCGTCGATGTCGTCTTCAGCGACCTCGTCATGCCCGGCGAGGTGGATGGGCTCGGGCTGGCTCGGCGGATGCGCGAGCAGTACCCGCAAATCCCGATCCTGCTGACGAGCGGCTATGCGCGGGCGGGCAGCGCCGCTGGCGAAGGCTTCATGGTACTGCGCAAGCCGTACCGGCTCGACGACCTGTCGCGGGCGCTCAGGGACGTCATGGAACGCGACGCGCGATAGCGGCCAACGGATTGGACAGGCCGCCCCGCCTCGTCGGCATCGTCAACATCACCGCGGATTCGTTTTCCGACGGCGGCCGCTACCTCGACCCCGCGGCGGCGATCGACTGCGGCCGGAAGCTGTTTGCCGGCGGCGCCGACATCGTCGAGCTGGGCGCCGCGGCGAGCAATGTGGACGCCGCGCCGGTCGCGCCGGAGGAGGAAATCCGGCGCCTCGCTCCGGTCATCGACGCGCTGAGCGGCGAGCGCATCCCGCTTGCAATCGACTCCTTTGCGCCGGAGGTGCAGCGCTTCGCGCTCGGCCGCGGCGTCGCGTTTCTCAACGATATTCAGGGATTTCCCGATTTCTCGTTCCACGCCGAGCTCGCCGCCGCGGATTGCCGGCTCGTCGTCATGCACGCGGTGCAGGGCCGCGGCCCCGCGCGGCGTCTGGAATTGCCGCCGGAGGCGGTGTGGGACAGCATCGACCGCTTCTTCACGGAGCGGATCGCGGCGCTGGTGCGCGCGGGGGTCGCGCGCGAGCGGCTGATCCTCGACCCCGGCATGGGGTTCTTTCTGAGCAGCCGGGCGGAGGCGTCGCTGACGGTGCTGGCGCGGCTCGATCGGCTCAAGCAACGGTTCGGCCTGCCGCTGATGATCTCGGTGTCGCGCAAGTCGTTTCTGCGCGCGCTTACGGGCCGGCCGGCGACGGCGGAAGCTGGCGCCGCCACGTTGGCCGCCGAGCTATGGGCGGCGGCGGCCGGCGCCGACTACATCCGCACCCACGACCCCGCCGCCTTGCGCGACGCGTTGCGTGTGACCGCCGCGCTGCGCGCCGCCGCCTCCGGCTGAGGCGCTCGCCGCTCAGCCGCGCGGCCGGCGCAGCATCGGGCCAAGGTCGCGGCCGCCGAACAGGTGGAGGTGGAAATGCGGCACCTCCTGGTGGGCGGCGGCGCCGTGGTTGGAGAGGATGCGGTAGCCGCTCTCGACCACCCCCTCCTTGCGCGCGATCAGCGCCACGGCGCGCAGGAAGGCGGCCAACTCGGCCTCCGACGCGCGCGCCGAGAAATCGTCCACCGAGACATATTCGCCTTTCGGAATCAGCACGAGGTGGGTCGGCGCCTGCGGGTTGATGTCCTTGAAGGCGAGCACGTGCTCGTCCTCGTAGACCTTGTTGCACGGCAGCTCACCGCGCAGGATGCGGGCGAACACGTTGTTGCGGTCGTAGGCCATCCTGGTCCCCGCGCTCAGCGCTGCTCGGCGCGCAGCTGCTGGCGAAAATAATCGATCGAGACGGGTTTGCCGCCCCGTCTAACGTGCCAGAAGGCCCATCCGTTGCAGGCCGGCGCGCCTTGCAGCCGGGCCGCGACGGCGTGGATCGAGCCGCGGTGCTGGTCGGAAATCAAGGTGCCGTCGGCGCGGATCCGCGCGCGCCAGCGCTCGCTCGCGTCGAACAGCACCTCGCCCGGGCGCAAGAGGCCGCGCTCGACGAGATTGCCAAACGGGATGCGGGGCGCCTCGCGCCGCGAGTCGAGCGCGAGCAGGTCGGCCGCCGCCGGGGCCACCGCCGCGATCCGTTCGCGCGCGAGCGCGGCATAGACGGAATCACGCTCGATACCGATGAAGCGGCGCCCCAGCCGTTTCGCCACCGCGCCGCTGGTGCCGCTGCCGAAAAACGGGTCGAGGACGGTATCGCCGGGACGCGTCGAGGCGAGCAATACGCGATGCAGCAGCGCCTCCGGCTTCTGCGTCGGATGCGCCTTGCGGCCCGCCGCATCCTTGAGCCGCTCGCCGCCGCCGCAGATCGGGATCAGCCAGTCGCTGCGCATCTGCAATTCGTCGTTGAGCGCCTTCATCGCCTCGTAATTGAAGGTGTAGCGGGCCTCACGCGAGCGGGCGCACCACAGCAGGGTCTCGTGCGCGTTGGTGAAGCGGCGGCCACGGAAATTCGGCATCGGGTTGGCCTTGCGCCAGATCACGTCGTTGAGGACCCAGAAGCCGAGGTCCTGTAGCGCCGCGCCAATGCGGAAGATGTTGTGGTAGGTGCCGATGACCCAGAGCGCCCCCGCCGGCTTCAACAGCCGGCGGCACTGGCCGAGCCAGGCGCGGGTGAAGCGGTCGTATTCGGCGAAGCCGGCGAACTTGTCCCACTCCTCCTCGACCCCGTCGACCCGGCTGTTATCGGGACGGTGCAATTCGCCGCTCAGTTGCAGGTTGTAGGGCGGGTCGGCGAAGACGAGATCGACCGACGCGTCGGGAAGGCCCGCCATCAGCGCGAGGCAATCGCCCTCGAGCACGATATCGCGCGGCGGATCGCCTTCCCCCATGCCGCCGCAATCTGCGCGCGACGTGCGAATCCGTCAACCGCTACAGCGGGTTCGGCTCGATGGGCAAAGCCTCCGCGAACTCGGGGAACAGCGGCAGGAGGGGCGCGCCCTCGGCCGCGAGGCGAACCGGCGCGAACGAGCGGCGATGGTGCGGCGTGACTCCGAGGCGGCGAATGGCCTGGCCGTGTTCCTGCGTCGCATAGCCGACGTTGGTCTCCCAGCCATAACCGGGATAGCGCGGCGCCAGCGCCCGCATGATCGCGTCGCGGGTGACCTTGGCGACGACCGAGGCGGCGGCGATGGAAAAGCTCAGCGCGTCGCCGCCGACGACGGTGCGCACCGGACAGGGCAGGACAGGGGCGACGTTGCCGTCCACCAGCGCGGTGTCGGGGCGGACGCCGAGCGCCGCGACGGCGCGCGCCATCGCCAACAGGTTGGCGCGCAGGATGTTGAGGCGGTCGATCTCGGCGACGCTGGCGGCGCCGACGCCGATGCGGGCGCAGTGCCGCAACGCGCGATAGCACTCCTCCCGCTGCTCGCGCGCCAGCACCTTCGAATCGTCGAGGGTGGCGCGCAGCGCGCCGCGGAAGCAGCGCCGGTCGATGATGACGGCGGCCGCGACCACCGGCCCAGCGAGCGGCCCCCGCCCCGCCTCGTCGATGCCGCAGACGGCGCCCTGACATCGGCGCTCCAGCGCAAAATCCGGCATCGCTCCTCCTGCCGGAGCCGCTTGTGCCATGCGGGGGCCGTCACGACAAGAACCCGCGCCGACGCAGCCCGAGCCGCGCCGCAGCCGGAGATAGACCGCCGCGTCGGCGCCGCCGCAGGCGGCGAATCCGCTCATGCCGGGAGCCGTCATCCCGAGACCTGATCCGGGCATCTTGCCGTTGCTGCCGACAAAGTCGGCCTCGACCGCAGCGTCATCGCCGTCCTGAGGCGTGGTGCTGTGCGGCAAGGCCCAATTCGGCTGCCGCCTTGGGGTCGAGCAGAGTCGCCGCCTCGCGATAAACCGCCTCATCCACCGGCAGCGGGCCGAGCCGCAGCCTCTTGCCCAGGGTCTTGACGACCGTTTCGGCGACGGCGACGCGGGCGAACCACTTGTATTCACCGTCGATCGCATACCACGGCGCGGCCCGCGTCGAGGTATGGCCGAACATGTCGTCGAGCGCGGCGACGTACTTGTCGCGGAACGCGAGGTTGCGGATGTCGTCGGGGGCGATCTTCCAGTGCTTGACCGGGTTGGCCACCCGCTCGGCGAGGCGCTTGCGCTGTTCTTCGGCCGAGACGTGCAGGAACAGCTTGACGAGGCGGACGCCGTCGTCGAACAGCAATTTCTCGAAGGCGTTGATCTCGCCATAGGCGCGCCGCCAATCCGCTTCGGGGGCCAAGCCCTCCACCCGCTCGACCAGGACGCGGCCGTACCAGCTGCGGTCGAAGATCGCGATGTAGCCCGGCGGCGGCAGCTTCTCCCAGAACCGCCACAGATAGTGCCGGCCCTGCTCCTCGGGGCTGGGCTTGCCGATCGACCAGACCCGCACCCAGCGCGGGTCGAGCCGCGCCGTCAGCCGCTGGATGGCGCCGCCCTTGCCGCCCGCATCCCAGCCTTCGAGCACGACGATGCCGCGCCGCCGGTCGCGCCGGTAGGCCTGCTCCAGCTCCAGCATCGCCACCTGGGCGGCGTCGAGCCGGCGCTTGTACTCGTCCTCATCGGCGAACCGCCCTCCGAGCTTCAGTTTTTCCAGCGCCCAGTTCCGCTTCACCCGCACCGCGAGCGCCATTTTCTGCCCTCATCCAATCTGGTCCAAAGCATGAACATTTGCGCTTGCCAAGCGCTGTCGTCCATGGTTTGTTCCTGCGTCCGTATTCGCAGAACAGGAGAAACCCGATGCGCTGGACCCTCGCCGCCGCTTCCGCCCTCCTCGCCGCGACGCTGTGGCTTCCGAGCCACGCCGCCTCGCCGGAAGGCTCGGGCGCCGCGCCGGCTGCCGCGCCCGCCGGCGACGCCATCACCTTCGAGCAGTACCGCGA
>Ga0209810_1002903_pt1 | contig 19168 bp, 20 predicted proteins | sample Coa_R1_7_FD_187159 | JGI IMG/M metagenome (GOLD analysis project Ga0209810, IMG submission 187159) | Surface soil microbial communities from Centralia Pennsylvania, which are recovering from an underground coalmine fire - Coalmine... | ecosystem: Environmental > Terrestrial > Soil > Unclassified...
GGCCCCGCGGCTTCCTTATCAGAGAAGCGCTCTAACCGACTGAGCTAATCGCCCTTTGCTGGCGCGATTCTAGCCGCGCGGGGAGGGTCAGGCGGCCGCGCGAATGCGAAGGCGGCGGGAGAGCTCGAGCGCCTCTTCGACCGTCTCGAGCTCGAAGGCGACGCGGTAGCCGGACCCGCGGCTCACAGTGACGGCGACCTCGCGTCCCAAGAGCTCCTCGAGCGTGTCGCCGATCTGCTCGACGGCGGCCCGCTGGTCCGGGTGGAGCGCGGGCTCGGCGCGGCGGCGGGGCGTCCTGGGAGCGGCCGCGCCCGAGGCGGAGCGGGCGCGCGCCTCGAGCTCGCGCACCGACCAGCCGTGCTGGACCGCCGACCTCGCCAGGCTGCGCCGCACGCCGTGGTCCTCGGCGAGCAGGAGCGCGCGGCCGTGGCCCTCGGTCAGCTCCCCCCGCTCCAGCAGGTCGAGTGCCTCGTCGGGCAGGTCGAGCAGCCGTATCAGGTTCGACACCGCGACGCGACTGCGGCCGACCCGCGCGCCCACCTCCTCGCGCGTGAGGCCGAGCTCCTCCACCAGGGCGGCGCATGCCCGCGCCTCCTCGACCGGGTTGAGGTCCTCGCGCGCCATGTTCTCCACCAGCGCGAGCTCCAGGGACGCGGCGTCGTCGTCGCGCCTGACAAGCGCGGGAATCGTTTCCCGCCCGGCCATCTGGGCGGCGCGCCAGCGTCGCTCGCCGGCGATGAGCTCGTAGCGCCCGGAGGCGAGCGGGCGCACGAGCACGGGCTGGAGCACGCCACGAAGGCGGATCGACTCCGCCAGCGCCACGAGCGCCTCCTCGTCGAAGCTGTGGCGCGGCTGGCTCGGATTGGGCCCGATCAGCTCCACCGGAAGCTCACGTAGCTCGTCCGTCTCCGCCTTCGGCGCCACCGAGAGGATCGCCGCCAGACCCCGTCCCATTCCCTTCTGTCGCTCAGCCACGGGCCGCAACCTCCTTTGCCAGTTCAAAGTACGCGTCCGCGCCGGTGCAGTGCGGATCGTGGTGGATGACGGGCTTGCCGAAGCTCGGGGCCTCCCCGACGCGGACGTTGCGCGGGATGACCGTATCGAACACCAGTTCGGGGAAGTGCTCGCGGACCTCGCGCTCCACATCCTGGGCCAGACGCGTCCTGCCGTCGTACATGGTGAGCAGCATGCCCGCGACGGTCAGACGCGGATTGAGCTCACGCTGAACCAGAGCCAGAGTGTCCAGCAGCCCGGCCAGCCCCTCGAGCGCGAAGTACTCCGCCTGGACCGGGACGATGACCCGGTCGGCCGCCACCAGCGCGTTCACGGTCAGCGGCCCGAGCGAGGGGGGGCAGTCGAGCAGCGTGAAGGCGTAGCGCTCCCGGATGTCGCCCAGCACCTCCCTCAGCCGCGTCGCCGAGCCGTCGAGGCGAGGGAGCTCCACGTTGGCCCCGGCCAGATCCGGACCCGACGGAACCAGCGACAGCCGCTCGATCGCGGTGGGGACGATCACCTCCGTCAGCGGCACATCGCCGATCAGGGCCTCGTAGACGGTCCGCGCGCCGTCCTTGCCGATGCCAAGGCCGATCGTGGCGTTGGCCTGAGGGTCGATGTCGACCAGCAGGGACCCGTAACCGGCCTCGGCGACGCAGGCGGACAGGTTTACGGCGGTGGTCGTCTTGCCGACACCGCCCTTCTGGTTGGCGATCGCGTAGACCGTGCCCACTTTCGCCCAAGCTAGCGTCCGACGCGGTCGGACATCGGCGCGATTTCCCGCTACGCGCGGGAGTTGGATGCCCGCCCCCCGAGCGGCCGCTTGGCCGCGACGCCCACCCGCCGCGGAAAGCCGGCCGGCGTCGGCGCCACCTTTCGCAGCAGATGGAGATGGCGGCCCCGAGCCCCGGCAAACGGCCGCACGCGCCTCACCGAGACAACCTCCATGCCGAGCCTCTCGGCCGCACGCGCGCCCGCGCGCTCCACCTCGGGCTCCCGCTGCCCGCGCCAGGCCACGAGCCAGCCGCCCAGCGCCAGCAACGGCGCGGCGTACTCGATCACCACGTCCAGGCGGGCCAGCGCCCGCGCGGTGGCGAGGTCGAAGCGGTCACGTCCACCGGGGAGCTCCTCGGCCCTGGCATGGACGACCTCCACGTTCTCCAGTCCGCACGCCGCCACCGCACGCTCCAGAAACGTGCACTTGCGGGCGCTGGCCTCCAGGAGGGCGAAGCGCGTTCGACGCAGGGCGACCGCCAGCGGCAGGCCGGGGAACCCCGCGCCTGAGCCGATGTCCACCGCCGCCTTCGCCGCCCGCACCGGCTCGAGCTCCAGCGCGGCGAGCGAGTCGGCCAGGTGACGCTCCACCACGTCGACGGGGTCCCGCACCGTCGTCGGCGCCAGCGGATCCTCGGCGATCAGGCGCACGAGGGCCCGCAGCGACGCTTCGGCATCCGCGCCCAGGTCGAACCTGGCGGCCAGAGCGGCGAGCGCCCGCGGAGCCGGCTGCGACTCGAGCGAGGTCGGCCTCCGACGCTCACTCATCCTCGGCGCGGCGGAGCCGGGCGCGCTCGCGGTCGATGAAGGCCGCGTAGCGCTCGCACATCCGCTCGTATCGCGCGCGCGCGTGGTCGTCCAGAGACGCCAGGATCCCGTCCTCGAGCAGGGGAAGGACGTCGCGGACCAGCGCTCGCCCGCGCGCCATCCACTGGTAGTAGGACCGCCCGCCGTGGTGGTAGGGGCCATACAACCGGGTGGCGGGAAAGCGTTCGATCAGCCACCGGAAGATCGCCTCGTGCCTGATGTGCATGCGAAGCGTGACCTGGGGCTGGCGACCGTCGCCGCCGAACGATCCCTCGCCGACGAGCAGGCCGACGAAGACGCCTCGCTCGAAGTCGGTCAACGCGGCCATCTCACCGGCGTGGGGTCGCGCGAGGTGCAGCGTTTCACGTTCATCCTGACAGTGAAACACGGAGCAGGGAGGAACGGGCCGAGACTTTCTGCGTGACTCCGGAATACGCTAGGTAAATCAGCAAACCCCCCGGCGCGGGACCCGAACTGAGGCTCCCGCCGGCCCCCCGCGCCGCACCCCGGACGCCCCGCCGACCCCACGCCTACTCCACCACCGGCGCCACCACCAGGCGCCGGTCCGGCTCCTGGCCCTCGCTGTAGGTCTCCACGTCGTGGCGCGGCTTCAGGTGCTCGTGGACGACCTTGCGCTCGAGGGCGCTCATCGCCTCGAGCTCGACCGGCCGGCGCTCGCGCACCGCGGTCTCGGCCGCCTGGTCGGCCGCCGCCCGCAGCGCCAGGGCCCGGCGCTCGCGATAGCCCGCCGCGTCGACCGTGATCCGCACCGGCTCCTGGGTTCGGCGGAACACGATCCGGTAGGCCAGGTGCTGGATCGCGTCGATGGTCTGGCCGTGGTGGCCGATCAGCAGCCCAAGGTCGTCGCCGACGAACTCGCCCACCACCCCGTCCTGCTCGATCTCGACCCGCACCTCGGCGCGCACGCCGACCCCCTCCGCGATCCTCTCCAGAACGTCGCGGACGGTGTCCGCGGCCTCCTCCAGCACGGCGGCCATCGGCTACCTCCTGCGCCCCGAGCGCTTCTTCTTCTTGCGTGGTGGGGGGGGCGGCGCGCTCGCGCGGCGGTCGCGCCCGCCCGCCCCCACGCCGGCGGGCTCCTTCCGCTTCTCGGGCTCCTTGGCGCGGCCGCGCAGGAGGCCGGCTAGGCCGCCACCGCCGCCACCGCCGTCCGGCTGCGCCGCGGCGACCCCGCTCGCGCCCGCCATGGCGACGGGCGGCGTCGCCGGGCCGAGCAGTCGACGGATGATGAACTGCTGGGCGATCATCCACACGTTGCTGGTGATCCAGTACACGAGCAGGCCGACCGGGTACTGGATGAAGAAGATCACGAAGATCAGCGGCATCAGGAGCATGATCTGCCGCTGCGACTTGTCCATCGTGGGGCTCGCCATCGTCAGGCTCGCGCCGAGCTGGGTGCCCACGTAGATCAGGATCAGCACGACCAGCGTCAGCCCCGTCGCCTTGTTGGTCAGGTCACTGATGAACAGGAAGCCCGCCCCACCGTGGGGCCCGCAGGGGCGCGTCTGGCCCGCGGCGGCCTGCAGGGAGATGTGGTGCACCGCCGCGTAGTGCTGCTGATAGGCGTGCTGTATGGCCGGGCAGATGTCCGCGCGCAGGCTCTTGCGGAGCATGTAGAAGAGCCCGATGAAGGCTGGGATCTGGGCCAGGATCGGTAGGCAGGAGCCGAACGGGTTGACGTTGTTCTCCCGGTAGAACTTCATCATCTCCTGCTGCTGGCGCTGCTTGTCGTCCTTGTACTTGTTCTGAATTGCCTTCAGCTCGGGCATGTGCTGCTGGAGCCGCTGCATCGAATGGAACTGCTTGATCGCCAGCGGCAGCAGCACCGCCCGCACGGCGACCGTGAGCAGGACGATCGAGAAGCCCCACGAGACCCCGAGGCTGTTGTGGAAGAACTTCAGAACCGGCTCGAAGATGTCGACGAGCGGCTGGAAGATGTTGGCGGTGAGGAGCATCATGGGGCGCCGGCGGCCGGGGCTCGGGGTCTGAAGAGCCGTTGGGCGTCCACAGGGTCGTAGCCCCCACGGCTCCACGGGTTGCAGCGGAGCAGCCGCCAGCCGGCCAGAACGAGCCCACGCAGTATGCCGAATCGCTCGAGAGCCTGTGCGGCGTACTCCGAGCACGATGGGTAATAGCGGCACCGCGCGCCGAGAAGCGGCGAGACCAGCCGCTGGTGGGCGCGAATCGGCAGCACCAGCAGGACGCGGGCGGACCTCATGCCCGCCGCTCCCCTCCGATCGGCGCACCCTCCGAGGTCTCGCCGCTGTCCTGACCCTCAAGCTGACGCTTATCCCCCAGCGCTTGGGCGATCAGCTCGGCGAGGACTCCCCGAACCCCGCCCAGACCCTCACGCTCAGCCAGCGCTCGAGCGTCCGCCCGTGCGACGACCACCGCGTCGGTTCCAGCCGGAAGCTTCTCCGCCTCGAGCGCGAAGGCCTCCCGCAGCAGCCGCTTCACGCGGTTGCGCTGGACGGCGCCGCCCACCTTCCGTGAGACCGACAACCCCAGCCGGGGCGGGCCCTCCGTCTCCCGCGGGAACACGTACAGCACCAGCTCGCGGCTGGCGTGCGAGCGGCCCTGGCGGAACACCCGGTCGAAGTCGGCGCTTCGGGACAGTCTCGTCCGCCCCGCGGCACGGCGAGCACCAGCCCGCCCGTTCATCACACCGTCAGGCGTGCGCGACCCTTGGCGCGGCGGCGCTTGAGGATCAGCCGACCCGCGCGCGTGCGCATACGGGCCCGGAACCCATGTGTGCGAGCACGCTTTCGCTTCTTCGGCTGGTAGGTGCGCTTCATGGCTGAATGCCTCGAAACCCGAGGGTCCGGGCCAGTATACGCGGGCCGATCACGCCGGCACCATTCCGCCCCAGCCACCTCCACGACTCCACGCCGGAGGGCAGGTCGAGAAGACCCTCAAGGAGCCGGCCCGGAAAGGATTTTCCCGCGCTTTGCGCCAAGCCCTCCGAGCGCCCGGCCGGACCCCCGCGCCGCTGCTATATATTCGCCCTCCTGGCGCTTGTCGCCAGACCCTCTCCCATCGGACCCATCGAAACGCTCTGGCGAAGGAGTCGCTTGACGCTGCCCGAGAACCCCGAACCTCAAACGGCCTGGGCCGAGATTCGGGCACGCCTCCGTCAGACGCTCGGCGACTCCACCTACGAGATCTGGATCGCCCCCCTCGAGTTGGCCGCGCTGGAGGGCCGCCGCCTTCTCCTCGAGGGCCCCGCGCCGACCCAGGAGTGGGTCGCCAAGCGCTACGGCCAGGTGCTGCAGCGCTGCGCCCGGGCCGTGCTGGGGGAGCACGTCGAGGTCGCCGTCGGGACGGGCGGCGGCGGTACCTCAAGACCCGCCACCGCACCCGATGCCGCAGACAACGAGCCGCCGGCCTCGCTCAACCCTCGCTACAGCTTCGACCAGTTCATCATCGGCGAGAGCAACCACCTGGCCCACGCTGCCGCGCTGGCCGTGGCGGAGCTTCCCGGCCAGGCCTACAACCCGCTGTTCCTCCACGCCCCGCCGGGCCTCGGCAAGACCCACCTCCTCCACGCGATCGGCAACTACCTAACCGCGTTCGGACCCTCCCGGGTCCGCTACACGACCGTCGAGGCCTTCACCAACCACTTCATCCGCGCGCTCGGGTCGCACTCGCTGGGCCACTTCAAGCGCACCTACCGCGACGTCGACGTCCTGCTCATCGACGACGTCCAGTTCCTAGCCAGCAAGGCGCGCACCGAGGAGGAGTTCTTCCACACCTTCAACGCGCTGTACGAGACCGGTCGCCAGTTGGTCCTCACCTGCGACCGCCTGCCCGCCGCGCTGAAGGGAATCGAAGAGCGCCTGCGCGAGCGCTTTGAGTCGGGGCTGGTCGCCGACATCTCCCCGCCGGATCTGCCAACCCGGGTGGCGATCCTCCGCAAGCGCGCCCAACTCGACGGGATCCCCATCACCCACGACACGGTGCTCGAGACGATCGCCGAACGGGTCACCGACAACATCAGGGCCCTCGAGGGCGCCCTGATCCGAGTCGTCGCCCACCACTCGCTCACGGGCCGTCCGATCGACGCCAAGCTCGCCCGCGACGTACTCGACGCCATCTACCCCAAGCCCTCCTCCACCCTCTCCCTCGACGCCATCCAGCAGGAGGTCGCCTCGCGATTCGGCGTCTCGCTTGCCGAGATGGCCTCGCCGAGCCGAGCCGGAAGGGTCACCTGGCCACGCCAGCTCGCGATCTACCTCGCCCGCGAGCTCACCAACACCCCCCTGCACGCGATCGGCGAGGCGTTCGGGCGCAATCACGCGACGGTGCTCCACGCCTGCCGACGCGTCAGCGAGCGCACCGCGGAGGACTCGGAGGCGGCCGCCGACCTCGCCGAGCTCCAGCAGGCGCTCTCCCGCCGCGGTCACGACCGAGGCTCCTGACAGACTCCGTCTCTTCGCGCGCGTGAACTTTCCCGCTAGGTGCGGGCGAACACGCGCTTATCAACAGATCTCATTCGCCTACCACTACTGAATCCCTCCTAAGGTAATCGCCGTGAAGATCACCGTCGAACGCGAAGCCCTGCTCAACCAGCTGCAGACGGTCGGTCGCGTCGCATCGACGCGCAGCGCGATCCAGGCGCTTGCCGGCGTGCAGATCATCACCGCCGCCGATGGCTGCGAGCTGCGCGCCACCGACATGGACGTTAGCCTCCGCGTTCCCGTGGTGGCCGAGGTGGTGCGCGAGGGGACCGTGGTCCTGCCTGGCCGACTGCTGCTCGACGTGGTCAGGGCGCTGCCCTCGCCGCAGGTCTCGCTCGAGCTCCGATCCGCCGAGCAGGACGTGGAGCTCATCTCGGGCAAGGCGACGTTCCACATCCGGACGCTGCGCGCCGAGGATTTCCCGCCCTTCCCGGAGCCGGACGCCGCCACGGCGGTCTCGCTGCCCGCCCAGGCGTTCGTCGACACCGCCCTCAAGGTGGCCGGGTCGGCGTCGCGCGACGAGACGCGGCCGGTCTTGACGGGCATCCTGGTCAGCGCCTCGGACCGGGAGCTCCGGATGGTGGCCACCGACTCCTACCGCCTGAGCGTCAAGGAGACCGCGCTGGAATCCACGCTCTCCTCGGGCTTCGAGGTGAACGTGCCGGCGAGGGCCCTCCAGGAGCTGGCTCGAGTCGCGACGAGCGCCCGCCAGGACGAGCTGCGCGTGAGCGTCCTCCAGAACCAGGTCGTCTTCGAGATCGACGGCGTGACGCTCTCCTCGCGGCTGATCGACGGCCAGTTCCCCAACTACCGCCAGCTCCTGCCCGAGAGCTTCGAGCACGAGCTGCGGCTGTCCGGCGGGGAGATCACCGAGGTCGTCCGGAGGATCAGCCTCCTGGCCCAGAAGAACGCCCCTCTGCGGCTGGCCTTCCAGCCCGGCGAGCTGAAGATCTCAGCCCAGACGCCCGACATCGGCGAGGCGATGGAGTCACTGCCCGTCGCCTTCCAGGGCGAGCCACTGGAGATCGGGTTCAACCCCGACTTCCTGCGAGACGGCCTCGAGGCGGTGGAGGAAGGCGATCTGCTGCTCAAGCTAATCAGCCCGCTGCGCCCGGGCCTGATCGAGTCGGCGGACGGCAGCGGCTTTCGCTACCTGATCATGCCGATCCGCCTGAACGTCTGAGGCTGGGCGGACACGGCGCAGAACGGTGGTGAGCGCGTGCGGGTGGTCGAGGTCCGGTTGCGCGACTTCCGCAGCTATCACGACGCGCGCGTCGCGCTCGGCGAGGGCGTGACCGTCATCACCGGGGCCAACGGCGCCGGCAAGACGAACCTCCTGGAGGCGATCTACTTCGGCTGCACGGGACGGTCCTGCCGGACCAGCAACGAGCGCGAGGTGGTCCGCTTCGGCGCGCAGGCCACGCGGGTGATCGTCACCTCGAGCGCCGAGGACGGGCCGCACGAGACCTCCGTGGGCTTCGCGCCCGGGCAGCCCAAGCGGCTGCGGGCCGACGGCGCGCCGGTGGAGCGCCTGCTCGACGCCCCCGCCCGCCCGCTGCTCAGCGTGTTCCTCCCCGACCGCCTCGACCTCGTCAAGGGCCCGCCGGCGCTCCGCCGTGGTCACATCGACCAGCTCGCCGCGGCGCTGTGGCCCGCCCGGGCACCGAGTCGCCGCGCCTACGCCCTCGCCCTGGCCCAGCGCAACGCGCTGATCGGCCGTGTCCGCGCGGGGGTGAGCTCGCCCAGCTCGCTCTCGGCGTGGGATTCGGAGCTCGCGCGGCACGCGATCGCGCTGATGGAATCCCGTCGCCAGGCGGTCGCCGCGGTGGCGACGGCGGCCGAGCGCGCCGGCGGGCGGCTCGGGCTGGAGGGGCGGCTGCGGGTCTCCTACCACCCCCGCTCGCGCGCCACCGAGGCCGCCCAGCTCGTCGAGGAGCTGGGCGAGCGGCGGGAGCGGGACCTTGAGCGGGGGTTCACCGGTCACGGGCCGCATCGCGACGACCTCGATCTCGAGCTCGGCGGCCGCGACCTTCGCGCCTACGGATCGCAGGGGCAGCAGCGCCTCGCCCTCCTCGCCCTCCTGCTCGCCGAGCGCGAGGCGATCGCCGAGCACCGACCCGCCCCGCCGGTGATGCTGCTCGACGACGTCATGAGCGAGCTCGACCCCCGCCGGCGGGAGGCCCTGGTGGAGGTGCTCCGCGGCGGCGGGCAGGCGCTGATCACCACCACCGACCTCGAGCAGGTGCCGGGCGCCCACGAGGCCGACGTCGCGCACGTGGTGGTCTCAGATGGGCGCGCGGCGCCCGCCGCGTCGGCCACCCTGCCCGCCGCGTCGGCCGTGCTGGGGACGCGATGAGCCGCTGGCGCCGCAGCCCCCGCGCCCTCGGGCTCGCGCTGGACTCGGTGCGCGACCGCCTGGAGCCGGACACGCTGCTGGCCCAGGTCCAGCGGCGGTGGCTGGACGCGGTGGGGGAGGCGATCGCGGCGAACGCGACGCCGGTGGGCGAGCGCGCGGGCGTGCTCACGGTCGCGTGCGCGGCGTCCGTTTGGGCCCAGGAGCTCGACCTCATGGGACCCGCCGTCGTGGAGCGCCTCAACCGGCTTCTGGAGGGCGGGCGGATCGACCGCCTGCGCTGTGTCGCGACGCCGCTGCGAGCGTGAGCATCCGGTCACCAGGATGACGTAGATTTGTGCCTGTTTGCAGGGAAATTGTGACAGGCCGGCGGGGAAAACGACCGCCCCCTGTGCTACCCTGTGTACATCAACTGTGACGCCCCGGTGCGCTGTGCCAGGCGCAGGTACGGGGCGTTCGCGATGTCATCGGAGGATCGTTGGCGAATGCCGATCGCGCCGAGCGGCGCACGAAGAAGCAGTCGAGTTATGACGCCCAGGACATCACCGTTCTGGAGGGGCTCGAGGCTGTCCGGCGACGACCGGGCATGTACATCGGGTCGACGGGCCTGCGCGGCCTGCACCACCTCGTCTACGAGGTAGTCGACAACTCGGTCGACGAGGCGCTCGCGGGCCGCTGCGACGCCGTCTCGATCGTCATCCACCCCGACAGCTCGGTCACCGTCGCCGACAACGGCGCGGGCATTCCGGTCGGGATGATGGAGAAGGAGAAGCGCCCCGCGGTCGAGGTGGTGCTGACCGTCCTGCACGCCGGCGGCAAGTTCGGCGAGGGCGGCGGCTACAAGGTCTCGGGCGGTCTGCACGGCGTCGGGGTCTCGGTGGTCAACGCGCTCTCCGAGCGCCTGGAGGTGGAGGTCCGGCGCGACGGCTTCACCTGGACGCAGGCCTACGAGCGCGGCAAGCCCCTCGGCGATTTGGAGAAGGGCGCGCCCGCCCGGGACACCGGCACCACGATCACCTTCTGGCCGGATCCCGACATCTTCGAGACGGTCGATTTCGACTTCAACACGCTGGAGGAGCGGATGCGGGACACCGCGTTCCTCACCCGCGGCCTGCGGATCACCTTGGTCGACGAGCGCGGCGAGGGACACCGGGCGGAGTTCCAGTACGACGGCGGGATCGTGGACTTCGTGAGCTACCTCAACCGCAACAAGGAGCCCATCCACAAGAAGGTGATCGCCTTCGAGGGCGAGAGCGACGAGGGCGCCGTCGAGGTGGCGATGCAGTGGAACTCCTCCTACCAGGAGTCGGTGTTCTCGTTCGCCAACAACATCAACACGCATGAGGGCGGCTCGCATCTGAGCGGCTTCCGCTCCGCCCTCACCGGGGCGCTCAACAAGTACGCGCGCGAGAAGGGGTTCCTCAAGGACAAGGACGACAACCTCCAGGGCGAGGACGTCCGGGAGGGCCTCACCGCGGTGATCTCGGCCAAGCTCACCGATCCGCAGTTCGAGGGCCAGACCAAGACCAAGCTGGGCAATCCGGGGATGCAGGGGTTCGTCCACTCGATCGTCAACGCGCGCCTCAGCGAGTTCCTGGAGGAGAACCCCTCCGACGCCCGGGCGGTGATCACCAAGGCGGTCCAGGCCGCCCAGGCGCGCAACGCGGCGCGCAAGGCGCGCGATCTCACCCGGCGCAAGTCGGCGCTGGAGAACTCGACCCTGCCCGGCAAGCTGGCCGACTGCTCGGTCAAGGACCCCTCGCTGGCCGAGCTGTTCATCGTCGAGGGCGACTCGGCCGGCGGCTCGGCGGTCAGCGCGCGCGACCGCAACACGCAGGCCGTCCTGCCCCTGCGGGGCAAGATCCTCAACGTCGAGAAGTCCCGCATCGACAAGGTGCTGGCCAACACCGAGATCCAGGCGCTGATCACCGCGGTGGGCACCGGCGTGCGGGACGAGTTCGACCTCGAGAAGGCCCGCTACCACAAGATCGTGCTGCTCACCGACGCCGACGTCGACGGCGCCCACATCCGCACCCTCGCGCTCACGCTGCTGTTCCGCGAGATGCAGCCCCTGATCGAGGCGGGCTACGTCTACATCGCCAAGCCGCCCCTCTACCGGCTCACGCGCGGCCAGAAGCACCGCTACATCGAGCGGGAGTCCGAGCTCGAGGACATCCTGCTCGGCGACAAGTTCGAGAAGATCGAGGTCTACGACCGCCACGCGACGCAGTTCAAGCTCACCGAGGCCCGCTGGAAGCGCTTCGGCCGGCTGCTGAAGCAGTACGAGGGGTGGGCCTCGGCGCTTCGGGCCGCCCACGGCCACAGCGTGGTCGACCTCCTCCAGCAGGCCCGTCTGCTGGAGGAGGGGATCGCCGACGTGGACGCGCTGCTGCGCCACGTGGGTCGGAACGGCTCGGGCGGCGCCGACGGGCACGCGTTCTCGGTCGAGCTGGTCTCCGAGGGCGCGGAGGAGCTCGTGCTGCGCACGATCGAGGCCTCGACTGGGCTGGCCACCACGCATCGCGTCCGCCGGGCCACGCTCGATGCCAACGAGTACCGCCGCCTCGCCGAGGTCCACCGGGAGCTGGCCGCGCTGACCGGGACCCCGCCGTTCCAGGTCAAGCTGGGTGAGAACACACGCGACGCGGCCTCCTTCGAGGAGCTCCGAGACGCGATCCTCGCCGTGGCGCAGAAGGGGATCGAGTACTACCGGTTCAAGGGCCTGGGCGAGATGGACGCCGACGAGCTGCGCGAGACGACCATGGACCCCGCCACCCGCACGCTCGTCCAGGTGACGATGGAGGACGCGGCCTCCGCCGATTTGGTGTTCTCGATGCTGATGGGGGATCAGGTGGAGCCCCGGCGCGAGTTCATCGAGGAGAACGCTCGCCTGGTCAGCAACCTGGACGTGTAGGCGATGGCGACGATCGACACCATCGGCGGCGGCAACATCGAGCCGCGCGGGCTCGAGGAGGAGATGCGCTCCGCGTACCTCGACTACGCGATGTCGGTGATCGTCGGGCGGGCGCTACCCGACGTGCGGGATGGCCTCAAGCCGGTCCATCGGCGCGTCCTCTACGTGATGAGCGAGCTTGGCCTGCAGCCCAACCGCAAGCACGTCAAATGCGCCCAGATCGTCGGCGAGGTGATGGGCAAGTACCACCCCCACGGCGACCAGGCGATCTACGACACGCTGGTCCGCCTGGCCCAGGATTTCTCGATGCGCTATCCGCTCGTCGACGGCCACGGCAACTTCGGCAACATCGACGGCTATGGCGCGGCCGCCATGCGCTACACGGAGGCCCGCCTCGATCGTCTGGCCACCGAGATGCTGCGGGACCTCGACGCCGACACGGTCGACTTCGTCTCCACCTACGACGGCTCGCGCCAGGAGCCGGTCGTCCTGCCGGCGCGCTTCCCCAACCTGCTGGTCAACGGCAGCGCCGGGATCGCGGTCGGCATGGCGACCAACATCCCGCCGCACAACCTGCGCGAGGTGGTCGCGGCGACGATCGCCTACATCGACAACCCGACGATCGACGTCGAGGGGCTGATGCGGCACGTCAAGGGGCCCGACTTCCCCACCGCCGGCGTGATCCTCGGGCGCGAGGGGATCCGGGAGGCCTACGCCACCGGGCGGGGCCGCGTCCGCGTCCAGGGCAAGGCGCACATCGAGCCGGTGGGCCAGGGCAAGGAGGCGATCATCATCACCGAGCTTCCCTACCAGGTGAGGCGGGACGGAGAGGGCGGCCTGATCCTCAAGATCAAGGAGCTTCACGAGCAGAAGAAGCTCCCCGAGATCACCGACCTGCGCAACGAGTCCGATCGCCACGGGATGCGGATCGTGGTCGAGCTCAAGCGCGACGCGATCCCCAAGGTCGTGCTCAACAAGCTCTACAAGCACACACCGCTGCAGACCACCTTCGGCGTGAACATGGTCGCGCTGGTCGACAACGTCCCGCGCACGCTGTCGCTGCGGGAGGTGATCGGCCACTACGTCGACCACCAGCGCGAGGTCGTGGTCCGCCGCACCAAGTACGAGCTGCGCCGCTCCGAGGAGCGGGCGCACGTGCTTGAGGGCTACCTCGTGGCGCTGGGCAACCTCGACGAGGTGATCGCGCTGATCCGCGGCTCCCGCGATCCGGAGGCGGCGCGCAACGGCCTGGTCCAGCGCTTCGAGCTAACCGTCGTCCAGGCCCAGGCGATCCTCCAGCTGACGCTCAGCCGGCTGACCGCGCTGGAGGCGGACAAGATCAAGCAGGAGTACGAGGACCTGGTGGAGCGGATCAAGGAGCTGCGCGAGATCCTGGGCGACGAGGAGAAGGTCAACGGGCTGATCAAGGACGAGCTGCGCGAGATCGCCGACGCCTATGGCGACGAGCGGCGGACCGAGATCACGCACGCCGAGGGCGAGATCGACATCGAGGACCTGATCGCCGACCAGCAGATGGTGATCTCGATCACCCACTCGGGCTACATCAAGTCGCTGCCGCTCTCCACCTACCGCCAGCAGCGCCGCGGCGGGGTCGGGGTGACCGGGATGGAGATGAAGGAGGACGACTACATCGAGCACCTGTTCGTGTGCTCGACGCACGACTACCTGCTGTTCTTCACCAACCGGGGCAAGGTCTACCGCTCGAAGGTCTACGAGCTGCCCGAGGCCTCGCGCACCGCCCGCGGCCGCGCGCTGGTCAACCTGCTGCCGCTGCGCGAGGGCGAGCGCGTGCAGTCGGTGCTCTCCACCCGGGACTTCTCCGAGGGCAAGTACCTGGTGTTCGCCACCCGCAACGGGATCGTGAAGAAGACCGAGTTCAGCGCCTACAACACCCCGATCAAGGCCGACGGGATCATCGCGATCAAGATCCGCGACGACGACGAGCTGGTGGCGGTCCGCCGCACCAGCGGCGAGGACACGATCATCATGGTCTCCCGCTCGGGCAACGCGGCGCGCTTCCGCGAGAGCGAGGTCCGCCCGATGGGGCGCGACACCAGCGGCGTGCGCGGGATGAACGTCTCGCGGAAGGGCAACTACGTGCTGGCGATGGACGTCGCGCGCGACGACCAGGGGCTGCTCGTGGTGACCGAGAACGGCTACGGCAAGCGCACGCCGATCTCCGAGTACCCGATCAAGGGGCGCGGCACGATGGGGGTCAAGACGATCCAGCTCACCGAGAACAAGGGTCAGCTGGCCGGGGCGCTGGTGGTGCGCGAGCACCAGGAGCTCGTGTTCATCTCCCAGAACGGGATGGTGCAGCGAACCTCGGTGCGGGGCATCAACCGCTACGGCCGCGCCTCGCAGGGGGTCCGGGTGATGAACCTGCGCGACGACGACGTGGTCAGCGCGGTGGCGCTGGTCGTCGAGTCAGAGGCGCAGACGGCGGCCAAGGTGGTGGAGAACGGCGACGAGCCGGCTGGGGCGGACGGGGACGGCCCGCAGGCCGCGGGCGACGGGGATCAGCCGGCCGAGTAGGCGCGCACCAGGAACCCGCTGCGCCCCGGCGCCCGGACCTCCACCCGGGCAAAGCCGGCCTCTCCGAACAGCCGCTCGAGGCCCGGACGGGTGTAGTTGAAGATCGGGCAGTCGCCGATCCACTCGTAGCGGACCTTGCGCACCGGCCCCTTGATCGGCGACCAGGCCGGAAAGGAGCCGACGACGCACCCGCCGGCCGCGCAGAGGTCGAACATCCGCTGCGCGAAGGCGTCGGGGTTGGGCAGGTAGTCGAACAGGCCGAGGGCGAGGACCACGTCGAACCGCTCCTCGACCTCGGCGGCGAGGAAGTCCTCGTGGCGCAGCGTCACGCGGTCGCCGAAGCGCTCCAAACGCTCCCGCGCCAGCGCGATCATCGGCTGGGAGAAGTCGATCCCCAGGTAGCGGGCGGCGCCCGCCTGCAGGACGAACTCGCCGATCCGGCCCGATCCGCAGCCCACGTCGAGGACGGTCGGGTCGCGGTAGCCGGCCACCGTCTCCACCGCGAGCTGGCGGCGGCGGAACAGCCCCGGGCGCAGCAGCCGGACGAGCAGCCGCTCGTCCTCGTAGAGGTCGTCGAACTGGCGCGCCTTGTCGGTGAAGCGCCTACGGACCCTCTGGGGCGCCTCGAGTGAGCCTGGCATACGCCTCACCATACGTGATCAGCGGGTGGCGCTCGGCGATCGCGCGCAGCACCTCGGGGGTGCGGCGGCGGCCGAGGTTGCGCTGGGCGGCGCGCAGCGCGGCGTGGGCGCGCTGCCCCAGCCGGGCGCCGGGCTCCAGTCCGACGCGCAGCGGCTCGGGGTCGAGCTCCTGGGGGTGGAGGTACAGCCCGGCCAGCGGGGCCGCGCGCGCGAGGCCGTGCAGCACCAGCCGCGTCGGCGCCAGCGTCCAGTAGGAGGCCCCTCCCACCGGCAGGCGGCGGCGACCGTTGTGCCAGACCGCCACCGGAAACTCCCACAGCGTGGCGCCCCCGGCCACCGTGAGCGGGTGCGGGTACGGGCTGGCGGACACCATCCGGCCCCGGATCCGTGGCGAGTCGTGCTGGCTGGCGTCGTAGGCGAAGCCCGCGTCGACCAGCGCCGCGTAGGCCCACGCGGCGCAGTCGCGGGTGATCGAGAAGGCGGGCGCGCGGTAGCCGAGCGGCCGTCGCCCGCTCAGCGAGGCGATCGTCTCGCGGGCGCGGGCGAGGTCGGCCGCGAACTCGGCGGGCGTCTGGGCGACCACGGGCAGGTGGCGGTCGCCATGGCAGCCGAGCTCGTGCCCCCGCTCGACGATCTGCTCGACCAGCCTCGGGTGGGCGCGCGCGCACATCCCGAGCACGAAGAACGTGGCCCTGGCGCCGAGCTCGTCCAGCAGCTCGAGCAGGGCCATGGTCTGCCGGGCCAGCGCCGGCCCCGGCGCCTCCCACCCGGCCACGCCGATCCGGCGCCGGACGAGCTGGTGCCAATCCTCGAAGTCGACGCTCAAGAGCAGCTCGTTCCCGCCGTCGGGCCCGGATGGATCGTCGCGGAGGCGTCTCATGGGTTCGATAAGCTCATCCCTACCAGAGAAAGGAGGTGGTCCGTCTGTCTGAAAGTACTTGCGGGACCCTGGAGGTGTCCGGCCGCTAGGCCCGGAGCTGGCCCCCGCTTAGCGGAGTCCACCCGTGGCACCGTCGGGGCCGAGCGCCGGGAGTTGTCCCTCCGGCAGGCGAAGCTCACCCCGATTCAGGGCAGCGAAATGACGAAGGGCGCCGCCGTCGACGGCGCCCTTCGTGCGTGAGGGCCCCGCCTCCGCGGCTACGCCGCCCCGGGGCGCGCGCCCGCGCCGCCACCTGCACGCCCCGGGCGCCCCGCGCCCGCCGCCACCCACACGCCACGGGGCCCAGCGCGCGCCCGCGCCGCCATAGCGTGCTCGCGCCCACACGCCGCCACCCACACCGCACGCGCACGCCCACACGGCTACGCCGCCACCCACACCGCACGCGCACGCCCACACGGCTACGCCGCCACCCACACCGCCGCCGCCCGCGCCCCTACGCCGCGAGGTACTGCCGCCAGGCGCTTGGGATCGTGGGGCTGGCGACGTGGATGAAGACGCTCGGACTGGGGCTGCGCGGCGGCTTGAGCAGCTGCATCCCCACCTGCCGCGGGAGCGCGTCGCCCTTGCGGCGGTTGCAGGGCGCGCAGGAGGCGACGATGTTCTCCCAGCTCGACGTTCCCCCCTTGGACTTCGGGATCACGTGATCGACGGTGAGGTTCGATCGCGAGCCGCAGTACTGACAGGTCCACTCGTCGCGCGCAAACACCGCGCGCCGGGTGATCTTGCGTCGGTGCGTGTCGCGCGGCACGCGGACGTAGCTGATCAGGCGGATTACGACCGGCCGGTTCATCGTCCGGCTGGCCGACCGCAGCTCCCACTCGGAGTGCTCGATGACCTCCGCCTTCTCCTTGAGCAGCAGCACCACCGCGCGCCGAACGGTGCAGACGTTGATCGGCTCGTAGGTCGCGTTGAGCACGAGCACCCGGCCACCATCACGTCCGCGCCGCTGGTGCTCTGGAGGCGGCGCGGACCCAACTGGCGCTGGGGCTGTGGTGGCCATGGCTGCGCCTGAGTGTAGCGAGCGGACCCCCTGCATCCCCCGGTCTACAAGGGGATTCGGGGCCTCGGGCGGGATCTCAGCCGGCGCGGCGGAAGGAATCTCAGGCGGCGGGGTAGGAGCCGAGCACGCGCAGCACCTCGACCCGGTTGCGCAGCCCCTCGAGCGCCTCCGCCACGTGGGTCTCGGTGTCCCGCCCCTCGAGATCCAAGAAGAACATGTAGTGCCCCAGCCCCTGCTTGCGCGGCCGGGATTCGATGCGCGTCAGGTTGACCTCCCGCTCCGAGAGCTCCGACAGGCAGCCGACCAGCCATCCCGGCGCGTCCGATCCTACCCCCCAGAAGACGATCGACGTCTTCCACGGGCCAAGCGGCTCGCCGCCCGCGCCGGGAGGGCCGACCGGCGCGCCGGAGCGCGCCAGCCACACGAAGCGGGTCTCGTTCTCCGGCACGTCCTCCACGCCCGCCCTCAGGACGCGGCAGCCGTAGAGCTGCGCCGCCAGTCGGTTGCCCAGGGCCGCCCACGGCCCCTCGTGCTGGGAGACCATCCGTACGGCCTCCGCGGTCGAGCTGCCGGCCACCACGTCCGCTTGCGGCAGGCGCGTGCGGATGAACCGCGCGCACTGGGCGGTCGCCTGGGGGTGGGACACGACCGCCTCGATCTCGTCGAGCTCGAGCTCGGTGCGCGCGATCAGGCAGTGGCGTATCGGGTGGACGACCTCGCCGACGATCACCACGTCCTCGGTCTCCATCGCCAGCGCGTCGAGCGTGGCGTTGACCGAGCCCTCGAGCGAGTTCTCGATCGGCACCAGCGTCCGCTCGACTTCTCCGGAGTGCACGGCCATCACGGCGTCGTAGATGGTCGGGAGCGGCACGGTCTCCAGCTCCAGGCCGCGCGTGGCGGTGAGCAGCGCCTCCTCGGTGAACGTGCCCTCGGGCCCGAAGTAGCCGACCCGCATCGCTCGCCCCGTCCGAGCTGCTTCAGATGGCCTGCGAGTGCCCGTTCCCGCCCTCGAGGGCGATCCGGACGGCCTCGCTCTCCTCGGGTGAGAGCTCGAGCTCCGGCTGGCCCTCGTGCAGCTGCTTGGCGTAGAGGCGAGCCTGGTCGCGGTGGTGGATGGAGGAGAGCACGAGGCCCGAGCGGTGGGCGTCGAGGAGCGCGATCGAGGTCGACTGGCGCCCGGACATCTCCCCGTAGGCGTCGTAGCGGACAAGCGCCCGATACGCGACCGCGTGGTCGAGCCGCCGCTCGGCGCCCTCCATCCGTCCGTTGAGGCGATCGGCCGCGTCGATGACGTAGTCGTACAGGGCCTGGAACTGCTGCTGAAGCGACGCCGCATGCGCGACCAGGTCCCGTCTCTCGTCCCCCAGGACCGCCTTCTGGTCGGCCCTCAGCCGCCGCAGCCGCAGCGCGAGGACCAGGCAGCTGAGCAGCGCCACGACCGCCACGGCCCCTGCCGCGATGGCGACCACCCCCGCCGTGGTGGTGATGTTGCTGGTCACGGCGCTGAAGCATAGGCGGGTATCCGGATTCCGGAGCCCGCCCGGGCGAAGGGGGCGGCTGGCGCCGGAGCGCCCGTCGCCGCGGGACGCCCGCGCCCGCGCCCGCGCCCGCGCCCGCCCAGGCGCTGCGGATCCTGATGGCCGAGGACAACGCCGTGAACCAGAAGGTGGCGCTGAACCTCCTCGGGCGGCTGGGCTACCGCGCCGACGTGG
>Ga0209810_1002907_pt1 | contig 19153 bp, 19 predicted proteins | sample Coa_R1_7_FD_187159 | JGI IMG/M metagenome (GOLD analysis project Ga0209810, IMG submission 187159) | Surface soil microbial communities from Centralia Pennsylvania, which are recovering from an underground coalmine fire - Coalmine... | ecosystem: Environmental > Terrestrial > Soil > Unclassified...
GGCCGTGATAGGTCACATCGCCGCCGCGATCGGTTTCCGCCACATCCACGCCCATCTGCGCCAGCAGGTGGCGCGAGGCACGGATGTGCTCGCGGCGGGCGTTGCGGCCGAGCGTGATCACGTGCGGATGCTCGCACAGCAGGAGCAGATCCGGCACGGCGCCGGCCTGCCGGGCGCGCACCAGTTGCCGCTGCAGCTCCCAGGCGCGGCGGTACTCGATCAGCCCCAGTCGGACCACCCCGCAAATGCGGTGGCTCTGCACGAACCCCTCCGGCCTAGATGTGAATGGCCAGGCCGCGCACGGCGTTGAAGGCGTCGCCCATGGCCTCCCACAGCGTGGGATGCGCATGGATGGTGAACATCATGTCGTCCACGGTGGCTTCGAGGCCCAGCGCGGCGGCGGCTTCGGCGATCATCTCGGTGGCGAGCGGGCCGATGATGTGCACGCCCAGCACCTCGCCATAGCGCTCTTCGGCGACGACCTTGATGAAGCCTTCGTGATGGCCGAGGATCGAGGCCTTGCTGTTGGCGGTGAAAGGGAACTTGCCCACGCGGACGGCGTAGCCGGCCTCGCGCGCCTGCGCTTCGGTCAGTCCGATCGAGGCCACCTGCGGCTGGCAGTAGGTGGCGTTGGGGACGCGCCGGCGGTCGAAGGCAGGCACGGGCTGGCCGGCCATGTGGCCGACGGCGATGATGCCTTCCATCGAGGCGGCATGGGCCAGTTGCGGCAGGCCGGCGACGATGTCGCCGATGGCGTAGATGCCCGGCTCGTCGGTCTGCAGGTAGGCGTTGGTGCGGACGAAGCCCCGCTCGAGGCGGACGCGGGTGGTTTCCAGGCCCAGTTGCTCGGTGTTGGGACGGCGGCCGATGGCGATGAGCGCGCGTTCGGCCTCGAGCGTCTGCGGCTGGCCCTGGGCGTCGCGGTAACCGATGCGGACGCCGGTGGCGGTTTCGGTGACGGACTCGACGGTGGCGCGCGTGAGAACACGGATGCCGCGGCGCCGGAAGGCCCGCTCGAGTTCGGCCGAAATTTCCTCGTCCTCAAGGGGCACGATGCGCGGCAGCGCCTCGAGCAGCGTGACCTCGGTGCCGAAGGAGCGGTAAATCGAGGCGAATTCCACGCCCACGGCCCCGCCGCCGACGACGATCAGCGAGCGGGGAATCGCGGGCAGATTGAGAATTTCGCGGTTGCTGAGCACGCGTTCGCTGAAGGGGACGCCGGGCAGCGCGCGCGCCTCGCTGCCGGTGGCCACCAGCACGAAGCGCGCCTCCAGGCGCGTCGGCTGGCCGTTGTGCTCGACCACGACGCGGCCGGGGCCCTCGAGCCGGCCGTAGCCCTGGATGCGCTCGACACCGTTTTTCCGGAACAGAAACTCGATGCCGCGCGCGTGTTTGTTCACGATGCGGTTCTTGCGCTCCAGCATGGCGGGCCAGTTCACCCGGCAGCCGTCCACTTCCAGGCCGAACTCCTTGCCGTTTTGAATCTCTTCGTAGAGTTCGGCGTGATGCAGCAGGACTTTCGTCGGGATACAGCCCACATGCAGGCAGGTGCCGCCCAGGTAGGGGTCTTTTTCGATGACGATGGTCTTCAATTTCCACTGTGCGGCGCGGATGGCGGCCACGTAGCCACCCGGGCCGCTGCCGATCACTGCGAGATCGTAGCTGGCCACGCGCTCCCTCCGATCCGAGACAGACTGCCGCTGCGGGACAGACGAGGCGGGGCATCCGTGGGATTCGGTGTCCGGCCCGCGGAAGCTCGGATTCTAGCAGCCGGTGCCGGAGGTGGCAACCACGGCTGCGGAGTAGAATAGGGCGCACGGGAGAGGAGGCAGACCGATGCAGCATCCGACGGCGCAGCAGGCGCTGGACGAGCTGAACGAGGATGCGGTGCTGCCGCATCCGGTGCGCCTGCGCGACCTGATCCTGCGCACGCGGCTGGATCCGGCGACGGCCCTCGAGCTCAATCGCGAATTCCAGAGCTATCTGACCCACTACGGCGAGGCCGAGCGGCAGGCCCGCACGATTCTGAGCCGGCTGGCGGCCCTGGAACCCAAACAGGCAGGATGAAGCGGCAGACGCTGCTGGTGGATGGCGACGGGACGCTGTGGGAGCCGACTCCGGCGCCAGCGACGCTGCTCGAGGAGCTGATCGAGCAACTGACGCCGCTCGGGTTCAGTCCGGCCTATCTGCGGCATGTGCTCAACGAGCGGCAGCGGCGTAGCGGCCATGCGTACGGCTACAGCGGCCGGTTCGGGGCCTGGCTGGAGGAGGCGTACCGGAGCCTGGCGGGCGAGCGCGTGCGGGCCGATGTGCTGGCCTGGCTGCAGGCACGCGCCGCGGAATTGGAGCGGCAGCCGCCGCGGCTGCTGGAAGGTGTCGCGGCTACACTGGCCGCACTCACGCGGCGGCACCGCCTGATCCTGTTCGCGCGCGGGGAGCCGGCCCAGCAGGCAGCCCTCATCGAGAGTTCCGGTCTGGAGCGCTACTTCGAGGCGGTCGAGGTGGCCGAACCCGACCGCCCGCGCGACTTTGCCGACCTGGTCGCCCGCTACCGGGTGGTTAAGAGCAGCGCCTGGATGGTGGGCGACAGCGCCGCCGACGATATCGAGCCGGCGCTGGCAGCCGGGCTCAACGCCGTCTTCGTGCCCCCGGCAGGCGCACGCGTGACCCTGTCGGCCGGTGCCGGACGGCTGGTGCTGGCCAGCAGCTTCAGCCAGCTTGTACAGGTGTTTTAGCGATGGACTACCGCAGCGAATTTGCCGAGTTTGGCGAGACCGTCTATCTGGATGTAGCCCACCAGGGGCCCCTGCCGCGAGCGGCGACGCGCGCGCTCCGTGAGGCGATTGGCTGGAAGGAGCTGCCGCACACCATGCCAGCCGGTGTGTACTTTGAGTTGCCCGACCGCGTGCGCGGCCTGCTGGCCCGGCTGCTCGGCGTGCAGGCGGAGGAAATTGCGCTGACCACCGGGGCTTCGGCGGGACTGGCGGCGCTGGCTGCGGGGCTGGACTGGAAGCCGGGCGACGAAATCGTCCTGCCGGAAAAGGAATTCCCGGCCCACTTTGCCAGCTTCGCCCCGCTGGCCGAGCGCTGGCAGGTGCGGCTGAAGCGTGTGCGGCCGCGCGGGCGCTTTCTGACCGGGGCGGATCTGGCCGAAGCGGTGGGGCCGCGGACACGGCTGGTCAGCGCGAGCCTGGTGCGGTTCCACGACGCGGTGCGGCTGGCGGTCGAGGAGCTGGCTCAGGCCTGCCGGCGTGTCGGGGCCTGGCTGGTACTCGACGTCAGCCAGTGTGCCGGCGCGATGCCACTCGAGGCGGCCGCGCTCGGTGCCGATGCGCTGGTCGGGGCGGGCTACAAATGGTTGCTTGGACCCTACGGCACCGGATTTTTCTGGCTGCGGCGCGACCGCATCGCCGAAATGCGTCCGGCACCCTTCTACTGGACCGCGCTGCCCGGCGCGCGCACATTCAGCTCGCTCGACCTTTCCCCCTACCGGCCGGGGCCGGATGCACGGCGGTGGGATGCGCCCGAAACGGCCAGCCTGAACCTGGTGGCCTGGGAGGCCTCGCTCGCGTTTTTGCTGCGGGTGGGGGTGGAGACGGTGTGGGCGCACAATCAGACGCTGCTGGAGTCGCTGATCGCGCGCCTGCCGGTAGACCGCTGCGTGCTGGCCAGTCCACGCGAGCCAGAACGGCGCGGCCCCTATGTTGCCGTGGCCGCGCGCAGTCCGGAACGCACGCAGCAGCTTTACGAGCAGCTCGGCGCGGCCGGCATCCGCGTGAGCCTGCGCGAGGGCGCGCTGCGCATTGCCCCGCATCTGTTCACCACCGCCGACGATCTCGAGCGGCTCATTCGCGTGCTTTCCATCTGAAGCCGCGCTAGCGAGGCCCGGGCGGGTGCGCGGCGCGAAAAGGAATCTGCGCGAGTACTTCCAGCTCGACCGGTTCACCGTCCATCCGCGCCGGACGAAACTGCCACCGCGCGAAGGCTTCCGCGGCCAGGCGATCCAGCTCGGGATGCAGGCCACGGAGGATGCGGATCTGGCGGACACGGCCGTCGGGCTCGATGACGGCGTCGAGGAGCACGTCGCCTTCCACGCCGGCCTCCATCAACCAGGGCGGATACTTGGGATCCACTTTGCGAATCGGCTCGGGCGGCTCCAGGTGTCCGGCGACGAGCGGGCGGCCGGCCAGCTCGAAAAATTTCAAGATCCAGCTTCCGGCCGCGCTGGTGAGGTTGGGCATGTTGACCAGCAGGTGACCAACCGGGCGGCCGGCAGGGAGCGATGCGCGGCGATCAAGCCAGAGCAGGTCGCGCGCGGGCAGCCGGCCCGGCGGCGGGCCCGGCACGAAAACCGGAGCCGGCGCTGGGGGCGTGGCGCTGGAGGAAGTTGCGGGCGCAGCGGCCTCTGCCGGGGGCGGTGGCGGTGCCGATTCAGCCGGCAGCAACACCAGCAAGTTGGCCGGCCCCCAGGAGGCGGCGACCGCTGGCGGAGCCGCAGCGGGGCGCTCGGGTGCAACACGCGGTCCGATGGCCACAGGAGCTGCCGCCTGACCGAGCGGTGGCGGATTTGGCCCTGGGGTTTCCGAAAGGGCGATGAACGGCGGACCGGGCGCAGCCTTCTGCAGCAGCGCAGGCAATGTGTCCGATGCGCTGGCGGCGCTGGCCGAGAGGCGCGCGTGCGGGGCGGCCAGAGCCGGAGGGGGTGCAAGCGCGACGCCGAGCTGCAGTCGGTCAGCCTGCGGCACTGCGTCGCGAAGCGGAGGCAGCGCGGCGCCGGCTGCGGGCGAGTGCGCAGGCGCGACCGCATGTCCCGCTGCGGCCAGCGCGGGCAACTGGGGCCGCGGCCAGGCGACGATGTTCTGCGCCGGTGGCAGCCACCGTGGGGCTTCCGGCGGTGCGGCAGGCTCCATCAGGGTTTGCCAGCGATTGGTCGGCCGCGGAGGCGTAAACCATACCATCGCGCGCGGGTGCAAGGCGCGGAAGTTCGCAGGGGCCCTCGATGACAGCGGCGGCCGCAGACGCGGTGGCGGGCCGTACCAGTAGATCGGCACCGCTTCTGAAGCAAAGACCAGATGGCGCTCGACGGCTGGAGCGCGCCGTTGCAGGAACACAGCCGCCGTCAGAGCTAGATGCAAGAGCAGCGAGGCCGCCACGGCGGGCAGGGGCAGCCGCGGTTGTGGCGGAATGAACGGCGCAGGCCCGCGGCCTGTCCGCGGGGCCGGCAGCAGAAAACGGAGGTTGGACAGCAGAGCCCCGGGGCGCGAAGCCCTGCGCAGCAGAAGGCGCTCCGGCGCCCACCGCGGAGCAGGTTCGGCGGGATGCAGCATGAAGGCCCGTCGCGGCCATTATACTGCCGCAGGACGAGAGGCCGGAGGCTGTGCCTGCGGCCCCGGCAGCCGCTGGTAGAAGCTCAGTGCGGCGTCGCCCTGGCTGACCGTACGCCACAGCTCGATGCCGCCCACGCAGGCCGGCAGGCGAATGCGCGCCGGGTGCTCGACGATGAGTGAGCCGGTAGGGGCCAGCGGGAGCGCGTCGGCCAGCTCCTGGAGCAGGCGGCAGTAGTCGGTCGCCGCGGCGTACGGCGGGTCGAGAAACAGAAAGTCGGCCTGCACGCCTGCCCGGGCCAGCCGACGCAGGATGCGCCGGGCATCCCCCACCAGCACTTCAGCCGCGGCGTCGGCGGCCAGGCGGTTCAGGTTGGCGGCAATGACGTCGGCGGCGCGGCGCGAAATTTCCACGAACAGGACGCGGGCCGCCCCGCGGCTCAAGGCTTCCAGCCCGACGGCACCGGTGCCGGCGAAGGCGTCGATGAAGATGGCTCCCTCAATGCGCCGGCCAAGGATATCGAAGAGCGTCTGGCGCAGCCGGTCGCTGGTCGGGCGCACGGGGAGCGCGCCGGGCCCTTTGAGCCGGCGGCTGCGGAAGCGTCCGGCAATAATCCGCATGACTCAGCCCACCGTGGCCAGCTCGTAGCGCTGCGCCCAGGCACCACCGAGGGCTTCGCGCAACTGGTCGAGTTCCTGGGCACGGGTGGCGTCCTCGACCAGGGCGAAGGCCTCGCGGCGGGCCAGCTCGAGCAGCTCGAAATCGCGCAGCGGGTTGGCGATGGAAAAGGCCGGGGCGCCGTGCTGGGCGGTGCCAAAAAACTCGCCCGGGCCGCGCAGGCGCAGGTCGACCTCAGCGATTTCATGCCCGCTGGTCGTGCGCACCAGCGTCTCCAGCCGCTGGCGGACTTCGCCGGTCGCGTTGCGCGGGGCGACCAGGATGCAGGTCGAGGGCTCGCGGCCGCGGCCGATGCGGCCGCGGAGCTGATGGAGCTGCGCCAGCCCGAAGCGCTCGGCATGCTCGATGACCATCACCGTGGCATTCGGCACATCCACGCCCACCTCGATGACCGTCGTGGAGACCAGCACCTGCAGTTCGCCCCGGCGAAAGGCTTCCATGACGGCATCCTTGTCGTCGTTTTTCATGCGGCCGTGCAGCAGGCCCAGGCGCAGGTCGGGGAAGACCGTGCGTGAAAGCTGCTCGTACTGCGCGATGGCCGCCTTCAGCTCCAGACGGGATTCCTCGATGACCGGATAGACGATATAGGCCTGGCGGCCACGACGCACTTCGGCGCGCAACAACTGCCAGACGGTGTCGAGGTCGGCTTCGTCGTACCAGAGCGTGCGGATGGGGGCCCGGCCCGGAGGCATTTCATCAATGACCGACAGATCGAGGTCACCGTAAAGCGTTAGGGCGAGCGTGCGCGGGATGGGTGTGGCCGTCATCACGAGCACGTCGGGCGCCGCGGCTTTCTCGCGCAGCCGTTTGCGCTGCAGCACGCCGAAGCGGTGCTGTTCGTCAATGATGACCAGGCCCAGGCGGGCAAACCGCACCGGCTGCTCGAGCAGCGCATGCGTGCCGACGACGAGCTGGGCGGTGCCCTGCGCGATGTGCTCGAGTACCTGCTGGCGGGCTGTACGTCCCAGCCCGCTGGTGAGCAGCTCAACCCGGTAGCCGCCCGGGGCCAGCGTCCGCCGGGCGGAGAGGAAATGCTGGGCGGCGAGGATCTCGGTCGGGGCCATCAGCGCCACCTGGTAACCGTTTTCGATGGCAATCACCGCGGCTTCCAGTGCCACCAGCGTTTTCCCGCTGCCGACATCGCCCTGCAGCAGGCGATTCATCGGCACGGGCCGCTCCATGTCGGCGGCGATTTCGGCCAGGACGCGTTTCTGCGCCGCCGTCGGCTTGAAGGGCAGGATGCGCTTGAGGGCCTGGCGGATGCGATCGTCGCGCACGCGAAAGGCGATGCCCGCCCGGTGATGTTCCTGCTGGCGGCGCAGGGCCACGCCGAGCTGGAAGAGGAAGAATTCCTCGAAGATCAGACGGCGCTGGGCCGGCGTGGCGAACCGGTTGAGCTCGTCAAGGCTGGCGCTGGCATCGGGGAAGTGCGCGCGGCGCAGCGCCGTTGCGCGGTCAGGCAGCCCCAGGCGCTGACGCAGGGACGCGGGCAGTGGATCCTCGAGCTGGGGCGGCAGCGCCGCCAGGGCCTGATAGATCAGCCGGCGCAGCCATCGCGGGCTGAGCGGCCCGATCGCCTGATAGACGGGCACGATGCGTCCGGATTCAGTCGAGTCGCGCCCGTCGCGGCCGACCAGCTCGAGCTGCGGGTTGACCATCTCGAGCACGGCCGGCCGCATCGGATCCACTGTGGCACGGCCGTAGAGCATCACGGTCTGACCGGGCCGCAGGCGCGGTTGCAGGTAGGCGCCGTGAAAGAAGCGCACGCGGAGGGTGCCGGAGTCGTCGCGGACGAGAACGTGCAGCACCACCTCGGCCCGGCCGCGATGACGCACGGCGCTGGCGTCCACCACGCTGGCGCGGACCAGAAACGGACCGCCGGGCTGCAGCCGCGCCACGGGCGTGATCTGCCGACGGTCCTCGTAGCGGAACGGGAGATAGTGCAGCAGGTCGGCGACGGTGCGGATGCCGCGTTGCGCCAGCCGCGCCGCGCGCTCGGGGCCCACCCCGGTGAGCGCCTCGACCGGGCTCGAGAGCGACAGAGGCATCGTCAGAGCGTATTATCGCGCAGAGAGCTGTGTTCAACATGAGCCACCGGCGCAAGGGCGACGACGGACGGCCGCACCTGCTGCCTTCGGCCGCTGTGTGGTTGCAGTATCTGGTGGCGATTCTGCTGGGCAACGCGATCTACTTCTGGTCGCTGGTGCCACACCTGCCGGAGTGGCTGCGGCATCGGCCGTTTCGTCTGGACGCGGGTTTGGCGATGGATTTCGGGGTGTGCGCGGGGGTGTACGGGCTGCTGCGGATGGGGCGGAAGCAGTTGCCGTGGGGTCGGCGGGGGCGCTAAACTGTTACACGCTGTAGCAGAAGGCGCGCCCTTCTGGGGCCGCGCCCCATTCTACGGCTTCCACCGCGAAGCCACCGGAGGTGAGCGATGAGCCGATGGACGGCAGTGATCCTGGCGCTGACCGCGGCGCTGGCAGCCCCGGCGCTGCGGGCGCAGCAGCCCGCCGGCCCCATCGAGGAGTCGGTGCAGCAGGCCGTGCGCGCCGCTCAAGAGGCGGCTCGACAGGCGCGCGTCGAGGTCGAGCGGGTCCTGCAGGAGACCGGCACGGGGATGGGCTGGCTGGGTGTGCGCATTCGCGAGCTCGACCAGGCCGCCGCGCAGCGGCTGCACCTGCCCGAGCTGGCCGGCGCACTGGTCGAAGGCGTCGAGCCGGGCAGCCCGGCGGCCACGGCGGGCCTCGAGGCTGACGATGTGATCGTCGAGTACAACGGAACCAGGGTCATCGGCGTGCTGCAGCTCGAGCGCCTGGTGCGGGAGACGCCGCCGGGCCGCACGGTGGCGGTGGTGGTCTGGCGCGGCGGGCAGCGGCGGACGCTTCAGGTCCATGTCGGCAGCCGTCCGGAGCTGATGGGCGGCGTCGGGATGATGCGGCCCGAACTCGAGGCGGAGCTGCGGCGGATGCGGGAGCGCATGCACGAGATGGCGCCGCCGATGATCATCGTGCAGGCCAGGACGCCACTGCTCGGGATCGAGGTCGAGCCGATCAGTGGCCAGCTGGCCGGGTTCTTCCATGTGCCGGGAGGGCGCGGCCTGCTGGTCCGGGAAGTCGCGTCGGGCTCGGCGGCGGACAGGGCAGGTCTGCGGGCCGGCGATGTGATCTACCAGGTGGACGGCTCGGCGGTGAGCCGGCCGTTTGAGCTGCAGCAGCAGGTGCGCCAGAAGTGCGGCGCCGGTGCCGTCACGCTGGGGGTGGTGCGCAACGGGGCGCCCACGACGGTGCGCGTGCCGCTGGACTGCGCTGCAGGGTCGGCGGCGCGGACCTGACGCGCTATTCGCGCACGACCTCGGCGCCCGCCTCGGGCACCGAGAGCCGCAGCAGCCGGTGGCTGGCGTCGAGTTCCAGCTCGACGGTGAGGTCGGGGCTGGCCACACGCAGCCGCAGTCGCTGCCCACGCTGTGCGCCCGGCTGCGGCTCGACACGCACGGTGCCCGGCGTGAGGTCCTGCGGAATCAGCACGGTGAAGGTCTGCGGACCACCGAGCTGCCAGTCGTAGAGCCGGGCCAGCAGCGCGAAGTGGTGGTAGAGATTGTTGTCGAGCACGATCCGGCGGCCGACCAGCGTGAACTCCTCGACGGCAGCCGGTCCGCTGGCGGGGTGGAGCGTGAGGCGTGCCGTGCTGCCGTGGAAAGCGACTTCGAGGGCGCGGCGATCAGGCTGCAGTTGTTGCCAGTGGTAGGCCAGCGGCTGGCCGGTGGCGTCGAGGGTCAGCTCGGCGCGGGCGCGCTGGACGGGCTGGTCGGGCAGACGCAGCTCCAGTTGGGCGCTGGCCAGCCAGCCCGCACCCGATGGTTCGATGCGAAATTCCTCGGTGCCCACCGGTTGCCCATGCAGCAAGATGCGGAACCGACCCTGATCCTGCAGATCGAGCAGGGGCGAGGTGCGGGTCGTGGCGGCCAGCGTGACCAGCAAAACCAGAGCGGCTGCAGGCTTCATGAATACACCGGCTGGAACAGATCGAGGGCTAGAATGCGCCCGACGACAGTTTCAGGCGTTCCTGTGGCCTCCACGCGGAAAGCGGCCTGCTCGTAGAGGGGACGGCGCTGCTGGTAGAGGGCGCGGAAGCTGGCCTCATCAGTGAACAGGGGCCGGTCAGCGATGCCGGCGCAGCGCGCGAGCAGGTCCTCGACGGGACAGTCCAGCCAGATCAGGACGGCGCCGGCGGCCTCGAGGCAGGCGCGATTTTCGGCACGGGTCAGCGTGCCACCGCCCAGCGCCAGCACGGTCGGGCGCGAGCGTCCCAGGGCCTGTCCAACCAGCTCGACCAGCACTTGGGTTTCCAACGCGCGAAAGGCTGGCTCGCCGTGACGGCGGAACAACTCGGCGATGCCACAACCGGCGCGCTCGACAATGCGCACGTCCAGATCGGCAAAGTGCCAGCCCAGGCGCTCGGCCAGCAGGCGCCCGACGGTGGTTTTGCCGCTGCCCATGAAGCCGGTCAGCGCCAGGATGCGGAAACTGCGCGCGGGCATCTCGACGGAGGCGGGAAGCTTACATCCGCCGCCGGATGCGGATTGTACCACTGAAGGAGGTGAGCACCAGCCGCGCACGGCCTTCGTTGTAGACGCCGAAGAGCGAACGTGCGAAGGCGGGCAGATGATGGCTGATGTGGCTCGGCTGCTTGAGCTCGGCTTCGTTTTCCACCTGGCCCCGCATGGAGATGGCCGAGACGTCGAAGGAATCGCTGGGCGAGAAGCGCACCTCGATCTGGCCGCTGTAGTTGCGCAGCGTGTAGAGCCCGTTGGGCAGCAGGTCGCTGTCGAGCAGAATATTGCCGGTCGACGTGCGTGCCTGCACGTTGGGGCTTTGCGAGCGCAGGATGCGGATATCGCCCGAAATCGAGCTGGCCTCGAGCGGTCCCGAGCATTCCTCGCAGGTGACATTGCCGCCGACGGTGCGCGCGTTGACATAGCCGATGATGTGTTTGAGTTCGATGGGGGCGGCCACGGTCTCCACCGTGAGGTCGCCGATGACGTGCTCGATGTGCACCGAGCCGGAGTCGTTGCGCAGACTCAATTCGGTTTCCTCGGGGACCGTGATTTCGTAGTTGGCCTCGACGTCGGCGGGCGAGACGTCCTCGGTGAGCACGTGCGTGGCCACCTCGACGCGGTTGCCCTGCTGGGTGGCGTCCACCTCGACTTTCGGACTGCGGTGGTCAGCCACGACGCGCACTTCCGCCTTGCGCCAGGTGCGTATGTGCACGCGGCCGCTGGCGTTGCGGACCGTGACCACCGGATGCGAGCCGACCCGGAACTGTCGCACGATGCGATGGGCGCTGGCCGGCAGCCCGCTGGCCAGCAGCACCACCGCCAGCCACCCCGCTGCCCGTGTGTGTCTGCGCCGCTGCATGTTCATCGCCTCACTCCCCGGTCGAGACGCGCTCGGCCATCAGGGTGAGCAAATCGCTTTTCTGATGATACGCCTCGAACAGGTAGCTCCGCGTGATGTCGTCGTCGGGATCGTCCTCGAGGGTGCGGGAGCAGACTTCGATCTGCTGGTCGAGCGTCGCGAGATTCCGCATCAGGGTGTCACGCACGGTGGGGTCGGCGGTCTGCAGGATGCCGGCCGTTTCCGTGGCGGCATGCCGCACCTGACGATCCACGTGCGCCAGTTCGGTCTGTTCCTGCTGCAGCCAGGGCAGGCCGGGTACGGCAGGTGCCTGCCGGCGGTGCACGCCCACGGCCACCAGGGCGATCACCGTGGCCACTGCGGTGCCCAGGGCGAGGCGGACCGGAACCGGCCAGGGCCGCAACAGCGGCAGCCGCCGCTGCGGCCGAATCAGTCCTTCGCTGCGGAGCGCCGCCTCGAGGCGGGACCACAGCGCGGCCGGTGGCTCGAGATCCTCGGCCAGCGTCGGCGCGGCCAGTCGGATCGCTTCCAGGTCGGCGACCAGGGCGCGACAGCGCGCGCAGGCCAGCAGGTGCGCACGGGCTTCCGGCGTGCGTTCACCTTCCATCCAGTCGGCGCAACGGGCTTCAAAATCAGCGCAGTTGATCCCCATGGTTCCCGACCTCCTCAGGCCCCCTCGGGCTTGGGCAACGGCTGCTGCCGGGCCATCTGGCGCTGCTGACGAGCCCGGTTGCGTTCGGCCTCCTGGAGTAACTGCCGCAGGCGCGTGCGCGCTTTGTGGAGCTGCGATTTGGAGTTGCCGATCGAGCAGCCCATGATGTCGGCAATCTCGTTGTGTTCGTAGCCCTGCACGTCATGCAGCAGAAACACCAGGCGATAGCCCGGCGGCAGTTGCGCCACTGCGCGTTCCAGATGCACACGGTCCACCGAGCCGGCCAGCCCCAGGTCCTCCACGCCCACCTCACGCCGGTAGCCGCCGGCGTCGTCGTCCTGCTCGACCAGTTCGTCCAGCGAGTTCTCGGCCGGCTGCTTGCGGCGCAGCCGCATCAGCACGACGTTGACGGCCAGCCGGTGCAACCAGGTCGAGAAGGCCGACTCGCCCCGGAAGGTTTGAATCTTCCGGAACAACTGCAGGAAGGCTTCCTGCGTGAGATCCTCGGCCTCGGCGGGGTTGCCCACCATCCGCAGGCACAGCGCGTAGACGCGCCGGCTGTGGAGCTGGTAGAGGCGCTCGAAGGCAGCTGCGTCGCCTCGCTGTGCGCGCCGAATCGCCTCGGCCTCTGTGAGCTCCCCGGTCTGCGTCCCCTTCACGCGCGCCACTCGCTGGCTCAGGACGCATTCCACATGGAATCAGATGCGTCGCTGTGCCGATGCAGTTGTCTCAGCGGCCGGCGTGCGGCTGTGGGTCCGTGCCGGCCCCGTGCTATTTTGACACACCAGGGCGCTCAGGCCGAACTGTGGGAGAGCCGAGCATCGGTGCCGGCGACGGGGAGCAGGGCACCTTCGAGCAGGCGGTGGAAATCCTCCAGGCGCGCCTCCGGCAGGCCGAGCAGGAGGGACTTGGTCAGAATCAGCGTTTCGCCCAGGCAGGTGCTGAGGTCGTGGTGCAGGGCCTCGAGCGCCTCCCAGTGGCTTTCGGGGTGGACCGACGAGCCTTCGGAGATTTCGCGGGCGGCGTGGCGAAAATCGGCAGCGGCGCGCTCGACGAGATGGCCGAGGATGGCGGCTTTGAGGCGGAAGCGCAGGCCGGCGGTGGGGACGAGCGATTCCAGCAAGCTTTCCCAGGCGGCCGCGCGACGCAGGGTGGGCCAGTGGAAGTGCTCGGGATGCAAGGGAGCGACGGCGGGGGAGAACCGGCTGCGGCGGGTCAGCAGGCTGAGGGCGCCGATGACGCGGTGCAGCTGGAGCGCGAGCCGACGGGCGAGCTCGACCGAGATGCCGACCTGCTCGCGGGCCTGCACCAGCGTGCCGTTGCGCCGGAGGCCGAAGGCTTCGTCCACGGCGACGCTGAGCATGGTGTAGCCCGCCTCGAGCGGGCCGAGCACGGCGGCAAACAGCCGCTGGCGCGGCTCCGGCAGGCCACTGCGCCAGTCGTCGCGAACCGACCGGCCGGGCGTTTGGTGCGCGCTCGGATCTGCCTGCATGCGCCTGTCGCGTGCGGATTATAACAGAACCGGCCGCACGTCCACAGACAACCCTGTCTTGACGCATGCAGAAAGTCACCGCTATACTGCCGCGCTCGATTTCCGGGCACGCCCGGCCGGGGGCCCCAGATTGCCGTTTGAGCCCGTCGATCAGTATCTCCAGCGGAAAAAGAAGCTCGAGCAGATCCGCGCGCTGGGATTCGATCCCTACCCGCACCGCTACGACGCCACGCACACGGTGGCGGCGATCGTCGAGCAGTACGGGAGCTGGGACGGGGCGCGGCTGGAGGCCGAGCGGCCCGCGGTGCGCGTGGCCGGCCGCATCGTCGCGCTGCGGCTGCACGGCCGGGCGGGCTTTGCCCATCTGGCCGGGCAGGGCCGGCGCCTGCAGATTTATGTGAAGCTCGACACGGTCGGCGAGCGCGGCTTCGAGCTGTTCCGCCTGCTCGACCTCGGCGACTTCGTGGGGGCTGCCGGCCACCTGTTCCGCACGCGCACCGGCGAGCTGACGGTCTGGGTGGCCGAGCTGGTCCCGCTGGTCAAAGCGCTGCTGCCGCTGCCGGAGAAGTGGCACGGCCTCACCGACGTCGAGCAGCGCTACCGCCAGCGCTACCTGGACCTGCTGGCGAACGCGCGGGTCCGCGAGATTTTTCACACCCGCGCGCGGCTGCTGCGCGAGCTCCGCCAGTTCTTCGACGAGCGGGGCTTTCTCGAGGTCGAGACGCCGATGATGCAGACCCTCGCGGGCGGGGCCACGGCACGCCCGTTTATCACGCATCACAATGCGCTCGATCTGGATCTCTACCTGCGGGTGGCGCCCGAGCTGTTTCTGAAGCGGCTGGTGGTGGGCGGGCTGGACCGCGTCTACGAGATCAATCGCAACTTTCGCAACGAGGGTCTGTCGACGCGCAACAATCCCGAGTTCACCATGCTGGAGTTCTACCAGGCCTACAGCGACTACCGGGACCTGATGGCGCTGACCGAGGAGTTGCTGGTGCGGCTGGCCGAGCGCGTGCTGGGCAGCACGCGGCTGCGCTATGGCGAGCAGGAACTCGACCTGCGCGACTGGCAGCGGCTGAGCCTGCGCGAGGCGATCGTGCGCTACTGGCCCGAGGCGGCCGGGCCTGCGCCGACGCTCGAGGAACTGGCGGCGCCGGGCGGGCCGGCGGCGGTGGCGGCGCGCTACAACCGGTGGGCGGCCGCAGCCGGTGCGCGGCGGGCCGAAGCCGACCGAGACAGCGACGGTATGCTGACCGGCGCGCTCTTCGAGGCCATCGCCGAGCGCCAGCTGCAGCGGCCCACCCTTGTGTACGATTTCCCGGCCGAGCTGTCGCCGCTGGCCAAGCGCCGCGCTGACGCGCCCGAGCTGGCCGAGCGCTTCGAGGTGTTTGCCGGGGGACTCGAGCTGGGCAACGCCTATTCGGAGCTGAACGACCCCGAGGAGCAGCTGGCGCGGTTTCGCGAGCAGGTCGAGCTGGGCGGAGACGAACGTCCGCGTGAGATTGACTGGGATTACGTCCGCGCGCTGGCGCACGGGATGCCGCCGACGGCCGGCGAGGGGCTGGGCGTGGACCGGCTGGTGATGCTGTTCACCGACACGCACTCGATCCGCGAGGTGATCCTGTTTCCTCTGCTGCGGCCCGAGCCGCGCGCAGAGGCTGCCGATCCGTGATGGGCGTCGAAGGCTGGATGGCGCAGCGCTATTTGCGAGCGCCGCACCGGCCGCCGCTGTTGCGGCTGGTTTCCTGGCTCTCGGTGCTGGGTGTGGGGGCCGGCGTGGTGGCGCTCGAGGTGGCGCTGGCGATGAACACCGGCTTCCGCGGTGCGCTGGCCGACCGGCTGCTGGAGATGACGGCGCACGTCAACATTCAGCCGACCGGCCGTCAGGGTCTGGCCGACTGGCGCGGGCTGGCCACACAGGTCGAGACGTTGCCGGACGTGCAGGCGGTGGCGCCGGCGCTCTACAACACCGTGCTGCTGTCGGCCAACGGGCAGGCGCGCGGGGTGGTGCTCAAGGGTGTGGATCCGGAGCGAGAACGGGCGACCGATCGGGCCCTGGCGCATCTGGTGGCCGGCGACGCTGCCTTTGCCCCGGATGCCGACGGAATTCCCGCCCTTGTCGTGGGGCAGGTGCTGGCCCGGGAGTTCCACCTCAGCGTGAACGACTACGTGACGCTGACCGCGCCCCAGCTCACGCTGAGTCCCCTGGGACCGGTCCCGCGCGCCGGGCGCTTTCGCGTGACAGGGATCTTTGCCTCGGGCCTGTACGACTTCGATGCGAACTGGGTGCTGGTGCCGCTCGGGGCCGCGCAGCGCCTGGCGGGACTGGGCGATGTCGTCGGCGTGGTCGAAGTGCGCCTGCGCGATCCGGCGCGAGCCACCGCCGTGGCCGAGCGGTTGGTGCGGCGGCTGGGGTCTGACTATCGCATCACGACCTGGATGGAACAGAACCGAGCCCTGTTCCGCGCCCTGAGCCTGGAGAAGCTGGTGACGGCGCTGTTCGTCGGGCTGATCACGTTCGTGGCCGGCATGAATATTCTGGTCGCGCTCTCGCTGGCGGTGGTCGAGCATGCGCCTGACATGGCCGTCCTGATGGCTCTGGGCGCACGCCGACGGCAGGTGCACAACATTTTCCTTTATCAGGGCCTGCTGATGGGCTTGATCGGGACGCTGGGCGGGGGTCTGCTGGGGTATGCGGGCTGCTGGGCTGCGGACCGGTGGCGGTTGATTCCGCTCAACCCGGAAATTTACGCGATTTCCTACGTGCCCTTTCGGCCTACACCGGCCGATGCGCTGTGGGTGGCGGCGGTGGCGCTGGGTGTGAGCGCGCTGGCGACGCTGTATCCGGCACGAGCGGCGGCGCGGCTGGAACCGGTCGAGATTCTGCGCTACCAGTAGTCGCCGGCGCCGGCTGGCGCGCTGGCCCCAGGGGATTCGGTCCATGGCGTGCAGGGCCCTGAGGGAGCCGCGACGGGCACATCGAGCGGCCACGGACCGGTGAGGCAGCCGGCAACGTGCTAGAATGCGTGCAGAGGCGGGCGCAGGTGGCTGAACAACCGGTAGCGGCGGTGACAGCACCAACGGCTCCGGCGGCTGTGGCCGAGGTCCTGATCGGTGCCACGGGTCTGCGCAAAGTGTATCGTTCCGGTGACAGCGAGCGGGTCGTGCTCGACGGCGCCGAACTGGCGGTCGCGCGGGGCGAACGCGTGGCCGTTGTGGGACCTTCGGGAGCGGGCAAGAGCACGCTGCTGCACCTGCTGGCCGGTCTAGACACGCCTTCTGGCGGCGAAGTATACTTCGCCTCTCGCCCACTCGGCGCGCTGAGCGAAGCCGAGCGGGCGGAGTTCCGCCGGCGCGCCGTGGGATTTGTCTGGCAGCGACACCATTTGCTGGCCGGCTTCACAGCGGTCGAGAATGTGGCGCTGCCGTTACGGCTGGCCGGTCTGCCGGCCCGGCAAGCGGAGCAACGGGCGGAAGAGTTGCTGGCGGAAGTGGGATTGAGCGAGCGGGCCGGGCAGCCGGTGGCGGAACTGTCGGGCGGTGAGCGGCAGCGGGTTGCGGTGGCGCGGGCACTGGTCCACCATCCCGCGGTGCTGCTGGCCGATGAACCCACCGGCGAGCTGGACGAAGCCAATGCCGAGGCGATCGTTCGCCTGATGGAACGCCTGCACGAAGCCTTCCGGCTGACGACCATTGTGGCCACGCACAACCTGGCCCTGGCCCGCCGGTGCAGCCGCGTTCTCCGGCTCGAACACGGTCGGTTGTTCCCAGTGGTGGATGTGGATGGCGGCCGCTCCGGGGGAGCCGTTGGCCGGAGCGAGCAAGGGGGGAGCCGTGTTTGAGCGCTACACCGAGAAAGCCCGGCGGGTGATCTTTTTCGCCCGCTACGAGGCCACCCAGTACGGCAGCCCGTACATCGAGACCGAGCATCTGCTGCTCGGGCTGCTGCGCGAGGACCGCGCGCTGGCCAGCCGGTTTCTGCGCTCGCACAGTGCCATCGAATCCATCCGCAAGGAGATCGAGTCGCGCATCACGATCCGTGAGCGGATCTCGACCTCGGTCGAGGTGCCGCTCAGCGCCGAATGCAAGCGGGTGCTGAACTACGCAGCCGAGGAGGCCGAGCGGCTCAATCACAAGCACATCGGGACCGAGCATCTGCTGCTGGGCATCCTGCGCGAGGAAAAATCCTTCGGGGCGGAGCTGCTGCAGGAGCGGGGCCTGCGGCTGTCGGCGCTGCGCGAGGAGATTGCGCGCAGCTCGGTCGAGAAGGTGCCGCTGGGGCGGGCCGGCAAGGAGACCAGCCTGCTGGCCGAGTTCAGCCGTGACCTCACGCAGGCGGCTATGGACGGCCAGCTGGATCCGCTGATCGGGCGCGAACGCGAACTCGAGCGCGTCATTCAGATCCTCTGCCGGCGTACCAAGAACAATCCGGTGCTGATCGGCGAGCCGGGCGTGGGCAAGACGGCGATCGTCGAGGGATTGGCGCAACGCATCGCCGAAGGGAACGTCCCGTCCTTCCTGGCCGACAAGCGGATCCTGGCGCTGGACCTTTCGCTGATCGTGGCGGGCACCAAGTACCGGGGCCAGTTCGAGGAACGCCTGAAGACCATCATGAAGGAGTTGATGGAGACGCAGACGGCGATTGTCTTCATCGACGAGCTGCATACGCTGGTGGGCGCCGGTTCGGCCGAAGGATCGCTCGATGCGGCCAACATCCTGAAGCCGGCGCTGAGCCGGGGCGAGATCCAGTGCATCGGCGCGACCACACCGGCGGAGTACCGCAAAACGGTCGAGCGCGATCGCTCGCTCGAGCGGCGGTTCCAGGCGGTGAAGGTGGCGCCGCCGAGCGAGGACGAAGCCATCCAGGTGCTGTTCGGCATTCGCGAGCGCTACGAGCGCTTCCATGCCGTCAGCTACGACGACGAAGCCATCCGGCACGCCGTCTATCTCTCCAGCCGCTATATCCCCGACCGCTTCCTGCCCGACAAGGCCATTGACCTGATCGACGAAGCGGGTGCGCGCGTCAAGCTGCGGCAGGCGACCGTCCCCGAGGAGGTGAGCGAGCTGCAGCGGCGGATCAAGTTCATCCAGCACCGCATGGAGGCGGCGATCGCCAACCACGAGTTTGAAAAGGCCCGGTACTACTCCGAGGAAGAACGGCGCGAGAAGGAGCGGCTGCGGCAGCTGCGCGAGAAGTACAAGCTCGACGAGGCGAGCACCGGGCGCGTCACCACCGAGGATATCGAGGAAGTGGTGGCGCGGTGGACGGGGATTCCGGTGACCGCGATCAAGGAGGACGAGCAGCAGAAGCTGCTGCGGATGGAGGACGAGCTGCGGCGCTTCGTGGTGAGTCAGGACCGGGCCATTGCGGCCGTCTCGCGCGCGATCCGCCGGAGCCGGGCCGGGCTGAAATCGCCGGCGCGGCCCGTCGGCTGCTTCCTGTTCCTGGGGCCGACGGGGGTGGGCAAGACCGAGGTGGCGCGGCGGCTGGCGCAGTTCCTGTTCGGCAGCGAGCGGGCGCTGGTCCGCTTCGACATGTCCGAGTACATGGAGAAGCATTCCGTCTCGAAGTTGATCGGCGCGCCGCCCGGC
>Ga0209810_1002908_pt1 | contig 19153 bp, 16 predicted proteins | sample Coa_R1_7_FD_187159 | JGI IMG/M metagenome (GOLD analysis project Ga0209810, IMG submission 187159) | Surface soil microbial communities from Centralia Pennsylvania, which are recovering from an underground coalmine fire - Coalmine... | ecosystem: Environmental > Terrestrial > Soil > Unclassified...
AGCTCAATTGTGACGCCCGGGACGCAAGGCCGGCGGGACGCCCGGCAGGCTATAAAAATCATTGCCTATCAATACGATAACGTCCGATTGCGGCGTTTCTGCGCCGCCCTGGCCTCGCATGACGGAGCCCCAAGCGGAGAGGCGAGCGAAACTTCGTTATTCAGCCGCGACTGGCGCCGGCCTTTTCCTCCCGAGTGCGGCCGTGGCGTCCGGCCGCGCGGGGCTTGCGCGGCGAGCGGGGGCCGCAATTTGCGCGGCACCGTTTCATGATGCGAGCCCCTTGCGCGGCGATCCGCCGCGCAAACGCAGGCCTGTTCGCTCGGTCGGAGGGCCTGCCATGCACCAGGGCATCGTCCGTATCGGTCGACTTCTTCCCCCCGTCCGCCTCGTTTGCACGACGATGCCAATAACGGGGTCGGGGAGTGGGAAAAACGGGCGGCACCGGGGCAGGCCGTGGTTTGCGCTTTTTGCCCCGCCGCGAAACGCGCGCCGCTCTTGAATTCCAATATGCCTCGTCGCCATCTCCCGACTCACCGAAGCGGCTCGCCGGAACATCCTGCCCGGCGGCTGCCACGTGTCGATCATGGTTGAAGATCTCACCGACAAGGTCGTCGCCTGGGCCAGCGAGGTTGCGCGTTGCGCTGCAGCGCTCCCGTCGAGACAGATGCGCGACGAATACTTGGCCGAGCGGCGTCGGGAGTTGATCGCGGGTGCTCTCGATCAAGGCGTGGCCGAACACGACGCTGTCATCCTCGCGGATGCGTGCGTCAGCGCGGCAGGACGGATCATGATCGAATTGCTGGCACAGCGGGCGGGTGTTCCGGAAGGGCGCGCATGACGCCCCTCGCGGGCAGGTGGCGGCCCGCCGGCTTCGGATGGCACGGATGCCACGGCGTCGGCGCGTGCGGGGTTATCTATTTTTTCGGACCCTGCTCGAGCCACTCGATCTTGCGGATCTTGTAGCTCTTGGCGCCGCCCGGCGCCTCGACCTCGACGGTCGTGCCCTTGGTCTTGCCGATCAAGGCCCGCGCGATCGGAGAGCTGACCGAGATTTTCCCCTTGCTGGCATCGGCCTCCGGCTCGCCGACGATCTGCCAGACCTTTTCCTCCTCGTCGTCTTCGGCAACCAACGTCACGGTCGCCCCGAATTTGACGGTATCGCCCGAGAGCTTCGAGACGTCGATGACCTCTGCGCGCGAGAGCTTGTCTTCGAGTTCGGCGATGCGGGCCTCGTTGATTTCCTGTTCGGCCTTGGCCGCCTGATACTCGGAGTTCTCGACCAGGTTGGAATCGTCAGTAATCGCCTCCTGGATCCGCTGGATCAGGCGGGGACGCTCGACGCGAACGCGATGCTTCAGCTCGTTTTCCAGAGCCGCATAGCCCGCCGCAGTCATGGGAAACTTGGTCATCAATGTCCGCTTCCGTTGCGACGAGGGAGAGCCTTACTCGATGTGGCGGGCCGCTTGCCCGCGTCAAGCCATGGTGACGCGCCCCGGTTCCGTTTTCGTCGGAAGGGGCCTCGTTGCCGCCTCGACGACGCCCCGGCGGCCGCAGTCGAGGGCTCGGCAGCTTCTCTCCTGCATCGAACCAGGGCGTATGTCGCCACACGGGCGTTCACGGGGAGGAGCGCCATTTTCTTCCGGCGAACTTTGATTCCACCGCCAAATCTGCCCTTGCCGTCATCAAAAATCGAGCCCCGCCCCGGGCATCCCCGCCGACCGTCGGTGCATCTCGGCCGTCGTCACCGACACAAAACAATCCCCTCGCCGCCCGGTTAGACCGAGCGCAGGATGAGGGGCCCGCCTCCGCCCAATGTCGTTGCCTGGTCCGCTCCCGTCGCTACGATTTCGGCGAGGTGCGGGTTGCGACATTGGCCTTGCTCACCCTTATGATGGCACCGGGATCGCGCTCCTGCGGGATGATGATCGCCAGGTTTTCAGGCCATGACGTCACCTTCTGCAAGTCGGCGACGGTTTTGGCCGAAACGCCGACGTCGGGGTCGACTTCCACCGGCATCTGATTGGGCAGGCCGCCCAGAAGTGTTTGCAGTGCCGCAACGTTTTTGGCCTTGTATCGCATAGGGCACCCTCCTGCATGGGTCGCGGCTGCCGGACGTTGCGCCCAACAACGCTCGCTGCCGGCGCCCGTCGAGACGCCCGGTCAGCCCTGTCGCCTCCAAGTTATAACACACGGAAACGCTCGTTCGCGGCCCGGGTTGCAACTGCCGGGAGCCCGTGGCCGGCCCCGCCACTGCGACAGGATGGCGTGAGATTGCGCCTCGAGGGCCGCCGCTCGGCTTCTTCCGTCACATTTCCCCGTTCGAGGGCCGCAAAACACGGGGTCCGCCAATACTTCTCCGCCGCATCGACCTGCGGGACGTTCGACGGTGGAGGAGGCACGCGTGATCCGCCGGCGACAGGAACTTTGGCGCATGGGAATGGCGGAAGACGCCGCGGCGTTCCCGGCCCCGCCGCCCGCAGTCGGGCGATACCGGACCGGGAAAAGTCTTGCTGCCCTCGCGCTGAACGCAGCATGAGAACGGATCACTCGCGGACAGCCGGACCGCGCCCCACTGGCATGCGCGGCAGTCGGGAGGCGGGGTCGGGAGACTCCGTCACACATCCACCTTCAGCGCCGCGATGAAGGCCTCCTGGGGGATGTCGACCTTGCCGAACTGGCGCATGCGCTTCTTGCCTTCCTTCTGCTTCTCCAGAAGCTTGCGCTTGCGCGTCACGTCGCCGCCGTAGCACTTGGCAGTGACATCCTTGCGCAGAGCGCGTACCGTCTCGCGCGCGATGATCTTGCCGCCGATCGCCGCCTGGATAGGCACCTGGAACATGTGGGGAGGGATGAGCTCCTTCAGCTTCTCCGCCATGGCGCGGCCACGCGCCTCTGCGCGCGTGCGGTGCACCAGCATGGCGAGCGCGTCGACGGGCTCGCCGTTGACCAGCATCTGCAGCTTGACGAGGTCGGCCGGCCGATAATCGATGAGATGATAGTCGAACGAGGCGTAGCCGCGCGACACCGATTTGAGACGATCGTAGAAGTCGAACACCACCTCGTTGAGCGGGAGCTCGTATTTCACCATCGCGCGGTTGCCGACATAGGTGAGTTCCTTCTGTTCGCCGCGGCGATCCTGGCAGAGCTTCAGCACGGCGCCGAGATAATCGTCGGGGGTCAGAATGGTCGCCTCGATCCAAGGCTCACGCGTCTCCTGGATGTGATTGGGGTCCGGCATGTCGACCGGATTGTGGATGTCGATCTCCCTGCCGTTGGTCAGCCTGACCTTGTAGATGACGGACGGGGCGGTCGCGATCAGTTCGAGATTGAACTCCCGCGCCAGCCGCTCCTGGATGATCTCGAGGTGCAGCAGCCCGAGAAAGCCGCAGCGGAAGCCGAAGCCGAGCGCCGCGCTCGTCTCCATTTCGTAGCTGAAGCTCGCGTCATTGAGGCGCAGCTTGGCCATGGCCGCGCGCAGGTCCTCGAAATTCGCCGCGTCGACCGGAAACAGGCCACAGAACACCACGGGAATGGCGGGGCGGAAGCCGGGCAGGGGGGTGTCGACGGGGCGGCGGTCGTCGGTGATGGTATCGCCCACGCGCGTGTCCGCCACCTCCTTGATCGAGGCGGTGAGCATGCCGATCTCGCCAGGGCCGAGTTCGTCCCTGAGCTGGAGCTTGGGCGTGTACACGCCGACTCGGTCGACCTCGTAGGCCGCGCCGGTCCCCATGAGGCGGATGCGCTGACCCCTGCGAAGCGTGCCGTCGACGATGCGCACGAGCACGACCACGCCGAGATAGACGTCGTACCAGCTGTCGACAAGAAGCGCCTTGAGCGGGGCCTCCCCGTTGCCCCTGGGGGGCGGCAGGCGCGTGACGATCGCCTCCAGGACTTCCGGCACGCCCTCGCCGGTCTTGGCGGAAATCATGAGTGCGTGCGACGCATCGAGGCCGATCACGTCCTCGATCTGCGACCTCACTTTCTCGGGCTCGGCGGCCGGAAGGTCGACCTTGTTGAGAACCGGCACGATCTCATGGCCGTTGTCGATTGCCTGGTAGACATTGGCGAGTGTCTGTGCCTCGACCCCCTGGCTCGCATCGACCACCAGGAGCGATCCTTCGCAGGCTGCAAGTGAGCGGTTGACCTCGTACGCGAAGTCGACATGGCCGGGCGTGTCGATGAGGTTGAGGATGTAATCCTTGCCGTCGCGCGCCTTGTAATTGAGCCGGACGGTCTGCGCTTTGATGGTGATGCCGCGCTCGCGTTCGATGTCCATCGAGTCGAGCACCTGCTCCTTCATCTCGCGCGCGTCGAGTCCGCCGGTGAGCTGGATCAGGCGGTCGGCAAGCGTCGACTTGCCGTGGTCGATATGCGCGATGATCGCGAAATTGCGGATGCGTTCGAGTGGAATGGCCGCCATGGCGCGGCAGATAACATCGAGGGTCGGAGGCTTCAAGCGTGCCGCCCGGAGGCGGTTCGCCCTTCCGTGCGCGGCACTCCGCGTCTCTCCTTGCCGGCCGTCGTCAAGTGCTCTAGCAAGATGCCCGCTTCCGCCGCGAGGGGCGGAACGAGGGGCTTCCGTCTTCCATGAGATGGCCGTCGGCCATCGGCAGACTCCATGACGCGCTCGCCGATCGGGCGCGGTGCGAGCGTACCGCCGCCATGGCGCTGGCGGCCTATGCGCTGGTATGGGCGACCTACGGCGCGATCGCCAGGGCGAGCCAGGGTCTGCACCCGGACATGACCGAGCTCATCGCCTGGTCGCGTGATCTTGCCTGGGGTTACAGCAAGCACCCGCCGCTGAGCGCCGCCCTGGTCTGGCTGTGGTTCCGCATTTTTCCTGTCGCGGAATGGACCTACTACCTGCTCGCCATGCTGATGCCGGCCTCGGCATTGTGGATCGCTTGGCGTCTCGCCGGCGACTATCTCGATGCCGATAAGCGCGTCGCGGGACTTGCGCTGCTGACATTCGTCCCGTTCTTCAATTTCATTGCGCTCAAATACAATGCCAACACCGTGCTCCTGCCGCTGTGGGCGGCGGCCACCTACGCCTTTCTGCGCAGCTTCCGCACGCAAAGCTTCGGCTGGTCGGTGCTCGCCGGTCTCGCCGCCGCGCTCTCGCTGTACGGCAAATATTGGTCGGTCATGCTCATTGCGGGACTTGCCGTCGCCGCGATGAGCGATGTCCGACGCGCGACCTATTTCCGCTCGCCCGCCCCGTGGATCACGACCGCCAGCGGCCTCATCGCCCTCGCGCCGCACCTTGCGTGGCTCGTGCAACACGATTTTCCCTCGGTCAGCTACGCCCTTACGGGACACGCGGAGCGCAGCCTGGGCGCGGGCGTGATGCACGCGCTCGGCTATCTCGCCGGCGTGGCGGGCTATGCGGTCGTACCGGTGGTGCTCGTGCTCATCGGCGCGCGACCCGGAGCGACGCTCGCCCTTGATCTGGTCTGGCCTCGTGATCGCGAACGGCGGCTGGCGGCGGCCTGTTTCTGGGCACCGCTGCTGATGCCGGCACTGGTCGCGCCGCTTGCCGGCATCAAGCTGACCTCGCTTTGGTCGATGTCCGCGTTCTCGCTGCTTCCGGTCCTGCTGCTGTCGCCGCCGGCAATACGGCTGCGCGCCAATGACGTCAGACACCTTCTGCGCGCCGCCGTCGCGTTCCCCATTCTGGCGCTGGTCGTCGCGCCGATCATTGCGCGGGAGACGCAGCGTGCGGGGCCGCCCCCAGCGAACGCGCAGGCACGTCTGCTGGCGGCCGAAATCGAGCGCCAATGGCACATTGTCTCGCGCCGGCCTTTGCGCTTCGTCGACGGCGATCTTGACATCGCCTATGCGGTCGCGGCCTATGCGGCGGATGCGCCGCGCGCGCTTCCGAAACTGCCGCCGCCGCGCGCGAGCGAGGTGGCGCAAGCGGGCGTCGTGCTGGTCTGTTTCGCCCAAGACGCGCCGTGCAACGCAACGATAGCCGAGAAGGCCGCGGCGCAGGGCGGCGGCCGCACTTCCACAACCACGATCGTCCGCGATCTTCTCGGCATTCCCGGCAAGCCTCAGGCATACACGGTCATCATCGTGCCGCCGCGGACATGAAGGTTCCGTGCCCGCAGCGGCGCGAACGGAGGCCGGCGATGCGCCGGCCACACGACGTGCCGGGCCACCGTCTCACGCCCGTTTTTCGCTGCCCGTGGCGACAGCTTCCGCATCATGACGCGCGCGATCTGCATGACGTGCCCGCTCGCAGCGGGAGCGGCGTTGCAGATCAGTAGCGGTAGTGATCGCTCTTGAACGGACCATCCCGCGGCACGCCGATATAGTCCGCCTGCTTGTCGGTCAGTCTGGTCAGTTTCGCACCGATCTTGTCGAGATGGAGCCGCGCGACCTTCTCGTCCAGATGTTTGGGCAGAGTGTAGACCTTCTTCTCGTACTTTTCCGAATTGGTCCACAATTCGATCTGCGCCAGGGTCTGATTGGAGAAGGATGACGACATCACGAACGAGGGGTGCCCCATGGCGTTCCCGAGATTGACCAGCCGGCCTTCCGACAGGAGGATGATGCGGTGACCGTCGGGAAACTCGATTTCGTCCACCTGCGGCTTGATGTTGTTCCATTTGAGATTGCGCAGGGCAGCGACCTGGATTTCGCTGTCGAAATGCCCGATGTTGCACACGATGGCGCGATCCTTCATCCTGCGCATGTGGTCGATGGTGATGACGTCGATATTGCCGGTGGCCGTGACAAAGATGTCGGCGCGCGGCGCGGCGTCCTCCATCGTCGTCACTTCGTAGCCTTCCATCGCCGCCTGCAACGCGCAGATCGGGTCGATCTCGGACACCATCACGCGGCAGCCGGCATTGCGCAATGATGCAGCCGAACCTTTGCCGACGTCGCCGAAGCCGCACACCATGGCGATTTTGCCGGCCATCATGATGTCGGTGCCCCTGCGAATACCGTCGACGAGCGACTCGCGGCAGCCGTACAGATTGTCGAATTTCGACTTCGTGACGCTGTCGTTGACGTTGATCGCCGGGAACATCAGCCGGCCTTCCTTGGCCATCTGATAGAGCCGGTGCACGCCGGTGGTGGTCTCTTCGGTCACGCCGCGGATGTTCTTTGCCGTCGTCGCGTACCAGCCGGGCTTTTCCTTGAGCCGTCTCTTGATCGCGGCGAAGAGGACCTCCTCCTCCTCGTTGGCCGGCCGCTCGAGCACGGCCGGATTGTGCTCGGCCTGCACGCCGAGATGCAAAAGCAGCGTCGCGTCGCCCCCGTCGTCGAGAATCATGTTGGGTGAGCCGCCGTCGGACCACTCGAAGATGCGGTGAGTGAACTCCCAGTAGTCCTTGAGGCTCTCGCCCTTGACCGCGAAGACCGGGATGCCGGCCTCGGCGATCGCGGCGGCGGCATGATCCTGCGTCGAATAGATGTTGCACGAGGCCCAGCGTATGTCCGCACCCAGGGCTTTCAATGTCTCGATCAGGACGGCGGTCTGGATCGTCATGTGCAGGGATCCGGCGATGCGCGCGCCGCGCAGCGGTCGCCGGGGACCGTATTCTTCCCGGATCGCCATCAGCCCCGGCATCTCGGTTTCGGCGAGACTGATCTCCTTGCGGCCCCAGGCGGCAAGCGACAGGTCGCGGACGACATAGTCGCCGGCGATGGCATTCGTCTTGGCAACGGCGGTCATGGGGGTTCCGTGATTACAGGGGCAAAACCGTTCAGTCGTGCCTATAACAGGGCGTGGACCGGCCTGCAACGCATATATAAAGATTTCTTTATATCTCGTCGCGGCTATTCGTCCTCGCCGAAACGGTTGGCGACGAGGGTGCAGAGCGCGTCGACCGCGCCTGCGGCTTCCTGCCCGGTCGCGGCAATGGTGATGGTCGCGCCCGGTCCGGCCGCCAGCATCAGAAGGTCGAGTATCGACGTACCGTCGACCGACTCATGGCCCCGGGTAACGGTCACGGTGGCGTCGAATTGCTCGGCGGTCTGCACGAACTTCATGGCCGCGCGGGCGTGCAGACCGAGTTTGTTGACGATCTCGACGCTGCGGGTGACCGTGCCCGGATCGGTCGGCGGGCCGCCTCCATCCGCGCTGGTATTGCTCATTTACCGTTCAGAACGCGGCTGGCGATGGTGCAGTACTTCCGGCCAGCCTCCTGCGCCGCAGCCACGGCATCCTGCAGGGTCGCGGTTTCCCGCACTTTGGCAAGCTTGATGAGCATCGGGAGGTTGATGCCGGCGAGAACCTCGACCCGGGGTTGGCTCATGACGGAAATGGCCAGATTCGAAGGCGTTCCCCCGAACATATCCGTCAGGATCACGACGCCGGCACCGTCGTCAACCCGTTTGACGGCCTCGAGAATGTGTCGCCGGCATTGTTCGATGTCGTCGTCGGGACCGATCGTGACCGATTCGATCTGGCGCTGCGGTCCCACGACGTGTTCCAGCGCCGAGCGGAACTCCACGGCCAGCCGACCGTGAGTCACAAGTACGAGGCCGATCATTCCGGACTCCCCGCGGGCGCCACGTTGCACCGCACGAACGGGGGCGCATTCAGGCCCATCCGGAGCCCCGACGCAAGGGCTCGGGGGGCTATATAATGGGTCTGCTGCACTGCGAAAGGGTGAGGCCAAGGCAGGCTCGAGGGCGTCCATCGGCGGCGGATCGCGATCCTAAGCGGGACATGGTTAATTATTTGCCGCGAACCGCGGGTCGCGGGAGATAGCCCAGCGGCGGACTGGGGTCAATGACCGCCGCGCGCCGAGGAAGAAAAGCACGCGGGCCGGACGATGCGCCGGCTCATTTCGCCGGCAGGCGCACGACGAAACGCGCGCCCAGGACGCGCGGGGTCTCTTCGTTGCCGGAAGCCGGCGCGACGCGGTTTTCCGCCCAGATACGTCCGCCATGGCCCTCGACGATCTGTTTCGAGATCGAGAGGCCGAGTCCCGAATTCTGCCCGAAACTTTGGTTGGGCCGGTCGGTATAGAAACGCTCGAACACTTTCTCCAGTGCGTCGGGCCGAATGCCGGGGCCGTCGTCGTCAACGGTAATTTCGACCTCGTCCTTCAGCCTTCGGCAGGTGATGCGGACCGTTCCCCCGGCGGGCGAGAAGGAACGGGCATTGTCGATCAGGTTGCTCATGACTTGGCCGAGGCGGGAATCGTGGCCGGGTATCTTGAATGCCTCCGGCGCCGCACCCTCGAAGGCAAGCGTCACCGCCACGTCGTCGTTGCGCACCTCGTTCGCCGCCTTGATCAACGCATCGAGCAATTGGCGCAGGTCGACAATGCCCGCTTCCTGGCGTTGCATCTCGGCGTCGAGGCGGCTGGCGTTGGAGATGTCCGAGATCAGCCGATCGAGCCGTTTGACATCATGCTCGATCACCTCGAGCAGGCGTCGGCGGCTCTCCTCGCTCTTGGCGAGCGGAAGCGTCTCGACCGCCGAGCGCAGCGAAGTGAGAGGGTTGCGCAGTTCGTGTGCCACGTCGGCCGCAAAGCTCTCGATCGCTTCGATGCGCGTGTATAGCGCGTTCGTCATGTCGCGGAGGGCTCCGGACAGATGCCCGATCTCGTCGCGTCGACGGGTGAAATCGGGAATCTCGACGCGCGAGCGGATGCGCCGGCGAACCCGTTCTGCGCCGTCCGCCAGGCGTCGCACGGGGCCGGCAATCGTTCCGGCGAGCAGCATCGACAATACGACCATCACTCCGGCCGCGATGAGAAAGACCTTGACGATGGCAAGTCGCTCGGTCTCCACCATATCGTCGATATCGGCTCCTTGGGTCGACAGCATGAGCGCGCCGCGCACCGCGCGAAAGCGCTGAACGGGGACTGCGACGGAAACGATCACTTCGCCGCGGTCGTTGACGCGCACCATGCGCGCCGGCGTGCCGTTGAGCGCCTGTGCCACTTCCTCATAGCCCTTGCCATTTTCCGGGCCGAGCTCCTTGTAGAGCGGAAGATCCCCGCGGCCGAACCAACGCCGCATGGCGATGAACGCACGCTCCATCAATCCGGGCTTCTCCGCCGTCGGCGGCGGCAGATCGAAGCGCAAAACATCGCCGCGTCCGTAAAGATTGCGGCTGTCGAGGATCAGCACGCCATCGCGATCATAGATGCGTGCCCGTGTCTTGGTCGGCGACACAAGACGACGCAACACCGGCGCAACGCGTTCCGGATTGATGGAAAACTCGATGCTGGAGATCGCGTCGTCCGAAGGGCCGTAGCTTTCGCCCGCCTGCAGTTCGAGCAGCCGGTCGGGATCGATGGTGATCGCGTCGGTTTCGACCGTCGCGGAGGCGGCGATGGCCCCGGCGATGATCTCGCCTTGAACCAGTAGGCTCTGCACGCGCGCGTCGATCAGTCCGGCGCGGAACTGCGAGAGATAGAGGACGCCGGTGACCAGGGCCACAAGGCCCGCCAGGTTGAGAATCACGATGCGGCGTGTGAGGCTCGAGAAGCTTTGCCTCACGATGAATTGCCAGGTCGAACGCGCGAGGCGCCGCACCGTGCCTGGTCGCTTCGGTTCCGACTGCGGCAAATCCCCGCCGTGCCTTTCGGCCTCGGCGTTCGGCATGGCTATCTCAATGGTTCGATCGAGCACGGTTGAAGCGCTGGTTCGACGTCGCCCCTCGCCATTCTACCGCATGCCGGGCGTTCCGTCAGGCGGCCGCAACCGCCGCACCGCTCGAAATGCGACGTCACTCCTTGAAGCGATAGCCGACGCCGTACAGCGTCTCGATCATCTCGAAGTCCTGGTCCACGAGCTTGAATTTCTTGCGCAGCCGCTTGATATGGCTGTCGATGGTGCGGTCGTCGACATAGACCTGATCATCATAGGCGGCGTCCATCAGCGCATTGCGGCTCTTCACGACGCCCGGCCGCTGCGCCAGCGCCTGCAGGATCAGGAATTCGGTAACGGTCAGCGTCACCGGCTCGTTTTTCCACGTGCAGGTATGCCGCTCGGGATCCATGCGCAGTTGCCCGCGCTCGAGCACCTTGGACGAATCCGATTCCTTCGAAGCGGTACCGTCCTTGGGCGCAATACGGCGCAACACCGCCTTCACGCGTTCGACCAGCAGCCGTTGCGAGAACGGTTTGCGGATGAAGTCGTCCGCACCCATCTTGAGGCCGAACAGTTCGTCGATCTCCTCATCCTTCGAGGTGAGGAAGATGACCGGAATGTCGCTCTTCTGGCGCAGCCGCCGCAGCGTCTCCATGCCGTCCATGCGCGGCATCTTGATGTCCAGAATGGCGAGGTCCGGCGGAGAGGTGCGGAAGCCGTCAAGCGCCGAAGCGCCGTCGGTATAGGTCATGATCCGATAGCCCTCGGATTCGAGGGCCATCGACACGGAGGTCAGAATATTGCGGTCGTCGTCGACGAGAGCGATTGTCGGCATGAGCCCCTCATGAGCCTCGTTTTGGCGTACGTCCCGCGCTTTTTTCAACCTATAAACAGGGTCTGAAATGTGGCCTCATTGCAACAACTATGTGATTCCGCAGTGAATTCAACCCCGAGCCGGCGGAAAAGTTCTTCCGCGCCCCTGGCGTTAACCTTGCCCATGTCCGATGGCCTCCTCCCACAGTTTTGATCCGGCTTTGGTCGCTAAAACGGTCCTGCGGGAGGCGCGCGCTGGGGCGTTGGCCACGCTGATGCGCGGTTCGGGCGACCCCTATTGCTCGCTGGTCAACGTGGCCACCGCCGTTGACGGCACGCCCTTGCTGCTGCTCTCGCAACTGGCGCTGCACACCGTCAATATCCTCGCGGACCACCGCGTTTCGCTCATGCTGAGAGGCCGCGGGGAAGGAGACCCGCTCGAGGGCACCCGAATCACGCTCATGGGGACGGCGGCCGCGAGCGACGAGGCCCGCCTGCGCTCGGCTTATCTGCGCCGCCATCCCGCGGCGGAGGCCTTCGCAGGATATGCCGATTTCGCGATCTACCGGATGGACATCAAGCGCGTGCATCTCGTCGCCGGCTTCGGCCGTATCGTCGACCTGCCGGCGCGCGAGGTGCTGGTCGATATCGCGGACGCCGGCGGGCTCCTCGAGGCGGAGGCGCATGCGGTTGCGCACATGAATGCCGACCACGCCGATGCCCTGGCGCTCTATGCGACCGGGCTCCTGGGCGAGGAAGGCGGCGACTGGCGATGCGTGGGCATCGACCCCGAAGGGCTCGAACTGCAAAAGGGCGCATCGGCGCGGTGGCTGCGGTTTCCGCGACGCGTCACCGAGCCCGGGTCGCTGCGCGCGATGCTGAAGGAGCTTGCGGCGCAGGCGCGCGCCGCAGGCGGCGACGCGCGAGCTGATCCCCGTGAGCCCTCGCACGGTGGGCCGCCGTGACGGCGCGAACGTGGGCAAGCGTCCATCCTTGCCCCCGCATCGACATGCCGCAGTGCGGCATGGCTGACCTGCATGGCGATTAATCTTGGCTTTGAAGTTTCGAGCGTCTATGGTCGCGCGCTTTCCGACGGCAGGTTATATTCCGAGGCCGTAGTCAGCGTGGACCCGAACGGGTCGGCGAGGGGTTATTGGACGTTATCGCTCCGGCTTGGGAGGAATGCGCGTGCAAGAAACGGGCGTACGAAACGGCGCCTATGGTGCCGACAAATTCGGGTTTAAAAATCCCGCCGCAATTCACTGGAACCTGACCGAACCCGCGCTGTACGAACACGCCATCGCGGCCAAGGAGGCGTCGATCGTGGCGGGCGGTGCCCTGTGCGCGGAAACCGGGCATCACACCGGCCGTTCACCCAAGGATAAACATACCGTTGTCGATGACCTGACCCGTGACACCGTTTGGTGGGACGGCAACCGCAAAATGTCGAAGGAAAATTTCGACAACCTCATGGCGGATTTCATCAAGCACGCCGAGAACAGGACATTATTCGCGCAGGACCTTTATGGCGGCGCCGATCCGAAATACCGGATCAAGGTACGCGTCTTCACCGAGCTCGCTTGGCACTCGCTGTTCATTCGTCAGCTCCTGATCCGACCTGAGCGTGGCGAACTTGAAGGATTCGTCCCCGAACTCACGATCGTCGACATGCCCTCGTTCCGTCCTGACGCCCGACGCCACGGCGGACGCGAGGGCTCCGATACCATGGTGGCCATCGATTTTACGCGAAGGATCGTTCTGATCTGCGGCTCGTCTTATGCCGGCGAGATGAAGAAATCGGTGTTCACGACGCTCAACTTCTACCTCCCGGCACAGAACGTCGTGCCGATGCATTGCTCGGCCAATGTCGGGCCGAACGGCGACAGCGCGTTGTTCTTCGGTCTGTCGGGCACCGGCAAGACCACGCTGTCCGCGGATCCCCACCGCACGTTGCTCGGGGATGACGAGCATGGCTGGGGACCCGACGGCATCTTCAATTTCGAAGGCGGCTGCTACGCCAAGACCATCAAGCTCTCGCGTGAGGCGGAGCCGATGATCTGGGAGGCGACCAACCGTTTCGGAGCGGTTCTGGAAAATGTCGCATTCGATCCGGTTACCCGCGTGCCCGATTACAATGACGGCTCCAAGACCGAAAACACCCGTTCGGCCTATCCGCTCGATTTCATTCCGAACGCGTCGCGTACCGGGCGCGCCGGACATCCGAAGAACATCATCTTCCTCACCGCCGATGCGTTCGGCGTGATGCCGCCGATCGCCAAGCTCACGCCCAATCAGGCGATGTATCATTTCCTTTCCGGCTACACGGCCAAGGTCGCCGGCACGGAAAAGGGCCTTGTAGGCGTCCAGCCGGAATTCTCCACCTGCTTCGGCGCGCCATTTCTGCCGCGTCATCCGTCCGTCTACGCGAACCTGCTGCGCGACTACATCAATCGCCACGAGGTTGATTGTTGGCTCGTGAATTCCGGCTGGACCGGCGGCAAGTATGGGATCGGCCGGCGCATGCCGATCAGGGCGACGCGCACGCTGCTTGCCGCCGCGCTCAACGGGTCGCTCAAGAATGCGGATTTCCGCACCGATCCTTATTTCGGCTTCTCCGTGCCGACCTCGGTACCCGGCGTCGAGCCCCATCTGCTCGACCCGTTCAAGACCTGGAAGGACAAGGCGGCGTTCGACCGAACCGCGCGGGATCTGGTCGGCATGTTCCAGGCGAATTTCGCCAAGTTCGAGAATCACGTCACCCCGGACATCAAGGCGGCGGCTCCCGAGGTGCGGATCGCCGCGGAATGATACGCTCCGTTGCGGCGGTGCACGGAGGCCGACAATCACTTCGTGTGGCCGCCCCTGTGCTTTGACGTGCCGCCGCTGACGATGTGAGGTCAGGGAACGAAAAAGAGGCGGCCCCGACGGGCCGCCTCTCCTCAAGGTCTTCGTACGGCGGGCCTCACTTGTGTCACTCGTCGGTTTGGGTTTGCGCGAGTGCGCGGCCCATCCTGTTGAAGCGCGCCTTCTGCTCGTTGTTCAACGAGGCGTAGAACTTGTCGAGCGGTTCCCTGACGGTATTGGCCGCGTCGATCATCGCCTTGAGCCGCTTTTCCATCGCCTGCAGCCGGCCTGTCGGCGTGAGCGGCGTCTCGTCGGGGCAGGCGGCCTGCAGAATGGACACGGCCTTGACGGTCGCCTCGCCGAGCCGGTCGAGCGCGGCTCGCTGATCGTCGGTCGGATTGACGACGTCTTCTATCCGCTCGATCGGCAGGTTGGTGAGGCCGGGCTTGGCCTGCGCGCAGGCCTTGGCCTGATCCGGCAGCGCCGCGCGCGCCTCGGCATTGATCCGCTTGCCGGGACCGATTTCATTGAAGCGCTCCTTCTGCTCGTCGCTCAGAGCGTTGTAGAACTTCTCCAGCGGCGGGCGCACGATCTCCACCGCTTTGAGCGTGGCCTCGAGCCGTGCCGTCATCGCCGCCAGCCGACCCGGCGGAGTGAGCGGGAAGGCGCCAGCGGCGGGACACGACGATTTGAATGCGCTTGCCGCCTCGCGCGCAGCTTCGCGCAGGTCGTCGAGCAATTGCCGCTGGTCGGCCGAAAGCCCGACCTTGCGTTCGATGTCGGCAAAGGGCCAGGCGGTGATGCCGGCGCCGGGTTCCTGGCACAGTTCCGCGACCGTCATTTCTCGCGCGCGCGGCGCCGCGAGCCTCGGGTACGATCCGGACGGCCCGGCGGAAGCATAGACCTCGGGCGGGCCGTAATCGCCCCAGAACACGCTGTCGAAGAAGTCGTCGTAGATATAGGCCCAATAGCCGTCCTCATAGCCGTAGGGCCAGAACGTATAGTCGAATATGTCGACGTAAGCGTATGGCCAGAAGATGGGCCCGTACCAGGCGACGAAATGGGCGCGGTGGTGGTGGCGCCAGGCATGACGCGCCGTGAGCCAGCGATCGGGGTCGCGCCAGTGGCGCCAGCTCCGGCGTGCGTCCGCGCGCGCGAACGGCGCCGAGAAACGTCCCTGCCGCGCAAGCTGAGGATCGATGCGGTGGAGGCGTGTCCCGTGCGCGGTCACCGTGCCTGTGACTCCCGCACCCGTGGTCGCTGCCTGGCGCCGGGTTACGGTGCCGGTCGTCATGCCATTGCGCTCGATCCGGCTATTGGCGTGTGCCGCTTGCCGTCGCAACCGACGCTCGTGCGACCTCTGCTGGACCGACGAATTGACGTCAACCGTCCGCGCGGCATGGAGGCGCCGTCGAACGGACCGGTCCGCCGCGGATCGGTGATGCGGCGTGACCTGCACGGTTGCATGGCGAGGGTGAACACGCGGCGCCATGCGTGTGAACGCGCGCCGCTGGCTGATCTGCGGCGTCGCCTGGTGCCGTGTCGAAAAGCGCGGCGCGACGTGGCGTTGCACGGGACCGGGACGCGCCATCCTGATCTGCGGGTGCGGCGTGGGAGCCCGCGCCGCCTGCGGATGGAACGCCGGACGGGGCATCGCCGGACGGCCAGCCGACACGTGCGGTCGAATGGCCGGTGCATGGGCCGCGGGCGCGGCGCGCGCGGCCGGCGCTGCGTTGCGATTTTTGACCGCTTGCGCGCCGGCGCCGAACGGCAGCGTCGCCGCCAGCGCGGCGGTCAAGCCTGCCGCGAAATACACTGCGAAGCTTCGCATTTTTGTCCTCCACCTCGACCGAAAAGGTCCTAGGCCCACTCCTGCAGTTAACGCGCGGCAGAGGACAAACCCGCGCATGATCGTGCAGTTGTGATCGAAGATGAACGTCCGGTAAGTTTTCGCTCCCGCCAACCGCGCTTACCCCGGCGATACGAGCGAAAAACGCGGAAATTCCGAGACTTGGTGAGGCGGCTCGAGCGGATTTCGTGACATTGACCGGTCATTGCCGGCGCACCGCGAGCACGGCGAGGCAGTCCGAAATCGCATGGACTGGTTCGGGACGCCGTCGTCCGGCAGGGTTCCTCAGGATGAGGACCCCGATTCAGTCCGGTCGGAACCTGCCATCGCGCAACCGCTCGACCAGTTCGGCAGTTGGATAGGAATCTGCCGGCAGGCCGACCTTGGTCTGTGCCTTTTTCACCGCCTCCCGCGTGGCGCTGCCGAGCTTACCGTCCGCCTCTCCGACGTTGAAGCCGTGGCGGTTGAGGAGATTCTGCAGTTCGATCATCTGCTGCGTTGACAGTGGGTGGACGAGTTCGGCCCCCGCGTGGTTCACCGCGGGCGCGCCGGCAAGGCGCGTCGCAAAATAGGCGACAGTGGTCGAGTAGACCATCGCGGAATTCCAGCCGAGGAAGGCCTTGAAATTCGGATAAGCGAGAAACGCCGGCCCCAGCCGTCCCATCGGCAGGATGAGCGAGGCGGGCAGGTCGCCGCGCGGCAGCGTGCCGTATGCGGCACGTACCCCCCAGGCTTCCCATTGCGAAACCGGATGCTGAATGTTGAGGTCGGCCTCCTCCCAAGGCAGGTTGGTCGGAACCCGCACCTCCTGCAGCCATGGTTCGCCGCGCCTCCAGCCGAGATTGACGAGGAAATTCGCAGCCGAGGCCAGCGTGTCGGGGATGCTCCCGATCAGGTCGCGGCGGCCGTCGCCGTCAAAGTCGACGGCATATTTGAGATAGTCGGAGGCTGTGAACTGCATGCCCCCGAACTCCCCGGCCCAGTCGCCGACCATGTCCTCCAAGCGCTGGTCGCCGCGTTCGATGATGCGCAGAGCATCCAGCAGCTGCTGACGGAAGAACTCCGGACGGCGGCAGTCATAGGCGAGCGTCGCCAGCGCACGCAGGATGCGGTAATGGCCGAAATTGGCGCCGAAGTCGCTCTCGAGTCCCCAGAAGGCGGTCAGCACCGGCGCTGGGACACCATAGGCCTGCTCGATCCTGGCGAACAACCCGGCGTGCTGCTTCATTTTCTGCAGCCCGTTCGGGATGCGAGGCCCGCCGACCATGCGGTCGGAGAACTGCAGGAAGGTCTGCTGGAAAACGCCTTGACCCTGGTCGCGGCGGATGATGGCGGGATCGAAGACAAGATCGGGCGAAGCGGCGGCGAGAACCCGGGGCGAGATGCCCTGCGCAACGGCATCCGATTTGAACCGCGCGAGCCAGGTTTCGAAGTTGCCGGTATTGCGACAGCGGCCGGCCTGGGCGGGGCCGACGGCGAGCGCACAAAGCAGGCCCACGGCAAAGGCGAATAATGTTCTTCGCATCGAACCCAGCCGCTAACCAGCCAAATGCGGCCGGACTGTGCCCATTTCCGCCAAGGGGTCAAGCGGAGGTCGGCCCACAGGGGTCGGCTCGCCGCCCACAGTGAGCCTCGCGCGCGAGGATGTGCGCCCGAGCCGGTGCCGCCATTGCGGAAAGGAGGATCCCGGCCGCCGTTAGGCGCGGGCGGCGATACCTGATCGCTTGCGGCAAGAGCGCACGGCCTGCCCCTGCGAATGGCACATGCCCGTCAGACCAGCAATGTGCGTCCGCGCGCGGTGTTGCAGCGGACGGCACGGGCGGAGCCGCCGCGGTCGGGCGAACAAAGCGGCCTGCGGTAAAATCCGCGTTATTTGGCGCGGTCACAACGCCGGTATGCCCGACGATCTATGACCATTGCGGGGGCAGCGACGGAAACGGTCAAAAATAGCGCCACCAGACATAGAGGTGGCAGATCGCCACCGACACGATCATCATCGGCAGCGCGTAGAGCGTGTAGGTGACGAAACGAAACGGCACGTCGTTGCGTTCGCCGATACCGGCGACCGTCAGGTTGGCGGAAGCGCCGATCAGCGTCCCGTTGCCGCCGAGGCAGGCACCCAGCGACAGACACCACCACAGCGGCTCGATCTGGTCAGGCCCGCCATAGGCCGGCGCCATGCTTTTGATCAGCGGGATCATGGTCGCGACGAAGGGGATATTGTCGACGATGGCCGAGAGAAACGCCGAAGCCCAGAGGATCGAATAGCCGGCAGTCGCCAAATTGCCGCCCGTCGCGTCCACCAGCTCCTTGGCGAGCAACTGCAACAGCCCCCCGACGTCGACGCCGTGCACGACCACGAACAGACCGATGAAAAAGAAGATCGTGATCCATTCGACGTCGCCGAAAGTCTGGTGGATGTTATGGGAAGCCCTCTCGGCGTGGTGTGCCCAATTGTCAAGCAGCATGAGGATCGCAGCCCCGAACATGGCAATCGTCGCGGGCTCGAGATGCAGTGGCCGTGCCAGCACGAAGGCGATGATCACGAGTCCGAGCACGGCCAGCGATTGCTTCAAAAGCCGCCAGTCCTCGATGGAATCGGCGGCGCGCAGGGCCATCACGCGTTCCTCCGCGTCGTGCGCGGCCTTGAGATCCTTGCCCCAGATCAGATGGATGATTAGCGCCTGCACCAGCATCACGACGATGATGATGGGTGTCAGGTGGTAGACGAATTCGTTGAATGAGAGGCCCGCCTGCGAGCCGATGAGAATATTGGGGGGATCGCCGATCAGCGTGGCGGTCCCGCCGATATTGGACGCAATGATCTCGGCGAACAGGTAGGGATAGGCGGGCACCTTGAGCGTCTTGCAGATGGCGAGCGTCACGGGGACGATCAGCAGCACCGTGGTGACGTTGTCGAGAAAGGCGGACACGACCGCGGTGGTGATCTGCAGGATGAACAGGATGCCGGCAGGGCGCGCCTTCGCCACCTGCGCCGACCATACCGCCAGATACTGGAACATGCCAGAACGCCGCGAGATCGACACCAGGATCATCATGCCGGTAAGCAGGCCGATGGTGTTC
>Ga0209810_1002909_pt1 | contig 19151 bp, 14 predicted proteins | sample Coa_R1_7_FD_187159 | JGI IMG/M metagenome (GOLD analysis project Ga0209810, IMG submission 187159) | Surface soil microbial communities from Centralia Pennsylvania, which are recovering from an underground coalmine fire - Coalmine... | ecosystem: Environmental > Terrestrial > Soil > Unclassified...
GCCATGGTTGGGCCTTCTGCCTTGCGAGGCCCTTGCCTCCGCCTAGCCACACCTGGCCACAGCCCTCCGCCTGGCGAGCCACGCTGCGGGAGAGGGGAGCGATGTTTTCCTACGCGATGGTGCGCCCCACGCAGGGAGGGTTAGAGCGCTCCCTACCGGGACAGGGCCGAGGTTGTGGGTGAGCCCTGGAGCGTAGGCGAGAGCAGGTTGACGGCATTGAAGGGAATGACGGTCACCGAGCCGAGCGGGCGCACCGCGCTCTCAATGGCCTTCGCGTCGCCCACCAGAACGATCTGGGGATGCTCCAGGTTGAGGCTGGACATGATCGTGCGTATCTGCTGCGGCGTGACGGCCTGCACGCGCTGCGTGTATTGCGTCAGGTCGGAGGGGCCGTTGCCGTAGAGCACGGCGGGAATGAGGCGGGTCAGCACGCCGGGCGGTGTGGCCACGCTGACGGCAAAGTAGCCGTTTAAGAAGTCCTTGCGCTCCTGCAACTCCTCGGGCGGGGTGAGTTCCCGGCTGAGCTTCAGCCCTTCCTGTAACGCCAATTGGATGACCTCGGCGGTGGAGGCGTTCTTGGTGAAGGTGCTGATCTGGAAGGTGCCGGCCTGGGCGTTGCGGGAGAAGTAGCTTGCCACGCCATAGGTCAGGCCGCGCTTGACCCGGATCTCTTTGGTCAGGCGTCCCTCGAACTGCCCCAATCCCAGCACCGCCGTCGCTACCGTCCCGACGATACGGTTGGGATCGCGGTAGCCGGGCGTGAGCGTGCCGATACGAATTTCAGTCTGGGCGGCGCCGGGCCGGTCAATCAAGGTGATCTGGGGCCGCGTGGCGTGCGCGGCAGGCCCCGGCGTGGGCGGCGAGGGAGGCGAGGGCACCTCTTTGCGCTCCCAGACGCCGAACGCGGCCTGCGCCTTTTGCTCGGCCTGCTCCGGGGTGATGTCGCCGACCAGGAACAGCGTGGCGGCGTTGGGCGCGAAGTAGGTATCGTGGAATTTCTGAAGGTCTTCCCGGGTGATGGCGCGCAGGGTGGCCGGCGTGCCGCTGGTGTAGTTACCGTAGGGGTGCGCGCCGTAGACCAGGCGGTCGAACGCGGCGCTGGCCATCGTCGCCGGCTGCGAGAGGTCATAGCGGATCGCATTGAGCGTGCGGGTGCGGGCGCGTTCCAGCTCCGCCTCCGGGAACGTCGGATGCAGGGTGATGTCGGCGGCCAGGTCGAAAAGGGCGTCCGTGTAGACGCTCAGGCCGCTGGCAGCCACGATCAGGAAATCATCCTCGGCGCTGGCGCTCAGCGTCGCGCCCAAGCTGTCTACCGTATCGGCGATCTGGGTTGCAGTGCGCGTGGTCGTGCTCTTATTGAGCAGGTCGGCGGCCATCTCCGCCAGCCCCACCCGGTCTTTGGGATCGCGGATGGTTCCGGCGGGAACCGCCAGGCGCAGCCAGAGGGCAGGCTGGGTGTGGTCTTCCAGCAGGAGGATCCGCAGGCCGTTGGGCAGCGTCTTCTGGACGATGGGCGGCAGGTGCAGGCGCGGCGGCGGACCGAGCGGCGGGGGCTTAACGCCGCCGGTTTCGGTCTGCGCGCCGGGCTGGTGGGGCGGCTGAGTCGGGTTGGCGCCCTGCCGCTGCGCGGAAGCGATGCCGGCGGGCAGCAGCAGCGCCAGCAGAAGGCACTGAACCCTTAGGGGCCGTAGCAAGGCAAACAAGGCTCGAAGCGGCATGGCTATCTCCTTCCCTCGTGGGACGCGCTCGCACCGATGGAACGAACAGAGGGGCCGGCAGGAACGGCGGCTTTGGGCTGCATGGACGCCGGCAGCAGATAGAGGACATTGCGCTCGTCCGGCCCGAAATAGGTCTGCGCGACGCGCTGGATGTCGGCGGCGGTGACCGCCGCGAGCTTTTCATACTCCCGGTTGGCCTCTTCCGGCGTGCCGTAGAGCAGGTCGGCCTGGCCCAGGGCGCTGGCTTTCTGTTCGGTGGAGAGCCGGCCAAAGACCAGCCCGGTCAGCGCTTGGTTTTTCGCCTTGGTCAGTTCCTCCGGGCTGACCGGGCTGGAGCGCAGCTTGTCTACCTCCTCGACCAGCGCCTTCTCCACGACATCCGGCGCGACCCCGGCGTTGCCGATGGCAGAAAAGAAGAAGATGCCTCCGAGCTTGAGAGCCAGCACAGAGCCTTCTACCTCGGTGGCGATCTGCTTATCGCGCACCAGGGAGCGATACAGGCGCGAGCTCTCCCCGGTGGAGAGGATATGGGCCAGGATCCGCAAGACGGGCGTGTCGGGGCTATCGGCGGGCGGCAGGCGGTAGGCCATGACGACCATGGGCAGCGGCGCCAGCTTGTCGTAGACGACCTGGCGCTTCTCGGCCGTCTGCTGAATGGGCGGGACCGGGTAGCGCGTGAACGGCTTTGTGGCCGCCGGGATCGGCCCGAAGTAGCGGCGAATCCGATCCAGAGCCTCGGCGCGCTTGAAGTCGCCGACCAGCACCAGGGTAGCGTCGTTGGGCTTGTAGTACTCGTTGTGGAAGGCGCGCACGTCGGCGAGCGTGGCGCGATCCAGGTCGGCCATCACGCCGATAGTCGGATGCGCGTAAGGATGGGAGGGCGGAAACAGCATGGCGTCCAGTATCTCCATCATCCTGCCGTAGGGCGCGTTCTCCACGTCCAGCCGGTGTTCCTCTTCCACCACCGCGCGCTCGGATCGCATATTCTTCTCGTCCACGCGCAGCGAGGCCATGCGGTCGGCTTCCAGCCAGAGGACGCGGTCGAGGGCGTTGTCGGGCACGGTCTCAAAGAAGAGCGTGCGGTCGTAGAAGGTGTTGGCGTTATACTGGCCGCCGATCTGCTCGATGTAGCGCGCGTGCTCTTCCGGCCCAACGTGGGCCGATCCCTTGAACATCAGGTGCTCGAAGAGATGGGCGAAGCCCGCCTTGCCGGGCGCTTCGTCCTTACTGCCCACATGATACCAGATCTGGAGAGTCACCACGGGCGCGCGGTGGTCTTCCAGCGTGATGACCTTGAGGCCGTTGGGCAGCGTGGTCATCTGGTAGTTGAGGCGGGGCGGCTTGACGGATTGCGCGGCGGCCTCTGGATTGGGCGGCTGGGCGCGGGCCGGCAGGCCGGCGCTCGTCGCCAGCAGTACCGTGAGTATAAATGCGCCCCACCAACGTTGAGGATTTCGATTAAATTTCATGATTTTTCCTTGGCTGGAGGTGAGGGCTACTCCAGCGGGATCTCACGACGGACGACAGGCCCTCGGATGCGGTCGCCCTCCCGGGTCAGGCCGGTGATCGTGTGGATGCCGAAGCGGAGCAGAAACGCGCGCGCCTCCGCAATGCCCATGCCGACCTCCGCAGGGCGGTGGCTGTCGTCGCCAAAACAGCAGGGAATGCCCATCACATGGGCCTGACGCATCAGCCAGGACGCGGGGTAGGGCTCGCCCAATCCCTTGCGCCAGCCTGCCGTGTTCAGGTCAAGAATGGCGTTATGGGCGCGTACAGCCTCCAGAGCGCGCCCGGCGGCGGCGCGCGCGCGCGGCGTGTGCAGGGCCTCCGTTGGGAACCCCGCCGCCTTTACGTTCTTCTTGATCAGGTCCAGGTGCCCGACGACCTCGGGCCGCAGCGCCTCCACCATCTGCGCGACCGCCTCATAGTAGCGCACGGCCAGCGCTTCCGGTCCCCCACACGCTTCCACCGCCTGCGCGTATTTTTCCGGTCGGCCATCAATTTGAATCTCGTCCACGTAGTGCACAGAGCCGACGCAGTAATCGAAGGCGGGCGTGCCGTCGGGCAGCCTTTGCCCCCGGAAGGCGCGCATCTGGCGGACATAGTCGGCGGTCGGCACGACCTCGGCCTCGAAGCCCCGCAGCACGATCAGCCGGTCGGCAAATTCCTCTACCAGCGCGGGCAGAGCGGCGGTGTAGCGGGCGAAATCGGCCTGGATTTTGGGCACGTCCCAGCCGCGAGCGCGCTCTTCGCTATAAAGGAAGCGCTCCTCGCTGCGCGGCGCGTGCTCGCTGACGCCGAAGGTATGATACCCGGCGGCGACGGCGGCTTGCAGCATCTCGCGCAAGGTGCCTACGGCATGGTCGCAGAACTCGCCGCTGTGCCCGCCGTGCAGCGACACTCTCCAGGGGGACGCGGCGCCTGCCGGAGTCGCGGTATCCATTGCTATCCTCCTGCAATGTCCTCCCGGCGCGGTGGATACACCCGATCCGGTCCTCGCCGCATCCTTACCTGCGGAGGGGGCATCCTGTCACGCCCTCGCCGCCAGGACGTTGATTCTACGATGCCAGGCGACAGGCGCCTGGAACCAGAATCGGATTATGACCGTCCTGTTTGCAGGAGGGCCGCTTAGGGCGCGCTCTCCGCAGGAAGGATAGCGAGATAAGGCGGGCGCAGGCTGGCTTTTAGACGACGACGCGCCCGGCAAAGTTTCTTTCGAATCGGGGCCGTGCCGCTCCGAGAAAGGAATAACCTGATGAGCAGAGAGAAACAACCCTCTGATCTGTGTACGTGCGGAGCCAGGGGAGAAGTTCATGCGGCGGGCTGCCGTTGCCACCGAGCCGGGGAGTTCCTGGCCGCTCCGACCGCTGCCTATATGACCTCACGCCGGGCCTTTCTCCGCAGCCTGCTCGTCGGCGGGCTGACCGCGGCGACGCTGCCGCTGCTGGAGACGTCGGCCAGTGCGGATATCTTCACGCCCAGCGTCAGCGACCAGAAGCGGCTGGGAGAGCAGGCGGCGGCGCAGGTCTTGCAGCAGTATCATGAAGTCCGCGACAGCCGCGCCCGCGACTTCCGCCATGTCGGCGAGCGGCTGGCGGACTCTTTAAGCCCCCAGGAGCATGGGCCGTGGGACTATCGCTTCCGTGTGATCCAGAGCAAGGAAGTGAACGCCTTCGCGCTGCCGGGCGGCAATATGTTCATGTTCACCGGCCTGATGGACCGCATCCACTCCGACGATGAGCTTGCCGCCGTCACCGGCCATGAGATGACCCATGTCCGCAAGCAGCACTGGGCCAAAGCGGTTGCCGAACGCACCAAGCGCGAACTAGGGCTGGGGATAATCCTGGGATTGGCGCATGCCAATCAGAGCTGGCGGCAATTGGCAGGCGGCGTGGATACGCTCCTGACGCTGCGCTATTCCCGCAGCGAGGAGGACCAGGCGGACGCGGGCGGCCTGGCGAACATGGCCGAGGCCGGCTACGATCCGCACGGCATGCTCGACCTATTCCGTACGCTCCAGCAAGCGGCCAAAGGCAGCCCTACCTTGCCGGTGTTCCTGAGCGATCACCCGCTGACCCAGGATCGCATCCGCCACACCGAGGAGCGTATCGCCCAGATGGAGGAGGAAGCGCCGGGCGCCAGAGAGTGAGGATTGGGGAATTTAAGGAGTCAGGCCATCGTGGATACCGGCTTGCAGGGCAAAGTCGTCCTGGTCACCGGAGCCAATCACGGCATTGGCGCGGCAACGGCGAAAGCCTTCGCGGCGGAAGGCGCTGCGGTCGCCATTACCTATCTGCGGCTGCCGGCCCGAGGTCGGGGGCCGGCAGCCGCCTCGATCACGACTCCGGGGCTGGCCTTCTACTATGCGCAGCAGGCTCGGTCCGCCGACGAGGTTGTTCAGAGCATTCGGCAGCGGGGAGGGCGCGCGGAGGCCAGAGAAACCGACCTGGCCGTTCCGGAAAATATCGCTTCCCTGTTCGATTGGGCGGAGGCGGCGTTCGGCCCGGTGGAGGTGCTGGTCAACAACGCCGCTCACTGCGTGCCCGATACCTTCCTTCCCGCCAGCGTTCTGGGGCCGCAGGCGAGCGCGGTGGATGGGCAGAGGATCGAGACCCTCACCGCCGAGACCCATGATCGCCATTTTGCGGTCAACAGCCGCGCCGTCGCCCTGATGATGGCCGAGTATGCCCGCCGCCATATTGAGCGCGGGGCCGGCTGGGGCCGGATCATCAACATCAGTACCGACGGCGCCTCCGGCTTCACCAGCGAAATTTCCTACGGGGCGAGCAAGCACGCTCTGGAGAGCTACAGCCGCGCGGCGGCCTCCGAGCTGGGGCCTTATGGCATCACGGTCAATATCGTCTCGCCGGGGCCTATCCAGACGGGATACATTGCGCCGGATTTGGAAGCGGTCATCCTGCCGGCGATTCCGCTGCGGCGTATCGGCCAGCCGGAAGACATCGCCGACGTCATCGTTTTTCTGGCCTCCGAACAGGCCCGCTGGGTCACGGGGCAACTCCTCTACGTCGGCGGCGGACACCAGATGCCCCTGTAACCTTGCTCCCCTCTTGATCTACCCCCGGTAGAGCGAAAATGGAAGGATCCTGCCGGCGCTCCCCTCAGGAGGATTCGCGCGCGGAGGCGTCCAAACAACTTCTGATGAAGTATCTGTTCTTGCAAATGACCCCGGTGGATGGCAAGGCCGGAACAGAGGCCGCGACAGCCGTCGCCGTGGAGACGCCAGAGCGCGCTTCTTCTGAGCCGCCGCCTGCCGCCGGCAAGCGGCGAGTCGGCTGGTGGCTGGACCTGGCGCTGTTTCTGGCCCTGTTCCTGGCGGCGCTGCCCCTTAGCTACGCCTATACGCGGGGCGATTTCTGGGGCGATGAGTGCTCTTACGCGCTGGCGAGCGAGCATGGCTTTCAGGCCAATCGCTGGGACCTTCCCGATAAGCCCGGCCAGCCAAGTCCACTCGTTATCCTCCGCCATTACCATCCGCCGCTGACCGCCCTGGCTATCGGCGTGGCGCGTCACTGGGGCAATTCCGAGCGCACCCTGCGCCTGCCTTTCGTGCTGGCGGGCGAGCTGACCGTCGGTCTGATCTATCTATGCGGCCTGACCCTGTTCGAAGGGCGGCGTGAGATTGGGGTGGCCTGCGCCGCGCTGCTGGCCGTCACCCCGGCCCATCTGCGTGCCTCCTCCCATGCGATCCCCTGGGCCTTTATCATTCTCTGGCTAATGGCGCTGCTCTGGACGATGCTGGGATACGCCCGAACGCGCCGTCCCGGCTGGCTTGCCGGCACGCTGGCCGCGCTGGGGGCGATGTTCGTCACGTCAGAGATGTTCTTTCCGGCGCTGCTGGCCGTCGTCGTCGCGCTGCCCGTGCTGCTGTGGCCGGATCGCACGCAGCCGGAAAAACGCAAGCCGCTTCTGGCGGCGGCCCTTGCCGGGCTGGCCGCCTTCTTTGTCCTCGTCGGGATAATATGGCCGGCGGGCCTGCTGGGCGGGATGTGGCGCATGTTCACGCACTATGCGCTGGACGTGGCGAACCTGCCGGTAGCGGCCACGATTGGCGGTCAGACCTATACCCCAGCGCCGAAGTGGGCCTATCTCTACTGGTACTGGAACGACTACCGCCCCTACTTCCTCTGCTATGCGCTCGGCCTGCTGACGGCCCTGATCCTGCTGGCGCGGCGCAAGCTCTCTACTGCTGGCGGCGTGCTCCTGATCTTCACTGCCGTCATCCTCCTGACGGCGCATAAGGCCCATATCCTCGGCCCCGAGTATTTCGTCCACTGCCTGCCGCCGCTGACGCTGCTGGCGGGGCTGTTCTTCCTGGCCATCAGCCGCATTTATCGGCCACTCGGCATCGCCGTGATAGCGGCGATCTGCCTCTACCTGATTCCCTGGCGCGCACCGCGTCCGCTGATCGCCGGGCCGGAGCCGCGTCTGTGGATACCCTGGCGCGAACACAAGACTCTATCGGGCGTCGGAGAGCGTGAGCAGCTTGCCCGCTGGCCGGCGGCGGCGCGGTTTCTGGCGGCGCGCTGGCGTCCGGGAGACCGGCTGCTGATCGGGCCGCAGCCGCAGGACTATGCGCGCTGGTACGTGCGCGGCTATGCGGGCGTTCCCGCGCGGGACGACGACCTGGTCGCCCTCCCGGCCCGCAAGCCGAGCGCGCCGTTTTTGAAGAAACTTTTATCCGGCGGCTACCGATATGTTGTCATAAGCAGCACCTTCCACGATCGGCCCGCCATAGAGCCGGCGATCTACCGGATCATCCAGACCTGGCCTATCGTGTGGCAGAGCGATGAGCAGGGCAAAGGCCCGTCACGCCTGATTATCTATACCGTGCCTCCGGGCGTCAGCCCGCGCCATCCGCTGCCGCCGCCCAGATCGGTGGAAGCGCCCGCCCTGCCCGCGCCTGCCGATAATTCCTCTGAGACCGATAACGACGAGCAAGACTGATGAAATTGCAATTGCGAATCGCGATGGCCGCGCCGGGGCTGTTCCTGGCGCTCGCGCTCCTTTCCGGCATGGCAGTGCCCGCGGCCAACGGCCAGACAGACGCCTCCCTCCAGAAGACCTATCGGCTGCGTATTGAGAACCGGCAGTACGGCCGGATCGAGGTAAGCGCGGACGGCGCCCACTATTTTCTGGTGGGCCGCGTGCTGCATCCGGCCACGGCGCTCGCTTCGGACAAGGTGGCGACCACGCCCGGCAGCGTGCTGCGCAGCGGCAATGCCGCCCTGACGTTCGCCGTCGCGCCCGGCAAGACGCTCAAGCTGCGTCCCTATACGAGCAGCCTGCCATCCGGCGCAGGCCGCAAGCGCCGGCATCCGAGCGTCGGTTCGCGAATGCAGGAGGCTTCCGCCATCATTACCAACCTGGAACCGGGACGCGGCCTCTTTGGCGAGCTGCTGCCGCCGTTCCGCTGCCCGGTGCGCCTGGAGACCGGCACGGAGGCGCTGATGGCCTTTCCCGCGGCCTATACGCCGACCGAGGACGATGTCTTCGTCTTTCTGGTGACACTGCCGCCTGCCCCCGCAAACGAGAAAGAGGCAGTTCGTCAGCGCGTGGAGAGGCTGGCGCAGGTGTATGCGGCGGGCGCCGTATCCCGCGCTCGCGCCGAAAACCGCATGGTCGTCTCCGGCCTGCTGACCCTGCGCGCCAAGCTCCCTCCCGGCGAGCCGGACCCCATCGCCGCCGTCACCTACGCTATAGATAACCATGTGGTGGCCGCGCAAAACACGCCGCCGTTTGTCTACACCTGGGATACGCGCCAGGTTTCCGACGGTGAGCACGTCGTCGAGATACGCGCCCTCAACGGCGGCGGTGGTCTCCTGACGCGCGCCCGCGCCCTCATTGTCGTCCACAACGCCGCGTCGGAAGCCTCCGCGCCGCCCCCTATGTAGGGAATCAGCCCTCACCCCCGGCCCCGTGTGCAGGGTGTAGGGGATAGGGTGTAGGGGATAGGGTGTAGGGGATAGGGTGTAGGGTCGCCCTCACCCCCCGCCCCTCTCCCACGCTGCGGGAGAGGGGGAAGCGGATGATCCGGCTTCTGCTCTCCCTTCTGCCTTGCAGGGAGAAGGGCCGGGGAGGAGGGGAGAGAAGGCAGAACCGAAGAACCTGGGAGTAAGGCTGCTCCCCTCTCCTTTAGAAGGAGAGGGGCGGGGGGTGAGGGCGACCCTATCCCCTACACCCTATCCCCTACACCCTACACCCTACACCCTCACCAGGGCCGGGGGGTTAGGTAAGGGCGCTAAACCGCCTGTAAGGTGCGCTCACGCTCGGCGGCGTGCTGCCGGGTATGCTTGCCCTCGGCAAACTCCTCGATCATCTTCTGGTTGAAGGCGGGAATGTCATCGGGCTTGCGGCTGGTCACCAGGCCGTTATCGGTGACGACCTACTGATCCACCCAGTTCGCGCCCGCATTCCGCAGATCCACTTGAATTGATGGCCAGGAGGTCATCGTGCGGCCCTGCACCACCCCGGCATTGATCAGCGTCCAGGGGCCATGGCAGATCGCGGCTACGGGCCTGCCTGCATCAAACATCGCCCGAATGAACTGAATGGCCTGCGGATAGAGCCGCAGCTTGTCGGGGTTCATGACGCCGCCTGGCAGCAGCAGCGCATCGTAGTCCTCAGGTTGTGCGTTGTCCAGCGGCACCTCCACCGGGAACTCGTCGCCCCATTTATCATGCTGCCAGCCTTTGACCTTGCCCTGCATGGGCGAGACGATAAACGTCTGCGCGCCCTCCTGCTCCAGGGCCTTCTTCGGCTCGGTCATCTCGACCTGTTCGAAGCCATCCGCGACTAGAATCGCAACTTTGTGTCCCTCAAGTCTACCTGGCATTTTGTCTTACCTCCACAAGAACCGGGCAGCGCTCAGACTGCCGCGCCGCCCATTGTGTATTGTGTTATGCGCCCGCTATGGGAGACATCCTGGCCTCCCGCGGCGGGCTACAGCTTGTGTTAAACCCTCCCGACATCAAATAGACGCCGCATATCGGTATCGCCGAGGCTGCGCGCGATCAGGCCCAGCCCGATAGGCGCCAGCGCCGAGCCGATCACGCCGCGCTGCCGCGCGCCGTAGATCGCCAGGACGCTCCCGGCGACGCTGGCTATCAGCCGCGCCATCGGTGACCACTGCGCCGTTCTCGGCCCGGCTTGCGCGTTCAGGGGTGTCTGCGTATCCCGCAATCCCGGCACATGGTCCGTCCGCTCATGGATCTCCAGTTGATTCTCCAGGCCGGCGACGCCGCGCACCGAGGACACGCAGCGGATCAGCGTATCCAGCTCGCTGGCCGGGATGGGGCCGCTTAAGATCACGCGCCCATTATCGGCGGTGACCTGGATGGCGCCGGGATGGGAGACATAGTGCCCCATCTTGGAGCGCACGCGCGCCACCAGCTTCTCATCCGAGGCCGGTTCCAGCGAGAACAGAGACAGGGTTGCAGCCAGCAATCCCTGCGCGCGGTTGTTCAGGTCGCGTGTGGTCGCGCCAAAGGCATCGTTCGCCTTATGGGCAAGGTGCACCATTTTGTCGCGCAGCAGAGAGCGGCGGGTTCTTCCCATCTCCGGATCTAAGAGATACATCGCGCCCGCGCCAATGCCAAGACCATAGAGCAGGGCCATCGCCTTATTCATCGTCGTATCCTAATCCTGATCTCTATCCTGTTCCTGAAAGGGCTACATCAATAATCCACCATCACCGGCTCATCCTTCTGCTGCCAGCCCATCACCGCCGTATCATGGAGCCAGAAGAGCGGTCCCTGCCCCTTCTTGCTCTCGTTGGCGTCCTTTTCCACCAGCGGGCGCACTTCTTCGATCAGTTGGGCCTCTTCTTCCTCGGACAGCGGGCGAAAGTTGGCGGCGATGTCGGCGATCTGGTCTATCTGGATTGGCACATCCATGCCGACAATCGCCAGAGAGACGCCGGGCAGTCCCAAGGAGTAGCGCAGGGCCAGTTCCACGTTCTTGAACTGGCCGTGCCCCAGCGTCTTCATGGCGATGACACCGACATTGCGCTCCCTGGCCTCCGGCAGCAGAAACGTCTCCGGGCTGGTCACCAGGCGATCCGCCATGCCGAGCGCAACCAATACAGTATCAAAGGGATACTGCGTCAGGGCATGCCCCAACAGCTCCGGCCGCGCGTGGCCCGTAATGCCGATAAAGCGTGCCAAGCCTTGTTGACGCGCCTGTTCCAGAGCGTGAACCGCGCCGTCCGGAGCCAGGGCCTGCTCTAAATCGGCCCAGGCGCTTACCGCGTGGATCTGTACCAGGTCCACATGGTCGGTCTGAAGCTTTGTAAGCGATTGCTTTAACTCGTCCAGCACGCCGTCCATGCTGCGCTTGTTGACTTTGGTCGCCAGGAAGACCTCATCGCGGCGGGTGCGCATTACCTGGCCAATATGCGGCTCGCTGCCATAGTCCGGCGAGGTATCCAGATAGGTGATGCCGAGGTCAATCGCGTGGTTAAGGCAGCGGGCGGCGTGCTCCGGCGTGATATGCTGCTTGCCAAGAGGCGCCGTGCCATAGCCGATAAGCGGAACGGTCACGCCGGTTGCGCCGAGCGGGCGCGCTGGCTGAAGCCTGGCGGGCATTGAGAAACCTCCTTCAAAGGACTGGGCCGGGTTTACATGGGCTGCCCTGCGCCCCAAATTACACGGTCAAGACGGATTCTCCAAAAACAAGGTTCCGCTTCCTGATAGTCTGCCAGAGTGAGAACCTTGTAGAGAAAATCGCGCCGGACTGCAACTTTCTCTGCGGAGGACTGGTCATCCATTTGGAACGTGCCGTCCCAGGATTAAGTTACCTGGAGAAGTTACCTGCGCCGGGAGCCGATACGAAGGGAGGAACACACCCTGAAAAGCCAACCGCATGGCCAGGACCTCAGCACCGTGAGCAAAGTCACCGGCTTTGTGACGCGCGGCGCGGGGCTACAGCGCGAGCTGCTGGTCTTCCGCCATCCGCTGGCGGGCGTGCAGCTTCCCGCCGGAACGGTCGAGCCAGGGGAGGCTGCCGAGGCAGCAGTCCTGCGCGAAGTGTGGGAAGAGACCGGCCTGAAGGATGTGCGTCTCCAGAGGAAACTGGCGACGATAGAGGAGCTGACGGAGCCGAAGGCGCGGATGCTGACGCGCGTGGTGCGCTTCCACTCCGAGCCGGATGAAGCCGCCCCCTGCCTGGATATTCCTCTCGGCGGCGGCATGGTCGTGCAGCAGCTTGGCCGGGGCAACGTCGTCCAGCTTCAGGAGACCACCATCCGCCACGCCCGCGTCGTCTATACGGTGTACGACCTCCAGGGAGAGCGGCTGATTGTCTCCGAAATCGTCACCGGCTGGGTTCCCGCCGAGGCGCTGGCCGCGCGTGTGCAACGGCATCTCTTCCATCTGCAATCCACCGCCCCGACGCCCGACCGCTGGACATGGAAAGGCGACCTGGACTTAGATTTTCAGCTCTACTGGGTTCCGCTCTCGCAAAATCCCGGTCTGATGCAGTGGCAGGATAGATGGCTGGAATGCGTTCTTGAGCAGCTACAAAATGCGGAACGGTAGAGAGAGGCGTTACGTCTTCTTTCGGGTCGAGATTGACAGACGACAGCAGGCGCGGTCATACTATAAGCGTTTGCGACTCTGAAGGAAAGGAGAAGGGGCGCGACAGAGCGCGCAGCCCATAAGCGACGAAAATGGTATATCTGCGGATGTCAGCCCTGTTCCCGGTGCTTCCGCCGGGGAGCCTGCTCATGGCTCCCATGCGTCCGGACTCTGCCGTCCCCGCCTGCTGCCTGTCCTTCGGAGGTTGCTGCCGCTAGAGATTTCTCTCTTCCACAACCGCTTTCCCAGAGGCTACGGGCGCGACGCAGAGCAAGGCGCAGCCCGTAGCTTTTTTTGCAACTCATGGAGGCTTTTGTCTCACGCCGATTGTGTGCCAGGAGGAACGAATGTCAAGGCTCGAACCTGCGTATCATGCAGAAGAAGCGCATGAAGCAGCGCTCGCTCACAACGAAGAGGTGTTAATCCGGCTAGACGGCGACTTTGCCGAGGATGGCACGTTCGGCCATCGCATTCTTGAAGTCACACGCTCCCTGATCCGGGTGCTCGACCCAGGCGGCGCCCTCTCCTTCCAGATTCCCATCGAAGAGGTCAAGTCGGCCCGCAACGAGCCGCTGGTGGGCGGCGGACGGCTGGAGGTGACCACCAAGACCGGAGAGATCGTCCCGATCATCACCTACTCGCAGACGGTCGCGGCCAAGTTTTCGGAGGCGGCGCGCGGCATTGAGCAGCTAGCCAAAGGCGAGCCGCTCCTGATCAGTATCAAGCAGGAGCGCACCCGCTGCCCCAAATGCAACCGCCTCCTGCCGGAGAAGGACGGCATCTGCCCGGCCTGCATCAACCGGGGCAAGACCCTGCTGCGCGTCGCCCGCTACCTCAAGCCCTACCGGAAGCAAGCGGTCGCCCTGGCGCTCTTGTCGCTGGTAACGACGGGGCTAAACCTGATTCCGCCCTACATCCAGGGCACGCTGATCAACAAGGTGCTGGAGGCGCACCGAAACCTGGGGATGCTCTGGGTGTTGATGGGGCTGTGGCTGGCGGTGCTGGCGGTCAATATTGGCATCCAGATCGCCAGCGGACGCCTGATCGCCCATCTGGCCGGCCATATCGCCGCCGACTTGCGCAGCAGCCTCTATCGCGCCATCGAGTTCCTGCAACTGACCTACTTCGATAAGAAGCAGGTCGGCGCGATTGCCAGCCGCGTCACGCAGGACACCGACCGCGTGTGGGGCTTCCTGGTTGAAGGCGTTCCCTACTTCCTGACCAACGCCCTGCTGGTCGTGGGCATCCTGGGCTTCCTGCTGCACATCAACTGGAAGCTGACGCTGTGCATCATGGCTCCGCTGCCCATCATCGTCGGCATCAGCGGCTACTTCTGGAAACCGGTATCGCAACTGTTCCACCGGGTCGGCCAGAAGTGGGCGCGGTTCCATATGAACCTCAACGAGGCGTTGACCGGCATCCGGGTCGTGAAGGCGTTCGCGCAGGAGGACTACGAGAACGATAAGTTCCAGCAGCGCAACGTTGAGTTGCGGGAGGCAGGCGTCCGCGCCGATAGCCGCTGGTACACGATCTTCGGCGTGATGACCTTCTTCACTGGCCTCGGCACGCTGATCAACTGGGCGGTCGGCGGCTACATGGTCTATACACACCAGATGAACTTCGGCGACTTCTGGATGATCAATGCCTACCTGGGGCTGGTCTATGGGCCGCTTCAGTGGTTTGCGATGATCAACAACTGGTTCAGCCGCGCGATGGCCGGCGCGGAGCGCATCTTCGAGGTCATGGATACGGAACGGGAAGCCTACGACGCCGCGCACGAGCCTCACTCGATTAGCGGCGAGGTGACCTTTGACAACGTGCGCTTCGGCTACGACAAGTCCAATCCTGTTCTCAAGGGGATCAACTTCACGGCCAGCCCCGGCGAGATGATCGGCCTGGTGGGCAAGTCCGGCGCGGGCAAGTCCACGACCATCAACCTGATCTGCCGCTTCTATGAGCCGGATGCGGGCAGCATCCGCATTGACGGCAAGGACTACCGGGAGATCGGCCTGCAGGATATGCGCCGCCAGATCGGCATCGTGCTGCAAGAGCCGTTCCTGTTCAACGGAACCATCGCGGAGAATATCGCCTACGGCAAGCCGGGCGCGAGTTTCGAGGAGATCGTCGAGGCCGCCAAAGCCGCTAACGCCCACAACTTCATCCTCTCCAAGCCGGACGGCTACGATACGATGGTGGGAGAGCGGGGCGCCAAGCTATCGGGCGGCGAGCGACAGCGTATCTCGATTGCCCGCGCCATCCTGCATAACCCGCGCATCCTCATCCTCGATGAGGCGACCTCTTCGGTGGATGTGGAGACGGAGAAGCAGATCCAGGAGGCCATCGCCCGCCTCATCTCAGGCCGGACGACATTCGCCATCGCGCACCGCCTGAGCACGCTGCGCAATGCCAGCCGCCTGATCGTGCTGGAGAAGGGCGAGATCGCCGAGATGGGCACGCACGCCGAACTGATGGAGAAGAAGGGCGTCTTCTGTAATCTGGTCGAAACTCAGAGCGCGGTCAGCCAGATTATTGGCATCGGGGCGGAGTAGGCGCCCTATCCCCAACTGACCTCACCCCCGGCCTAAAGCGGCAGGGTTCAGCCTGCCGCTCGGGGGCGCAAAGCGCCCGTCGCCCACCTACGTGGGCGAAACGGTCTGCCTGCACAGGCATCGCAAGGCGGAGGGGTGTGGCAAGGCAGAGCCGTGTCGCTAGGTGTCGCAAGGCGGAGGCAGGGGCCATAACCTTGCCGACCCTGGCAGTCAGCGGGCCTGGCTAGGCGGAGGTTTCGAACCGTTGAGGAACCGACCTTAGCAGAACCCCACAGCGGCAGGCTGAACCCTGCCGCTTTAGGGGATTAGGTCCAACACGAGGCAAGAGGAGCAAAACGGCATGAGTATCAACCCGGCGGATTTGAAGCTGTTCTATGCGCCCAAAGATCGCCTGCGCCTGACGGTGGGCATGGAGAAGTCCTATCCGACCGTCAAGCCGGTCTGGGCGGCCCCGCTATCGCGCCCGAATAAGTATCTAGCTCTGCTCGATGGCAAAGGCGAAGAGATCGTGACGATTCGGGAGCCAAAGGAGCTGCCAAGAGAGTCCTGGGAGGCGGTGCAGGAGGAGCTGCGGCGGCGGTATCTGACCGCGACCGTGACGGCGGTTCGGCACGCCCGTGTGGAGTTTGGCGCGACCTACTGGAGCGTGGAGACCGACCGGGGCGAGCGCGATTTCGTCACCCAGAACCTGCAAGAGAACGCGCAGTGGCTCTCCGAGCATCACCTGCTGCTGCTGGATGTGGACGGCAACCGCTTTGAAATTGTTGATGTGCGCGCACTGGACGCTCGCAGCCGGTACTATATCCACAGTATCTTATAGATTGTGCGCTATTGGCCTCAGTGTTTCGCCGGAGGGGAGAGTACTGGGCGGTTCCTGGCAGAATCACTGAGGCTGCTCACCGTATGTGACGGTATAATAGCGGCCCACCGGAATATCCGCCCATGTCTGCGTAGAGCCATCCGGCCAACGGATCGTGACGCTATCCAGCGAGGCGGTGCCCAGGCCAAAATGCACGCGCGGGTCCGAGGAGGATAGATAGGAGCCGCCTGGCTGACACTGCCGAACGCGCCTCTGTCCTCCTGCCCGAAGCGTTATCACCGCGCCGTAAGCATCGCGGTTGCTGCGTCCCCCTCCAAGCAATCGAAAGCCAACCCAGCTACCTTCAGGCGTGACGCTCTCGTTATGCAAAAGCTGGGGCCTGCCCTCGCTATCTACGACAAGCACATCCACACGGCCATCATTGTCATAATCTCCGACGGCCAGGCCGCGCCCGACAATGGGAGGCAGCCTCCCCAGCCCGGCGCTTCGGGTCGCATCCTCAAAGGTCACGTGCGGGCCTCTTCGATTGTGCAGAAAGAGCGTAGGCTGGCGATAGGTCGCCTTCTCGAATCTCTGAATATTGTCCTGGACGTGTCCATTGGCGATCATCAGGTCGAGCCAGCCATCGTTATCGGCATCGAAGAACTTACAGCCCCAGGCGACATAAGGTAAGGTAGGCTTCTCGACCCCCACGCTATCGCTTACAACCTTGAAGAGACCTGAGCCGCCGTTGTGATAGAGGCATTTGGTTTCATTGCCGAAAGTGGTCACAAACAGGTCGAGTCGGCCATCGTTATCGAAGTCGCCCCAATCGATTCCCATGCCCGCATGGGTTTCGCCGTAGTTATCGAGCGCGATTCCGGCCTGCATTGCGAGGTTGATAAATCGGCGCTTGCCTCGGTTCCTGAAGAGGTCGCCTTCCATCAAGTCGTTGGCAACGGCGAGGCTAACCCGTGAGGAGAGGTCGTAATCGGCAAAGGCGACCCCAAGCCCTTTACCGTGCGCATGTATTCCCCATTGCTCGGTAACGTCCCGGAAATGGTAGCCGCCTTCGTTATGGTAGAGCACTCCCTTGAGAGCATCGTAATCTCGCGGCCCGCAGCCGGTGAGTTCGCCATGGTACGGGCATAGCTGTGGGTACGTATCTGGCCCGAACTTCACATAGTTGGCAACGTAGAGGTCGAGGAAGCCGTCGCCGTCAAGGTCGGCAAATCCGCAGGAGGTTCCCCAGGGCTGGGGCTTTAGACCGGCCCTGCGCGTCATGTCCTCAAAGCGCTGACCTTGATCATTGTGCAGCAGCAATCCGGTGCGCCATCCGCTGATATAGAGGTCGTCGTAGCCATCGTTGTCTATATCGCCTACCGCGCAGCCTAAGAAGTGCCCGGAGAACTTCTCCAACCCGACAGCCGCCGTCACGTCAGTAAAATGGCCCTTGCCGTCGCCTTTGTAGAGGGCAAGCTTGGGTCCGACCAGCAGAATGTCGAGGAAGCCGTCGTTATCATAATCCAGGAAGGCGCAGCCGTTGCCGATAGTCTGAAGGATATTCAGGGGACGCTTGCCCTTGATCTCCCAACGGTAGTTCAATCCGGCAGAGGCGCTGACCTCACGGAATAACGGGATGTAATGGGCTTTTGCCTTTTCCGGCTTGCGTATGGAAGCCGGTACCATGGAAACAGGCATCCCCTTTGTGGCTGGATGGGGCGATGACTTCGAGGCGCATCCGATCAGGAGAGGAATTGCGGCAACGAGCAGGCTGGGGAGGCGGAAGGCCGCAGTAAGTATGGTCATGGAGATTGGTTCTTAACTGCATTGGTATAAGAATGCGTCCCCCTTCCGGCCTGGAAGGGGGAGCCATCACAGGGGATTTCACATGGATCTATGTCTGCGGTACCACGCGGCGCTGTGTCGGCGGTGTGTTCTGTACCAGGCGGCACTATGCCGACGATGCCTTCGATACCAGGCGGCACTATGGCGGCGATGTGTTCTGTACCAGGCCGCGCTATGCCGGCGCGTCCTGGAAGCCGTCGTCTGCCCCTGCGCCATAAGGCCCGCGCACAGGCATAGCAGAAGGCCGATAGCAATAACCAGGGTCTTGAACTTCATGTTCGCTCTTCTCCTTTGTGTATTGGTTTGCTGATGCTAAGATAAATTGCTATCGTTGCTGAACCGCTTAGCAGGCAGTGCGGCAGTTCTTACATCCCCATAGGGCGGCTTTGCCTTGCAATATCCTGATGCCCGTGTCCCTCCGAGGTGACCGGCTGAGGCATAGCGTCGCGGCCAAAGATAGTCGTCTGCGGGAAGTAGGCAGCCCAGCCATACCACTCGCTCATATGGCTGTCCAGGCGCAATAGCGATTTGCCTGCCAGCGGCCCTTTTTCCGCTTTCCCTTCAATGTTCCAGCGTGTGCCTGTCTCTTTATCATAGAAGCCCGGCCTGCCATCTGCCTGCTTGCGAACTTCAAAAGTCAGTTCCTTGCCGTCGAGCCTTCGGGAGACAGCCACCGCCGTTTCCGTCGCCGCATCAAAAAACACGCCGACCGGTTCCGTTCCCAGCCTATCGTTCACAGCACAGGAGGACTTACCGAGCGTATTAATAGGATACGCTCGATAGAGAATGGTTCCCTCCTTGCCATCCTCAATATATTTATTAGCATCCGAATCGCTATGTGTGGGGGGCAAGCTGACGGCAAGCACCATGGCGAACGGTGGCAGGCGCTTGTCGCTATGTGTCATGCTTCTACGAAAATAAGGAGCGGGGAAGCTCGTAAAGCCACGCGGCACAAGCGTGCCTTTCGGCTCATAATACTCGCGATACCGCCTGGTGGGTGCCATAATGAGAGTATCAGGATGCAGCTTCTTCCAGTTGCCCCAGGTCGTGTCCAGCAGCGGCCCCGTCTTGAGCACTGTACCCACCAGCGGCCCCTTTACCGCCCGGCCCCCCACTTGCAGCCAGACGCTCTCGCTCTCGCGGT
>Ga0209810_1002918_pt1 | contig 19106 bp, 16 predicted proteins | sample Coa_R1_7_FD_187159 | JGI IMG/M metagenome (GOLD analysis project Ga0209810, IMG submission 187159) | Surface soil microbial communities from Centralia Pennsylvania, which are recovering from an underground coalmine fire - Coalmine... | ecosystem: Environmental > Terrestrial > Soil > Unclassified...
TGTATGGTATTCTAAACTGATTCAACGCAGAAAGAATTGCTAGTTCGCCCTTAATACCAAGCACCTTTAGATCTAAGCTCTTTGACTTGTCAGTTGTCTTAGAATAGTCGCCGCCAGTCTTTGATTTGCGATTCGCAATGATTTGCGCTGTAGCTACTAAAGCACTATAGATGTCAACGTCAATAAACATAGTTCGTGACGCACGAACCTTTGCCTGTTCCAGCGTTGCATCTATACGCTCTACAAATTTGTTCGGCGATAGTATGCTAAAGTAACCGAGTGTTAGTAATCTGTCTCTGGTATCTCTGATTAAATCTAACTGAAATTGCTTAGTACTTGCCTTAGATCTGTTAGGCATTGGCTTAGAGCCTTTCTTCTTTGCCGTCATAGAATAGAAGGCTTTACCACATGTAGAATTTCAACTTCACGTTAAAGCAGTAAATAATAAACCTCTAGCCTACGGCCCGTAGGTCGTATCGATGCAAACAGCCTAGTTATGTTCGAAGACTTTAAGTCATGCTAGAGTAAATACGTGTCATGAGTCAAATAATCGATAACGAAAGAAACAAGATACTGGCAACGCACGTTATACACGCCGATGGCAAATGTAACGAAGATGTACAGCCCAAGTTTATTATGATCGAAGGGTCAAGCAACGACCTTATAACAACCATAAACAAGATGGCTGCCAAAGGCTATGAAGTCGTGACAATGGCGTACAAGGGTAACAATGTGCCAGCAGTAATAATGCGGCTAGCCTAACTACTAAGGCAACCTACCCAACGATCTCGTAAAGCTTATCGCATTCGTCACCCCGCATTCTGTAATAAGATACAATCATTAACCAAATAATCTGGCGGGGTGAGCGAAGGCATACGAAGCGAACCCACGCATTTAGGCCATTATATGTTTACAATAAAGCTAGTCGTTCTCAATCGATAGCATCAATCAAAGCCCTATCGCGCTATAATGGTTTATTGCTAGCCGTTAGGTCAAATGTTATGATGTTATTAATTTCATGCTCAGAAATGATAACATCGTAACCTCTAAGATATGGGTAATGCTCTTTAATTCTACTATAAATTGTTCTATATCTAATACCCCCGGGGTTTAGAATATTTCAAAGCCTAAACGCAGTGCTGGTATTGTGTTATATACGAAATTCATGTTTGAATTAGAATAATATCTGTCTATAACCTAGTATTATCTTCTATTCAATTTCGCACAGCCACCCATGTACCCCATGTTACGATGTTATCATAATCACGCTCAAAGATAATAACGTAGCAACGATAGCCTAATCGACTTACATGCTATTCTAGCTCTTTATGTAACTTTGGTATTAATCGCCTTACTCTTTCAGCATATCGATTAAAGTCTGGCCTGTAGTAATGGCGCGAGAACATGCCCGCGCTGGTTCGCCCTTGCAGCGTATCGATAATCTCTGTAGGTATGCTATTATCATGCATATAAGTCGCAAATATCTTTCTAGCGAAATTGATGTTTGACGGTTTGTTATTGTGTCTTAATATGCCCTTTATTGCTTCATAATTCGGGTCAGCTTTCTTCGCAATTTCGAGCATACTTGGTGTAACGATGCTGATGTATGCATTCTTGGTCTTTCGCAGAAATTCAGTCTTGAATCTGTAATGTTCGAGTATCATTCGATCTCTATTCAGATAATTATCTAACTGTGATTGAATCAGCCTAATAGATTTGGTACTTTCGCGCGCTCTTAGACCAGTGAGTACATCGTAAACAATGACATTTGCATATTTGCTTGGTAGTAATTGTATAGTTTCTCGTATGCCATCTAGCATCTCGTTAATGTTGGTCTTATCTAAGAAATCGAATGTATATCTTCGATTATGCCATTTAAGCCCAAAGTTCTCTTTGACTTCTTTAAAGACTTGTTTGCAACCGTTATACTCGGCCAGATGTGTTAACGCAAGCATTGCATTCTTTCGCCTGCCATCTGATATAGTTAACAGAGGCTTACCATCTCGATTACTAAGAACACAGGCGTACTCTCTAGCTAGATTGTAAAGGTGGTTTACATCGCTTGCATTAATGCGCTCTCTAAGATATGTGTCAAACCCTTCGATTGTTATTCTCGTAGATATGACTGGTACCGCAGGTCGTGGGATCGAAGCCCACCGGGCCCGCCATATTGTTATCTTCTATTTACACTATTAGTTATCATTCTTGCTCTGAGAAATTCCCTTCTCGTCTTTTCTTTCTCTAATTCTGGTGTCTCTTTTTTTGAAAAGGGAGTTCTATCCAGACTTGTCTACTCTCAATTCATTTAACAGACTATCTATATTGGTGACAGGCTTGCCGTCCTCATCGGCTATCTTTTGAATGGCAGGCGGGTATTCCACATAGTTTGGTATCCTTGCAGCAATTCTTTCAATATACGTGGGCACATGTTCATTTTGGTAAAACACACCTATTGGTATCCTGTCTCCCCACTCGTTTGACTTCTCGATAACCTGTCCCATCTTGGCATTAATCTCGTCAGGATTATGCACTACGCCGTCATAACCAGTATCTTCAAGCTTATAGGTTCTGGGCATTGTCTTACCTGTATGAGGATCGATATTGTCAGCTCCCTGAAACCACTCTTTTGTATTTATGTCATTGTAGGTCGGACATGGCTGGAGCACGTCAATGAATGCAAGCCCCTTGTGTTCGACGGCCTTTCTGATAAGATCCTTGAGGTGCCTCACGTCATAGGCGTATCCTCTGGCAAGAAAAGTGAAGCCAGAAACCATCGCAAGGGCTATTGGATTGACGGAATTGTTGACATTTGGCTGAGGCAGCGACTTTGTCTTCATGCCAAGCTTGAGGGTCGGTGACGCTTGGCCTTTGGTCAGACCATATACTGCATTGTTAAAGATCATGTAGACCATATCGACATTTCTTCTTCCGGCACTGACAAAGTGTCCTGCTCCTATACCCAAGCCATCACCATCTCCACCTACAGCCAGGATCTCAAGACTAGGATTGGCCAGCTTTGCACCTTGGGCGAAAGGAAGAACTCTGCCGTGAAGTGTATGAATACCATATGTCCGGATAAAGTGAGCCGTCTTGCCAGAGCAGCCTATGCCGGAGAAAATTGTCGCTCTGTGGTTTGGAATCTGCATATCTGCAAGAGCCATCTGTATGGAGTTGAGTATCCCAAAATCGCCACACCCTGGGCACCAATCGTTGTGGACTTCGGTCTTGTAATCAGCCAGCTTAAGCGCCACTTTTCAGTACCTGCCTCCTTGGAATACCGTTACTGGCATGGCCGTTTCTGTCCCTGTTTTCATTATCAGCAATCTGTCCATCTATAATACGTCTTAACGCATTATAAACCTCGCCAAGCGACATCGGCCTGCCGTTGTATTTGACAATCTTGTAGTCGATGCTCCGTCCAAGGTTCTGCTCCACCAGCTGGCCAAGCTGGCCTGAATAGTTCATTTCAATATCTACAAGAACCTTTGTGCCTTCAAGCATGGATTCTATCAGCTTGGACGGAAAAGGATTAAGCAGCCTGACTTGGACAAACTTTATACCAATGCCCTGCGATTCAAAACGCTCTATCGCATCAAGTACGACACCTTTTGTTGAGCCCCAGCTTATCACCGTGATCCCGGTGGAGTCGTTGTTTCCATAAGCCACCGCCTTGTCATTATCCGGAATCTCTTTTAGAGCAACATCAAGTTTGTCCATCCTCTTTTCCATCATCTTTGTCCTTATTTCTGGATCCTCTGTAATGTGGCCTTCCTCTGTATGCTCATCTCCTGTGTTCCAGAATATGCCATCTTTTGTTCCCAATGGAATCCTTGGCGTAATGGGGTTATCTGAGAGCTTGAACCGCAGATAGTTGCCCGCTATTCCTCTCTGCTCGCTTGCCGGGATGCTCTGCAATATCTGACCTCTTTCTATTATACATGCGGCAGGATCAAGCATCTTGCAGGTCATGACGCTGTTTGCGATTGCCTTATCAAGCATGTGGATAACTGGCATCTGGTACTTTTCTGCAAAGTTGAAGGCTTTGACTGTATCGTAAAAGCTCTCCTCTATGTCGCCAGAGGCAATGACTATCCTTGGAAATTCTCCGTGGCCGGCATTTATTGCAAAATGCAGGTCGCCCTGCTCATGCCTGGTGGGCAAACCAGTTGATGGTCCTGCGCGCTGGTATAGAGATATGACAACCGGCACTTCGTTTATCCCTGCCCAGCCAAGGGCTTCTGCCATGAGCGAAAAGCCCGGGCCGGATGTCGCCGTTGCAGATCTGACGCCAGTAAGGGCGCCGCCAATGGCCATGGTTATGGCTGCAATTTCATCCTCTGTCTGCACTACGACAGTCGAGCCTTTGCTTGGAGAACCTGCATTGTTGATGTCAAGGATCTCGTTTGACTCCAAAAACTCGCTATCGTCAGAAGCAGGGGTAATGGGATAGTATGTCTGGAACCTGCACCCTGCAACCATCTTGCCAAGAGCTGATGACTGGTTTCCCTGCACTACAATTGTATCTTTATCCGGAGGTTTTGTGTGCAGTTGATAATAAAATCCTGCCCTGTCGAATTTCTCTGCATATTCAAAAGTCTGCATTGCTGCAGCAACATTGAGGTCTGCTATCTTTTTTTTTGCACGGAATACAAACCTTATCGCATCGGCAAGAACCTGCCTGTCAAAGCCCATAAGTGACATAGAAGCAGACAATGCCATGACGTTTACCATTCTGGTAAATTTGCTAAGCGAAGGGTCGTTTACTTTTTCAGCAAATTCTCTCAATAGCTGAAAATACGGTATCTGGTACAGGACCGCTCCCCTCAGCCTGGCGTATTCCAATGCGTCCTTTACGGTAATGCCTAGGTCTCTCTCTTCGAGTCTCTTTTTTATCCGCTCGGCGGCATAGTAGTCAACAGTTGGCACTTCGTCCAGTGTAGTGCCAACCACGTCAGAATCATATATTATGGCCCCGCCTTTGTTTACCTCGTCAAAATGCCGGAATACCGTCTCTGCATCAAAGGAAACAAGCACATTTATCTCGTCGACTGAAGAACGTATGGGCTTTTCATCAACCCTGACTGTAAAGTAGCTGTGCTCACCTTTGATGTTGGAATAATATTCGCGTTTTCCAAAGACTTGTAATCCTCCAGCGGCACAAGCTCTCGAAAAGATGTTGGCAGCAGAATCAACGCCGCTCCCCTGTGCCCCTCCAATTACCCACGATAGAGAGTTTGTAATCTTTGAATTCTGTTTGGATACCGGTTTTTGCTGTGCCATTGCTTGTACCTGACCGCCTTCGCTGCTGCAAAGTTTCTCTTTACCTGCTTTTAATGCTTTAGAAATCATTCATGAATTTATTATCGACCTGCGTACCGCAAGCAGAAAAGTCGAGAAGGCAAAAATGCAACAGCAGGTGAGACCTAAGCAAGCGCACATACCACATGAAAAATAGTAGTGCTGGGTCAACCAGTGCAAAGAAGAAATGAAAATTGTAGCGCACGTAGAATGCAGGTCATCCACCGGTTGCAGCATCGTACAGGCAACACTCACAACCGTCCAGCTTGCCACAATAAGGACATGAACACATGCACGCTTCAAGCGGGTTTCCGCAATAATCGCACAGGCTCTCGTCAGTTGCACTGGCACTAACATGTTTGGCCCTCTTCGCAGTATCTGCCAATTTGTCCTGTCTTACTTTATATCACAAGCTAACTTATTATACTTTGCAGCATTGGACAACTAGGATGCTTGCAGCAAATGTCTACCTAATTGCAAGTCAGCTCTTAAATTATCGTGATTGTTCTGCGTTTATCTTGCCTTGCCTTATCGAATTCTTTAGCTGAATTTTAAATCAAATATCTTTAGCTTGCAATATCATAGCAAATAACATTTACAAAGGTTACTCATTCCACGAGCAAATCCATGAATAATCCAAACGTCAATGAATGGATTACAGATGTTTTTCCCTTACTTTTTCCTCATTATTTTCCTTGCTTTACCTGAAGTTTGCTTGCTTGCTGCCTGAAGATCGGCAGCCAGAGACTGATTGATTCTCTCTCCCTCTCTGCTTGGCAATGAATAAGCATTGCCGCCAAGCGTGAATAAATGAATAATCCGAGCACAGGATGAATGAATAACCAATATATTTTCACGAAGGAATCTGTGAATAAACCAAGCGTGGATGAATGAATAATATTCATTGATACTGAATATGCATTCATGCATTGATGGATGGATGAATAATATTCATTCATCAAGCCATGTACTTGCTCTGCTCTATGGTTCTTTGGCATTGATGTTATCTTGATGGTTTCCATAAATAGATGGATATATTGGCATTATCTGGTATAAAAGAACTAATTTTAGGACCGGCAATAGCAAGTTGACGGTTATAGCCAATTATCATCCCTGCTAATCACATCTTTGTTTTATCCTGTCGCCATTTATCTTATTATCTAACGGTGACGGATTTGGCAAGGTTCCGCGGAAAATCTGGATCCACATTATTCTGCAGCGCCAGATGGTAAGAAAATATCTGTAAAGGAATCACCTCAAGGAGCGGATACAAGATGTCGCTGTCCATCTTTGGAATTTTTATCATTGCGTCATACAGGTCGCTGGAAACATCCGATATGCCGATAATCTTTGCTCCTCTCGCTTTGACTTCATGCACGCTTCCCAGCGTGTCGGTATATGTCTTGTCAGAGGGATTTAGCACAAAGACATAGACATTTTTGTCCATAAGAGCAAGGGGTCCATGCTTAAGCTCACCCGCAGGCATGCCCTCTGCATGGATATAAGCAAGTTCTTTCATCTTTAGCGCCCCTTCAAGTGCAATTGGAAAGTGCAGCGAGCGGCCAAGCAGATAGATATCATTGACCCTGGCCATTTTGTCTTTTACCAATGCCTCGACTTTGAGTGAGTTCTGAAGCACCCTTGCCACAGCATCTGATGCGGCAGCCGCGTCAAATCCTATCTTGCCTCCGCTTGCCCTGTCAATCGTTGCGTAAACCAGCGCAAGCTGCCCTGTAAAGCTCTTTGTTGCGGCCACCCCTATCTCTGGGCCGCAGTTGGTACAGAGGGAGACATCAGCTATCCTTGCAAGCGAAGACGAGGGAACGTTGACGATCGAAAGAATCTTTGCTCCCGCATTTTTTGCTAGCTTGACAGCGTTCAAGACATCTGCCGTTTCGCCACTCTGCGAGATTGCCACAAGAGTCGTATCGCTGTCTATTGAGTCTATGTTGTATCTGAACTCACTTGCCATCACCGGCTCAAAATGCTTCTTTAGGTATCTTGAGCCTACCATGGATGCAATCAGGGATGTGTGATAGCTTGTACCGCTTCCTGTTATAATCACCTTCCTTGCATCCAAGAGCAGGTCGCAAAATCTCTTTAGACTGAATGCATCCTGAGCTGTTACTGAGGACCTTATGGTCTCCCTCTGCTCAAATATCTCCTTTATGGTATAGTGTGCAAACTTGCCCTTATTGGCATCTGCAAGCTCCCATGCCACCTTGGTAGGGTTTCTGACTACTTTTTCACCTTCAAAATTGAAGATATCGATACCATTAGTACTATCAATTATCGCAATGTCCCGGTTATCGAGAAATATTGCCTGATCTGTGTATTCCAAAAATCCCAGTACGTCACTCGAAGCATAACATGCCCCGTCTGCAATACCTATAACAAGCGGCTCGTCAAGCCGGGCACATGCCAGCGTGTTGTCCATAAACATGGCTACAAATGCAAAAGAGCCCTGTATCCTGCTGACCGTTTCCATCATTGCCTTTTTTATGCTGCCCGTATTATGGTAGAATTGCTCGAGCAAGTGAGCAATAACTTCGGTATCTGTTTCGCTTCTAAATGTGTGACCAGTCTTGGTCAGTTCCTGCTTCAGGGACTGGTAATTCTCTATAATGCCATTATGCACCACAGCAATATCATTTGTGCAACATGAATGAGGGTGCGCATTGTGATCAGTCACGCCTCCATGCGTAGCCCAACGCGTGTGCCCTATACCAACAAACCCCTCCATGCTCGCCAGGTTGAGATAGCCGTTTACTTGGCTTACCTTGCCTACGCCCTTCTTGACAGATATCCCAGTATTGGTAATTGTTGCCAGCCCGACGCTATCGTAGCCTCTGTATTCCATCCTGCTGAGACTCTTGACAAGCTTTGGGGCTACCTGCGCATGGTTATTGGTGACTATTCCTATTATAGAACACATGATCAAATTTTTTCTGGTCATAGCGTTTTTATTACTTGAGTATTTGTGCTCCTGTTCTATCTGACGTAAAAATCACAAAATAACATCACCAGTATCCAAGCCACCATAAGATTTCTCGCCCTGCCTGCTTTAAAATATGTAGAGACACCACAGAATCAATTCTTCTTAGATTTCAGGGTAAGAGGGGACAAAATGATTTTTGCTTACTGGTTAAGACCGAGCGGTATTTGTTATTTCTGATGAAAGCATCTTCTCACTTGCCAGAAAGTAATTTCTGCTCGGCATGCAATGGCCTAGTGATAACTGACAGTTCCATCGGAGAAATGCTCTGCAGCTCCTGTGGAATTGTCATTAGAGAGAAGCTTGAAACTTTCTCCCCTGAGTGGAGGTCGTTTTCGCCAATAGAATATGACGATAAGGTAAGGACGGGATTCCCATCTTCTCTGCTTATACACGACACAGGGCTTTCGACATACATTGGATCTTCTTTGCCACAGCCCCAGTCGCAGTCCAGACAGCAGGGTGAGCCGGGAAATAACGAGCAAGAAAGTAAAGCCTTTGTCCACCAAGCATCTACTCCGATTCCAATAAACCGGCTAAGAAAGCTCAATGCAATGTCTATCTCAAGCACTCCAGCATCAAGAAACCTCAAGCGGGCATCCTGGGAGATAAACCGCATATGCAGCATACTCGGGCTTACGTTGCCTGTCGCTGAAAGGTCTGCTTATTTTTACCGCAAGGCATTACAAAAGAATTTGATAAAGGGCAGGTCGATAGCCGGATTTGTAGTAGCTTCTATTTATCTTGCATGCAAGGAAAAAATGATCCCCCGGACAATCGAAGAAGTCTGCAGGGCAAGTGGAACTGACAAACCCTTTGCAGCTCACTGCTACAAGGTACTTGTTTCGGAGATGCATATAGATCCGCCGTTAACTGATCCATTTAGAAACATATCCAAGATATCAACAAGAGCCGGTATTGAAGAAAGAATCTCAAGAAGAGCAAGAGAGATTCTTTCTTCCATATCAAGCCAGACTTTGATAATGGGAAAGAACCCGATTGTTCTTGCAGCTGCCGCTCTCTACCTTGCATCAATGGAGTATGGAATGGACATCACAAAAACAGTTATAGCTGATGCAGCGGAGGTAAGTACCATTTCGCTGCGCAAAAGGCTAAAAGACATTACTTTTGCAATGCAAAATATAAAACATGAAAACAGTGGTCAAAAAGAGAGTAAATAGCAAGGAATCGAACGATAAGGAAGAAAGACTGGGCAGAAAGAAAGGGAAGCGATATAAAAAGAAAGGAAAGTAATATAACAAAGATTAGAAGAAAAAACGGAGAATCAAAAACTCGGTACCGATCTGCCTGCAACGGATCTGTTTGCAGGTTGGTACAATTTTTCAAATTTCTTGACTGCATAGGAGTCTGACCTTTCTGGCTAGGCAGAGGCAGCAGATATTTATTTAGTACCATTAAGCTGCAAATTGCAATCAATTAACATTGCGCTTTTTTGTTTCGATAATTCTACCAGCGCTCCAAGCGCGCCTTCATTGAGCCATGCATTGGTCACACCAATTCTATAATTTTGCGGGTCGTGACAGCTGGTGTTGCCTGATATTTGTTCGCCAATTATGTTTGCAAGTGTGTTGGTATGGTATGCATTCAATACTGTATCATGGGTCAGAGATATTGGTCGGGGGTTCTGTGAAGAACCATCGTCCCAGTGAGAAAATTGATAGTATTGATAGCTGGATACTGCAACTTCATAATCACCCAGAGGCAGGTTAATCTGCAGAGGCGTGAATCCGTCCATTACAACTTTGCCATCCTTGATAACTGAAACATAAATTCCTCTGACACTGTTGCCAGTGTTATCAAAGCTTTGAACCGTCAGGGCCGCAAGTTCATTCTTGTATACTGCAACAAGTTCTGTAGAATTTGTTATATTAAATTCAGACGAGCTTGAGCCCTGCCAGTTTGAGAAAATAAAGTTCTGATAGTTAGAAGCAAGGAAATTATATTTTCCTGATGGGAGCATAAACTGCGCTGGGCTAAAGCCACTTGTCACAAAGGCCCCTCCTGTGCCGTCATCTCTTGTAACCTGTATCCACAAGCCAGTGATCTGCTGGCCAGAAGTGTCTACGGTCTTTACCTTGACCTCTTGGAGTTGCTCGGGGTTACCAAAGCCTTTGAGGGCGCCCTGATATGCTTCAAACCAAGAGGGCAGACCGGTGAAAATATCAGTAGAATAGTGATATCCAATACCATCCTGCCATGCCTCTATCGTGTCAGATGCAGCCTTGTTCTGGTCAACGTAATATCCCATTACTCCGGGAATATTATTACTGGATATTCCCATAAAGCGATTCGCAGTATACTTTGAAAACCAGTCCAGACTGGGAGCAAGCCGCCACTGGTGCTCAAACGATACAATATCTGAAACTGACATAATCCTCTCGCTTACCAGAATGCTTCCTGGATTTGCAATTACTGTCTTGTCGCCAAAGCTTTTCACATAGATGTATATCCTTTCGTAATAGTTGAATTGAGTATCAGAATCAAGCCTAGGCACTTCGTCAAGCATTACTCCATCTGTCCCTGCAAGGAAACCTGCCTTGATTTCTTGCAAGACGCTATTGATATCTCTGCCAGAATTGGCAGTAGAGACATACGCAATGACCTTGATTCCATTGTCATGAAATCGCTTCATGACTTCTGGCACAAGGTTAACCTGACCAGATAAAGTGTAATACGGGCTTATCACAAATTCGGGCCTTGCATTTGCTATTCTGTCAAGATCAGGGGTAATCTGACCTTGGTTGTTTTTGTAAATGCCGTAGTATACAACGAACTTTTTGTACCCTAGCGCCAAGTCAGCAGGGCTGGATGACGCAGGCGAAGCCATGATTACTGGCAAAAATGCTATCACCAAGTTAATGGCGATGGCCATAGCTAATTTCCGCCGATAAATCATGTGTTAAACATGTACGGAACAACTCTCGGATTTATTTAAAAAGAAAGAAACTATTCTTCAGAAGATGCCTACTGGTGTAAACCTATTTCTATTAGACTTGTGTAGTACTTCTTGCATTGATGCTCTATCGCTTCAAGTGCACCTTTTGTGGTTATCAATCAAAGCATTTGCTTGGGACACCCGACATGGATCAGACCCTTACTGATGTCAACACCGAGTTTGCAGAATACCGGCTTTTTGTCTGCAAAAAAGAGTCCAAGCTTGTCCACGAGGATGTTCTGAGCAGTAGCTTCACCGGCAGGTGCCCTTCGGATGGCAGCAAGCTTGTGGAAATAGACGGCATACCAAAGGTCTGTCCTGCATGCAATCAGCCAATCACTGTTGATATAATCAAACCCTTGGCAGCAGATAGCACTGCAGAGTAGACAAAGGAATAGGAAGAGGAAAGCGAAAAACAGACAACCGACCCACTGTCTGAACAAGACTTGGCAAAAGGAAGGTGCCATCACCTATGCATAAATAAATATCGGGCTTTTGTGCATGAGATCTGCATATGGCCCCGCAGAATCTTGCTCAAAAGATAATATCTTCTCATCTTGTCGACGGAAAAATGGAACCCGGACAGGAGGTAGGGCTGAGGGTTGACAGGGTTCTCATGCAGGATGCCACCGGCACAATGGCCTGTCTTCAGTTTGAAGCAATGGGTATTCCGCGCGTAAAAGTAGAGCATGCAGCAATATACGTTGACCACAACATACTTCAGACTGGTTTTGAAAACGGAGACGACCATAGATTCCTCCAGACCTTTGCTCAAAGATATGGTATTTACTATTCAAAGCCCGGCAACGGCATTTGCCATCAGGTAAATCTTGAGCGTTTCTCCATTCCCGGAAAACTGCTCATAGGGTCAGACAGCCATACGCCAACTGCAGGTGGCGCAGGGATGCTGGCTATTGGCGTAGGTGGCCTTGATGTGGCAGTGGCTATGGCTGGAGCGCCTTTTTACACAAAGATGCCCAAGGTAGTGGGGGTAAAGCTTACTGGCAAACTACGTCCTTGGGTGACTGCCAAAGATGTTATCTTGGAAATGCTCAGGAGGCTGACAGTCAAGGGAGGAGTGGGCAAGATCTTTGAGTACTATGGGGAAGGGATAAAGAGCTTGGGCGTGCCCCAGAGAGGAACAATCTGCAATATGGGAGCAGAGCTTGGTGCAACTGCATCGATATTTGAATCAGACGAAGTCACGCTTGACTACTTTGCACGACAGGGAAGAGCTGATGACTATCACAGATTTGCAGCTGACCAAGGTTGCTCTTATGATGAAGATATGGAAATTGTCCTAGATGACTTGGAGCCAATGATAGCGCTTCCAGGGTCGCCGGATGCAGTGCATAAAGTCCGGGACGTGCAAGGAACAGAAGTACAGCAGGTTCTGATAGGCTCATGTACCAATTCAAGCTATACCGAGCTGATGACTGTTGCACATGTTCTTAAGGGAAGGAAGGTACACCCAAACGTTACAATGGCCATAAACCCTGGCTCAAAACAGGTTCTTGAGACAGTCACAAGGGATGGCTCGATATACAATATTATTGCATCTGGCGCGCGTCTTTTGGAGAGTGGGTGTCAGGGATGTATCGGAATGGGTTCGGCTCCCGGAACTGACTGGGTGTCTGTCCGATCGTTTAACAGAAACTGGCCAGGAAGAAGCGGGACGAAAGACGACAAGGTTTTCCTTACAAGCCCCGAGGTCTGTGTTGCCTGTGCTGTTACGGGCAAGATTACAGATCCTAGAGATATGGGAGAATATCCCGACATCCCATGGCCTGACAAATACGTCATAGACGATACAGGTATAGTTGCACCAGTTCCTGCTTCTGAGGCTGCCAGAATTGCCGTGATCAGAGGGCCAAACATAAAGCCGCTCCCAGTGAGAGCTCCTATGGAGCAGACACTTCAAGGAGAGGTGCTGATACGCGTTGGTGACAACATAAGCACGGATGCCATCATGCCTGCAGGGGCAAAGATTCTTCCGCTCAGAAGCAATGTGCCAGCAATCAGCGAATATGTCTTTTACTGGATAGATCCTGACTTTGCAAAGCGGGCCAAGGAAAAGAATGGCGGCTTTATAGTCGGAGGCGAAAATTACGGACAGGGGTCAAGCAGAGAGCATGCCGCCCTTGCGCCGATGTACCTTGGGGTGAAGGGAGTTATTGCAAAATCCTTTGCAAGAATTCACAGGGCAAACCTGATTAATTTTGGGATAATGCCGTTTGAGTTTGCCAATAGCTCAGATTTTGAATTGCTAAAGCAGGACACAAAAGTTACAATCAACAATGCTCTGGGTGCGCTAAAGGCTGGCAACAAGACTATGGAAGCGATTGCGGATGGAAACAGAATAACTCTCAAGGTCGATCTCACAAATAGACAGAGAGATGTCATGGTAGCTGGTGGACTGCTCAATTTCATAAAGTCGACACAGGCTTCGCGCTGAGTGCAGATGGATAATAATTAAGGAAAGCCAGCAAGCAAGCGATCCAAATGCCAAACAAATTGACAATAGGCATTGTTGTTGCAGCAGTTGCAATGGCTGGACTTGTGGCATTCTCATATATGCCAAAACAATCTGTATCTCCAGAGGAAAAGATAGAAAACTTTCACTTGCAGTACAGCAGGCAGACCCTGATCAATGGAGGAGAAGCAGGTGGACTCTACACAGATAAAGCTGACATCCTTACTATAGAAAATAATGGTTCAGCTTCTTACCTTGCAACTGACAGTGATGGCAAACAGGTTAGCGAAAGAAAATTTAATCTAACTACTGACACACTCCGGTCTTTAGAAGGACTGCTTTCAGAAACTGGTTTTATGCAGATACCGCAGACGGACTATAATGCAGGTGCCAATGTCTCCACCTATACCAAGTATGACCTGCAGGTATCGCTCAATGGCCAAGATAAAAGGCTAGACTGGGTCAACCAGACATCTGGTGGATCAGTTCCTGCTATAATACTAAATGTCGGGTCGCGCCTTGATCAAATAATTGTAAATGGCACCGGTAACTCATGACATTCACAGAACTTGCTAGATCACGTAGACAAGAGCAGTCATTATATTATAATCTAGAGCAATAAAATAGATGGAATCCAATCTGATACAATCTAATACAATACAATTCAGTGCGACTTCCACACTAGCTGAATGCAGTAACAGCAGCCTGCAAGCCCAATATCTTTATAGAACGCTTTAGGAGAATTGTTGCAGGTATGACAATATCTCTTGTGGCTGATGAGCAAAAGCCCAAGGGCGTAAAGATCGATTCGGTAGAGAATATTCAGATTCTCCGGGGCACAACCCTGTTAAAACGCGGCTTTGCCCACATGCAAAAACATGGTGTTGTAATGGACGTTACAAGCGTTGAGCAGGCACAGATCGCAGAAGATGCCGGGGCTGTCGCTGTAATGGTTCTAGACAAGCTGCCATATGATGTCAGAAAAGCCGGCGGCGTGGCAAGGACTGCGAGTGTAAAGGTTATTCAGGAAATTATGGATGCCATTACGATTCCAATAATGGCAAAGTGCAGAATAGGACATGTCGTGGAAGCAAAAGTGCTGCAGCAAGCTGGAGTGGACATGATAGACGAAAGTGAGGTGCTGACGCCTGCCGACGAAGAGCGACACATTTGGAAGTGGGACTTTACGGTGCCGTTTGTTAACGGGGCAAAAAACCTCGGTGAAGCTCTGAGAAGGATCGAGGAAGGCTGTGCAATGATAAGAACAAAGGGAGAGCCCGGAACAGGGAATGTCGTTGAAGCTGTAACACACATAAAACTTGTAAACAGCGAAATACGCAAGATTCGATCTATATTTGAGGACGGAGACAGTCAGGAGCTGATAAAGGCATCAAGGGACCTGAGAGCATCGTATGCACTGGTACAGGAAACTGCCAGGCTTGGCAGATTGCCTGTTGTAAATTTTGCAGCAGGGGGCATTACCACACCTGCAGATGCTGCATTTCTTATGTCACTTGGGTGTGATGGAGTGTTTGTAGGCTCTGGTGTATTCAAATCAGACGATCCTGCTCAAAGGGCGAGGGCAATAGTTCTTGCCACTACATATTATGACGACCCCAAAGTAGTCACTGAGGCTCAAAAGATGGTCGATGAGAAAAAGTCACTGCTTGGTCTGGACACCAAGAATCTTGAGCTGCGTATGCAGGAAAGGGGCCAATCAATTTGAAATATGATGATACCGCCAAGACCCAGAAGAGCAAATCTCTCTCTATTGGAGTCCTTGGATTGCAGGGCGACATAGAAGAAAATATTTCTGCCGCAAGGCAGGCACTCAAAGACCTCAAGCTTGAAGGTGAAGTACGACCAGTTCGCTACCCTGAAGAGATAGAACAGATAGATGGCCTGGTTCTTCCAGGCGGCGAGAGTACAGTTCAGAGCACGCTCGCTACTATACAGCATTCTCTTCCTGCAATCAAGAGGCGCATTTCAGAGGGGATGCCGGCGTTGGGAACCTGCGCTGGTTTGATAATTCTATCAAGGAGAGCCTACGACAAAACAGTTGGAGAGACCGGGCAAAAGCTGATCGGGCTTTTAGATGTAGTAGTTGAGCGCAACGCTTTTGGGCGACAAGGCGAGTCGTTCGAATCTGACCTTCAGATTCCGATGGTAGGAAAGGATGGCTTCAAGGGTGTCTTTATTCGTGCTCCTATCATAAGCGAACTGGGAAAAGACGTTCAGGTTATGGCAAAATTCAATAATAAGACGGTTGCAGTCCGACAAAAGAATATCATTGGCACAGCGTTCCATCCAGAGCTGTCGGGCGATTCTAGATTTTACCAATATTTTCTCAAAATGGTACTGGACTTCAAGCAAGGCCGCCTTCAAAGGTAAAAAGATAAAAAAGAGAGCAACACGGGGCAGAAAAGAAGGCTAAGAAAGGAGAGGGCTTATCCTTCCCTGTGTCTCGACCAGTTATAGAAATGGCAATCCTGTCTTGATTGCTACTACCGCCATCTTCAATTCTGTACCATCTATGTCGTCTTTTACGACATATCCTGTACTGTTCTTTACGATAAGTGAGTTGCCTTGACTCTTTTGCATGTGACGCAGTGCCTGTTCGATTCTGGTGTTACGACTCTTTTCATCAGCAAGGGTTGATGTGTCGTCTTGTCCTGCTGAGCTTTTGAGGATCAGAATTTTTCCCAATTCTTCAAGGGCTTGCATGTAATATGAACAGGCAGATTTGACGTTGCCTTCGTTAATCAGAGTGAAAGCAGTATCAACAAGCTCTGCTACCTTTTGCTTGGATCGAATCGCTGCACTGCTATTGCTCATATCATATCGCAACAATGACTTATTTTTAAGGGCTTGTGTATTCCAAACTATCAGGTAATCTACGCAGTAGGACAAGAAAAAAGACAAAGGCAGATAAGGCTATTCAGCTAGAATCTACTTGTCTTTACTAGCAACCCATCTCTTGCTAACCTGCCTACATGTGAAGCAACGAAGAGGGCAGCCAATTCAAAAATAGCAAGGAAAGGGTAAGAAAAATACCGGTAAGATAAAATGACTCGAAATAATAGTGACACCAACACTAAAGCAAAATCAAAGAATCTTTCGTCTATCATACTTCAAACTGGTTCAGGCGGAAGAGTCCTAGTTCTGTCTGTGGTGTCGCTTATTGTCATGATGGGCTCTAGCATTGTGAGTCCATCGCTTGCACTTTATGCAAAGCAAGGCCTTGGCGCAAACGAAATCTTTATTGGGTCTATAATTGCTGGCTTTGCCATTGGACGGGTTATATTTGATATTCCGTCAGGCATGCTGACAGGCAAGCTTGGAACAAGCAGGGCAATGTTGATTGGCCTCACGGTTCTGATTGTATCGACAGTTGCTGCCGGTTTTGCCCCTAACTTTTGGGTGTTGTTTGCCACTAGGGTGATAGAGGGAATAGGCTCGTCAATCTATGTCAGCGGAGCTATAACATACGTGTTGTTGTCAGGCGACTCCTCGCAAAGGGGCTCTCGGATGAGCGCTTACCAGTCTGTCATAATGCTTGGGCCAATTATGGGGCCGCTGATAGGTGCTCCTGTAGCAGCTTTCTATGGGTTAAATTCACCGTATTTTGCCTATGCCGCAATCATATCATTGGCATTTGTCGCAGTCTTGTTACTAAATAGAAAGGGCAGGCTTGAGCCAGAATTGAATCTGAAGAACGGCAGAAAAGTGACTGCAGAAGTCAAAGATACGCGGCTTTCTGCATATTTAAGTACTGCAAGCATTGCAACTTTTGGTTTCGCATTCATGCGTTCGGGAGTATACACTACAGCCATGCCACTTTTCGCATACGGGAGCCTTCATCTTTCAGTAATTGATCTGGGCATTATTTTTGCCTCCTCGTCTGTGGCAAATTTGCTGGCATCATTCTTTTCGGGCAAGCTGACTGGCAAGTTCGGAATGGGATGGCCGCTTATCTTTAGCCTATCATTTGCTGCAATTATTGTTGCTGCTATACCGTTCTCTGCAGTGATGGTAGAGCTGCTTGTGATGATAACTGCTCTAGGGCTGGCCTCAGGATTTTTCGGACAGTCTGTTGCTTGGGCGGCAGATCAGGTTGAGGAGAAGGTGAGGAAAACAAAAGAAGAGGAAGAGAGCAATAGCACCAAGAGTGAATCTAAACAGGCTTGTAACGAGGCAGCCAGCACTGCTGGATCGTATATTGCCAAAGGTGTTGGATTTAACCGGATGATAGGCGATATCGGGTTGATTTCAGGACCGATATTTGTTGGGTATTTCATTACCAGCTTCAGGAACCACGATGCATTGTGGTTTTTATGTTTTGGATGTGTAAGTGTAGTGCTTGCATTGATTTCTATTTCCTTGCATGCACTTAGCAAAAAAGACCTACATGTTAGAGTAAAGTAATATAAAGAAACTAAAATGAAAAGATAGCAGAGTCTGTCTGTCTTCGAACACTGCGAGAAGGGACTAGATTTAATTTGGTTTAATTAAATTAAATCTAGCTAAAATTCTGCCCTCTTCATACGGGAACCACATCTTGGGCATGATCCTTGATTATGTCTCTGCCCACAGCTAATGCATGCATAGTTTACCTGACTTGAATTGCCCGCTCCACCGAGAAACGAACCACCAAAACCGCCTGCTCCCATTCTCCGCAATTGGTATCTTCTCATGTAAAAGTTGATTGCCAAAAATGTGCCAATTATTGCTACGAGCGATACTGGAAATGGTAGAAACCACGAGATTGCAAAACTGATACCTAGTGATATTACTATCCACATTAACTGGTTTGAAAGAAAGTTCTTTGTGTTTGGGTCCATATTATTATTCACACAGTTTAATCTAATTAGTTTCAGGTAACATTGTGACTCTGACCGCCCTCGCCTTGTTGTGAAATAGTTTTTTCTTTCTTCCCGAGATTGAAATAGCATGAATAGCAATAATCCTTTCCGTATATCACGCCATAATTGCCGCAACTTGCACATTGCTTTTCATGTTCAATTGTCGAGTCCAGAGATTTTGCCTTTTGCAGACATTTACCGCATATTGGAGCTTCTAGGTTGTGGCTTGATAAAAAGCCCTGTCCACACTGGTTGCATTTCATGCTGTACATTTTGCCTTTTGGTTTCCATGTTCTAAATAGTCCCAATCTAGCTTACTTCATGATATGTTTGTAGATTCCAACATAAAAAGCAATTGTAACCTAGTTACTTTATGGCTCTGAGATCAGCTCTGTTGGCTCTGTTAACTTAAGGTAATTCGTATAGCTAGGATTGTCCTAGCTGTTCATTGCCATGAGAACCAGGACAAACCCAGCTATAGTAAGGTATGGACTGTACTTGTATTTTAGCTCTAGGAGTTTC
>Ga0209810_1002919_pt1 | contig 19094 bp, 13 predicted proteins | sample Coa_R1_7_FD_187159 | JGI IMG/M metagenome (GOLD analysis project Ga0209810, IMG submission 187159) | Surface soil microbial communities from Centralia Pennsylvania, which are recovering from an underground coalmine fire - Coalmine... | ecosystem: Environmental > Terrestrial > Soil > Unclassified...
AACCCGCTGCGCCGCCGGGCGCGCAGTTTCAATACAACAATTTCAATTACATGATCGCGGGATTGATCGTACAGCGCGTCAGCGCCGAACCACTTTCGGTTTTCCTTCAATCGCGCATCTTCGAACCGCTGATCATGACGTCGACCTTCCTTGCCGGCGATCAAGGCATTTCACCCGATCGCGCACAAGGGTACACGCGTCAGCATTCGCGCTTTGAGCCGGTCAAGCCATGGGATGCGTCTTGGTTATTCGGCGCGGGCGATCTCGTTACAAGCGTCGACGATCTCGCAAAATGGGACATCGGGTTGCCGCTCGTGCTCAATGTCGATTCCGTGCGCGACATGTGGAGCGCGAGCGGCGTGCCCGGAGGCATGGCCTATGGCATGGGATGGGTAATCGATCAGCGCGGCGGCCAACGATATGTTTGGCACAACGGCGAACTAGCCGGTTTCCATTCGATGAACGCCGTGCTGCCGGACGAGCACGTCGCGGTGATCGTGCTCAGCAATGCAGATTCGCTCCACGGCGAGACGACGATTTCGCCCGAGCGGCTCGCCTCCCGTATTTTGGACGTTGTCGCGCCGCTGCCGCCTACGCACTTTGGAAACCTCATCATGCAGCGCGCAAGCGAGTGGCTGGGCCGCCTTGCGAAGCTCGACATCGATCGGACGCAGCTGACGCCGCAGTTCAGCCAATACTTAAGCGACCAGGTCGTTATACGAGCCGATCTCAAGGGTCTGGGCCCGGTGCAATCGATGGTGCCCATCGAAAGCTTCGAGCGGTCAGGGGATACGGTTTACGTTTTTGACGTCAAGTTTGCCCGCGGTGCACTGCGCTATCAATTTGCGCTTGCGTCCGACGGTAAAATCGACGGCTTATACCTTGAGCCTTAGACGCTAATCGTCGCCGTTTGCCAAGCGCCGTCCGGTTGCTTCAATAACTTTGCCGAGCATGCTCACGGCTTCCGCGCGGGATGCATTGCTGAACATGTATTTCAGCTTGTCATCGGAGTCTTCCACGATGAGCACAGCACGCTTGCCCGCCCGGATCGCTGCGATGAGCTTGTTCAGGTAAGCTTCGTCTTCTGGTGCCAACACGGATGGTGCCCCGGCTTCCTTGCCTTCGCTAAGCAAATATTTTAGGACCGCATTAATGTCTCGCGGAGTGTCCACGCGAAAATACCTCCATGGCAAAACCGCCACAAGTACTAAACGAAACAGTAGCACATTCAGTGGCAGCTTCGTATACGGATTATCGACTCTTAAAAAACTTTATTTACGTCGGCCCCCGCCCAGCCAAAGGAGCGCCAACAGCGTTTTCATGTCGATAATTTGCCCGCTTGCTTGCATCGCCCACGCCTCGTCGAAGCAAACCGTGCGTACGTCGATGCGTTCGTCTTCTTCGAGCTGCTGCGGGCCGGCATGCAAGCCGGAGGCGGCGTAGACGTGCACCCGCTCGGTACAAAAACCCGGCGTCGGAAACGCAGAGCAAAGTAGTTCTAAGGAATCAGCCGTGTAGCCGGTTTCCTCGCGCAGTTCGCGCCGCGCGCCCGCTTCACAATCTTCATCTTGTTCGGCGGTTCCGGCCGGAATCTCCCAGAGCGCTTGACCCGCAGCATGGCGGTATTGGTGCACGAGCACAATCTGTCCGGGCCGCGGCGCCGCTGCAATAGCGAACGAGCCTGAATGCTGAACGATATCGAGCCGGCGTTCTTTGCCGTCTTCATCGCGGATCGTGTCCACGCGCACCGAAAAAACGCGGCCTTTGAAAACCTCTTGCGAATGCAGAACCGGCGGCGGTTGACTCATGGCGCGCTATTAACGGAATACCGGCGGTACGCCTCGTAGAAGCAAGCGTGCAACGATCGAATTCTTCCCTCGGGCGGGAGCTGCTTTGGCTTCTAACATGGCTGGTGATCTTCGTCGTGATAACGTGGGTGCTGCTGAAATTTCTCGTTCCGCACCACTTCAACGATCGCATTGCAGTCGTAATCGCCGCAATCTTTTCAAGTCTTGCATGGATCGGATTACGTGCCTACGCCACTCGGCGCGAATAACGCGCGCATTCAATTCGCGCGAGATCTGCTGACCAAAAAAGGGCGCCGGGAGCGCGGCGTTTTTTCGTTTGAGGGACCGACGCTGCTCGCAGATGCGCTGCGCAGCGGCACGAGCATTGATGCGCTCTACGTTACGCAGCAGTCGTATGAAGCCGTTCCGCTTGCGCTCGAGATGGAAGCGCGCGGTATCCCGGTTTACATCGTCGGCGAACGCTCGATGCGCAAAATCTCGGATGTGGAAACGCCGAGCGGCATGGTCGCAATTGCGCCAATCCGGCTGGACGCTGCCGGAGATTTGCTTGACGCGCCCGGCGTCGTGCTGGTGCTCGCGGACGTGAGCGATCCCGGCAATGCCGGAACGCTTCTGCGCTCCGCGGAGGCATTCGGCGTAAACCGAGTGATTTTCGGCTCTCGCGGCGTGGAACCGCACAATCCGAAGGTCGTGCGCTCCGCGATGGGAGCGATCTTCCGCCAACGCATCGCGGTCGTCACGCCAGCCGACCTGCATGCAGTTCTTGGTGAGTGGAACGTCGTGGGCCTGAGTGCAGACGGCGAACCGCTGGAGGGCGCGCTGCGCGGGCATCACCGCGTGGCTCTCATAGTCGGCAACGAACGCCACGGCATCGGGCCTTGGCGGCCGCTGTGCACCCGCCTTGCGGCAATTCCGATGCGCGGCAATGCGGAGAGCTTGAACGCCGCGATCGCCGGTTCCATCGCTCTTTATGAAGCAAGCAAGCGCCTTAATCCCTGAACGGGAAACCCTTTTTCTTCTTCATGTCAAGGCAGTGCAAGGGGGTCAAAAAGTCAAGACTACCCTGTGGAAAAGTCGCATGTTATACTTCTGCCATTCGCACGGGCGTGCGGAGCCAAACGTCGCAGAGAAGGAGACCCAAATAGCCGATGGCGACCTCCGAATTCTTTTGGAAGCTTTTCAAAGACACGGGATCGATCAACGCCTACCTGATATACAGGACACTCCATCCGACACCCGCTCCAGCAACCTGACTCTCCGTACGAAAAAAGAAGATTCGAAGAGCGCCCGGAATCACTCCGGGCGCTTTTTTATGAGATGGATTTTCGGATACCGTTTTTGTGAGTGAACTACAAACCCAACTTGACAAGCTGCGCTCCGCATTCGATCGGGATCTTGAGAAAGCGCAGAACGACAAGGCCCTGGACAACGTCAGAGTCCGCTTCCTAGGAAGAAGCGGTGAAGTGACGCTGCTGCGACGCGGCATCGGTCAACTGCCGCCCGAAGAGCGGCCGTCGGCGGGCAAAGTCATTAACGAAGCCGTCGAGGCAATGGAAGCCGTTCTGCAGCAAGCGCAAGCGGCTCTGGAAATGCGCGCGTTCGAAAGCCGGCTCGCCGAGAAGATCGACGTGACGATGCCGGGGCCCCCTGCGGCCATCGGGTCGATTCACCCTAACCGGCGGATCATTCAAGACATTTGCCGCTTTTTCCAAAACCATGGATTCGCCGTGGTGCTCGGTCCGGAGATCGAGCCGGAATATTATAACTTCGACGCCCTGAACATTCCGGCGGATCACCCCGCGCGTGAAGGCTTCGATTCGTTTTTTCTAACGGACAATTTGCTGCTGCGCCCGCACACCTCGCCGATGCAGATTCGCACGATGCAGCAGCACCGGCCGCCGATCGCCGTCGTGGTTCCCGGACGCTGCTACCGCCGCGATGCCGTCGACGCGCGCCATTTGTTTCAATTCACGCAAATCGAAGGTTTGCTCGTCGGCGAAGACGTGCACATGGGACACCTGAAGGGCATGCTGACCGGCATGTGCCGCGAGCTCTTCGGACGAGACCAGCAAGTGCGTTTCCGGCCGTCGTTCTTTCCGTTTACGGAGCCCAGCGCCGAAGTCGATACGACTTGCCCCCTTTGCCGTGGAAACGGCGGTGAGTGCCGCATGTGCGGCGGCTCCGGATGGATCGAACTCGGCGGTTCCGGCATGGTCCATCCAAACGTGCTTCGCAACATGGACTTCGATCCGGACGTGTACTCCGGCTGGGCGTTCGGTTTCGGCGTAGAACGCATGGCGCTGGTCCGCTACGACATCGACGACATCCGGCGTCTGTACGAAAACGATCCGAACTTCTTGTATCAGTTAGCGTAAAAGAAAGATTCATGCGAGTACCCTTAGCCTGGCTGCGGGATTATGTCGAGTTGCCCGCCGATGCTCACCAAGTCGCCGAAATGCTCGCGCAGATCGGCTTTCCCGTCGATGCAGTCGAAGAGCGCCCGGTCGTAACCGGCGTCGTCGCCGGCCGCATCGAGCAGCTCGATAAGCATCCCAACGCCGATAAGTTGCAACTCGGCAAGATCAACGTGGGCAACGGCGCGCTGTTGACGATCGCGACGGCAGCAACCAACGTTGCACAAGGGCAAACGATTGCGGTCGCCACGATCGGTGCGCAGCTTCCGCAACTGAAGATCGAACGGCGCAAGATGCGCGGCATCGAGTCCGAAGGCATGATGATCTCTGCGGACGAGCTGGCGCTTCCGGCAGAATGGTTCGAAGACGGCATCATGCAGTTCGAGCACGACATGAAGCTGGGCACGGACGTCGTTGAATATTTTCGCTTGAGCGAAGCGGTTCTGGATGTCGACATCACGAGCAATCGGGTCGATGCGATGTCGATGATCGGCTTGGCGCGCGAGCTGGCAGCATATCAAGGTGTTGCACTGCGCCTGCCGGCGTTCGATTATCCGCAAAGCCCCGGCAACAGCGACGCTCCCAAGGTCACGATCGAAACGCCGGATTGCCGCCGGTTTGTCGCGCAGCGATTCGCGAACGTGCGCGTCGGCGTATCGCCCGCGTGGCTGCGTATCCGGCTTGCGCTTGCGGGCCAGCGGCCCGTCAACAACGTCGTCGATATTTCGAACTACGTGATGCTCGAGGTGGGACAGCCGCTCCACTTTTACGATGACGAGCGCATTACGCACCATCACTTGATCGTCCGTGACGCCCGCGAAGGCGAGAAGCTCGTCACCCTCGACGGCGAGGAACACGAGCTTACATCGAAAGATCTCGTCATCGCCGACGAGTCGGCAGCGCAAGGGCTAGCGGGACTGAAAGGCGGGCAGGCCGCCGAAGTTTCGGAAACGACGACCGCGATTTTGCTTGAATCGGCGAATTTTACCGGCGCGCGCGTACGCCGCATGAGCGCGCGGCTCGGCTTGCGCACCGACGCGAGTTCGCGCCATGAAAAAGCGTTACCGCTTGCGCTAACCGATCTTGGCCAGCAGCGGGCGGCGCATCTGCTCGCAGCTGAGGGCGCGACGCCGCACAAGCCGCACGCATTTGGTGAAGACGTGCGCTCGGCGCAGCCGATTCGATTCGATATTCACGACGTAAGACGGCTGCTCGGCTACGAGCTCGAAGCGCAAGAGATCGGCGAGTATCTGGATCGCCTCGGCTTTGCGGTCGAGCCGGAAGACGAACGTCACGTGCGCGTTACGCCGCCGCTGTGGCGGCGCGACGTCACCGTGTCCGCCGACGTCGTTGAAGAACTGGCGCGCATGGCCGGATACGACCGCATCGAATCGTCGATTCCCGCCGTCGCCCAGCATGATATCAAAAGCACCGCGTTCGAGCTCGAAGCGCGCATCGCGCAAACGCTCGCGGGGCTCGGCTATCAGGAGATCATGACGCTCGCGCTGCATGGACCGCAAGTTTTGGAACGTTTACGGCGCGCAGGCCTCGGGCCGACGCTAAAGCCGGTCGAGGTCGTCAATCCTCTTTCCGAGGATCAACGGTATCTGCGCTTCGCGCTCGGCCCCGCGTTCATGGAGTATTTCGCGCGCATCGGCGCGCCCGTGCGCGTGTTCGAGCTCGGGCATACGTTTTATAGTGACGACGGACAGCCGCTCGAGAACGCTATGGTCAGTTTCGGGTTCACCGCGCGAACCGGTGACGAACCGGCCTGGCGCGATTCAAACTTTCTGCGATTGAAGAGCGACGCCGAAGCGCTGATGCACGCGCTCACCGGCCGGCGCGATTTCGAATACGCGGCGGACGTGCGCAACGGCGCGCACCCCGGAAAAACAGCAGCCATGCTGCTCGATGGACGCGAAGTGGCGTATCTGTGTCAAGTCGATCCGCGCATGCAAGCCGCCTTCGAGGTGCAGTTTCCTACGTACGGGTGTTGGATTTATCTGGAACGCGTGCCGGAGTACACGTGGCCGGCATACCGGCCACCATCCAAATATCCGTCGACGTATCGCGATCTCGCGCTCGTGTGCGACATCGATCTCACAGCCGCGCAAGTCGAGCGCACGATCGCGGAAACCATCGGCGCGCTCTGCACCGGCGTGCGCACGTTCGACGAATACCGCGGCTCGCAGGTCCCGCCGGAAAAGAAGAGCTTGGCGGTTCGCGTCACGCTGCAGCGGCGCGATGTCACGATCACCGATGAGGAAGCCGACGCGGCCGTCGAACGCGCGCTCGCGGCGCTGAACGAGCGCTTCGGCATCACGCTGCGCACGTAAGAATTTTCCGATGACTTGGCCGGACATTTTGATCGCCGCCGTGCTCGTTATCGCCGCGCTGAAGGGTTACAAGCGCGGCTTCATCATCGAGCTCTCCGGCGCGGTCGCACTGGTGCTCGCGCTGATAACGCCGTGGTTTTACAACGGCGCGTTCGATGGCGCGCTGCAAAACGTCACGCACCTGGGACCGGGTGCGGCGCACGTCATCGCGATGTTTCTCGTCGGCGTTGCAACCTACGCCGGCGTGCTGCTCATCGCGCGGGCGCTCAACGCCGTTGCCAAGCTGCCCGTATTGGGACTGGGCAACGCGCTCGCGGGCGCCGGGGTGGGCGTTCTCAAAGGCGCCATCGGCGTCTGGGTACTGCTGTACATCGCGCTGTTTTTTCCGCTTTCACGCGACATACGCGCCGATTTACACCGCTCGGCGCTCGTGGGCTACATCACCGGGCCGAATGCGATGGTCGATGCAAAAGTCAACGAGACGCTCCCGTGGTTTGCACGGCCGTTCGCTCATCCGATTTTTGCGCGGCATCGTGTGTAGTCTCGTGCCGCGTTCCACCGGCCATATCCAAAAAGACGCGTAGCGCGGCTTGCACGCCCGCGCCGACGTGCACCGGAACGTTGTATTCGAGCAGCGCAATCTCGAGCGCACCGATCGCGCCGAGTACGTCGGTTTGCGAAACCTCACCCATCGTGCCCATGCGGATAATCTTGCCTTTGAGTTCGAGCTGACCGCCGGACAATGAAACGCCGCGCTCTTCGCGCAGCTTGCGTAGGAGCGTGGCCGCGTCGACGCCGTGCGGAACGTTGCCCGCGACGACGGTTACGGAGTGCGCACCGGGTTGCGAAAACACGCTAATTCCGAGCGCATTGAACGCGTCACGGATTGCGTGCGCGTACATGTGATGGCGGTGCCACACGCGCTGCGCGCCTTCGTTGTGGTAATGCTGCAGCGCCGCGTCGAGCGCGAACAGCACCGAAACGGGCGGCGTCCACGGCGTCTGTCCTTGGCGTGCAAACTCGCGCGCTTTCAGAAGATCGAAGTAGAAACGCGGCGTCTTCGATGCTTCGATCGCCGGCCACGCGCGCGGGCTTACCGCAACCATCGCGGCGCCGGGCGGAGCTGCCAACACCTTCTGCGATGCGGTTACAACGATGTCGTATCCCCATTCGTCCATGCGAAAATCGGTTGCGCCAAGGCCGCTCACCGAATCGACGATCGTGATCGCTCCATGTTCGCGCACGGCCGTGGCAAGCTGCGCCATATCGTTTTGAACGCCCGTCGACGTCTCATTGTGCGTTAGAAGAACGCCTTTGTAGCGCCGCTGTTTGTCTTGCGCCAATCGCTGCGCAAGCGCATCCGCATCGACGGCATGGCCGAGATCGGTTTCCAAGACGTCGACTTCAATACCATATGTCTTGGCGATCGCGATGAGCCTGCGTCCAAAAACGCCGACGGGCGCGGCGAGCACCGCGTCGCCGGGTGAAAAGGCCGACGCAATAGCCGCCTCCAGTCCGCCGGTTCCCGACGAGCCCAAAAGCATGATGTCGGCCTGTTCGGTACCAAACATCGGCCGCAGCGCGTCATCGATGCGCTTCGCGAGTGCAGCGAATTGCGGGCCCCGGTGATCGATGAGCGGTTTGCTCATCGCCGCCAGGACGGATTCGGGAACGGTAACGGGGCCCGGGATAAAGAGCAAATTCTTTTTCACGATGTCACCTTCGACAAGCTCAGGGTGACAACTCCCCCGGATGTCACCTGCCCGGGTCTCACCCTCAGCTCGTCGAAGGGTGACATCGTGGACGTCGAGCGGGTCAAACTGACTCAGTTATCATCCTGCGCGGGTTGAGCGAGTAAACTCGGCTCCGCCGAGCTGGCGCAGGTCTTGCGTCACTTGCCCGTCACCGCGAACGAACGCGTCTTAGTCGGATACGGCACTGCCGACGACGCAGGCGTGTACAAAGTGCGAGACGATCTTGCGCTGGTGCAGACCGTCGACTTCTTCACGCCCATCGTCGACGACCCGTTCGATTTCGGACGCATCGCTGCTGCGAACGCGCTTTCAGATGTCTATGCAATGGGCGGCGTTCCGATCAGCGCATTGAACATCGCGGCGTTTCCCATCGAAACACTCGACATTCGAATCCTGGAACGCATCCTCGAAGGCGGCGCAACCGTAGCCGCGCAAGCCGGCGCCGCAATACTCGGCGGACATACAATAAAAGATAGCGAGCCGAAATACGGGATGGCGGTACTTGGAACCATCGACCCACAGCGCATCGTTACGAACGCGAATGCCCGTCCCGGGGACATCCTCGTTCTTACCAAGCCGCTCGGGACGGGCGTTCTCGCGACCGCGTTGAAACGCGAGGTCATCGATGAAGCGACGATCCAAGAGGCCGTCGCGTGGATGGTTACTTTGAACGACAAGGCGTCCTCGGCCATGCTTGCTGCGCACGCACACGCCGCGACCGACGTAACCGGTTACGGGCTGCTCGGCCATGCGGCGGAGATGGCGCGCGCATCCGGCGTCGCGTTGCACATCGATGCCGCCGGCGTCCCGATGATGCCCCGCGTGATGGAACTCATCGAGCGCGACGTCGTTCCGGGTGGAAGCAAAGAGAACGCCGCACTGCACGCGGAGTTCACGTCTTTTTCCGCGCGCGTCTCGGACGCGATGCGAATCGCGCTTTCCGATGCGCAGACCTCAGGCGGATTGCTGATCAGCCTCGCGCCTGAAAACCTCGAGATTTTGCGCCGCGGGCTGAGCGGCACGCTTGCCCGCTGCCAGGTCGTCGGCGAAGTGCGGGAGGGCGCGGGTATAACGGTGACGTGTTCGCAATGAGACGCGCTCTGACGGTCCTCGCCGCGTTCTTAGCAGCGGCGCAGCTTTGCGCCGGCGCGCGAGCCGCCTCCGGGCAAGAAGATCCGTACAGCATCTTCTCACGCGCGCGATCGGTATGGTCGTCGCAGCATTATCCGGAATATCTTTCGTATACGATCGCCGTCAACGTTACCGAGCGCGGCGTCGACAAGAGCAAACACTATCACTTGTCCTACGATACGCATAGCGATGCGATCGACGTGAATCCGGTCAGCGACGAAGAACGGGTTGCACCACCGGTTCCGACCGGATTCATCTGGCACCTCAAGCCCAAGCGCCAATTTCAAACGCTGTTCGATAAGAAAGTCGGCAACCCGGGAGAAGCTGTCGACTACCTGGGCGTTCCAAAGCTTTCACCAACATATACCTTCGGCATGAAAACGGGTGCAGGCGGCGAGGACGGACGTGACGACGATGCGCTTGTCGCGCAGATCCGCCGTCAGTTCAACGATCCCATGCCGGCCGCAAAAAACGACGAACTTGCTTCTCGCGGAAAACTCAAATCGATCGCGAACGTGACCTCGCGCGCTCGCAACTACACGATAACGCTTGCAGGCACCGAGACGATCGACGGCTCGCCGTGTTACCATCTTATCTTGCAGCCGAATTACAATCCATCCGAACTGCGCTTGCGCGAGGTCTGGATCGACACGCGCACCTTTGAAACGCGGCGCTTGCTGAGCGCCGGAAACTTCACGGGATCGACCGTTCCGTGGCTTATTTCATTCACGAACGTGAACGGCGCACTCTACATCGCTTCGGAAACGGCACAAGCGCCCGTCGGCGTGGGCGAGCACCGTTACGAGAAAGCTTCGATTGCGTTTCAAAGCATCGCGGCCGCCGCGCGGCCGACGCACATGGGCGGCACGTTCGTTACCTCGCAGCAGCTCATGACCGAACCTGCAGAGGGCCAACCGAAGTAGCCGTCGTTCTCGCGCTCGATCAGGGCACGACGAGCTCTCGCGCGATCGTGTTCGATCGCGACGGCCGCGTAATCGGCCTCGCGCAGCGCGAATTTGCTCAGCACTTCCCCCGGCCGGGTTGGGTGGAGCACGATCCCGAAGAACTGTGGCGATCGCAGTACGAAACGGCGTCCGAAGCACTGCGCGCAGCGAACCTGACGGCGAAGGACGTCGCTGCTCTGGGCATCACCAATCAGCGCGAAACGACACTCCTGTGGGATCGGCGGACGGGCGCGCCGCTCGCAAAAGCGATCGTTTGGCAAGACCGCCGCACCGCCGGAATGTGCGAAGAACTACGAGCGCGCGGATTGGCGCAGCGCGTATCGGCGATAACCGGCTTAGTACTCGATCCGTATTTTTCCGCGACGAAACTCGCGTGGCTGCTCGATAGCATCGAAGGCGCGCGCGAACGCGCCGAGCGCGGCGAGCTGGCATTCGGTACCGTCGACGCTTGGCTCATCTGGAAACTTACCGGCGGCAAACGTCACGTGACCGACGTTACAAACGCGTCACGCACCATGCTCTTCGACATTCATCGTTTGCGCTGGAGCGACGAGCTTCTGAAGATTTTCAACGTTCCCGGCGCGGTGTTGCCCGAAGTTCTCAGTTGCACCGCCGAATTCGGCTTGACGCAAGAGGAGCTGTTCGGAAACGCGATCCGCATCTGCGGCGCCGCAGGCGATCAGCAGGCGGCGCTGATCGGGCAAGCCGGTTTTGAGCCGGGTATCGCAAAGAACACCTACGGCACCGGCTCGTTCGTCATGCTCAATACCGGATCGGCGCCGGTGCGCAGCAGCCACGGTTTGCTCACGACGGTTGCATTTGCTTTTGCCGCGAATACCGCGACCTATGCGCTTGAGGGCTCGGTTTTTATTACGGGTGCAGCCGTACAATGGCTGCGCGACGGGCTGCAGATCATCGATCGAGCGCAAGAGGTTGAAGCACTCGCTCGTAAAGCGGAGGACAACGGCGGCGTGTATTTCGTACCTGCATTTACCGGCTTGGGCGCGCCGTACTGGGACCCCGATGCGCGCGGCACGATTGTCGGAATCACCCGCGGCACGACGCGAGCGCATCTTGCACGCGCCGTACTCGAATCCATTGCATTTCAATGCGCGGAAGTGATAAACGAAATGCAAAAAACGTCGGGTATCCACGTCACGCAGCTGCGCGTTGACGGCGGCGGATCCGCAAATGCCCTGACGATGCAACTCCAAGCGGATCTCCTGAACGTTCCGGTCGTGCGTCCGTCGGTAACCGAAACGACGGCACTCGGTGCGGCATATCTAGCGGGCTTGCAAAGCGGGTATTGGCCGGATCTCGATTCTGTAACGCGGCACTGGCATGAAGCCGTACGGTATATGCCGGCAATGAGTGCGCAGCATCGCGCCGCACTGCTTGCCGACTGGAAACGCGCCGTCGAGCGAAGCCGTAACTGGGCCCGATGAAGCGCGAGACCGGCATCGCGCGCCTGCAGCATGAAGAGTTTGACGTTCTCATTATCGGCGGCGGCGCGACCGGCCTTGGGTGCGCCGTTGACGCAGCCTCGCGCGGCTACCGGACTGCACTCATCGAAACGGGCGATTTTGCGGGCGCAACATCGAGCCGGTCTACCAAACTGGTGCACGGGGGCGTGCGGTATTTGCAGCAAGGCAATATCGGGCTCGTACGTGAGGCGCTGCTCGAGCGCAGCCGCCTTTTGCGAAACGCGCCCGGTCTTGTGCATCCGCTCGCGTTCGTGCTGCCCACCGGCAATTGGCGCGAACGATTCTACTACGGCACGGGACTGCGCCTTTACGACATACTTGCGCGTGAAAGCAACGTTCGGCGCAGCTGCGCCATCAGGGCGGCAGAAGCAGCGCAATCTTTTCCCGCGCTGCGAAGCACCGGCCTAAGCGGCGCACTGGTTTATTGGGACGCGCATTTCGACGATGCCCGGCTCGCCGTTGCTTTGGCGCAAACTGCAGTGAACCAGGGTGCAGCAATCGCAAATTACGTGTGCGCCGGGAACCTGCTTTATCGCGATTCGCGCATTAGCGGCGTGACGGCGGTCGACCGTGAACGCAACGAAACGTTCGAGATTCGAGCTCGCGCGGTCATCAACGCTACGGGCATCTTCGCCGACGAATTGCGCAGCCGCGATCGTCCCGGTGCGGAGAATTTGCTTGCGTTCAGCCGCGGCTCGCATCTGGTGATTTCGCGTGAAGCGCTTCCAATACGTCAGACCGCGCTACTGGTTCCGAAAACCAGCGATGGACGGGTGCTTTTTGCCGTGCCGTGGCACGGGCATGCGCTTGTCGGAACGACCGACGTCGCGGCTTACGCGGCAGAAATGGACCCGCAACCGTCCTTCGAAGAAATCGAATTCTTACTCGCGGCAATAAACCGGTACGTCACGCGGCCGCTGCGGCGCAGCGACGTTCGCAGCGCCTTTGCAGGCCTGCGCCCGCTGGTAAACCGCGGCGCTATAAAAACGTCGAGGCTCTCCCGCGAGCACATCATCGATGTTTCACCGTCCAGACTCATCACGATAACCGGCGGCAAGTGGACGACGTACCGCAAAATGGCGCAGGACGCCGTCGATTGCGCGCGTGACTTGGCGCAGCTGCCGCCAAGCCCTTGTCGCACCTGCGATCTGCGTTTGCACGACGTGCCGCCGATGCCGGAGCTCGAGCATGCCGTGGAGCGCGAGATGGCGCGGACGCTGACGGATCTGCTTGGACGGCGCCGGCGAACGCTTTTCGTCGATGCCGCGGCGGCCGGCGCCGAGGCGACGTCGGCTGTAGAGATCCTGGCGAGAGCGCTAGGGCGCGATGAGGGCTGGAAAAGGCTACAATTGCAAACGTTCGACGAAGTCGTTCGGCGATACGGTGCGCCTTAGCAGGGGAATTCTTCCGGTAAAAGGGAGACCTGCGCGATGCTCGAGACCATTCAGCGCCCGGTGGCGGAACTTTCGCAGAGCCTAAGCCGCCTGAGAGCAGGCGACGGCAGCACGGCCGAAGTTGTTCAGTGGCTGCGCGCGGTCAACTCGATTGCATCGACCGTTCCGGTACCCGCCATGTGCGACCCGCACCGCGGTTATTCGCGCACGCTGCTGCACAAAAGCGATCTTTTCGAAATTTTGGTGCTGCACTGGACTGCGGGTTGCGCAAGCGCCATCCACGATCACGGCGGAGCGCACTGCTGGTTTGCCGTTTCTCAAGGCACGATGAAGATCGAGAATTATCTGCGTTACGATGCAGGCAACGTTCCGGGCTTCGCTCGCATCGGTTTGGAAGGCCGCGAGGAGTTGGATTCCGGTGCAATCGACTACCGTCAAGACGACGTGCATCTTCACCGCTGTGTCGCGGGCGACGGCGGCGTGACGACGCTGCATGTCTATGCTCGCCCAATCGAACGGTTCCACACGTTCGACGAACGGGCGCAGCGGTGCTTCGACGTGACGTCGACGTACGACGCAATTATGTCGGCTTAACCGCCGCGACTGTTCAATATTTGCTTTTGCGAACGTGATAGAATAAACGCGAATCTTTCTTGCGAGGGCAGTAAGGTATGCGCTTTATTTCTGCGATAGCGGTTCTGCTTGCTTGCTTTTTTATCGCCGTTAGTACCGGACCTCGGCGCGCACTCGCGCAAACTACTTCTGCAACGCCCCTTGAAACGCAAACCGGAACGATAACCGGAACGGTTCGCGACACCGGCGGCGCGCCGGTTGCGGGCGCGCAAGTTAGCGCTAACGGACCAAAACTGCTCGTCACTCAAACCGACAGTGCCGGCAATTTTTCGATGTCGGCAATCCCCGGCATATACGCGCTTACAATCACAAAGCCCGGCTTTCAGCCCGCACAGGCTGAGTCGCTCACCGTGCTGTCGGGCCAAACGAACACTGTGACCGTCACGCTGCAAGCCGTAACGCTGACGACGCTAAAAACCGTCGCCAGCGTTATTTCGCGCGCGGGCCAATTTAATGCATCGCCTGCGTCTGTGAACGTCGTCTCGTCGCAGACATTCGTTGCGCAAGCGCAGCCTCAAGTCATGGCGGTCCTCAATCAGACGCCGGGCATCGTTGCGTCGCACCCCGCCGGCAGCTCGAATGGAGCAGTACCGGGCTCGATCACCTTTCCGGATATCCGCGGTTCGCTTTCCTTTGAAACCGCATCGCTCATCGACGGGCACCCGATCTCCGTAGGGAGTTTTGGCGATTACGTGACGACGTTTCTCAACTCATTCGTACTAGGTGGGGTAGAGGTCGTTAAAGGCCCCGGAGCGGCTGCACCGGAGACAAACTACGCGATCGGCGGAACGGTGAATTTTCGCACGAAGGATCCGACGTTCAAGCCTACAGGTGATGTGATTCTAGGAGCGGATTCCTACGGCGGACACATCGTCAACGCGAGTTATTCCGGCACGCTGACGGGCCGCAAACTCGGATGGGCCTTAGACTACGCGTCCTACGATACCGGCGGCCCGCTGAATAACTATCCGGCGTTCTTCATTCCCAACGGCGGCGCGATTTTGAACGGCATTTCGGTGGACGGCCAGGATTATCAGAACAGCGCGCCGCCGAATGTCTTTCCGGGCTCCGTGCCGTTCAACGGAACGTCGCTGATCGCGTGCTGTCAGATGCTCCAGTCGACGTTCAACAACACGTCTGAACTTGCAAAGATTCAATACCACTTCTCACCGGTAACGGTCGGCACGTTCAGCTATCTCGGAAGTCAAACGAAGGCGGATCAGGGCGCGAACATTTCATCGCAGACGATCTATACCTTCGCTCCAGGTTTGGCAGCCGGCGCGCCGCCGCCGTCGCCGCCGGTACCGTACGCGGGTTCTTTGGCCCCCGGGGCACAGACCGTAACGAACCTGTTTCCCGGACAAACGACGGAGTACAACAACGAACCGATCTTCCAGGGAGAAGTGCGCACGTCAATCGGCAAAGACACTCTCATCGTTCGGGGATATACGGCCACCATCAACCGCTTGAATTTCCAGGGCGGCGATAACCCTTCGATTCCGATAACCGAGAACGTTGCTTTATACGGAACCGCTTACGATCCGGATACGGGCGCGCCGCTGCAAACCTTCAACGGACAATCCGAACCCGTGCAATTCTTTGCGTACTTCCACCAGTTCGAACTGGACCGGCTGGCAGGCTATTCGGCGGAGTACGATCACGCGATGGGCGACAACATTATCTCGCTAGCCTACGACCACACCCATTCATCCACGTACTCCGGCACGTACGAGTCGGACGCTTTCGATCCGCTGGGATGGGCACTCGTGTACAACGTGCCGAACGGATCTGCGCAGGACTTCGGGACGTTCCTCTTGCGGGGTCTGATCAACGCAGGGCCAAAACTGCATTTAACCGTCAGCAATTATTACAATACATACCGCAGCACGTATCCGGTCGATTGCGGCGGCGGCTGTCCGAAATTCTTCGGCTCGACTCCCGTGGATTTTATCTTTCAGACGACCACTCGCACGCACTATGACGGGCGCCTCGGCATCGACTATCGTCTGAATCCCAATGTTGCGCTTCGCTTTTCGCTCGGCTCGGCAATTGCGCCGCCGTATCTGTTCATTCTAAGCCGGATCCCGCGTGGGACGAGCTTTAGCTTTTCAGGACACTACGGGAGCCAAACGCTGAACGCGGGCAACCTCGCGCCCGAAACAGCCTTCGGATACGATCTCGGCGGCGATTTTCGAACCTCGAGCGGTATCGATACGCTATCGTTTGATCTATACATCACCAATCTTTTCAATCAGTTTATCCAGCAGACGTTTCTGATCGGGCGGTGCAATCAGGCCGGGTCCAGCTGCACGCCGGATCCGAGCGGCACGTATCCGCTCTACGGTCAGCAATACGTAAATCTTACGAACGCGCGTTACGAAGGATTGGAGTTCGCTCTGCGGCGTACGCCTGCCGCCGGCCTGGGTTTCACCATTCAAGGCGCGCTGCAGAAGGCGTATCCGTATAATTTGAGTCCGTGCTTTTACTTCAGCACAGGGTGCACGGGAACGCCAAACACGAACCTCGCCGTCTTGCCGAATCAGAATTTCTACGGCGGCGTGGAAGGAACCAACGGCGTCTCAAATCAGAACATCCCGTATGCGCAAGCTTACGGGCAGCTGAGTTACCGCTTTCCGAGCGGATTCAGCATCGAGGCCGGCGACACGCTGTACGGTCACAATAATTCATACGACGAGCCTGCGTTTTGGGTTGCCGACGGCAGTCTGCGCATGCCGCTTGGGAGCGGAACCTCTTTTCAAGTTTCGGTCTATAACATGTTCAATGCGTACCCGGCGATCTTTCCGGTCCTAGGGGCTGGTGTGCCCGCGCCGCTGGCAAACGGACAAATCGGATTGACCATGGCCAACGTGATCGGACCTCGCCGCATTACGCTGATGTTCGAAAAGAGCTTCGGCAACCCGTAATCTGGAATACCATATCTAGCGCCGACGTGGGGGTGGCTGCTTCGCGCTGTCGAATCACGCCCGCATTACTTCGCGTGCACGAGGAGTAGACATGCGTAAGACGTTCGTGTCTTTTATCTTTGCAATCATCGCGCTTTTCGCGTTTATCGTCACACCGCTGCGTGCGCCGGCGCAGCAATCGACATCCGCTCAAACCGCTGCCGCAGTAAACGGCACGGTACAAGACGAATCCGGCGCGCCGATCTCCGGTGCAGCGGTAACGCTGCGCGGACCATCGACACAAAGCACGCAAAGCGACGCTAAGGGCGCGTTTGCATTTGCGACCGTTCCCGCGGGCATCTATGCGCTCTCGGTATCGAAGCCCGGATACACGACCGCAATACAAAACGACATAACGCTCATAGCGGGACAGACTTCGACGCTGGCCGTCCGAATGGGCGCCGCAACGTTTTCATCGCTGTCGAATCTGCGTACCATTGCGAGCGTCCGAAGCACCGGGCGGGGATTAAATCCGACAGCTGCTTCGGTAAACGAAGTTACGACGCAAACCTTCATCGATCAAGCTCAGCCGCAGGTTATTCGCGTTCTGAGCCAAGTTCCGGGATTGCAGATTTCCTTTCCCTCGAATTCGGCAAACGCGGCCTCACCGGGTTCCATTACAGTGCCGAATATCCGCGGAGCGACGTCGTACGAAACGGCGACGCTCATCGACGGCCATTATCTTTCCGTCGGTCAGTACGGCGACAACGTCACGACCTTCCTGAACGCGTTTATGTTCGGCAACGTTGAAGTCGTTAAAGGGCCGGGCGCGGATGCACCGCTCGTAAATAACGCCATCGGCGGCACGACAAACTTCCGCACAAAGGATCCGACGCTCACGCCGACGCCGCAAGTACTGTTCGGTTTCGATAGCCATGGCGGTACGCTGAGCAACCTCAGTTTCTCCGATACGCTCGGACGCCTGGGCTTCATCGTCGATTTTGCCACGCAAAATCAAGTATCGCCGCTGAACGGTAAACAAGTGTACTACGATCCCAGCGGCGGCGTTGTCGGCGGCGGTTCCCTTGCGGGCAATGCGTCGTCAACGAATATCGGAAACACGGCGAGCGTGCTGACGACGCAGTATCCGCTGCTGGCGTGCTGCTACGCACTCTCCGGAAACCTCGATCAAGCCGCGGAACTCGTCAAACTGCGCTATAAACTCTCACCGGCCACGTCGATTACGGCGAGTTATCTCGGCGGCCAGACGTACGCCGATCAGAACGCGAACACATCGGATTTTATCAACGGCATGTTCACGCCCGGTCCGGGATACACGGGTTCCCTACGTCCGGGTCCCGTTCAAGTTGCCACCATATTTCCGGGCGCGTACAACGGCGAATTCAATAACGAGCCGATTTTCCAAGTAGAAGGCTCGACGACGCTCGGAAAAGATACGATGATCGCGCGATATTACCACGCGACCGTGAACCGCTACCAGTATCAGGGGCTAAACCCCACGGCGCTGGACTACAACAACGTCCATCTGTACGGCACGTCGTCGGGCGATCCGTCGCAAGGTGAAGTCAGCGGCACGTTCAACGGGACTGCGGCCAACGTCGGATACAACGATGCGTACGAGGAACCTGAAATAGACAAACTGACGGGCGGCACGTTTGAAATCCAGCACCCGCTCGGTCAGAACAATCTGCTGACGTTTTCGGCGGATCGCACGTGGGCGCAGAGCACGGATTATTCCATCTTCGGAGGACCGTTCTACTCGTTCAGCCTGCCGCCGGGCACCTCGCAGATGCTCACGACGTACATGCTTCGCGGCCACTTCTACTTCGGTCCCAGACTCGATCTCACGCTGAGCAACTACTACAACACCTACAGCAGCACGTATCCGATCGGATGCGTCGATGCGGCGACGACCGGCTGTAACACGCAAGCAGAAGCTCAATTCGGAAGCGGCGTGTTCTTCCAAACGACCAACAACCAGCATTTCGACCCGCGCCTTGGACTGGTTTTTCGCCCCAACGGGGCGACGGCGGTTCGTTTCTCGATGGGCAGCGCGATTGCACCGCCGTTTCTTGGGCTGCTCAATGAAGTCACGTCGACGCCCGCGTTCGATCCAGGCCTCGGCGTAGCGATCGAGTCACAAAGCAACGGCAGCATCCGACCGGAAACGGCGTTCGGATACGATCTGGGAGCCGATGTGCGTTTGAAAGATTCGTTGACGATTGTGTCCGGCGACGTTTACATGACCCAC
>Ga0209810_1002925_pt1 | contig 19070 bp, 15 predicted proteins | sample Coa_R1_7_FD_187159 | JGI IMG/M metagenome (GOLD analysis project Ga0209810, IMG submission 187159) | Surface soil microbial communities from Centralia Pennsylvania, which are recovering from an underground coalmine fire - Coalmine... | ecosystem: Environmental > Terrestrial > Soil > Unclassified...
TCGCGCGGCGCGAGGAGGTGCGGCAGGCGCTGGCCCGACTCAACGCCGATCAGCGCCGCGTCATTGCCTTGCGCTACGGCGCCGATCTGACGGAGGGCGATATCGCGCAGGTGCTAGGCTGGCCGGTGGGAACGGTCAAATCGCGGCTCAACCGCGCACGCGAGCGGCTGCGCGTCCTGTTAAGTAATGATGGGAGGTGAGTCTTATGGCTGAGGAACAATCTTTTCGACACACGGAGGAGAGAGGTCAGTCAGGCCTGTCAGGTCGACGAGAACAGTATCCAGACCTGGATGAGCTTCTTGCCTTCTATTATGGTTCCCCGCTCCCGGAACAGCCCCTGCCTGCCTCATCCTGGCAGCATGTGCGCTCCCGGCTTGGCTTGCTGCCGCATACCCGTTCTCGCTCTCGTTCTCGTTCCAGGGATCAGCGGCGTGGTAGCTCCAGGTTGTACAGAACGCGCTCATCAACACCTTCCTACATTGCCGAGGCGTTCCTGCGCCTTAGCTGGAATGCTCGTACACCGTTTGCTCTCTCAACGCTTGATTGCCGTTTCAAAGCACAGGTACGTACTCCCGCCGTGCATATTTCGTCCTCTGGCAACGGCAGGATCAGGCTGATTTTGCCTGCGTCTGCAGTGCTGACAATGGAGCAACCACTGCTCGATGTGCTGCTGGCAACTGGTATGGCCCGCTTGCTCTATGCCCGGAAAATACCGTATATGCTGGGCAACTTGCTCTTGCTGGGCCTCGTGCTACTGACTACTGTTGCCTGCCTCGTTCTCTGGCTTCAGCATCGTATTCCCCCGTCCGCATTTCTTATAGCCATAGGACTATGGACACTCATGAGCGTGGTGCAGCATATGCGCGGACGCCGTCTGGCCTTGCGCGCCGATGACCTGATGGTGCAATGGCTGGGGCGCACGCGCGCCTGCCAGGGCCTGCATATGCTGGCGGCTCACAGCCATCGAGCGCGACCCGGCTGGCAAGAACCATCGCTTGCCGAACGTATCGCGCGAGTGTGTGGTACAAGAGTTGAAGCCGAGGAAGAACACCTCACTCTTGTACGTTAGTTCCTTACGTCCTGCCTTCAATGGGCTTTACGGGCAAGCAGGCCGAAGAAAACGGGGAGGCATATGATGGTCACTACGACGGCCCGGGTGGCCCTTGCCGGATGCGCGCCTGCATCGCCTCAAGAGGCCACGCGCTCCAGTTCCCCCAGCGTTCGGGCAGGATCTTTTCCACCCACCAGGTGACTCCCACCTGCTGATAAGCGGCTACAACTTCTCGATCATAGGAGGCATCTTTGCCATCGGTGAGACCCGAGTGAACGATTTCAAAGGGAGTAGTGTATCCAGGTTGTGAGACAACATAGCGAACAATGTCTTGCATCTGTGCCGGGGTGAGCATCGCAGTCAGAGGAAGGTCGCGTCCAATGGGAATAACGCCATCCCAGTGGGAGGCGCGGCGCAACGGCGCTCTGGCGGGCCACATGGCCGCCACCCAGATAGGGATGCGAGGGGATTGCAGCGGACATGGCAGAAACTGCGCTTCTTTGACCTGATAATACGTGCCTTCGTGGTGATACGGCTCCCCGCTCCAGAGACCGGCCAGCACCTCAAGGCCCTCGTCGAGCATGGCTGCCAGCGTTGCAGGCCTGGAAGCTTCACCCAGTGCTTCGAAGTCGAAATAGCCACCTCCTGACCCTACTCCCAGGATGAGTCGCCCGGCAGACAGGTGATCGAGCGAGGTGGTTTGCCGTGCCAGCGTCCAGGGGCGGCGGCGCGGTAAGGGGGTGACGAGCGTTCCCAGGCGAATGGTGCGCGTGCGCAGCGCGACGGCAGTCAGAGCTACCCATGGATCAACCATGGGATCGACAGTCGGTGTCAGCGTCGTCCTGGAGACCTGATCCCAGAGAAAGAAGCCATCCCAACCCGCCTCCTGCGCCTCCCAGGCCAGATCAGCAAGCAGACGTGCATCAGCATACGGGCCAAAATTGGGAACATAGACTCCATATTTCATCCTATCTTCTCTCTTTCGCCGTCACCTTGATGGTTGCTTCTGTCAGCCTACGGGGTAGCCATCGGCTCTATTATTGTACCATACGCCTGTCCCTGCTTTGTTCGTTCGCTCGCCGAGATGATCGCCAGAGCGTGCCTGGTGGGTGAGCGTCAGTTTTTTGCAGAGGGGCTAGACAGGGATCTGGGAACATGGGAAGATAGGTCCACTATGCAGACGAAGATCAAGGAGGAAACCAGAGGTGGACCAAAAGTGGCAACAGATGAGTGAGCAGATTCTGACGGATATCCAGGAATGGAGGCGCAGCCATCCGCAAGCGACCTTGCGGGAAATTGAAGAGGAAGTCCATAGCCGCTTGAGTCGGCTGGAAGCCCAACTGATCCAGGACGCCGCCCAGCAAAGCGAACAGGCAGACTGGAGCGGGAAAGCGGCAGAGCAGCGTCCAACCTGTCCGGTCTGTGGAACGGCGTTACAGGCCAGAGGCAAGCGCACGCGGCGCTTGCAAGCAGCAGGAGGGCAAGAGATTAGCCTGACGAGAAGCTATGGAACCTGTCCCAGTTGTGGGACGGGGCTTTTTCCCCCTCGATGAGCAATTGGCCCTTCCCGCAGGCAGCAGTTTAACCCCGCGCCAGCAGGAGCATCTGGTGCATCTGTCCAGTTGGATGCCCTTTGAGCGAGCCGCCAGCATGTTGCATTGCCTGCTAGGAGTGCAGGTCAGTGAAGCGACGACGCGCCGACAAAGCGAGCAAGCCGGAGCGCTGGCCCTGGCCGTCCAAACGCAGCAAGCTAAAGCTCCAAGCGAGGACCCCCCCAAGCCAGAGGCTCGCTTGGCTGTGAGTGCCGATGGAGCCTATGTGCCTCTGCTCAAAGGGGCCTGGGCGCACCTGCGCCCAGGAGCCATTGGCGAGGTGGCAGCCGAAGGCCAGAGCCAGGGGGAACCAGAGGTCCATGTGCATCAGCTCTCCTATTTCTCCCGCATGAGCGATGCCGAGACGTTTGCCGATCTGGCAGAAGTGGAGATGGGCCGACGGGGAGTCAGCCAGGCCCAGGAGGTGGCAGCCGTGACCGATGGGGCCGAGTGGTTGCAAGGGTTGCTGGATCTGCATTGTCCTGATGCCGTGCGCATTCTCGATTTTGCCCATGCAGCTGAGCATCTCTCGGCGTTGCTCCAGGCCTTGCAGCAGGCCGGGATGAAGTTGCCCACGGACCTGCTGCCGCGGCTGGTACATCGGCTCAAGCATCGGGGACCCGCTCTGTTGCTGTACCTGTTAGCACGCCTTCCCTCTCATCTCCAAGAGCAGGATGGCATCCGTGAACACGTGGGCTATTTCCGCAAACGGGCGGCCTTGATGCAGTACCCACAGTATCGTGAGCAGGGATGGCCCATTGGCTCAGGCATGGTAGAAAGTGCCAACAAACTTGTGGTCGAGGCTCGGCTCAAAGGAGCAGGCATGCATTGGCAAGAAAACCATGTCAATCCCATGCTCACCTTACGCAACGCCGTCTGCAATGAGCGCTGGCAAGAAAGCTGGCAGCAGATCACCAGCGAAAAGCAGCGTCAACGGCTGCTGCAACGCCAGGAACGGGCCACAACTCGCTGGCAGCAGAGGGTCGGCTCGCTGCTGCTCTTGCTGCTTCGCTTGCGCCCGGCTGTCCCCAAACCGGCGGCGACCTCCTCTCCTGCCCTCAAGTCGAGGGCGACCTTGCCTGGCTCCTCGCGCCCTTCCCCTGCTCATCCCTGGAAAAAGGCGCTTGTTTGCCGCCCAAAGCCACTTGCAAAAAATTGACGCTCACCCGCAGCAGTGGCGGCACAACTCCCCACGGCATCCGATCCCATCTCTGGCCTGCCATCGGCTTTACCGGCCTGGTTTCTGGCTCCCTACCTGCTGGTGTTCTTCTTCAACCTGCTGGCGGTCAACGCCATCGACCTGTACGCGTCCGGCCTGACCTTGCAGACCATTGGCCTGAAGGTCAAACGCTGGGTGGCGACCTTCATCGACATGGTCATCTGTACCGTGCTGGCGGCCATCGCCATCTTCAACTCCGATTTCAACACGCTCTACGGCCAGTTTCTCTCGCTGCTCATCATCTTCCTGGCTCCCTGGTGCGCCATCTATCTCACCGATGCCTGGCTGCGCCGCAACCGCTATAACCCGGAAGGTCTGCTGGCCCGTCTCGGTGGTCCCTACTGGTATCAGGGCGGCATTAACCCTGCAGGCCTGATCGCCATGATCGGCGGCATGATTGCTGCCGCCCTCTGGCTCAACTCGACGCTGCTGCAAGGGCCGCTCTCCCGGCTCTTCGGGGATTCCGATCTGAGCGTCTTCACCGGCTTCATCGTCGCCGGTGTGTTGTACCTCCTGCTGGCCCGCGCACTCGTTCCCTCGGTCAGCCCGACAGGGGAAGAAGTGCAGCCAGCCAGCAAGTCGTGAGAGGTGGGAGGATGGAGCGAGTCTACTGGAATGAAACCATAGAAACCATTCAGCCAGCAGCGCTGCGCCGCCTGGAGAACGAGGCCCTGCAGACTCAACTTGACTATGTCTGGTCCTCTTCTCCCTTCTATCAGGCGAAATTTGCCCGGGTATCAGGCGCGAGGCTATCAAGGACGTGGCCGATCTGCCGCTGCTCCCTTTCACGGAGCAGGACGAATGCCGCAGTAGCCGACAGGAGCATCCTCCCTTCGGCAGCTATCTGGCCTGTCCACCAGAGCAGCTCATGCGGGCTCACAAAACCTCTGGCACGACGGGCCGGGCGCTCTATGTGGCCCTCACTCGCGGAGATCGTAGTCACATGAATGAATGCGCGGCTCGCTGTTTCTGGTCGGCTGGACTGCGTCCAGGCGATACGGTGGTTCACTGTCTCAATTATCGCCTCTGGGTGGGCGGCTACTCCGACCATGAGAACCTGGAGACCACCGGCGCGACCGTTGTCCCTTTCGGGGTGGGCCGGACCGCCTCCCTGATCCAGACGATTCGCGAGCTTGGGATCAATGCCATCAGCGCCACGCCCTCCTATATGCTGCCTCTGGCCGAGGCGGCGCTGGCTCAAGGCATCAACCCGAGTGATCTCGGCCTGCGCAAGGGCTTCTTCGGGGCTGAGCCGGGCATCAGTGAGGCAGGGGTGAGGACACGGATGGAAGAGACCTGGGGCATGCGCGCCATGGATGCCAATTTCGGCATGGCGGATGTGCTCAGTATTATGGGGGCGGAATGCGAGTACCGCCAGGGGCTGCACTTCCTGGCGCAGGGAGCCGTGTTCGTGGAGTTGATCGATCCCGATAGCGGCACGCCGCTTCCCTTCACTGAAGGGGCTGAGGGCGAACTGGTCTACACCCACCTGCACAAGGAAGCTCAACCTCTGGTGCGCTATCGCGCTCGCGATGTGGTACACATCCTGGGAACGGGACCGTGTGCCTGCGGGCGAACCGGTTTTCGTTTCCGGGTGCTGGGACGCAGCGATGATATGTTGCATGTCCGTGGCGTCAATGTCTTTCCTACGGTGGTAGCCAATACGCTAGCCCACTTCTCCCGGCAGCTTTCCGGCGAGTTCCAGCTCGTGGTTGACCACCCTCCCCCTCATCAGTACCTGCGGCTGCGGGTGGAACTGGTGCAGGGTCTGACAGCCGAGCAGGTGCCAGACCTGCCACAGCAGATCAGGGAACTCTTGAGCCAGCACCTCAACTTCCGTGCCGAGCCGGAATTGCTTGCCTATGGAACCCTGCCGCGTAGTGAACAGAAAGCGCGACGAGTCATCAGGACGTACCAGCTGTCAGGCGGGTAAGAGTCCTTATCTAGGAGAGCAAAACCAGCAAGGAGTTTGCCATGAGTACACAGCCACCAGTCCTCTCAACGGTGACGAATAAAGTGGCCTACGTGGTGATGAACCGACCAGAGGCGATGAATGCCATGAGCCGGGGCATGATTACACATCTGCGCCAGGCGTTGGAACAGGCCCAGAGCGACCCAAACGTCTCGCTCATTGTCCTCTCTGGCGCAGGGAACAACTTCTGTGCAGGCGATGATCTCAAGGAGGCGGAACAGCAGAGTGCCGATGCCTTTCTGTCCTTGATTCTCGATCTGCAACGGATCACCCGCTTGCTCCTGTTGGGCGAGAAACCAACTATTGCCACCATGGATGGCTATGCTGTAGGTGGAGGTTTCGAGCTGGCTCTGGCTTGCGACTTTCGTGTCGCCAGCAGCCGTGTGCGCATGGGCTGTGTGGAAGCACGGGTGGGCATGGTCATCACCGGCGGCACCTCGGTGCTGTTGCCCCTGCTGGTCGGGCAGGCCCAGGCGCGAGAGATTGTTCTGCTGGCCAATATCTTTGATGCCACTGCTGCTCAACAGATGGGTTTACTGCACCGTCTCGTCGAGCCGCAACGGCTTGAACAGGAGGTACAGGCTTTGAGCGAGACTCTGCTCAGTCGCGCGCCCCTCTCGCTCTTTGAGAGCAAACGATTGCTCAATCGCCCATTAGAGACCGAACTGGAGCGGGCTTTCCAGAACGAGATCGAGGCCATTATGCGTTGTTTTGTGACGGAAGATGCCCATGAAGCGACAGTAGCTTTCCGCGAAAAACGCCCTGCCGTCTTTAAGGGCATGTAGCTGGCGCTTCGAGAGGCGGCGTCGCAGGCATTTCTTCCACCCTGCCCTTGCGCTTTTTTGGAGGGTTGCTGGCAGGAAAATCTCACTGCCGATGGGTTGAAACGCTGGCGCAAAAAGCTTGACGCTCATGCAAACGCTGTGCTACCCTACGGCAAGGAGAGAGGCCACCTTCCCCGAACAAACTGGCTGGTGAGCGTCGTTCTCCCGTTACGAGAAGGAAGTGGTTGCCGCCAGCACCTGGATCGCGTCGGCACAGCAGCCGCAGAGGAACGAACGGCTTCATGCGCTGACTGCTCGTACTCTTCTATTCGTTTTGAGTTAGCCCGCTCTGGTGGCTGACTGAGAGGAGATACCATCATGAACCAGAACCGGTTCCCTTCCACATCATATCATGCTGCCCGTCTGGCTGACCTGCTAATCCGTGCAGGAGCCATATACTCCATGGCTCACGGTGGAGCGGTCTATCAAGCTCTCGCTCTCCGAGATGAATGGATCGTGGCGGTCTCGCCGGACCCGCATGGTCTGGATGGGTTGATCAGCGCCGATACGCACGTCCTTGATGTCCCGGAACTGACCATTCTGCCAGCGTTCGAGGATACCCATAACCATCTCATGCTGGCGGCACAGAATATGGGCCTGGTTCCTGTTGACCAGGCCCATACCCTTGCCGAGTTTATCGACCTGATCAGACAACGTGCGCTCCAGACCCCCAAAGGTGCCTGGGTTCAAACGTCTGCTGCCTGGCATGAGGTCAACCTGGCAGAGGGACGCCTGCCGACGGCCCCTGAACTCGACGAGGCGACGCGGGACCATCCGGTGCTGGTCAGGCGCGGCGGGCATGTCGTGGTTGCCAACTCCCCGGCGCTCACGCTCGCAGGTATTACACGGGAGACGCCCGACCCGCCGGGAGGGACCATCCTGCGTTTCCCCGATGGCACGCCAACCGGTGTCCTCATTGAGCCCCCGGCTTACGCTCCCGTCATTGCACTGGTACCAGCCATGACGCCTGAACAGATGATGGAGGGCTTGCAGCTGGCCTGCCGGGAGTACAACGCCTACGGCATTGGAGCCGTGCGTGATCCGATGGTGATGCGGGATCAGATCGCGGTCTACCAGGCGCTGTGGGAACAGGGGGAGCTGACCGTTCGCAGTAGACTCATGCTCGCGCCACTTGCGGACACGCTTGCAGAAAGGATGGCGATCATCGAGGGCCTTGGAGTACACAGTGGCTTTGGAGATGACTTCCTCAAGCTCTGGGGACTCAAGTTCATCCTGGACGGTGGAGCGGAGGGAGGGGCGCTCGACGAACCGTATGTGAACCAGCCAGGCTACCGGGGACATCTGCTCTGGAACCCTGACGACCTCTTTACTCTGACCAACTTCGCGGTGCGCCGGGGTTGGAAGATCGGCACCCATGCCATCGGGGATCGTGCGGTGCGCACGCTGTTGGATGTGTACGAGCAGGTCATCAGAGAGAATCCTGGTCTCAAACCCGGTACGCTGGTGATTGAGCATGGGTTCCTGGCAGATGCCGGGCAGCGAGCGCGCGCTATCCGGCTCGGCATTGCCGTGACGGTCCAGCATCCGCTGCTCTACACCCTGGGGTCGGTGCTGCTGGAAGGATGGGGCAGGGAGCGCACCCGTGAGATCATGCCTGTGCGAGCCTGGCTGCAAGAAGGAGCCTCACTCTCCGCCGGGAGCGACCACCCGGTCAGCTCGTTCAATCCGCTGCTCTCGATGTGGGGCATGGTGACCAGGGGCACGTTAAAAGCTGGCATTCAGGGACCCGAGTATGCCATCGACCAGTATACGGCGGTGCAACTGTACACGGCTGCCGGAGCGCAGCTCAACAGTGAGAGCCATCGGCGTGGCACACTCGAGCCGGGAAAGCTCGCTGACCTCGTGGCTTTTCGGTCGAACCCGATCACCTGCCCGATCGACGACCTTCCGCAGCTGCGGCCCGTTTTCACGATGGTCGGCGGGCGAGCCGTCTATGATCCAGAGGACCTGATCGGGAAGGCGATGGGAGAAAAACAGGGTGACCAGAATCTCCAATGAGCTGGGCAGCAAGAAGCTCATTGCCCGGACAAAAGAACAGACGCTTCAAGCGACAACGAAGAGCAGGAGAAAGAAGGAGTGACAACACAGCGACAAAGTGTTCGCGCTGCCGTCGTGCAGGCGGCTCCGGTTGCCTTTGACCGCGAGCGCACGCTGGAGAAGGTTCGGTGCCTGACCGCAGAGGCTGCCAGCCAGGGAGCGCAACTCGTGGTCTTCCCGGAAGCCTTTGTCTCGGCCTATCCCCGAGGACTGACGTTTGGAGCGGTGGTGGGCAATCGGACGACAGAGGGACGGGAGCAGTATCGTTGCTACTGGGACAGTGCGGTCGATGTCCCCGGCCCTGCGGTTGATGTCCTTGCCGGCATTGCACGGCAGCAGCAGGTCTATCTGGTCATTGGCGTGATCGAGCGAGATGGCGGGACGCTGTACTGCACGGTGCTGTTTTTCTCGTCTGAGGGACGCTATCTGGGCAAGCATCGCAAGCTCATGCCCACGGCTTCTGAGAGGCTGGTCTGGGGCTTCGGTGATGGCTCCACCCTTCCCGTTTTCGAGACCCCATTAGGGCGACTGGGAGCGGTCATCTGCTGGGAGAACTATATGCCTCTGCTGCGTATGACCATGTACGCCAAAGGCATTCAGCTCTACTGCGCCCCGACGGCTGATGGACGAGACAGCTGGCTTGCCACGATGCAACATATCGCGCTGGAAGGGCGCTGCTTCGTTCTCTCCTGCAATCAGTTTGCCCGGCGGCGTGATTATCCAAAGAACTACCAGACCCCCTTTGGAGATGACCCCGATGCGATCCTCTCGCGTGGAGGAAGTTGTATCGTCAATCCCCTGGGTCAGATCCTTGCAGGCCCCAACTTCAGTGAAGCGTGCATCCTGACGGCAGAGCTTGATCTGGCCGACATTGCGCGAGGCAAATTCGATTTCGATGTGGTCGGCCATTATGCTCGACCCGATATCTTCTCGCTGCATGTCAATGAACACCCCCAATCTCCGGTCATCCGCAACGAGGGCTGAGATGAGAGCAGGAACCTGGGGTCGCCGGGGTGTCCGGCTGGCAGGTATGATTGGCGCGGTATGGCTCTTGCGCCTGCTCTGGGTGCAGTATGGGCAACAGTGTAAGGCCATTCGCCTCTTCAACAGGAGCGTTCTCAACCCCCTCACGCTCATCTTTGCCGGGCGAGCAGGCATACCCTACGCGATCCTCTCCCACGTTGGTCGCCATTCCGGCAAAACCTATGCCACGCCTCTGTTGGTGCAACCGGTGGCGCAGGGCTGGATCATTCCCTTCACGTATGGCGAGGTGGCCGACTGGTACCGCAATATCGAGCAGGCTGGTCGATGCCGTATCCAGTGGCAAGGGAAAAGCTTTCTTGCCGGGAAGTCAGAGCGCGTGGATGCTGCTCATGCTTTGCCTTTGTTCCCACCTGTTCTGCGACTGGCGTTACGCATCGCCGGGATCAAGCAGTTTGTCCGACTGGCAAGGGCATGAGCGGCCAGAGGTGAGACGCTGCCATGGACTGCTACTCTGCATTCCTGTGCAAACCAGAGGCGAGAACTGCCGTGATGGCCTCGTCAATGATGGTGATAGCGGTATCGATCTCGCTTTCGGTGATCGAAAGGGGTGGAGCCATGCGGAAGCAGTTGAGCATACCACCGGTGGAGCGCACGATATTCATGGAGAGGCCCCGTCGCAGGCATTCATCACCAACAGCGATGCCCAGCGCGTCGGCTGGCTCTTTGGTCTCTCGATCCTCAACCAGCTCGATGCCGACGAGCAGTCCCTTGCCGCGCACATCCCCAATCTGCTCGTGACGCTCTTGCAGTTCATGCAGGCGCGAGAGCAGGTACGCTCCCCGCTGCCGTGCCTGCTCGACCAGTCCCTCCTGCTCAATCACATCGATGACGGCCAGCCCTGCCGCAGCCGGAAGCGGGTCAGAGACGTGGGAGGTGACGTGCATGAAGCCTTTGCGATAGCAATCTTCTTCGATCTCTGTAGAGGTGAGGGTAGCCCCAAGTGGGATGCCGCCTCCCAGCGTTTTGGAAACCGAGAGGATATCCGGCACCACACCGAACGACTCAAAGCCGAACATGGTGCCAAGCCGTCCAAAGCCGGTCTGCGCTTCGTCGAGAATCAGCAGCATCCCGCGTTCGTCGCAAAGCTGGCGCAGGCGCTGGAAATACTCTGGCGGGGGAACAATGATGCCGCCCGCCGAAAGTACGGGTTCGGCGATCACGGCACACAGCGAGCCGATGGATTGCTGGTCAATCAGATCGAAGCCAGCATCCAGGCAGGAGCAATCACAGGTGCCGTTGCAATGCCGGATCGGACAGCGATAGGCGTAGGGGGCAGGCAGCGTCAGCGAGCCCGGCATCGCCGGCCCATATCCCGCATGGCCTCCTGCCAGATTGAGGGAGGCCGTTCCGGCCTGTAAGCCATGCCAGCTGCGCGTCAATCCAACAATCTCAAAGCGCCCGGTATGCATTTTCGCGATGCGCAAAGCGATTTCGTTGGCTTCTCCACCCGTGTTCACCAGGATGACTTTATTCAGCGATGCCGGGACCAGGCTCACGAGTCGCTCGGCCAGTTCAAGCACTGGCTGGGAGAGCATCCAGGAGTTGAGGTGGATGACTTCATCCAGGCACTGTTGCACGGCCTCGACGATGCGCGGGTGGTTGTGACCAATCGTCGAGCAAATCTGGCCCGAGGTGAAATCCAGGATGCGTTGTCCGTCCGTGGTTTCCAGCCATGCGCCAGAGGCACGGGCCACGATGAACGGAGCAAACCCGCGTGAATACCGGATCAAAAAGCGTTCGCGTTCGTCGGACATGCTTCTTCCCTTTCCAGCCTGTTGGCCTGATTATCCCACTGAGATACCTGACAGCCTGTTGCAAGCAAGCAAATGTTCGCCATTTGCTGCAAGCTCAATCGCTCATCCCAGGAGGAAGTCCATGATCGAGACAATAGTAGAGCGTCTGGTAGTGTTGCCGGAAGGCCGTCACGTCCTGAGCCACCTCTGCTGGACTTTCCTGCTCAACGATGACGCGAGCCATGAAGTCCGCAATCTGCTCCATTTCCGCCTCACGCATGCCCAGCCGCGTCACTTCTATCGTCCCCATGCGCAGGCCTCCTGGTTGATTCCAATCTTCGACTCGGTCAGCCGGAATGAGATTCTTGTTGGTGATAATGTTGGCCTGTGCCAGTCGCTGGGCCACCGTCATTCCTCGGCCAAAAGAGCGCACATCGGCGATGACTTGCTGTGTCTTTGTATAGCCCTTGTGCGCTCCCAGCATGGGAAGGCCACGCCGGGCCAGGGCGGCACCCAGAGCCTGCGCGTTGCGCACGATCTGCGCCATGTAGACGTCCCCGAAGGTGAGCATTTCGGCAGCGGAGACGGCGAGGGCGGCCACCCGGTTCACCTGATGGGTGGCTGCCAGCATGGGAAAAATCGCATGGGTAAGCGGAATCGTCAGGTCGGAATCGTTCCAGACGATGATGCCGCTCTGCGGCCCGCTGAAGGTTTTGCCTGCTGAACCGGTCAGCACTGTCGCTCCCTCGCGCAGAGGATCCTGATACTGATGGCCGGCAATGAGACCAAGCTGGTGAGCGCCATCAAAGAAAATGTATCCTCCCCATTCGGCGACTATCTCATGCATAGCCTGGATAGGAAAGGGGAAGAGGGTCATGGAGTTTCCCAGCGTGATCACCCGTGGTCGAACCAGCGGGGCTACCTTGCGAAAGAGATCCAGGTCGACTTCCAGCTCAATCGGATCAAAGGGAATATCGACGATCTTGAGTCCTCGGATGCCTGCAGGTCCATCGACGCGATTACTGGAGTGACCCCCGACAGGCTGAGCTACGCTCATGATGACGTCTCCCGGCTCGGTCAGGGCCGTATACACCGCCAGGTTGCCGATCATGCTGGCGACCAGCCGATGGTCGGCATACCGTGCCTGGAAGACCTGTTTGAGCAGTTCGACGCATAAAGCCTCGACCTCGTCGATGTGTTGGGTTCCAGCAAACCAGCGGTTCGCTGCACCGATATGGCCCTCGGCAGCCCGAGTGCCAATTTCCGAGGAGAGCAGTGCTCTGACCGTTGGACTCGTCGGAGCCTCCGGGGCCAGCAGGTTCAGGCAACGCTTGCCCCGCCATTCCTCATTACGTGCAACGGCAGCAAGAACCGCCTCCTGCATCTCTTGAAGAGAATGACATGCGTCTAAAACGGCTCTTGCCTGGTCGAGAATTGCCGTATCATGAACTTCCAGCCTGCTTACAGGCTCGTTCGTCTTTGCCATGTTCTCGTCTCCTCATCATCAGTTGGAATATCTTGTGGTCTGTGAACTCTTGTAGGCACTATATCATATTCCTGGGACTTGCTGAGTAGAGCGTGTCTGCCCTCTACCAAATCTGGATGGAAGGTCTGGAGGAAACGGTGAAACGGCGAGCCGATCAGAGCAAGCAAGCCCAGAGATCTGAGAGCCCATCTCGCCTGAATTCTTATTCCTGCACAAGCGCATGAAAAGGTGGATGGTCTGCCTGCTGCAAGGCCCAATCGATCCAGCCATTTTCATCAGCATACCAGTGGGCAAATATCCGTGCATCCTTTGCAGCTTGAGGCAAGCTTGTTTGCGGCACAATGATCGTTTCTCTCACCCGATTCCCTGGAATGGGAGATCGAACAGCTCTGCTACCACGGCATTCTATTTGCAATCTTTGCTCTTCCAACGGAACACCACCGTTCCAAAGAACCGCCGGGGCGAGGATAACTCCGGCAAGAGCAGGGTAAGCAGCCAACTTCTCTTGAAGGAAAGGAGCGAGAATAGCCAGCAATTCTTCCAGGCTCATGCCCGCTAGGCGCGTTCTCTGCCAGAGTCCAGCGTATTCATCCAGGCGTACCCACACAGATGTAGTGCTTCCTTCAGCCTGTTTGTTTTTCTCCTGTAGTCTGGCTACCAACCGATCCGGGATGCGAGCTTCAACTGTGGGACTGCTGATTCCCCATGCTTCATGCATAGTTGCCTCAGTGGGACGAAAAATCGTCAAAAGTCCCCCGTTTGGTCCTACTACCTGCCGGATAGTTCCATCTTGGCCAGTCGCATGCGCGGCTACTTCGATATCCTGGAACCACTGTTTCATCTCCTCTTCTTTGCGAGACCAGCCGAGAAAACCTGAGATACGCACGTCACACTGCCATTCCAGATTCATCAATCGCTGACTAAGACGCTGATCAAATGTCAGTGCCTTCCGTTCTGAATCAGACATCTGCATGAAAGTCGTCTCTACCAGAAGCCGGACATCGTTACGAATGAAAGACACATCTGCTCGATTGCCGTTTCCAAGGGATGGCTCAAACTGAATAGTCCATCCGTCTCGCAAACCCAGACTCGCTACTTCCAGTTGGAGCAATGCGCCTACCCAGGTGATTGGCTGTAGGTTCTTTTGCAAGTCTTTCAGCACACGCCCAAATCCGTTCGTAGAGATGGAATTTTGAAAGAGATGGAGCTGAACAGCCATCTGAATCAGGTTGGCATATACCCACGGAACATCATTCGCGGGCCAGAACCCAAGTGAGAAAACGGGATGTAAGCCCGCTTCCAATCCTTCTAAGACCCGTTGGGTAATCGTCCTGGCTTTCACTTTTTCGAGAAAATCGTCCCCTAAAGCGCTTTGAAGCGCCTTCACAGCCCAATGTGTAGCCCGCTGCCCTTCAGAGGTAAGACACGTTGAATCGTCAATGAACAGGTCCCAGATAGACCAGTCCATCGGTCTTTTGCCTTCAAACGCATCAACTATGGCTCTATGACGCGCTAGTATCTCATCAGTGGGGGAGGAAGGATGCTGTTCTTCAGTCATAACTTCACACCTCGATATTACTCGTTTCTTATTTATCCCGTTAGAACATATGATACTGACTCTGTCAATTCCAAATATCAGGATATACTCGACAATTTTGCAAGATGCCAACAATCATTTGTGACGGCGAAGTCCGTCGAAAAAACGTAAGGGGCGTATGTATTGACCAGCTTCTTCAGTTTCGCTATAATCGAACCCACAAACCATCTCATATATGACAGCTTGAGTAGGAGCGTAATTTGGACGGGTATCTGGAACGCGAACACATCCCGACAAGCCTCGGTAGACGTGGTAAGGGGAATCAACGTCTAGCTGCACGCCAGGTCGGTGAGGCGGATGGGTTGTATCAGATCGCGCCAGAACCGGACACGCCGCCGGTGATCGACTTTGCGGCGGATGCGGAGATTGTGCGGACCGTTGTCGAGGGCGAGCGGCTCACGTATGGGCATCTTTTCAACCCGGCCTTTGCCACCGAAATCTCGCGCATCGACCCGCTGCCGCATCAGCGTCTCGCCGTCTATGATCATATGCTGCACCAATCGCGGCTGCGGTTCCTGCTGGCCGACGATGCCGGGGCGGGCAAGACCATCATGACGGGGTTGTACATCCGTGAGATGCTGGCGCGCCGTCTTATCTCTCGGGTTCTCATCGTGCCACCTGCCGGGCTGGTGGGCAACTGGGAGCATGAACTTCGCTCGCTTTTTAGCTTGTCTGCTCGCATTGTGACCGGGAGCGATATTCGCGCTGGTAATCCTTTTCGGGGGCCGCAGAGCGATCTGGTGATTGTCAGTGTGGATACACTGGCGGGCGAGCGCATGTTTGAGCAGTTGCAGAACCCGGATGTGCTGCCCTACGATCTGGTCGTCTTCGATGAAGCGCACAAACTGGCTGCTGACCGCGAGGCGGATCTTTCCTTACGCCGTACCGACCGTTACCGGCTGGCCGAGGCTCTGGCCGGTATCCCAAGCGAGGACGAACGCTGGTCGCTCTCCTGGGCGGCTCATCACCTGCTTTTGCTCACGGCTACGCCGCACATGGGCAAAGATTACCCCTACTACTGTCTGTGGCGACTGCTCGAACCCGTCGCGCTCTCCACCATCGATGCCTTCAACGCTTATCCGGCGGATGCGCGCCGTCGCCATTTCCTGCGCCGCATCAAAGAGGAACTGGTGGATTTCGCGGGTAGTCCTCTTTATCCTCAGCGCATCTCCGATACTCTCAGCTATGAGCTGACACAAGGGGAAGAGAGCGAACAGGCGTTGTATGACGCCACCACCGACTATATTCAGACCTACTACAATCGGGCGCAGACACTCAACCGTTCGGCGGCGCGACTGGCGATGAGCGTCTTTCAGCGCCGATTGGCAAGCTCCACCTATGCCCTGCTGCGCTCGTTTGAACGCCGAGCCGCCAAACTCACGAAGATGATCGATGACCTGCGTGCTGGAAGACTCACCCAGGCACAACTGGCCTCGACGCAGCGTGCGCTGGATCAGCAGAAGGACGCGCTAGATATCAGGACCGCCGACGAGGAAGAGATTGTCGATGGCGAAGAGGAACACGAGCGCGACGAAGACGCTCTGCTGGGGAGCGTACTGGCAACCTCGCTGGCCGATCTGGAGCAGGAACGCCAGCGCGTTGAGGAACTGCTCGCCCTCGCACGGCGCGTCTACGATGCGGGGGAAGAGTCCAAGTTCGAGAAACTGCGTGGGATCCTGCGCGACCCACAGTACCAACACGAGAAACTGATCATTTTTACCGAACATCGCGACACGCTGGAGTTCCTGGTCCACCGCCTGGAAGGCATGGGCTTCACCGGCCAGATTGCCCAGATTCACGGCGGCATGAGCTACCAGGAACGCGAAGCACAGGTTGCCGCTTTTCGCCAACCGGTCGCTGATGGTGGCGCACGCTACCTCGTAGCGACGGATGCCGCCGGTGAGGGCATCAACTTGCAGGTGTGCTGGCTGATGGTCAACTACGACATTCCCTGGAATCCCGCCCGGCTCGAACAGCGCATGGGGCGTATCCACCGCTACGGGCAGAAACACGATCCTGTGGTCATCCTCAATCTCGTGGCGGGCGAAACCCGCGAGGGCCGCGTCATGCATACCCTGCTCAGGAAGCTGGAAGCCATCCGCCATGCGATGACCAACGATAAGGTCTTCGATGTGATCGGCCATCTCTTTCAGGGCATTTCGATCCGCGAGTACATGGAGCAACTCGCCGAAGGTGGCGATGAGAAGGCGATCACGCGGCGCATCATGGGCACGCTGACGAAGGAACAGGTTGAGGCGCTCAGTGCTCGTGAACACATCCTGTATGGCGACGGTGGAGATGTGAAAAGTCAGTTACCGAGCCTGCAAGCTCGTATGGAAGAGGAAACCTATCGCCGCCTGTTGCCCGGCTATGTACGCCACTTTGTTGAGGCCGCAGCTCCATTGATGGATGCCACGATTGAGGGAGACCTGGACGGCGTCTTTACCCTGCGCCCACGTCTTCCGGGCGCGCTGGACTGGTTGCTGCCGCTGCTCGAAGCCTACCCACCGCAGATGCGTGACCGCTTCAGCGTGCATGTGCCACAGGGCGATGAGCATGTCATCTTCCTGCACCCCGGCGAACCCGTCTTCGATCGTTTCCGCGCCTCTGTCTGCGAGCGCTTTGCCCGCCAGGCGCAGCAGGGAGCCGTCTTTGTCGACCCCACCACACAGCATCCCTACATGTATCACCTGGCGCAAGTAGTCGTCACGCGGCAGGCTGATCCAGCGCTGCCCCCGTTGAGTCGCGAAGAGGTGATCGAGTACCGGCTGATCGGTCTCAAGCAGGAAGAAGGTGGCGAGGTGGTCCAATGTCCCGTTGAGCAACTGCTGCTTCTGCGCGGCAGTGATCGCCTGCCACCTTCCGTGATCCCCTTCGCCGCTGAAAGCGAGCAAGCCGTCGAACTGGCACGTGCCTTTGCCCTGGCGCAGGTTGCAGAAGGGCTGGCCGAACAGCACCGCCAACGCTTGCGAGAGAGCCTGCCAGAGCGCGAGACCTTCATCGACCACAGCTTTACCTATCAGGCGGCAGAACTGGCCGAGGCGCGCAAGCGATTGACCGACAAAGCCAACGGCGGCGACTCCCACGCGAAGGGCGAACTGACGAAGATCAAGGCACGCCAGCGAGCGTTACAGGCGCGCAAGGCCGAAGCTATAGCGGTGCTGCAACGCGAACCAGAGCTCATCGTCCCTGGTGAAGTGACCTTTCTGGCTCATGCACTCGTCGTTCCGTCGAGCGATCCTGAAGATGCGCAGCGTTACGATGCCAACGTGGAAGCGATTGCCATGCAGGTGGTGCGGGCGTATGAAGAAGCACGGGGAGCCGTCGTCTATGATGTCTCGACGGCGGAACGGGCGCTGCTGGCGGGCCTGGAAGCGTGGCCGGGCTTTGATTTGCGCTCCCATCGTCCCGGCGGCGACATTCTGGCTATCGAGGTTAAGGGCCGTGCCGGGGTCGGAGATGTCGAACTGACCGAGAACGAATACATCCGTGCCTGCAACCTGCGCGACCGCTACTGGCTCTATGTCGTCTACGACTGCGCCAAAGCCGCACCCCGGCTTCTGCGCATTCAAGACCCCTTTGGCAAACTGATCGTGCGCCAGAAAGGCAGCGTCATCGTCGGCGAAGGGCAGATATTTGCCGCTGCGGAGAATGAATAAGAGATAGAGACTGCATAATACTATTTTCTTGTAAGGCGGTAGATATTCTATGGGAAACAACGAACTCCTGGATAGTCTGAAGCATGTGAGATGGCAAGTTGCTCGCAATACCTATGGCAGTAGCCATTGTACGCTTATCGGATTGCTGGTAGACTGGTGGATCAGTGAGAATCCACTGACCAACTCTGCACTAGAAAGTGGGCCTTCATTCGGCTACCGCCCCAGAGCTGAAAAAGGCGGAGGTCAGTGTGATGCGGTTCTAATGCAGGGAGGAATGTCAAAAGGAATCATTGAAGTAGAGGGAGGGTATCAGGGAGGAACGGGGAACATCGAGCGTTACCTCACAACAATTGAAAAAATTGGGAAGTATTTTGCTGCTGAACATGAGGATTTTCAGAGCCTGGAATTTGGCATTTTCCTTGCCTATCCGACACGGAAGGAGTACATGACCAATGTGTTACCCCTGGAACAGTTCGTTGAGTATGGATTGGCCGTGACCAAAGCGTATAGTGGGAAGCAACTGGCTATCCTCACATTGGAGAAAAAATGGGAGCGGCAACTGGCTGGCCCTCGCGCTCGCAACTTCTACTATGAAGCAACGCCGTATGAAGTGAGGGGGAAGTTGCTCGAAAATGGCAAAGTCATTGCCTCAAGTCACATCACGCTCTAGTGTGAGAAAACAAGTAAGACCTGGAATAGGAAACATACTATGACCAATGATCGTCGTCTCATCGAAGTAGCCTTCCCGCTGAAACAGGCATCGCTGGACTCGGTGCATGAGAAGAACGTGCGGCACGGGCATATTTCTACCTTGCATATCTGGCCTGCGCGCCGT
>Ga0209810_1002926_pt1 | contig 19060 bp, 20 predicted proteins | sample Coa_R1_7_FD_187159 | JGI IMG/M metagenome (GOLD analysis project Ga0209810, IMG submission 187159) | Surface soil microbial communities from Centralia Pennsylvania, which are recovering from an underground coalmine fire - Coalmine... | ecosystem: Environmental > Terrestrial > Soil > Unclassified...
CGGTTTGAGTTCTTAATCCCACGGACGCTCTCGACTCAAGCATCCTTACCTCAGGGGGTCTAGCTTCGGATCGCGCCGAAAGCGCCACAAGGGCGGCCACCGCGCAACCCATAACCAGATTTCTCAAATCAACCTCCGCTATTACAATTTGGTCAGACTTGCGTCCGACCAGTGCGTCTTCTTGCTTTTCCGGGATAACGTAATCAGGGTAAGAAGGCGGGAGAGGGGGTGTCAAGGCAAAATGGGAATTTCGCCTACCGAGCGGTCGGTCGTCTGATCTGACTCTTCGCTGCTTCCGGCAGGTGCTATCTGAGAATCTCCGTCAGCGGGTGTCCCTGCGCATCCGAGGGTTGGGTCAGCCCCAAAGCTGCCGCGAGTGTCGATGCCAAATCGATGGGTTGGACTGGAGCCGTGTACGTACCCGGTTTGAAAGCCCGGCCCCAGAAGACCAGCGGCACCTGTGCGTCATAATTCCAGGGAGTCCCGTGGTTCGTCCCTGTCATCTTACCAGTAACGACGGCGAAGGGCATTGGAATCAAGAAGACATCGCCGCTTCGCTTCGGGTTAAAGCTGTTGACGACCTTGCGGGCCAATGGAGTTCGGGGAATGTTTCCCGACATCATCTGAGTTTGCGTGAAAGCCGCACGAACTTCGGGGACTGACATGGCGGCTCGGGCCGCGAGCGCCTGCGCGTTGGGAGTACTAATTTGACGGCTGTCAAGGAGCCTGTGATTAAGGTAAATGTAGAATTCGTCGATACTTGCAATCCAATCACCCTGCCCGTAAGCCTTGTCAAGAGCTGACTGGACCGCCGTCTTGACGGCGTTAATGTCCAACCGGCCTGACCCCAGCTTGTGCTGCACAATGAAGGCTGGAGAAGGTGCTGCGCCGTGGTCCGCCGAAAGCGTGATCCATACATTTTTCAATCCAACTAGCTGGTCAACCTTCTTGAAAAAGTCTGCAAGGTAGCGGTCAGTCCTAAGTGTTGCGTCTGCAACCTCCGGGCTGTAAGGCCCGTAGGCATGGCCGATGTAGTCGTTGGCGCTCAGCGAGACAGCCAGAAGATCGGTAGCGGGCCCATGGCCGAGGCCTTCATGCTCAATAGCAGCAGCGGCGTAGTCCAACTCGAGTTGATTTGCAAATGGCGTGGAAGGAAGATGCTCGGAAAACTTCGGGCTGGGGCAGGGCTCGCCGGGGGCAGTTTCAGCAGAATGCAGGACTTTCCCACCCGCTCCGGGCGTTTCCGGCAGCGCCTGCCAGGGTTTGCCGCAGTATGCTTTGGCAGGGTCGGCGGCGTTAAAAGCCTTCACCCAGTCGGGCAGGGTGTTCGCATAGTAAGTGCTTGTAACGAAATGGGCTGTGAGCGGGTCAGCCCAATAAACGGCTGTGGGCGAGTGGCCGCCCAGCATGATGGCTGCCCGGTCTTTCCATGAAATGGCGACCACGCGTGATTTCATTCCTGAGGCCAGTCTCAACTCATCCCCAAAAGTGTCGGCTGTCAGGTTGCGCGGCGACATTCCGGTTCCGGATTCAGCGCCCACCAAATGGACGTCCGGATCAGCCACGCAATAGATTTCCTTATGCGAAGCCCGGTCGTACCAACTGTTATTAATGATCCCGTTGAGGTTCGAGTAGGCGCCCGTCGCCAGCGCGGCGTGACCGGGGCAAGTGGCCGTCGTAGCATAATCGTATCGGCAATTTACGAAGTTGGCCCCGCTCAGCAGCAGATTGAAGCCACCCTGCACAAATTCGGGCCGAAAGCGTAGAAGGTAGTCGTAGCGGAACTGATCGATTACCAGCATGATGATCAGCTTGGGTTTGGGCGCGGATGCAACCTCGGGTGCACCTTCCGAGACACGGGCAGTTGCCCTATGCAATGTTGCGAATAATGTTAGAAGACCCAGCAAAATCAAGACGCGCCTTCGCACGAGACCTCCTGATGAAAGGCTGGATTTTAAGACTGGGTGGTAAGTTTAACACAGTCCTCGCTCGCTCTTGTGTACGCGTTGTTCTCACTGCGGCGGTTGCTTCATTCTTAGCGGTTGGATAGAATTCTTAGCAAAGAACAGAGCTCAGGCAGTAATTGCCGGAGGAAAACACTTTCAGGAGGTTGGCGCATGAGGATCGCACAAGTCGCGCCGCTTTATGAGAGCGTTCCCCCAAAGCTCTATGGCGGCACTGAACGGGTTGTTTCCTACCTCACAGAAGAATTAGTACGTCAGGGGCACGATGTAACTCTCTTTGCCAGCGGTGACTCGGTCACGAAAGCCCGCTTGGTTCCGCAATGTCAACAGGCCTTGCGGCTCGATTCTCAATCGGTTGATCAACTGGCCCCGCATATCCTGATGCTGGAACAGGTGATCAAACAGGCTGAAGAGTTTGACATTCTACATTTCCATATTGATTATCTCCATTTCCCCTTCAGTCGGCGGCAAAAGACCCCACACTTGACCACTTTGCACGGGCGGTTGGATATTCCCGAGCTTGCACCCCTTTACCGGGAATTCGTCGAGATGCCGGTCGTGTCCATCTCAAACGCGCAACGGACGCCCCTTCCATGGCTGAACTGGCAGATGACCGTTTATCATGGGTTGCCGTTGAATCTCTATCGACTCCAGGAAAAGCCGGAGCAATATCTGGCATTCCTGGGGAGGATCAGTCCCGAAAAGGGAGTTGACCGGGCCATCGAGATTGCCAGACGCTCGGGAACGAAGTTGCGTATTGCCGCCAAGGTTGATCGGGCCGACCGCGATTACTTTAAGGGTGTCATCGAACCTCTCCTGAACCAGCCTTTCGTCGAATTCATCGGTGAGATCAGCGACCGCGAAAAGAACGAATTCCTCGGCAATGCTTTTGCTTTGCTCCTGCCCATTGACTGGCCGGAGCCCTTCGGCATGGTGATGATTGAAGCCATGGCATGCGGAACACCCGTCATCGCCTTCCGCCGAGGTTCAACTCCGGAAGTGATTGATGAAGGTGTCACTGGATTCATTGTCCGAACCGTCGATGAGGCCGTGGAGGCGGTCAAGCGCGTTTCGACGCTTGACCGGCGGATCTGCCGCAAGGTTTTCGAGCAGCGGTTCAACGTGACGCGTATGGCGGAAGATTATCTCCGCATCTATGAAAGGTTGCGCGAAGCAGTTCCTGCGGAATCCACTGCCGCGTCTGTCAGTGTGCAGCCCGGAGTTTCCCCGTTTCGGAAGCTTGGCGAAAGGGCAATTCTTAATTTCCCAATGAATTCAGACGCAGCACAAGATCTGACCGATGGCAGGTTCGAGGCGTTACGGATCAGGGCTCAGGGCATTGCTGCCACGTGTGAAAACAACTGAAATCCGTCGAATGCCAGCGTAGCCAGTCATCTTACGACCTCTGAGACTTATAAAAATGCCGGAGCGCAAGCTTCATTCGGAGCCTCGCACCGTTTTCTTTCAACATCAGCTTTGTTCCCACGATAAGGTCGCTCGTATGTTGCGCAAAAAGGAAGGAATAGATGTATCGACAAATCACGAGGACCCGCGGCATGGCAAGGGGGAGCAGGGAGAGGGTTGGGAAACTGCATTGACTTCAGGGAATACAGGCGAAGAAATCATTCGCGTTAATGAGCAATTCTACATTCTTGCATCTTCGTCGCTGGCGGACAGCCGCACACAGGTCCTCAAGCACGGGGACACCTTCGGGGTCTTTGACCGGCGGGGCGACATTGAACCCGTTGGGCAGGGCGCTCAGGGCCTCTATCATGAGGAAACCCGTTTTCTATCCCGGCTTGTCCTGAAGCTGGAGGGCGAGCGGCCGATCCTGCTGAGTTCTTCGGTCAAGGAAGACAACCGGCTCTTATCGGTTGACATGACGAATCCTGACATCTTGAGTGATGGCACGGTCGTGATTCCGCGTGGCGCACTTCATCTTTCACGCGAAAAGTTCCTTTGGAATGCAGCTTGTTACGAACGTATTCGCCTCACTAATTACAGCCTTTCGCCGGTTTCGGTCAGGATATCCCTGGAGGTTTCTTCAGACTTCGCAGACGTGTTTGAGGTTCGAGGCATACGTCGGGACCAGCGGGGTCGCTGTTTTGAACCCGAAATAAGCAACCACAGTTTGACATTAATTTATGAGGGTCTGGATAAACGGGTTCGGCGGACGCAAATCCATTGCTCGCCTCGGATGGTTCACGTGAAGCCCTATGAGCTGCAGTACGAAGTCGCTGTTAAGCCCAAGGCCCAGAGTACACTTTATGTCGTGATTGCCTGCGAGACCGACGCCTCGCGCTCGGTGCATCCTGTGGCATCGTTCGAAACCGCTTTGGTGGAAGCCCAGAACGCCCTGGACGCTGCGCGCCGCAACCTCTGCAGGATTCACACTTCGAATGAGCAGTTTAACGACTGGTTGAATCGGTCCGCTGCCGACCTGCGCATGTTAGTGACGGACCTGCCCGACGGTCCATACCCTTATGCAGGGGTCCCATGGTTCAGCACTGCGTTCGGGCGAGATGGCATCATAGCAGCCCTTGAAATGTTGTGGGCGGAGCCTGGGTTGGCTCGTGGCGTCCTTGGGTACCTGGCTCGAACTCAAGCGCAAAAAGCCGATCCGCAGAGCGATGCCGAACCCGGAAAAATCCTTCACGAGACGCGCAAGGGTGAGATGGCCATTTTGAAGGAAGTTCCCTTCGCGCAGTATTACGGCAGTGTTGATGCAACGCCGCTCTTTGTGATGTTGGCGGGGGCCTATTTTGAGCGAACCGGAGACCGCCAACTGATGGAAAAGATTTGGCCCAACATTGAGCTTGCTCTGACCTGGATTGATGAATACGGTGATGCCGATGGCGACGGTTTTGTGGAGTACGCACGCCGCTCAAAGAAGGGGCTTGATCAGCAGGGCTGGAAGGACTCCAGGGACTCGATTTTTCACTCAAATGGTATGCTCGCCGAGCCCCCTATCGCTTTGTGTGAGGTCCAGGGATATGTCTTTGCCGCGCGACTGCGCGCGGCGGAAATTGCTGAGGCATTAGGCCATAAGGAGCGGGCTTCCGCGTTGCGCGACCAGGCGGCGACCTTGCAGGGAAAATTCGAGGCAGCCTTCTGGTGCAAAGATATTGGGACATACGCGCTGGCCCTCGATGGCCGGAAGCACCCCTGTCAGGTGCGAACTTCAAATGCGGGACATTGCCTTTTTACAGGGATCGCAAGCCCTGAACACGGCCGCCAGGTTGCCGAGTGCCTGCTGCAGGACGAAATGTTTTCGGGATGGGGTATCAGAACCGTCAGCTCGCGCGAGCGCCGTTACAACCCTATGTCTTATCACAACGGCTCTGTATGGCCTCATGACAACGCACTGATTGCGTCTGGAATGGCACGGTACGGGTTGCGGAAATCCGCTGAGAGGGTTTTTACAGGTTTGTTCGACACGGCCATTTTCCTGGACCTTCACCGCATGCCCGAACTCATCTGCGGGTTCGACCGGCGCCCCGGCGAAGGACCGACGCTTTATCCCGTTGCATGTCTCCCGCAGGCGTGGTCCGCAGCAGCGGTGTTTATGGTGCTCGGAGCATGTCTGGGCTTATCCATTACAGCCGCTCCGCCGCGCGTCTGTTTCAATCGGGCGTTCCTTCCCGAGTCGATACCGGAGGTCGAGATTAGAAATCTAAGGGTCGCAGACGCATCCGTGGATCTGGCCATCTCGCGATTCAACGAAGACGTCAGCGTCAACATACTGAAGCGCGAGGGCAATGTGGAGATTGTTTCTTCGAAATAGCTTACAGCGCTTCCTTTTCCTGTTTTCGGCTTGAACACGGTGTGGGTGTGTGTTAGCCTGACGTGGAGTAAAATTAAATCAGATGGAGGTGGCACACCAGTGAGCACCCCTACCGAGGCCATCCGGGATAATTCGATGGCCAACAACCTGGAATACCAGAGGCTCCAGGAAGAACACAGCCGTTACGCGGCCGAACTGGATCGGCTCGAAGCCAAGTCCTACCTGACGGAAGAAGAAAAGCTCGAGGAGATTCGGTTGAAGAAACTCAAACTCCGGCTGAAGGACCGGATGGCAGCGTTGCTGCGGAACAAATCGGCTGCGTAGCCGTATGGGCACGCGGGAAAAATGAATTTCCTCCCTCCGGGAAGAAGGCGGAAGAGGGGGTTGTGGATTGTATTGCGGCGGGTGATCGGGGTCTGCCGGGCTTTGCCAGGATGAGGGCGGATTCCCAACAGCTATGGTGAAAGAAGGGTACTGGTATGGCTTGCCGCTCATCGTGGCGGGAGTCGGGCTGCTGGGTGTCGGCCTTCTCTGGCCGGGCAAGTTTTTCTTCCTCGCCGCAGCCTTCTTCTTCCTGCTTGCGCTTTTCGTTCTGAATTTTTTCCGCGATCCGGAGCGGCCAATTCCTTCAGGCGCCGGCTTGCTTGTGTCTCCTGCTGACGGGCGCGTTGTTGAGGTCTGTGAAGAAGAGGAGGCCGGCAGCCCTCGGAGACGGATTAGTATTTTCATGTCGCCCCTCGACGTCCATATAAACCGCTCCCCCATTGCTGGAAGCGTCCAAAGCGTTGTGTATCGTAAAGGATCTTTCCGAATGGCTGCAGAACCCCAGGCCTCCGTCGAGAATGAGTGCAATACCTTTACGCTGTGCGGTGAAAGCGGCGAGGTTATTGTCCGACAGATTGCCGGCGTCCTGGCGCGGCGGATTGTATTCTGGAAGAGAGTGGGCGACGCGGTGGAACGTGGCGAGCGCATTGGAATGATCAAGTTCGGGTCGCGTGTTGACGTTTTGGTTTCTCCGGAAGTTGACCTGACTGTCAAGGTCGGCGACCACGTGAAGGCCGGGAGCAGTATCATTGGAACCAGCAGCCTCAAAGCATCTGAATAACAACGAAGGGACGGAAACGGTCGCCAATAATCACCGGCTGCGACGCGGGATGTATGTGCTCCCGAGTCTGTTTACCGTCGGAACGCTGATTTGCGGGTACTACGCGACTCTGACGACGGTCCAGGCAGCGCAGTTATTGGCCGGCGGCGCGGCGAGTACACTTGCCGCGAATTCTTTTGACAGTGCGGCGATTGCGATCGGTCTGGCAATTCTCTTCGACGGACTCGACGGCCGCATCGCCCGGCTTACGAACGCTACTTCAAACTTCGGCCGCGAATTCGATTCACTGGCGGACGTCATCGCTTTTGGGCTTGCGCCTGGACTTCTGGCTTACTCCTGGGGAGTGCGGCCGGCGATCGATGCCTCCGTGGCGCCCTGGACGCACCATCTGCGCCCCGTGGGATGGATTATCACTTTCGCATACCTCATCTGTGGAGCAGCACGCCTGGCACGGTTTAACATTGAGTCCGCAAAGCCCGGCGTTGACCGGCGGTATTTTGTCGGTCTGCCCATTCCTGCGGCTGCAGGCGTTATCGCCGCGGTTGTCCACTGGGCGAAAGACCCGCTGACAGACTGGCCGCTTGCTTTGCTGTGGCTGTTGGCAACGCTGGCTCTCGCCTTCCTGATGGTCAGCCGCGTCCGCTACTCGAGTTTCAAGGCGCTTGATCTGCGCCGCCGCCGTCCTTATGTGACGATTATCTTCATCGGGCTCATCATCTGGGCCATCATTTTCTATTCAGAACCTGTCCTGCTGGTTATGGCACTGACGTACGCGCTTTCAGGACTTGTCCACCTGTTTCCCGGCAAAGCACGCCCCAGCCCTCCCGCTCATGAGGAGGCAAAGGCACAATGACGGGAGCAGGTTATCGCGTCGTTGTCATTGGAGCGACTTCGCTTCTCGGCAAAGAACTCCTTGCCATTCTTGAGGAGCGCAATTTCCCAATCGCAAACCTGATCACAGTTTCCGACGAGGCAAGCGAAGCCGATCTGCCCATCGTGGACATCGGCCGGGGGAGCCGCACGGCTGAGGAATATCAGGATGAGATTCCTGCCAGTTTCGATTTCGCTTTTGTCTGTGCACCGGGTCCGCAACTCGCTTCCTGGCTGGAGCGCGCGAATCGTGAAAAACAACCCGGGCGTAATCCGAGCATCGTCATCGACCTCTGCTTCAGCGTTCCGGGAGGTGCAGCCGCTCCGGTCCAGATACCTTTTCTCGACGGCGCTTCAGCAGCCGGGAGCGAATTCGATGCGGACAAGCCGGTGCGCGTCATTACCGCCCCGCACGCGGCTACAGTGATGATCAGCGCGTTGTTGTTGCGGCTGGCCGCGCGGTTTAAGATTCGAAGTGCCGTGGCCCAAATCTTCAGCCCGGCTTCGGAAATGGGCCCGCGGGCCATTGATGAGCTTCAAAAGCAAACCGTCAATCTGCTCAGCTTCCAGAAAGTCCCGCGCGAAGCGTTCGGCGCGCAGATCGCTTTCAACCTGCTGCCGCGCCTGGGGCCTGGATACGAAAAGGCCGATGCGCTCGAGTCGCGCATTCGCGATCAGATTGCAGCTTACTTTGGCGAACGGGTGCCTACTCCAGCTCTGCGAATTTTCCAGGTTCCCGTGTTTTACTCCGCGGCCCTCTCGCTTTACGTTGAAACTCAGCAGCGCGTGCCGCCCTCTGATCTGGTCGTCGCGCTTGACGGCGCACCCATCGTGATTCGCCGCACTTCAGAAAAACCTCCTTCGCAGGCAGACGCCGCGGGATGCAACGATATTCTCGTTGACGCCATTCAGCCGGACGCCGCGGTTCCTGCCGGCGTCTGGTTCTGGGCTGTTGCAGACAACATGCGGCTCGCGGCGTTGAACGCCGTCCAGATTGCGGAAGGCATCCACCGGCAGCGCCAGCCGCTGCAACTTCACAAATGAAGCATCCAACGCGCACCATGAGCGCCGCAGTTGCGGCGGGCCTGATTCTATTAACGGCTGCCTGCGGCTACCGTGTCGCGGGAACGGCCTCACGTCTCCCTCCCGACATCAGAACGATCGCAATTCCGGAGTTCACCAACAAAAGCACGCGATTCAGGATCGAGCAGAAAGTTTCCGACGCCGTCACGCGCGAGTTCATCGAGCGCACCAGTTTTCGCGTCACGCCTGACCCCAAAGGCGCCGACGCCGAACTCAAGGGAACTATCAACTCCGTCCGCTCCGGAGTGCTCACGTTTGATCCGAACACCGGCCGCGCGACAACATTCGAGATCCAGGTGACCGCAAGCGTCGAATTGGTGGACCTCCACACAAAGAAGGTAGTTTTCTCGAATCCCAACTACATCTTTCGCGAGGAGTATCAGGTCAGCCAGTCCACTACCGCGCTCTATGAAGAGAGTGAACCGGCGCTCGACCGCCTGTCCCGCGACTTTGCCCGCACGCTGGTCACAGACATCGTCGAAAACTTCTAACGCCGCGCGCCCCGCCTACCGAGCTTGCCCTGTGAGAACAAGCAGGGCAGATTTTTCACGTTGTGCGCAGAACGGACAGTTTTGCCTGCCCGCAAATCGAAGCCATCAGACGGGATTTGTATAAGTGTTGTACAATCAATAGGATATAATTTTACAAAAGTGAAGCAATGAAAATCCCATGCGTCCCATTCCCTGTCGGGTTCCTTGATACTAGCCTACTTAAGTGTCTGACTCCACGTATGCCCAAAAGAAGATGGATTCACCCGTGCCAGGAATTTAGAGCGCACCAAGTGATTTGCACCTTTCTCTCTGTGGGAGAGTTGCCGCGTCAGCGGCCCTGGAGTGCGGGAGCGCCAGTTCCCGCCTTCGTTAAGGCGGCAGCTTCGCGGCCGCACTCGATGCCATTCTGGGGCGCGGCCGATGGACCCTCGCATTTCGTCGTGTCATCCTGAGCGCCCGATTGTCACTCTGAGCAAAGCGAACAATCTCTGCACTTCATCGTGCCATCGAGCGTCAGGACACAGGGCAGTTGCGTTACAAATCAACTGCCGGGATTCTTCGTCGCCGTCGGCTCCTCAGAATGGCATGCATCAGCAGCCCACCCGCCCTCTTGCCATCATTCATAATTCACTATCGCCGCGTCGGCGGCTCTGGAGTGCGGGAGCGCCAGTTCCCGCCTTCGTTAAGGCGGCAGCTTCGCGGCCGCACTCCAAAGTGCACGAGTGGTCCATCACCTTCTTTGATTATCCATAATTGGCTTCAAAAGGCCTTTTGCGGTATAAATCCGCCGTCAGGTACTTTCTGACGGGCTGCCGCGCGGACACGAGGCCACCCGGCGCGGCGAGAAGAAAACGAACCGTGGGGGACCGAACCTCAACGCGCGATCCGCGCGCCCGCTGAACCCCCGGCGAATCTAAAACCAGGCTGACCACGGGATGTACTTGTCTTCGCCTCTACCGCAACCTGCTCCTGCGATACCATTCCCATCAGCTTGATCTTCTTTTGAGGAACGACAAAGGAAGCCCACGGCATAGAATCGCTGCCATGGCTACTCTCTCGCTCGCCCACGGCATAGAATCGCTGCCGTGGCTACTCAATCGCTCGCCCACGGCTGCCGTGGCTACTCACTCGCCCACGGCATGGAATCGCTGCCGTGGCTACTCACCGAGGGCGGTGGATCATTTATGTTCGAAGGCCACCAGCCGGCTGAGGGTGTCACGGTGCGCCTTGGCCACCGTGAGGCTGTCCAATACCTGGCCGACCGTGGGGTCCTGTTTATCCGCCGCTGCGATGTCGGCGAAGAACTTGTCGATGGCGGCTCCGTCAGGGAAGAAAATGGCGAGAGCGAAGGCGCCCGGCGGATGGGCGTGGACGTCCTCCTCGTCGAAGTTGTACATCAAGATCGTGCCGTCTGCGACTTCCTTGTCGAGTGTCGGTTTAATCTCTTTCAGTACGTATCCCTGGAGTGCCTGCTCCGCACCCGGCCTGGCTTGCCATTCGCTTACGCGCAGATAACCGGTAGCGTCGGACACCGACTTTCCACCGTGGGCGATGGTGTGGTGAAACTCATCAAAATGTTTGGTGGCTGCCACTAAACCGGGACTCGTCGCGCTGCCCCAAACCGTCTCAAGGGCTTTCAGCAGGTTGGCGCGGCTCGTGGCCGTGAAGAAGTCGGAATGCGTGTAGCCGTCCTCCTGGTGCACCCTGCTTGCAAGGGTTCCCCAGGCGACGATTGTCCCGTCGGCAACAAGTTTGCGCATGGTTGCCTCTGTGGACTTTTCCTGCTGCTCAAAAGTTGCCCAATCGGCGCGCGGGACAGTCCAGAAGGAGACGTACGTATAGTAGCCCTGGTCCTGCGCACCGGCTTGCGCGCGAAGCAAAACCGCACTGAACATCACTGCACACACCAGCATCATTCCCGTCGAGAGACGCTTGTACATAGACACCCCCTCCGCAAGCAATTCGCAGTGTCCCACACCGCGGGTCCCCGACCAGATTTCTGCTTTCCCCTTGGCTGGATTGCGTCGATTATACGCCGTTCTGCGGCCACGTCAAACGAAATGTATAATGCCAACTATGGACGAAAGAAAGCGCCTCACGGCTATGGTGAAGGCAGCAGGTTGAGCAGCCAAGTTGAGCCCAAGTATTTTGGGCTCGGTGCTCAGCCGGCTGCCGAAGCAGTCTGACCCCAACGTTCTCGTCGGCTTTGACACCGGCGACGACGCGGGCGTGTATCAGATTTCATCGAGCGTCGCGCTGGTGCAGACTGTTGACTTCTTCACGCCCATCGTGGATGACCCGTACACGTTCGGGCAGATCGCGGCAACCAATTCTCTGAGCGACGTTTATGCTATGGGCGGCCGCCCGCTTACGGCGCTCTCCATTGTGGGTTTTCCTAACTCGGGACAGGACCTCGACATGCTGGAAAAGATCCTGCAAGGCGGCCTTGCCAAGATGCAGGAAGCCGGCTGCTCGGTGATCGGCGGGCATTCCATCGCCGACAACGAAATCAAATTCGGCTATGCAGTCACGGGCATGGTGGACCCCAGGCGCGTGCTCACCAATCAGGGCGCTCGGCCAGGCGATTGCCTGGTGTTGACGAAGCGGCTGGGCACCGGAGTCATTGCCACGGCGCTGAAGCAGCAGAAAGCACGGCAATCCGACGTTGAAGCATCCATTGAATCCATGCGGATGCTTAATCGCAAGGGCAGTGAAGTGGCCCAGGAGTTCGACGTGCACGCCGCCACCGACATCACCGGCTTCGGGCTCCTTGGCCACGCCCACGCGATGGCCCTGGCCAGCAAGGTGAGCATGGTGTTCGATCATAAGCAGATCGAATTCCTGCCCGGTGCCGTGGAATATTCGCGCCAGGGATTCTTTTCCGGTGGGCTGAAAAACAACGCCCAATTTCTTGAGGGCTGCCTGGAGTTTGACGAGGGAGTCCCGGAGGAAATCCGCAGTCTCCTGGTTGATCCGCAAACCTCCGGCGGGCTGCTTCTGGTGGTGAGCGAAAAAGACGCCCTGGCGCTCGTCGAGAAGCTGCGAGAACACAGCGTTCCCGCCAGCCAGATTGGCAAAGTGCTCGAAAGAACCAGCCCGTTGATCCGAGTCATCTGATCTTTTCAGCAGCAATGCTCAACATCCGTCTTGCAACGTCTCTTGAAGGTGCCGCGGTCGTGCGCAGGCTCTTGCGGGAGTATCAAAACGCGATTGGAGCAAATATCGGCTTCCGGGGATTTGAAAGTGAACTGGCGCGCATCCACCGCAAGTACGCACCTCCGGCGGGACGGCTATATCCTGGTTTCGACGGCGGGCAGGCCGCGGGTTGCACAGGCAGGAGAAAACTTGCTGAAGACGTTTGCGAATTGAAACGCCCCCATGTGCGCCCAGATTACCGGGGGCGGGGAATCGCACGAAAGCGAGTGGTTCGAGCCATAAACGACGCCCGGAAAATCGGCTATAGGAGTATGCGCCTTGACACACTGCCCTCGATGCTCCCGGCCGGGAAGCTCTATCGCGCACTGGGCTTCAAAGCAGTTCGTCCACACACGCATCATCCCGTTCCTGGTGCGCTCTTCTTTGAACTCGCTTTAAGGTAGGCGCTCGACCCATTGTGCCCCGCAAAACATTGCAGGCTGCTTTCAACTCAGGCTAAGATGACCCCATGAAGAAGCTTTCAATGCAGGCGAAGTTCGCGCTGGGAATCATTCTGATTGGAGGCGCGGCCCTGGCCGCCGAGTTCGTTTACGTCAAATATTACCCTTACTACAAGGCCAGGAAGGACGAGAAGGCCCTCCAGCTTCTTCCTTATCAGAATGTCGCGCTGGGCATTGACATGCAGGTTGCCGCCTGCATCTACGGCAAGGTTGATGATTTTCCGGGCGGCGTGCGAATCTACCGGTCCCATTTTTTCAGCCACGGCCCGGCGCTGATTATTACTTCGCAGCCTAATCCAACAAATTCCGATACGTTCCCGCCGGAATTGCTGGCCAAGTGGGAAACAGCCGGGACTTACCAGAACATTCCCAATTACCGGTTTGACCATCTCAAGATTCAGGGACGCGATGCGGCGATGATCTGGCAATCTGCGCCGCGTGCGCGCGTACTCCCGGCAATCAGCTTCGATGCGGCCAGTTCCGAAAATCCGACCCTGGTGACGGCTCACATCATTTCTCCTGACCACATTGTCGAGGCCAACTGCAGGCCCGGCTCGAGTGATCCCGCACTCGATGTGCAGGCGTGTGAAGAGAGCATCAAATCCATTAAGGTCAGCGGGCCTCCTCCGAAAGACGCGCCCGAACCTGGAGTGATTGAACTGAAAAACGTCAAACCCCTTCATTAAAGCCCTGGCGTCTTTAGCACTCTCAGCATACAAGCAGGCAAGGATCACGATTCAGTTGACCAATGACGCAACCGTGCGAGCGGATGCGGGGGACGACCAATTAGAATTCAAAAGGTCAACGCAGGCATGAGACGCTCTCTGCGAAAGCGCGAATTTCTGCTAGACTGTGCAACTCTATAGTTTCACCCGAAAGAGGAGTCTGATTGGTCTATGCCGACCTGGAATGCCATTGAAGGAAGTATCGCCACTCCGAAGGGCTTTCGTGCCGCAGCCGCAGCGGCTGGAATCAAGAAGACAGCGGGCGCGCTGGACCTGGCGCTGATCGTGTGCGATGCGCCCGGTGCAAGCGCTGCGGGCGTTTTCACTACAAACCGCGCCGCCGCCGCTCCCGTGCTTCTCTGTCGCGAGCATTTGAAGAAGAACCGTGGCCGCGCGAGGGCCATCATCGCCAATTCCGGCAATGCCAATGCCTGCACGGGCCGCGCAGGAATGATCGCGGCGGAACGGACAGCCAGGGCCGTGGCCGAATTGCTGGGCATTCAGCCCCACGAAGTTTTTGTTTCATCCACGGGCGTCATTGGAACCCCGCTCAATGTTGACCTGATTCTTAACCAGCTCCCGGGCCTGAAGGAAAGGCTTTCCGTTGAGCATGCTTCCGATGCCGCCCGTGCAATTATGACGACTGATGGTTTTCCGAAAACGGCTGTACTCCAGTCGCAAGTCGGCGGCAGAACCGTGACCGTGGCCGGAATCGCCAAGGGCGCGGGCATGATCCATCCGCACATGGCGACGATGCTTTCTTATATCACGACGGACGCCGCTGTCGCGCCTGCTGCGCTCCAGAGCATGCTGCGCACCGCCGTCAACCAATCCTTCAACCGAATCACGGTGGACGGCGACACTTCCACGAACGACAGCGTGATAGCCCTGGCAAGCGGCGAATCCGAAGCGACTATACGACCGGGAACTCCCACCGCGAAACATTTTCTGAACGGCCTCACTGAAATTTGCCAGGGTCTTGCCAGGATGATTGTGAAAGATGGAGAAGGCGCAAGCAAAGTGGCCCGCATTGAAGTGCGCGGGGCCCGCAACGCTTCCGACGCGGAGCGGGTGGCACGCGCGGTGGCGAATTCTCCTTTGGTCAAGACGGCGCTTGCCGGCGGAGATCCCAACTGGGGACGGATCGTTTGTGCGGCGGGATATTCCGGGGCGGCAATTGACCCGGCAAAAGTGGATGTCCGCGTCAACGGGCTTTACCTCTGCCGCCACGGGGTCCACGCAGGGTTCGATGAAGGAGCCGCAAAGGCGGAACTCGGCAAGAACGAATTGCTTATCCGGATCGACCTCCACCAGGGCAAAGCCGGAGACTGGATGTGGACCTGCGATTTTACGCACGAATACATCCGCATCAACGCTTCCCGATCGTAGCCGCACGCGCAATGATCATGGGCAATTCTGCTATAATGCAGGCTTAGTGTGAGCACTCCAGGCACAGCCTGCTTAGCCGGGAACATCAATCCATGTCCGGGATAATTGGGTGATGGCTGGGCCTTCCCGTGCCCTCTTGCCGCGTTTCGTCCAGCAACTTTATCGGCATTTTTGGCCGCTGTCAACAGTTTTTGGACGGTGGAATAACCGGAAAGATTGCTGCGGTTTTATTGCGGGCTGGCCGGGCGGTGAAGGCGGACGCTGTGGGCGGCCTTAGCGAGGATTTGCGGCCCGCCTGTCGCGGCCGCGCGCAGGCCTGCGGCCTTGGCTGCAAGCAAACCGCGCGCAAGCTGTGGCGGCCTGCGGGCCGCTGGCGTGGGCTCGGCCGGCCGCAGCAGGCGTGGCCGCCATGACGAGCGGGGCCGCCCACACGGCCGCACACGCTGGCCTTCGCTTTTTCTTCGCTTTTCTCCGTCGACCTTTCCGCCATCCTTCCTCCCCGCTTTTCATCAGCGAGCGGAGCGCCGCCCCGATTGTTTCCCGGCGGTGCGGAGCGAGCGTCTTCGGGCAGGGCCGGGTCTGCCCTGCTTTTTAGGGCAGCAGGCACTGCCCCCAGGGAGTAAGGCGACCGGCTGCGGAGCATGTGCCGCCCCTTGCGGCCAAGCGCGCGGCGTCTTTTGCCGCAGGGCGAGGCCGCAACCCGCAGGGCGCGCGAGCCTGAGGCACCGGGTGCGGAGCGGATAACGCGCGGCGCGGCGATGTTGGCCGCGCGTCTCGCGCGGGAGCGGAGCGGTGCCGAAGGCGGCGGGGGCGCTACACGAGAAGCGCGGAGTGGCGAGCGTGGCCGCGACGGCCGCTCAGGGGCTTGGGGTGCGGCCGATACGCGGCCCGCGAGCCGCGAGCCACCACATTTGTTGGTGCGACACATCGGGCGTTCATGCTCCCTGTCGGGCTGTCCGCTTCGGTGCCACAGGACGTCGGGCCTTGCGGCGGGGTTGCAGGCGGCGTGCCAATGCTTTTTATTGGCGCGCTGCGTGCTCTGATGTTGGTTTCGCTTCAGCTTGGATATCGGCGAGTTCTTCGAGGGCTTCGTTCAGTAGTAGGCGGGTCCTGCGGAGTTGCTGTTGGAGTTCGTTCACGGTGTGGCTGATTCGTTCGAGCTGGTACCTTAGCCTTTCATCCATCTTGCCTCCTCGGTGGCAATCCGTAGATCGCGGCAATGGCGTTCTGCAATTCGGTTGGGGTCGGCTTGGGCTTGTTGAGCGTTTCGAGGGCCTTCAGCTTTTGCTCCTCGATCTTGAGTTTGACCCTCGCGAGCCTTGCACGTAGACGGAGATTCTCACGCTGGAGCCGGACCTTTTGGGTGACGGCAGCCGCAATAATATCTCCGCTGGCGATTGCTTGGAACAAGGTTGCTTCGATGAGGGCTTGCTTTTCGAGGTCATTCAGTCCCCCTATGATTTGTTTTGCTTCATTCGCCGCGTCTCTGAGTGCTTCGGCGCGGGATTTTGTGGAAACCGTGGACATCAGTACCGCTCGCCGTTGTAGCAGCGTTTGAGGAAATCGTCAAGGGCTTCCTTGGGGATGATGATCTTGCAGCCGATTCTGAATGCTGTGATTCGGCCGTCTTCGATGAGCCTGTAGAAGGATGAGCGCGGGATGTTGACGCCTAGGGCTTCGGCGCAATGTCGGCGGGCGGCTTCTGTGGTGAGCTTAATTGACGGTCGGGTGTTCGATTGCATGGGCCACCATCAGCACGGCGGTTGCGCATTCCAGCAAGCTTTGGGCTATCTCTTTCAAGAGTTGCGCTTCAACCTGGGATTCCTTCGAGGAGTTCGGGGGTGAGGATTTGCCGTTGGGGTTCGTGGATTGTGCCGAATTCGGAGAACTGGGCGTAGTAAAGCTCACTCCCGAAGATGATTTCATTTTCGTCCTCGCTGATGGTCTTGAAGCTGTTCATCAAAGTACCAGTGAGTACCAATGTCGGGTGGTTTTGGGGTTGCTTTTTGAGGGGTAACCATCCCGGCCCGAAGGCTTCACCGGAGGTAAGGAATTGCTCGCGGATCCGGGCGGCGAGCTGGTCACGCGCGTCGCTCAAGGCGCGGGTGCCGACGAGACGGGGAAGGCCACTTAGGGCGGCGTCCACGGCATCCGCGCCTAGAATCGTCGCGAGCAATTCCATTGCTGGCTGTTTTAGCCGATGTGGAGCATTCTGTCAATGCGTTTGTGGATGCGCGGGTGCTCTTCCGCCGAAGGCGGAGTCGGAGGGTCTGGCGGCGGAGCTGGTGGGGCGTTCGCGTAGAATTCCGCGCAATTCGGATTGTTTCTTTCCATCCTCTCGATGGCGCGTCGCAGCATTTCCTCCGTCGGGTGGACGTAGGCCAGTTGGACTTCCCACGGCGTCCGGTGTCCCAGTAGTGCGGCTACAACGAGTGGGTTCGTCTCGGCTTCCGCCAGCCTTGTTGCAAACGTGCGGCGTAGATCGTGGGATAGGAATTGGATTCCGGTGCGTTCTCGGAGATTCGAGAGTGCATCGGTGTTTCTCTTGAGGTCTTTCGTTGCGGTCAGGAATGCTCCGGGCGGCAGGTCTTTCAGCGGTTCAAGCGCTTCCTGGAGTCGGCGGGTTGTGGGAACCGTAGCGTTGGCGTTTGTTTTGTGCCGGCGGTAGAGGATGAGGCCTTTCTCGGCGTTCCAGTGGGAGCGGCGGGCGTGGCAGGCGTCTTGGATGGCCATTCCTGCATCGAGGGCGAGCAGGACGCGCAGCTTGATCTTGTCGTTGGCTGCGGCAAGGATTTTTGCCTCCTCTTCGTACGTCAATATGTGGAATTTCCCGTGAACCTTGCGCGGCGGGTCTAGATGTTGGGCAAGGTCGGGTGAGTAGGCGTTCGTTGCAAGCCATCTGAACAGGCGCTTGATCATGCCTACGCGCAGGTTTGCGGTATTCGGGCCGTAGGCGGCGAGATTGCGGTTGTGCCATTCGGTCAGGTCGCGTTGGCTGAGCTTGTCGAGCCGCTGGTCGGCGAGCTGGTGGGCGATTTGGCGCATCGTGTACCAGTAGGTTTCCCTTGTTCGGGCGCTGAAGTGGTGAGACTTGATGTATAATTCAACGGCCTCGGTAAGGGAGAGGGTAGCCGGCGTCGGGGCGGGTCGCGTTTTCGCCTCATCGCGGAGTTTGCGTTCCACGGCTAGGGCTGCTTCACGCGAGCCAACCTGGCGTCGGTGCCTTCTTCCGAATTCGTCACGCCAATCGACGCCCCACTGGCCGTTACTGTTTTGATAGATCGCCATCTGTCTTTCCCTCCAGCCAAGATTTAAGGTGGTTCAGGCACATCTCGAAGAATGCCTCAGCCGCGTTGTGATTCTCGAACGTGTCTGTCGCTATGATCTTGTTGCGGTGCGAGTAGGTCACCTTGTGGCGGCCGTTCTTTAGCGTTTTCCATTCAATGGTCGCGCCGATGGGATTGGACGGTCTCTCTGGGTTCATCTTGCCTCCTTTGGACAGTTGAATTTGCGGCTTTGGTGGGTTATCCTCAGGCTTTCCTGCTGAAACCTAAGGATTTGTGCGGGAGAGTCCAGTCCAAATGTCAGGAATAATTGGCTACATTGGGAACAAGCGCGTGGTCCCTGTTCTGCTCGAAGGACTTCAGCGCCTTCAGTACCGGGGCTACGATTCCGCGGGCATTGCAGTGATGAAGGACAGCAACCTCGCCATTCGGCGCGCGATGGGCAAGCTCCGCAACCTGGAGGAAGTGGTCCGGCTGAACCCGATCGACGGCACTTACGGCATCGGCCACACGCGCTGGGCCACGCACGGAGCGCCCACGGAAGAAAACGCCCATCCGCACCGCGATTGCCACGGCACAGTCGTGGTTGTCCACAACGGGATCATTGAAAACTACATGGAGCTGAAGCAGGAACTGGCGGAAGAAGGGCATGTTTTCACCACCGAAACCGATACCGAAGTGATTGCGCACCTGATTGAAAAATACCTCG
>Ga0209810_1002928_pt1 | contig 19046 bp, 13 predicted proteins | sample Coa_R1_7_FD_187159 | JGI IMG/M metagenome (GOLD analysis project Ga0209810, IMG submission 187159) | Surface soil microbial communities from Centralia Pennsylvania, which are recovering from an underground coalmine fire - Coalmine... | ecosystem: Environmental > Terrestrial > Soil > Unclassified...
TCCTGATCCTGGCCGCGTGCCGTGACAATGATGATCGGCACCGTCGAAAATTCGCGCACGCGCTGGCAGACGGTGAAGCCATCCATCTTCGGCATCATCACGTCGAGCAACACGGCATCAGGCACATGGCGTTCGATCTGCTCCAGCGCCTGCTGCCCATCGCTCACCGCGATTACTTCATAGCCTTCAAATTCCAGGTTGCGCGAGATGAGCCGCAGCAACTGCGGGTCATCATCAGCAGTCAAGATAGTCGTTTTCTTTGCTGGCATCGTCTTCATCCTTCAATTTGTCGTTCGTATTCTTTAATTATACCGCTTACGCAGGTCAATTCATATCTCATGCACATCACTCACTTCGCTCTTCTCAGCGAGGGGAAAGAGGACATGGAACGCGCTTCCTCCTGCGGAGCAGCTTTCGGCCCAGATACGGCCCCCATGCATCTCAACAATGCGCTTGCAGATCGTCAGGCCAAGCCCCAGACCGTTCACCGTGCGCGTCAGCCCGGTATCCACGCGGTGAAAACGCTCAAAGATGCGTTCCAGATGTTCGTCCGGGATGCCCAGCCCGTGATCGCAGACACAGATATCAAGCATTTGCTCTGCCTCCCCCTCCGTTTGCATTTGCCCTTCCCGCCGCTCTTCTCTCGATACCATCTCCTGCGCTGCATATTGTCGCCCGGCAGAGGATGACTGGACAGGATAGATAACAATATCGATTCTGCCCCCATCAGGAGAATAATTGATGGCATTATCGAGCAAATTATCCAGCACTTCTCGCAAAAGGCGCGGGTCCGCCAGAATCAGCGGCTCCTGTGAAGTAAGCGCGCCATGCTCGTCTTTGAGGCGCAGGTGGAAGGTAAAATGAGCGGGCAGAGATTCGTTTGTGCGCTGCTGAGCGTTCAAAAGCGCCTCCTGCGCCACACGGGCCGCATCAACGGGAATCGGTCTGGCATTGAGATTGCCGGTCTCCAGTTGCGACATCTCTAAAAAACGCTCAACGATAGCCTCCAGTCGCTCACTCGCCTCGCGAATGGCAAGCAGGAATTCTTGCCGCTCTTGCCGCGAGAGACGGCGCTCCTGTCGCAGGAGAGTAGCGGTATACCCCTTGATCGAGGTCAGTGGGCTGCGTAGTTCGTGGCCGACCGTTGCCAGGACCTCCGCGTTCATAGCTTCGGTTGCCGTCTGTCCATCGCTTTCTTCTTCCTGTGACTGCATAACATCTCCTTATATGTGTGTTTTCCCTTCCCCTGCTCGCGCTCGCGCTTGTCTCTTGCAGGTGTATGCTTTATTATAGGGATATACTACTCACATTGGAATCACGGAATGGACTTGAATATCACAAACATATCACAAATTTTGCCAGGCAAGATATCTTCATTTTTGCTACGAACAGCAGATTTGCAATGAACAACAGACAACGTTTCATACGTCATATATGGGAATCGGCTCGCGTCAAAGCGTGGCGGCGCCGGGCATCATGGCTGCTGCATAATCAGTTTGCCGGGACGGCAGTGATGCTGGTTGGCACGCTCTGCGCCACGCTCTTTATCATGCTGGTCGATCGCCTGGGTATTATCCTGCCCAATCCGGGGCTGGTCTACCTGCCTCTGGTCGCCATGCTGGCCTATTACTGGGGGCTTGCACAGGCGGTGATCGCCGGACTGCTGGCAGTATGCGCTGTCTACTTTTTCTTTATTCCACCGGCAAATACGCTCAAACCCTTTACAGAGTTGAGCGGCGCGCAATTGATTACGCTGGCTGCCGTAACGGGTTTTGTCCTTGCGATTGTCCAGCTTGCCCGTCACCGCCGCGCGCTGGCCGAACAGGAGGCCCGGCGGCTGGCTGCTCTGAACGAGGTCGGCACGGCATTGACCAGCGAACTGAACCAGGAACACCTCTTGCAGTTGATCGCCAGGACGGCCCGTGACCTCACCGGCGCGGGCTTCGCGGCTTTCACCTTGCGCCCGATTGATGCATACGGTAAACCGCAGGTTCCTTCGGAAGGCCACCTGTTCCGCCTGGCCGCCGTTGTTGGCGTCTCTGAAGAGGAGGAGAAGCTGTTGCGGCGCATGGCCCTCGGCGGCGAAGGCTTGCTCGCCCCCATCTTCCGCTATGGCGTTCCCGTTCGCGTCCCCGATGCGCTGGCGCTCATGCCCCATCCACCCGCCGGAGAGGCAGCCGCGTCTTCGTCCGAGGCCAGAAAGGAAGCCAGGCACATCGCTTTTGCCTATGCGCATGGGCAGACATCCAGCGACCACCTGCGCTATATGGGCATTCCTCGCGGCCATCCCGTTGTGCGCAGCTTTCTGGGCGCGCCCCTGCTTGATCGGCACGGGCAGGTGCGCGGCGGCCTGCTGCTGGGCCATACGGAACCCGATCGCTTCAGCGCCGAGGATGAGGCTCTGCTGGTCGGGCTGGCAACCCAGGCAGCAGTGGCGCTGGAAAATGCTCGCCTCTATCAGGCAGCCGAGACGCAGGCGCGGGAACTGGATACCATCTTTGAAACCATTGCCGATGGCGTGACCCTGCTGGATGAGAAAGGCAAGGTGCTGCGCGAGAACCGCACCGCTCGCCGCCTGCGCGAGGCGCTGGGAGAAAACGCGGAGCGCAGCCAGACGGCGGCTGCTCTGCTCAACGCTTCTGACGAGGAACGAGGTCGGGGCATGACCGTGCAGATAACGACAGGAGAACAGGGGCCGCGCACCTACTTCGTGAAAGTCTCTCCCGTGAGAAGGCCGACAGAACCACCCACGTCTGCGAGCGAAGAGCAAACACAGGACAGGCAAGAAGAGGAGCTACAGGCCGGGAATGTCGTGGTCTGGCACGATGTCACAGAAGCGCAACGCCTGCTAATAGAACAGCGCGCGCACGCTGAAACAGAGACGCAACGAGCGTTGCTACAAACGCTCATGGAGGAACTGCCCAGCAGCGTCTATCTGGTGCGCGGTCGCGATGCGCGGCTGGTGCTGGCAAACCGCGCCGTTGCCGCCGTCTGGGGGGCAAACTGGAAGGTGGGGCAGCCAATGGCCGAGTTTCTCAAGGAAAACGACATTGCTGTCTTCTATGAGGGCGGGCGCCCGCTGGCGCAGGAGGAATTTGCTACGCTGCGCGCCGTCTCCGGTGAATCGGTGCGCCACCACCAGGAAATCATTCGCCATCCCGATGGCACCACAGTCCCTGTACTGGTCAACGCCGTCGCCCTCGACTCGCGCGTGCTGAACTGGTCGCTGGAGAGGACAACAGAACAGGAGCAGGCAGCCGAACCGGTCGCTATCGTTGTTCACCAGGATGTGACGGCGCTTAAAGAGGCCGAGCGGCTGAAAGACGAATTTATCGGCATTGCGGCCCATGAGCTGCGCACGCCATTAGCCGTCCTCAAGGGCTTTGTGCAGACGCTGCTCGTACAGACGGCACGCGGCAAAGGACCGCAACTGGCCGACTGGCAGATGGAAGCGATTCAGGATATCGATCAGGCCACCGCTCGCCTCGTAGAACTGACCGAAGATCTGCTGGATGTGACGCGCCTGCAGGCCGGACGTTTGAACCTGCACCTGGAACCCGCCGATCTGGTTGCCCTCACGCGCCGCGTCGTCTCGCGCTTGCAGGTGACCAGCGAACGACATCCCATCACCGTCCGCTCCGAACCGGAATACGTTGTTGCCAGCGTCGATGTCCACCGCTTCGAGCAGGTGCTGACCAATATCATCAATAACGCCATCAAGTACAGCCCCGAAGGCGGCAAGATCGATATTCTGGTATGTGCAGACCTCAAAACCCACTCGGCGGTTCTCTCCGTGCAGGATCATGGCATCGGCATCCCGGCCTCACAGCAGGCCCGCATCTTCGGTCGCTTCACCCGCGCCGACAATGCGCGAGCGCGTGAGATCGGCGGCACCGGTCTGGGACTCTATCTCTGCCGCGAACTCGTCGAGCGTCAGGGCGGTCGCATCTGGTTCGAGTCAGCCGAAAATCAGGGTTCCACCTTCTTCATCTCGCTGCCGCTTGTTTCTGAAGGTTGACGGATATGGTATGATATTCATTGAAGTCCCCGTAGCTCAGTGGATAGAGCACTGGTCTCCGGAACCAGGCGCGCAGGTTCGATTCCTGTCGGGGACATTCTACCTTCTCTTCAAATGCATTTACCCCACTTTTTCTTCCCTCATGTTTTCCATCATCGAGCCGATAGAGGTTGAATGGAAGGGAAGTGTTTCCCTTCCTGGATCAAGACCTGTGTTTCGTGTATCTACTATGTTTGGAAGAAAACAGGAAAGAAAGGGGATATTATGCAGACGCGCACACAACGCGCCATCGCCTTTTGTGCCAGTTGCCTGCTACTGGCTTCGGTGGTGATCGCGATGGCGATGATGGGAACGATGGGCGGCAGTTCTCCCCATGCCTTTGCCATGTCGTTCGTGGCTACCCCGGTCGCGACAAGCTCAACAGGCGCTTCGACGTATGTCACGCCGGGAACGCTGTCCATGCAGCTCACGCCGGTGACACAGCCAACCAGCGTCACCCTCAACGGCACCGACCAGACAGAGACCTTCTCGCTGCCCATCGCGGTGGACGACGATACCGGCTCTGGCGCTGGCTGGGATTTGACGATCAGCCTGACCACGTTCACCAATGGCAGCCATACCCTGGCGACAGATGTGGCACGCATTAGCTCGCAGCCATCTGCCAGTTGTAACAGTGGAACCTGCACCAATCCAACCGTCAGCGGCGTTTCTTATCCGCTGGTGCTGACAGCCGATGGTTCGACGACATCGAAATTTTTTAACGCGACAGCTGATACCGGTATGGGCAACTTTACGGTTACGCCGAGCTTCACCGTCACCATCCCGGCCAATGCGTATGCTGGCACGTACAGCAGCACATTCACCATCAGTATCACCAGTGGGCCATAATCGCCCCGCGTTCTCCGCCTGTTGGCAGAGACATGTATGCTGAAAGGGAGAGCCATTCGTGTGTACATACTCTCTCCTTTCAGCATGTCATCAGTAATAAACACAACGGCTCATGAAGAGAGAAGGATGTGCTTCATGTTACGATTGTTTTATACTCCACGGCTGTGCGCGCTTCCACTGGCGATATCAGGACTGCTCTTCCTGATAGGGCTCTCGCCGGGAGTTCTGCCCGCACCAGTTGCCCACGCGGCAGGTGGCGCGAATATTACGCTGCAACCGGCCACGTCTGATCCGGCCAATCCACTGACCAGAGCCTATTTTATTTTGAACGGGAAGCCCGGAACCACCCTGCACAACAGCGTCATCGTCACCAACAACGGCACGGCAACGGGAACGGTCAATCTCTATGCGGTAGACGCGGGAACAGGACAGAATAGCGGCATTATTTACCTGCCACAGAACGCGCCGCGTAACGATGTCGGCGCCTGGCTGCACCTGAGCAGGTCGCAACTGACGCTGGCGGCAGGCCAGAGCGAGCAGGTGGCCTTCCAGGTGGTTATTCCGGGCAGGGTGCGAGCGGGGCAGCACGTAGGCGGCATTGTTGCAGAGAATGTACAGCAGGATTCGACGACAACAAACAGCAAAATTCAGATCACCGTTCATAGTCGTCGCGTGATTGCCGTTGAGATCAACCTGCCGGGTCCGCAGATAGAACAATTGAGCGCGAACGGCATTCAGTTCGGCGGCTCGGCGAACTATGAGCTATTGAAAGTGGAACTGAGCAATACAGGAACAATGCTGCTCAAAGCAAACGGGACGCTGCAGGTCATCAATAGCAAAGGCCAGATGCTTCAGAACCTGGCAATCAGCGTAGATAGCTTCTTGCCGGGAACATCTATTGCCTATCCGGTTTATGTACAGAAGAAGGCGCTGGACGTGGGAACATACCAGGGAAAACTCCTGTTACGATACGGGCATGGGAAATCATTGTTCTATACAACACCCTTCACGATTACCCAAGAGCAACTGGTAGAGGTTTTCAGCAATAATAACTCACTCGCGCAGCCGCCAGCGACAGACAGCTTATTGAGCAGACTTTCGCCGCTGCAGCTCATCGGCGGCGCATTTGTCGTTTTGCTGGGCGTTAGCCTGATTGTGCTGTACTGGACAAAGAAGCTCTACCTCGCGACAGCAGGCGCGGTTACCAGCGGCCAGCGCAGGAAAAAGGGGCGCATGAAGAGACAGAAACGGACAGGATAGGAAACACAAAAAGTTACAGGCAACGAGACAGGCAGGCCACCGGCAAGCGATGGTCCCAGAAGCGTTACCTGAAGCCCGTGCGAGCGCCAGGCAGGCCCCCTGCAAAGGGGTGCCAGGCAAGCCACTCGCAAGGGGTGCCTACCAGGCCACCCGCCAGGGGCCAGGCCACCCGCCAGGGGCCAGGCCACCCGCCAGGGACGCCCCCAGAAGCGTTCCCGGAAGGCCGTGCGAGCGCGTCGGCAGGCCACCCGCCAGGGGTCAGGCCACCCGCCAGGGGTCAGGCCACCCGCCAGGGGTCAGGCCACCCGCCAGGGGTGGCCCTACTATATACGACCCCTCCACCAGCGGCACAACCGCTATCGCATAGAGCAGGGCCACCCCTGGCGGGTGGTCTGCTTCGCGCTCGCACGGGCTTCAGTTACCGCTTCTGGGGGTACCCTACTCACTCTCTACGATAGTCCCGTGTGGCCTGTGGACGGGCCGTCTAGAGTAGGGCCACCCCCATAGGCGTTAACTTCAGGCCGCCGCAGGCCACCCGCCAGGGGTGGCCTGCCGGGCGCTCGCACGGGCTTAAGTTAACGCCTGTGAGGGCCACCCCTTGCCGGTGGCCTGGTCGCTGGCCTCTCGCGTCGGTTCTCGAGGCGCTGGTGGGACGCTCACGCACTTCTCAAAATTAGAGGCCGGTGGGGAAGGTTTCTTCAACTTCGCCAGCTTCCCACTGGGAGGAGCGGTCGAGCGGCTCAAGGGCGTGGGTTTCGTCGAGGTGGATGATGGCGTCGAACTGCTCCGGCAGGCGGGCGTTGAAGTAGTGGCTGATACGCTCAGTCTGCGGGAGATAGATGACGCCGATAGCGCGTTCCAGGCGCGGACCGTGCAGGGCTGTCGAGAGCGTGTCATTGCCGCGCATGGGCAGCAGGAAGCGCGGCATGTTGGTCTCGTGGAAGAGCAGTTCGTAGCTGCCGCGCAGGCCGGGGCGCACGCGCTTGCGCTCGGTCGGCTGATCCCAGTCAGAGGCGCAGGTGACGGTGCCGGTGTAGGTGGTGAAGCCGATTAAGACGGAGTCGCGACCGTACTTTTCACGCACCAGCTGGCCCACATTCCATTCACCATCCGTTCCCATCGAGGTAGCACGAGCATCGCCGAGGTGAGAGTTGTGTTCCCAGACAACGGCCCTGGTGCTGCCCGCGCCATTGAACCGATCGAGGAAGGAGACGAGGTCGTTGAGCGTTCCGGCCATGTGGCGGTCACGCAAATTCCAGGAGGAGACGCGACCCTCAAACATGGTGCGATAGTATTCCTCGGCATCCTTAACAACGCGCGCGTTCTGTTCGGCGAAAAAGTATTCATCTTCCGCCTGCCGACCTTTATGTTTCACCTTCTGGCCCATCGTCTTTTGCAGGTCTACCAGTTCCCGAATGACCTCTTGCTCACAGGAAGGAACAAAGCCAAAGCCGGCGGCATAGCCATATGCCTGTGTATCCTCGCCAAACTGGTCGAAGCAGGCATAGCGTTTGCGCGCGCGCCGGGCCGCCTCCGGGTCGGTCTTATCGAGATAGTTGAGAACGGCCTCGATTGAGGTATAGAGACTATAGAGATCAAGGCCGTAGAAGCCGACTTTCCGACCATTCTGTGGCAGGGAATCGTTGTACTTGCGCAGCCACTGCACAAAATCAAGGACGACGGTGTTGCGCCACATCCAGGAGGGGAAGCGTTTGAAGTCCGAAAGCGCATCGTTGGCCGAGGCAATATTATCGAGGCCGCGCACATAGCGATTGACGCGGTATGCATCGGGCCAGTCGCCTTCAATGGCGACAACGGAGAAGCCTTTCTCTTTGATCAAACGCTTCGTGATCTCAGCCCGCTGCTGGTAGAAATCGTGGGTGCCGTGTGAGGCCTCGCCAATCAGGACGAAGTGAGCATCGCCGATCAAATTCAGTAGCGGATCGTAATCGGTTGCCGCGCCGGTCAACGGGTGCGCAAACTCACGGATGGTATCTGTAACGATATCCGTTGTAATCACTGGTGAAACTGCCATATTCGCTCTCCTCTCATAGGGGCTCATCCCGACGACATGCTCCTTCAGCGTCATTTCCGCAAGATATGCAGCGGGGATTGATGTCTATCCCCGCTGACAAAAAGGTTTGCTCATCGCTCTCCCCGCCGACAGAAACGGCAGCAGATCAGGCCAGGGAAACGTCTACGGATTAGCAGTAGTTTGACTGGTATTGGGCTGCGTATTCGGCTGGGCAATCGGTACATCAAAGAGTGCCTTCATGCCGGGGGGAAGCTGTGATTGCACATTCTGTATCAGGCCACGAGTCACGGAACTGCTCAAGACCTGAATCACCGCCCTGGCATCGCGCTCGGCCTGCTGGTAGCTGACGCCCTCGCGCTCGGCTACCTGCTGGAAGAACTGGTGCAGATCAAAACTCTCGGCGTGTGGCACTCCCGGCTGGTTGAGGTAGATGGCAATATCGTGCGGCAATTGTGCAGCGAGATTGCCCGGCTCCCCGCCCGCCAGGTGTTCAGACAGAGTTACCAGCGTGGAGCGCACTGCGTTCACCGCAGCCTCGCGCGAAGGCAAACCCGCAAGATGCATAACATCAACAAAGAATTCGTCAGCTTTCATCTCATCCTCCAGACTAGTCGGCCATCATGAAATGATGGCGTGTAACACCTCATTGTTGTAGCTGACATTTCATACAGGTAGAGATGTGATAGACAGGGAATCGCCTGCCGCGCCCTCCCTCAACGTGGGGAGGACGAAGCAAGCGCAGCAGTCAAGAGGGCTTAAAGAGGCTACAGCAGCCTTTTCACCGCCCTGTAAGTATCTGGCCAGTTCTATGAACCGGAACCTGAGCTTTGCGAACTGCTGCTGGAACCAGCGCCCGCGCTGGCGGTTTGCTTCTGCTGGCTGCTCTGCTGGCTCCGGAACTGGCTCAGCCGCCACCTCTTATGGCTCAGGCGAGGAGCCAGTAACTGCCTGGCGCGCTCGGCACGCTGCTTGCACTTCCCCTGAATGTCCTGCAAGAATTTGACGGCATCCTGATCGTTGGCTTGCTGGGCATCCTGGATGTACTTATGGTAGATCAAAGCCGCATCTGCCGCATGGTAGAGCGTGCTGATCAGGTCATAGGTCACATCGCTGGTACCAGTGACCTGCCGCAGCGTCGGAACGCCGGTGCCACCATACATGCCACCGCCATACGTGCCGCTATACATGCCAGGGCCATAGCCACCATAGCCGTAGCCGCCACCGTACATGCCGGGGCCATAGCCGTAGCCGCCATACATGCCGGGAGTGTTCCAGCCGCCACCATAGCCACCGTACATGCCGGGGCCATAGCCACCATAGCCGCCACCGTACATGCCGCGACCATAGCCGTAGCCGCCACCGTACATGCCGGGGCCATAGCCGTAGCCGCCACCAAACTGGCCCTGCTGGCCCTGCTGACCTTGCTGGCCTTGTTGCTCCTTGCTCAGACGCTGGCTGAGTAAAGCTTCGGCCAGATCAGCGCACCGCCGGTCTTCTTGCTGGTTGTTCCAGAAGAAACGAGCCAGTTCCGGGTCGCCAATCCACTGTGCATCAGTCACATAGATGGACGACGACAGCGCGGATTCAAGCGAGTGATAGATCACGCTCGCCAGATCATAATCGATATTACTTGTACCAGTCTGCTGGTGTTCGTGCGTTGTCATGTATCCTAATTCCTCCTCGAAGTCGTTTACTGACACTACATTACGTTCGACCACCTTACTCTGCCAGAAGAGTCAGGTCGGCTCCTCCATCTTCCCGACCTCTAACCCCTGGCATCGCCTCTCAGGTACTTATGGGATGATCCACATTCCGCAGCGCCACGTAATAGCCCTTCACGGGGTCTCTTCAGGTGATACCTCGGAACCTGGACTTGTCCCACCTGTCCCTGTGCCGCCGACGAGGTCCGGGCCTATCCCCAGGCCAGCAGCGACCGTGCCACCAGTTTCTTCGCCACCCGGGCCTGCGCCACCCTGTGGTGTGCCGGGCTGGCCAATGCCACCGGCAACCGTTCCACCCTCATATTGCCAGCTCTGACTCAAACCGCCGGGATACCCACCCGCCTGATACTGTGGAAACTCCTCGCTCTGCGCCTCGCCCCCACCCACAAACGGTTGGGTTACCTGCTCATGCTCGTCCCCGCCGTTCCCATCGCCACTGCCGCCACCAGGATCAGACGGTCGGGACGGAGGGTCGGAAACCGCGCTCTGAGGCAATCGTGGCGCAAGCAGTTGCTTTGCACGATTAGCCGCGTCGGCCTCTTCTCGATACAGCTTCTGATAGAACTGCACAATATGCTGATAGTCCTGGCCTGCCTGCTGCGCATTCTGTATCGAGGTCTTGCATCGCTGCGCGGCCTCTAACGAATGATAGAGCAGGCTCACCAGATCATAGGTGACATCAGGAGCGCCTGTCGCTTGCCATGAAAAGTTCGCCAGCCGACCGAGATAGTTCCCCTGCCCTCCCTGAAAGCGAGAGGCAAAGCCGCCGCCATACTGACCCTGATAGCTCTGCCCCCGAAACCGAGACGGAAACTCCATATGGGCCTGTTGCTGAACCGCCTGGCCCCCACTCAGCAGGCGAGAGAGTAACTCCCCGGCACTATCGGCTGCTTCCCCTTCCTCTTGCTGTTTCTGCCAGAAAAACCGGGCGAGCTGCAGTTCACCGGCAAGTTGAGCATCACCGGCATAAATGGAGCAGGAAGAGGCATTTTGCAGCGCATGGTAGACCGCGCTCACCAGATCAAAAACAACATCGTCGATTGGCGTGAGCTGTGCCTGCTGCCCTTCCGCCCTTTTTAGCTCTGTCTGCTGTTTTCCTGGCACCTGCCACCCTCCTTCTGGCTTGCGTTCTGTAGAGATACCCGGTTGGCACCTGGAACCGGCAGCCACCACAACTATCACGAAAATCGTGCGCGAAAAGTTTCTATACCGAATAGAAACAGACGAGCAAAGAAAAAGTAAAAATTATTCAGTTTTTCGTTTTATAGTTGACTTAAATATGAACAGGAGCAATGCGCGCGAAGGCCGCACTGCTCCTGCCCTCTCTGTATTTAACTGCCCTGACCGGTGTTCGGCTGGCCGGTTTCGTTGAGGGCCGTCGCGCCCTCTGACAGGCCGCCCTCGCTACCACCCTGTTCATAAGGACCACCGTAGTACGAGGAACCAACATACCCACCGCCCTGATAGGGGCCGTTCCAGACATAGCCGGTGGGGGTATTCCAGCCTGTGCCATTCCAGGCGTAGTTGTTATAGCCCAGGCCAGCATTCCACCAGTAGCCATACGGGCCGGGGTAGCTGTAGTTGTAGAGGCCCGGCCCCCAGGGCGAATTTCTCATCTGCTGCTGATAGCCCGCTCCACCCTGGGGTACAGGGCCAACGAAGCGCGGCCCGGCGTTGTTATAGTGTCCGGCAAAGGCCGGGCCATTCCAACGCGGACCGGTTGGCGGGGCCATAGTGCCATAGCCAGGCCCATTCCAGAGGTAGCTACCGGGAACATAGCCCGGAGGATTCCCCTGACCATAGCCGCCACCATAGCCACCGTAGCCATATGGGCCATACCAGCCTCCGTCAGGGATGCGCACATAGGGCTGGTAGGGCTGATAGTTGCCGAGATCGCTTCGACCGCTCCCTGACCACCACGCCCCCCCTGGCGGCACGTTGCCATAGTACGGCCAGTCCTGCGCGGACCGTCCGGCCTGCCCACCTTGCCAGTTCTGTTGATCGCTCTGACTCATCAATAATCTCCTTCTCCACAAACAGACGTTCTTTACCCTCAGTAAGAATCACGCCTGCATCTGCATGAAGGTTGACCCGGCTATTTGCCGACAGGTAGAGCTATATTTTGAAGCATTTTTCAAAAAGTGCGACAATTGAGGCTACAAAATACTTGACAACAATAATCCCTGCCTGCTATGCTTGCGCCATTCAAGCATACTGGAGGGGGATGCAGGATATGATTCCAACGCCACCATCACCGCCGTACCGTGACCGTCGGCACCGGCAACCGGCCATATCATCGCCTTTGCCGCCCTGGCAGCCAGTTCTGCCTTCCACGCCCATGCCCGTAGCGCCGACCTCCGCCTACGAAATCTCGCAGCAACAAACCGTACCGCAGCCGATAGCGACGACATCAACAGTCGACCCGCTTCTCACGACAGTTGACAAACTCGACACGACAGCCTCTGCTTCAGAGAAACGGAAACGCTGGCAGCGCGTTGTGGCCGCTGGCTTGCTGCTGGCCCTGCTCATCGCGCTCTTTTTCACCTGGAATGGCGCTACGCCCGCCGCTTCACCGGCCAGCACCACAACTCAGCAGAATTTTAGCGGCGGTTCGACCGGCAACAACAGTTCAACCACCGGCTCTAGCAGCAGCGGAAATACAATTACTGTTTATGTTGTGGGAGCGGTGAAACATCCCGGCGTCTACACCCTGCCGGTCGATGCGCGCGTCTATCAACTGTTACAGGCGGCAGGCGGGCCATTGCCGAACGCCAACCTCGTCGCCCTTAACCTGGCGGCGAAACTGAGCGACGGGGAAGAGGTTTACGTGGTGCATATCGGCGAGACCCCACCAACATATTCTGGCGGGGTGCCGCAGCCTGGGCCTGGCAATAGCACCGGCAACACGCAACTCATCAATATCAATACGGCCAGCGCCGACGAGATGCGGCAGGCCCTGCATATCAGCAGCGCCACCGCGCAGGCTATTGTGAATTATCGTACTCAGCACGGGCCGTTTACCTCGGTTGAGCAGTTGCAACAGGTGGTGAGCCAGTCTATTTACGACAAGATTAAGGATCAGGTAACGGTGTAAGAGGTTGGGGAAACGTGGAGAGAGAAGAGAGCTACTTTGCTCCTGACCTGAGAGGGTTGACGCTGCTGGCCATTGCGCTTGCCTGGCTGGCAGGCATCCTGCTCTCGGCCTGGACGCCGCTACCCGCGCTTGCCCTGCTGCTCGGCACAGCGACCGCAATCATCTTCCTGATCCCGCTCTGGCGTGACGAGTTTGCGCGACTGGTCATGTTGCTCATCCTCTTTCTGCTGCTTGGTGGCCTGCGCTACGCCCTCGCCCTGCCCGGTGACCATGACATTTCCACATACATCGGCAAGCAGAAAATTGCGGTGCGCGGCAGCGTTTCCGATGAGCCGTTGCTGGAGGGACGCAGCCGTGTCTTGCAGGTGGCCGTCAGCGCGGTAAGTACGGATGGTGGCACGGTCTGGCAGAATGCAAACGGGGGACTGGAAGTGCGCATTCTGGGGACGACGCTCGACACGCCCTACGGACCGAATTACGGGGATAGCGTGCAACTTCAGGGCAAAGTCCAGCCGCCAACGCCGGATACCCCGCCGGGCATCTTTGCCAGCATGGCCTTCCCGCAACTGACTGTGACCGCTTCCGGCGGCATTCCCCTGCTCGCAGCCATCTACAGTCTGCGCATTCGTCTTGCCACCGTCATCGAACAGTCCCTGCCCCAGCCCGAAGCGGCGCTCCTCATCGCCATCCTGCTCGGCCTGCGCACTCCCGCATTGCATACGCCACCATCGCCTCCGCTGTCGTTACCCTCCTCGATATTGAATCCAACGCCGCCGCAAACGCTCACCGACGCTTTCAACGATACTGGAACCGCGCACCTGATTGCCCCGTCCGGCTTCAAAGTGACCATCCTGGCCGGGCTGGTTGCCGCCGCTACACGATGGCTATATGAAATACCGGGGAAGTGGGAAAAGCAGCAGGAGATACTCCTGCCCGCGCAGAGGCGCAAGAGGGAGCGGCGGCGCTGGCTGGCTACCGGCATCGTCATCGCCAGCATCGCTTTTTATGTCGCTTTGAACGGTTTGAGTCCGGCTGCCATGCGCGCGGGCATTATGGGGATGCTGCTGGTGCTGGCTCCCCGTATCGGGCGCGTATACAATGTCTACACGGCGCTGGCCTTTGCCGCCCTGCTGATGAGCGCCATCGACCCCTTTATCCTCTGGGATGTCGGCTTTCAGTTGTCGTTTTTCGGCACGCTGGGCATCGTACAGTTCACGCCCTTTTTCATGCGCCCGCTCGCGCCCATTAAAGGCCTGCCCGCCGGGCATACCATCGCGGAAATGCTGGCAGTCACGCCCGCCGCGCAGATTGCCACGTTGCCGGTAATTGCGCTCACCTTCCATGTCATCTCTTTCATCTCGCCGCTCGTCAACCTGCTCACCGTGGAGTTGCTCGCCGTGCTGCTCGTGCTGGGGCTGCTAATCTGCGGTGCGGGCCTGCTCCTGGCGCCATCGGGCATACTCTTCGGCTGGGCCGCGTACCCTTTGCTCTGGTATGTCATTGCTGTTACGAGCGAAACCTCCATGCTGCGAGTGGCATACATACCTGTACAAACTAACAATAGCGTGCTGGCCTGGGGTTACTATGCGCTGCTGGCTCTGCCTGCCGGTTTCTCACACATACGCAGGGCTGGCAATGGGCCGCAAACCCAGGCAGGGGAACGTATACCGCAGAAAGGACAGGCTGCGGCGTTTCCTTCACTGTCGAAGCGTACATGGCGACTGATTCAGATCGGGGCGCTGGCGGTAGTTGTGCTGGCTACGGGGGCGACAGCGATAGCGGCGCAGCCGGATGGGCGGCTGACGATCACGTTTCTGGCCGTTGGGCCTGCGGGGCAGCCGCCACAGGGACAGGCTATTTTGATTCGCACGCCCGATGGCAAGACCATTTTGCTGGATGGCGGGCCGGATGCAACCTCGCTCTCGCAGGAACTGGACAGCCGTCTGCCGCTCTGGCAGCGTTCGCTCGATGCGGTGGTATTGACCTCGCCGCGCACAGACCACCTGACAGGACTGCTGGATGTAGTGACGCGCTACCAGATCGGCGAGGCGCTGGACGCTGGCATGCTGCATCCCAACACCGGTTACGCGCTCTGGCGGCGCACGATCAGCGAACGCGCTATACGCTATATCCAGTTGCGACAGGGAATGGTCGTAGCGGTGGGGACGCAGGTGGCGCTGCAAGTCTTCTGGCCGCCTTCGCTGCACAAAAGCAGCAACGAGGAACTGGATAATGGCCTGGTGATCCGGTTGGTCGCGCCGGGGCTGAGCATCCTCTTTCTGGGAGCGGCTGCCATGAGCAAATTTGCCCTCGCTGGCCTGCTGGCAACGATCAACGCCAGCTACTTGCAGGCGAACATTGTGCAGGTAATGGGCGAAACGGGTAAAGTCTTTCCTGCGCAACTGACCACCCTCCTGCAAGAAAGCCATGCCGCACAGTTGATTATCACGCCCGCCGCCCTGACGCCGCAGCAGCGCAAAGCTGGCCTGACGCCGTTGAGTACCGCCCTGCCTGCAGGAATGTCAGCAGACGAAGTGATACAGACGGCGCAGGTAGGAACAATGACGATCAGTGATGGGAATAACGGGTGGAGTGTGAATTCAGGCACAACATAATTGTATTATCATCCGTAAAATGGTAATATACGAACGGCATTTCAGCAGATTCATTCTCATAAATGTATTCTCAATGAATCGATTGAGAGGGAAGGAAGTGACACTATGCTTTGCGAACGCTGCGGGCGCGACATCTCAGATAGCGCCATCATCTGTCCATCCTGTGGAGCGAACACTTCACGTTCATCGATGCCGCCCCCAACAAGCTATGGCGACTATAGCGGGGGGTACACGCCACCACAACCTCAGCCAGGAGCGGGCTATAACCAGGGACAGGGGTATAATCAGGGATACCAGCAGGGCTATGCTGGTCCCGGCAATTATATGCCACCACAGCAAGCCGCTCCTCAGCCCCGGCAGGTCAATTATGGCTATGCCAACCCGGCCCCCAACTATAGCACCGTCAATGTGGTGATCAACAACGGCGGGGGACCGAATAAGAATTCGGCGGCGCTGGTTGTCGAAGTCATTGCTTCCCTCTTCGGCATCTATGGCATCGGCTGGCTGATGGCGGGAGAGACAACAACCGGCGTCTTGCTGCTCATCGGCAGCTTTGTCCTCTACTGGCCCATCTTTATTGTGGGGTCTATCATCACGCTGGGTCTGGGTCTGTTCTGTCTCGGCCCGCTGGGCATTGCAGCCATTATTATCAATGCCATTCTGCTCAACAACATGCTGAATCGCAAAGCTGCACAGGTTACTATTGTTCCACCAATGCAACAGATGCCGCCACAATATCCGCGTATGTAAGATAGAGGCGCGAGCAAAAGTCAGGGCGGATTGGAGCCAGGGCGCAGGCCAGCTGTGTCCTGGCTCCGACAATGATACAAATGACCCCGGCAATAATACGAAAATTGCGCCCTCTCCTACTTTGAGAAGGCGAGGCGGCGATACTTTTCGCGCGACTCCAGCCAGGCTTCGTCGGAGAGGCCGAGCTTTTCGCGCAGGACTTCGGGCGGCACTCCGGCTTTGAGCTGGCGCACGGCGAAGGTGTCACGCAGCAGTTGCAGGGTGACGCGCTTCTTGATACCGGCAGCCTGCACCACTCTGGCGAGAATGTAGTTCAGGTTGCGATCGGTGCAGGCAAAGAGTTCATCGGTGGGATGGTACTTCTCCTGATATCTTTTGAGGATGGCCACAAACTCTGGCGGCAGCGTCAGCTTGCGCTCGCGATGCTGTTTGGCGGTCGAAGCGGCAAAATGGACGGTAAGCGCCGGTTCGTGGGGATTGGAGAGGTCGATGTGCGAGAGCTTGAGGCCTTTGACCTCTTCTTTCTTCAGGCCAGAATTGAGAATCAGGTAGACGAGGCAATGGCTGCGGGCATCTTGCGCGGCGGCATCGAGCAGGCGCTGCACTTCGTCATCGAAGAGGAGTTCCGGCAGAGGCGGCAGCGGGCGTTCCAGCACCAGGCTGGCGGAAGGGTTTTCGCGAATGACGCCTTCGCGGGTCAACCAGGAGAAGAAATTTTTCAGGAACGTCACGCGCCGCGCCATTGTCTTCGGCGCAGGCGCCTGCCCCTTCGTGCCAAATTTCAGCTTCATCAGCCAGTCGGTCAGTTGCTCTTTGCCGATACGACCCACCGGAGTATCAAGGCCAACAAATTCACCGAACATTTTCAGATCCGAGAGGAAGCAGGTGACGGTATAGGCGGACTTCCCGGCCAGCTTCAACGCCTGCTGGTAGGGGATAAAACAGGCCGCCAGGCTGGATTGATCGGTCAGAGGCTGTGTGCGCACAATGGGGGGAAAAGGCGTTGCCAGCGGGTCTGGCGGCTCCGCGATCACCGTCTGCTCATCGTTAAAGAGGCCGGACTGCACGACTGTCGTATCATCAGCCAGCACCGGCTCAGGCTTTGTCGATTTCTCTGTGTTCATCCGCGTCATGCTCCTTGACTTGTATTCGCCGAAATACATTCGCGTTTTCATTATAGCATGCTCTGAGAAGTGTGGGGAGCCATGCAGCCATGTCGTGGCCCTTCCACATAGTACGTTTCTCCCGTACTCCCCCTGAAAGGTGATGACTTCACGTTTTGTTACAGGAAAAGGGCTTATTCGTTGGCACAATAGAGCAGGGATTGCCGACATCGGTCATCATCACAGGGGACAGTGAACATGAAACTTGTAAAGAAATATCTCCCATTCATCAGCGTTTTTAGCCTCGCCCTTTGCGTGCGCGTTGTCTATAATGTGGTCGTGGCGAAGGATTATTACCCGCTTCACGACTCCGCTGTCTATCAAACGATTGCCTTCAACATGTTGCACGAACATTGCTACTGCCTGCTACCCCACCTGCCAACGGTTGATCGCGCCCCGCTCTGGCCGGCTGTGATCGCCGCCATTTATGGTATCCTCGGCCCGCACGATCATTATGTGCGGCTCTTCCTGTGTTTTGTCGGCGCGGGTACCTGCGCGCTTATCTATGTTTTCGCCGACGATCTCTTCGGCAGGCGCGTCGCCCTCTTCGCGGGCCTGCTGGCCGCTATCTACCCTTTCCTGTATATCTATGATGGCTGGCTCTATTCAGAATCCGTCTATATCTTCCTCCTGCTGGCCTTCTGTTACTCTCTCTACCGCCTGCAGCGCAACCCGAACTGGAAATGGATGCTGGTCAGCGGCGTCTTGCTCGGCCTTGCCTCGCTCGAACGGCCTAACGGCCTGATTATTCTGGCCTCGTTTCTCGCCTGGGTGGTCATCATCGGTTGGGCGAAAGTGCTTTCGTGGCCCGCTGTGGCGAAAAGCGCGGTCATGGTGGGCCTGGTCTCAACGCTGCTTTTCATCCCCTGGACGATACGCAACTACGAGGTTACGCGCGCGCTGGTGCCGGTGGCGGTTGGCAACGGGAAAGTTATGCTGGGCGCGTATAACGACATGATTCTTGAGCGGCCATACTACTACGGCGTCTGGATTATTCCCACGGAGTCTACTCCGGCCATCGCGGCACAGTTTCCGGCCAACTGCTCCGGCCCCTGCGAGGTGCAACGCGACGCCACCTACCAGCAAGACGCCATCCAGTGGATCAAGAGCCATCCCGATGACATCCCCTTGCTGCTGCGACTGCACTTCACCAATCTCTGGTCGATCACCACACAGGAGGCAGACCTGCCCATCAATCGCTTCCCCGACCGCAGCGCATCAAAGCTGGTGGTCGATATGATGCTGGTGATTACGCCCATCGTCTTTGCCCTGGCCGCCCTCGGCCTCTTCCTGACGCGCAAACGCTGGCGCGAACTGCTCTTCATGTACCTTATGATCGGAATCACGGTCATCCAGGCCCTCGTCTTCTACGGCATCCCACGCTTCCGCGCCCCCATCGAACCCATGCTCATCCTGCTCGCCGCCGGCGCGCTCTGGGGCATCGGTCAAATGATTGAGAAGCGGCGCAAGAAGGATGAAATGGGACAGGTGGAAAAAGGGGA
>Ga0209810_1002931_pt1 | contig 19031 bp, 20 predicted proteins | sample Coa_R1_7_FD_187159 | JGI IMG/M metagenome (GOLD analysis project Ga0209810, IMG submission 187159) | Surface soil microbial communities from Centralia Pennsylvania, which are recovering from an underground coalmine fire - Coalmine... | ecosystem: Environmental > Terrestrial > Soil > Unclassified...
GCGGCGGCAGCGTCCATGTCGGCCCCCCAGGCGGCGGACCGGACAATCCCAGTCAAATGCAGAAAAACATGCTCGATAACCTCTCTCCCGAAACGCGGGCAGGCCAAAGTTATCAGAAGGGGTTGTCCAAGTAAGTGCTGAGACTACGCGTCCAGCTTCGCAAACAGAGCGCGCGGCGCTCCCATGTCGATAAGGTGGACTTGCCCTAGCCAGTCCGCGGCAGACGGCTCCAGAAATCCTTTCTTCATCGCCGCGACCGTGCCGGTGTGATGCGCTCGTATGGCGACACCCAAGGGCAGGCCGGTGTCGCAATCGAGTCCGCTGGGAATATCGACAGCGAAGACACGCGCGGCAGCGGCGTTGATAGCAGCAATAATCCGGTCGAACGGGGATTGGATCGTGCCGCGAAGGCCGCTGCCGAAGAGAGCATCTACAATCCAGGCGGCATCCGATAATTGGCGGCGTAAGCGCTCTTCATCCAGAGTTGGCTTAGCAAACACTTCTATCGGGATTTCGCTGACGGAAATTATGCGATAATTGATCGCCGCATCTCCGGAAAGTTGGGCCGGATCGCCAAACAACAGGACACGGACACCGACGCCGGCGTTATCGAGATGACGTGCGATGACGAAGCCATCGCCGCCGTTGTTGCCTTTGCCGCAGCAGACGACAACCAGGCCGTTGACGCCGAGCGTGCGAAGCAGTTCGGCCATACCGCGCCCAGCATTTTCCATCAGCACGATTCCCGGAACGCCGAACTCCTCGATAGCGCGACGATCCAATTCGCGTGTCTGTTCCCGCGTCAGAATCATGATGATATTTCCCGGCGAGCGGGGTCGCGTAAGCGCCCCGAGAGATGAACTCGGGGCGCTTACGCGACCCCGCTCGCCTATCATTGAAGTTTCATCTGCTGATTCGTAAACCCGGTCCCTTCAACAGCGCCTCGACTTCGGCGCGGGTGATCCAGGCAAAGTCGCCGGGAAGCGTATGCTTGAGGGCGCTGGCAGCGACACCGTAATCCAAGCCTTTTTGTAAATCTCCGTCGAGCAAACCGTGAATCAATCCGGCTGCGAACGAATCGCCCGCTCCCAGACGATCGACAATTTCGACCTCATAAGTGCGCGTCTGCAAGACCCGTCTATCCTGGTAGGCGATAGCGGTCCAGCTATTTTTCCATACGAGCGGGTTCTCGCGCAGAGTAATGGCGACGACTTGGAGCGGGAAGCGATCGGCAACCCGGGCGGCGGCTTCTTCGTAGTTCTTGCCGGTGATGCCGAAAACGCGCTCGATGTCTTCCTCGGTGGTGATTAGAACATCGCAGAACTGCATCAGATCGGTCATGCAGCGGCCTGCCTCGGCCTGGCTCCACAGCTTGACCCGATAATTGAGATCCATACTGGTACGTACCCCGGCGGCGCGAGCGGCCTGCATCGCCTCGCGCGTGGCTTCTGCCGCGCTGGGGCTGAGGGCCGGGGTAATGCCGGTGACGTGGAACCACTTCGCGCCGGCAAATACCTTCCCCCACGGCACCATGCCTGGGCGGATGCCGGCGATGGCCGATCCTTTGCGATCGTACAGCACGCTGCTGGCACGCGGCGCGGCGCCGAATTCGAGGTAATAAACGCCAACGCGATCTTCCGGCGTCCAGACGATATGCTCGGTCGATACACCGGCCTCGCGGGCATGATTGGCAATGAGACGCCCAAGCGGATTATCCGTCAACCGCGATACCCACGAGGTCGTGCGTCCCAGTCGCGCTAAACCGACTGCTGTATTTAACTCTGCACCGCCGACCTGGACATCGAGCGTGCGCGCCTGTTCCAGCCGGCGATAATTCGGCGGACTGAGACGAATCATCGCCTCGCCAAAAGTAATTACGTCGAAGGACATGATCGGACCCTAATGGTTAGCCGCGAACGGATTGCACGATGGCAACATACTGGCGGGCAAGATCGCGGATGCGATCGAAGTTTCGTTCGGCGACCGCCCGTGGCTCGACGAGCTGGCTGCCCAGGCCAAGGCAGCACGCGCCGGCTCGCAGAAAATCGGCGGCGGTGTTGAGATCGACCCCGCCGGTCGGCATCAGCCGAACCTGCGGCAGCGGGCCGCGCATCGCTTTGAAGAAGGCCGGTCCCACTACCTCCGCGGGAAACACCTTGATGATGTCGGCACCGGATTCCCATGCGGTCAGGATCTCCGTCGGGGTAAACGCGCCTGGCATGACCAATTTGCTGTAGCGCTGGCAGAGACGGATCACCTCGAGATTGAGCGTCGGGGCGACGAGGTATTCTGCGCCGGCGAGCAAGGCAGCGCGGGCGGTCTCGGGATCGAGGATCGTGCCGGCTCCCAGAAGTATCCTTTCGCCCAGCGTCTGACGCACCTGCCGCAGCACGCCCAGAGCATCCGGCACCGTCATGGTGATCTCGACTACCGTTACTCCACCATCGGCCAGCGCCCGCACCACCTCTACCAGCTGTTGACTGTCCGGCGAGCGGACGACGGCGACGATACCGCTATCGAGTATTTGACGAAACTGTGTTTCCTTGCTCATGGTGCCCTCTATCCGAGCCTGAAGCGTGAGCGAAGGCGCCTCTTCGCTTACGCTTCAGGCTCGGATTATTGTGCGACTTGTGCGACTGGGAGGAAAGGGGAAGCTACGAAAAGCGATTACGTGCCCTTCTCGATCAACGATTGCGTTTTGACGACGGTATTCTCCGTCGGGAAGGTGTGGAAGGAAGAGAGAAACAAGCGACCGCGACCGGCCTCAGCCGTGATGAAGCCGAGCGGGGCCACCGACAAGCGATTGTGCGAAGGAAAATTGTGCAGCAGGCCGCGCTTGCTACCGTCGGCGAGAATCTCATCGTGAATGTGGAGGAAGATTTCCGGTGCCAATACCTCAACCTGAAAGCTCATTTCATAGTGGATGCCGTGTGCGCACATCATCCGGCCGGAGTGTTCGTTGCGCAGCTTGTAGTGCAAGAGCCGGCGTTTTTCGGGCAGTTCCTGCTCGGCGGCGGCGGCTACTTCGGTGAGATGAACGTCGGCGTTTTCCCAGGAGATGACGTGGCCGGTCCGCGTGATGCGTACCGTCAGCTCGTAATCCTCGCGTTGAATCTTGCGCACGGCGAGGATGTCGAACAACTCGGGGTGAAGAGGACGCCCATAGAGTTGAAAGACGAGATCGCCCACAGCCGGTCGCAGAAAATCAACGCCCATGACTGGTTGCCCAGCTTGCTCCGCTGAATCAACACCCTCCCGATTATAACCGCTCGTTGCAGTCCCGCAATGCGTTTTCGCGACGCCGTTTGAGCTTGATAACGAAAGCTGGCGGTGTACACTGCCTGCGGAGGGCTGCATCTTATGGCAACAGCCGTCTCTTCTACACAACACCTGCTCAGCGCCGCGGAATACGCCCAGCTTCCTGACCGGGGTATTCCCACCGAATTGGTCCGCGGGAGGGTCGTTGAGATGAACGTGCCGGCCCCCCGCCACGGGGAGATTTGCGCCAATATCACCACTCTGATCAATCCCTACGTCCGGGGAAAGGGAATGGGTCGAATCGTTAGTAATGATGGAGGCATCCTCACCGAGCGCGATCCCGACACAGTTCGCGGCGGAGATGTGGCGTATTACAGCTATGTTCGAGTTCCACACGGACCGCTGCCGGCAGGCTATCTCGATGTGGTGCCCGAGCTTGTGTTTGGGGTCCGCTCGCCTACCGAACGGTGGTCGCGCCTAATTACAAAAGCTGGGGAATATCTCGAAGCAGGCGTTCTCGTAGTCTGTCTGTTGGATCAAGTCAGTGAAACGGTTCAAGTCTACCGTGCGGATGAGCTACCACGAACTCTCCATGCAGACGATGAACTGCATTTACCGGACGTCCTCGGTGACCTGCGTATTCCCGTAGGCCGTTTCTTCGAGTGAATACCGCTCATGCTAACACTCCCTGGATGACCTCACCGGAACTGATCGGCAATGGCCGATTGAGCGCGTCGCGGATCTCGGTCTTGGGATCGATTCCAAGCAAGTAGAACATGGTTGCGGCGAGATCATCGGGCCGAACCGGATCAGTGGCGGGATAGGCGCCGATTTTATCGGAGGCGCCGTGGACGTGGCCGCGCTTGACGCCGCCGCCGGCTAGCAGTGCCGTGTAGCATTGCGGCCAATGATCGCGCCCCGCCTGTTTGTTGATGCGCGGCGAACGGCCAAACTCGCCAACCCAGACGACGAGGGTTTCATCAAGCAGTCCGCGCTGATCGAGATCTTCCAGGAGCGCCGGCAAGGTTTGATTGGTGATGGGTAGCAGATATTTCTTGAGGATGGGATACATCGGTTTGTTGTTAAAACCGTGAGTGTCCCAACCGCCATCCGAGCCTTGGCCGCCGATGGTGCGGGCGAAATACACGTTGATGAATCGCGCCCCCGCTTCGACCAGCCGCCGCGCCAGCAAGCAACTTTGGCCATAAGTGGTCCTTCCGTAGCGCTGGCGCACGGCGTCCGGCTCGGACGACAGATCGAACGCTTTCTTGATGGCTGGCGACGACAGCATCGTCATGGCTCGCTGATAATGGGCGTCGATGCCGCGGGCTTTCGCCGAGAATTCCAGCAATTCCGTTTGCCGATCAATCAGACGCAATACCTCGCGCCGATTGCCCAGACGCTCCAGCGACAGGTTTTCGGGCAGGCTCAGCTCGGGCAAGCGAAAATCCGCACTATTCGGGTCTTGATTGATGAAAAGTGGATCGTGGGCCTTGCCGAGAAAACTGGCGTGCTGTCCCGGCGTGATCGAACCATCGCTGATGGTGTGCGGATAGGCGACGAATGTCGGCACGCCGGCCCGCGCCGGCGCCAGGCGATCAACGATGGAGCCGTAAGCCGGAAAGAGATCGTTGGCATCGCGCAGCCGTTGGTCGTCGGTCGGCGGCGCGTAACCGCTGAGGCTGTAATAGCCGGCGGAATTGTGGTTTTTCATGGTGTGGTGCAGAGTACGCACCAACGTCACTTTGTTCATGACCCGCGCCATGTCCGGCAGTTGGTCGCACACAGAAACGCCGGGTAAATTAGTCGCGATCGGCTTGAACTCGCCGCGAATGGCGTCGGGAGCGGACGGTTTCATGTCGAAGCTGTCGTGATGGCTTGGGCCGCCCCACTGATGAAGGAAGATCACGGAGCGAGCGCGGGCCTTGAGTTTGCCGTTCTGTTCGGCTGCGCGGAGCAACCCCGGCAGGTGGAGGCCAAGAAGACTCAAGCCGCCGACATGCAACAGATGGCGGCGCGACACGGTTCGAGAAACAGAATCATTCACACAATCGCCGCTCGCTCTCACGATCAAGCTCCCTTGATGATTTCACCAAGCCCCGAACATCGTCTGAAGGACCGCGGAAATGTTTTGTCGATCTCCTCGTTCCAAGCGTCCCAGCATACGATCAATTAGCTTCTTCTCCAACGTGGCAAGCTTATGTAAACGCACGGCAGAGGGGGCATTGAGTCCGGCTTTTCGCCAATCCGTCAGCGGCACTTCGTATGCAGTCGCCACCACTTGTGATGTTATCCGCGCAACGAGAATATCTGCATCTCCTGTATCCAACAACACGAGGGCAGGACGAAGTTTTGTTTGCCTGCTCCCGGTAAACGGAAAATCAATCAGGACGACATCCCCGCCCTGATAGTTGGTCGTAGATGGCATCGCTGTCCGCGTATCCTTTCAGGAACTGCTCGGCCGTCAGACGTTCCCAGTCGGCATCTTCGCTCGAATCCGGTAAGAGAACAAGTACTCGCACTGTCTGCCCGGTTGGAAGCTCCGCGGCTACGGAAGATGGTATTGGCAGCGTTTGGTCCGGGTGAACCTGTGTTTCAAATGCGACCGCTTTCATCGCTGTCGTCCTTTCGTTTTAGCATAATACCGGGCCTAGCTCAGCTCATTGCCTCAAGAGAAACTCCTTCGCATTCACCAATCCCCACACCAGATCCTCCAGCACTGTACGCCGGTCCTTGGCCCGGCCAATCATCGTTAGTGCGGCTTGGCGTTCCATCGCCGAGGGTGGGCGACAGAGCGCCGCCAGGTAAAGCTCCTCGACGATCTCGGCGTCGCTCTTGCCCTCTGCCAACAGACGGCCAATGCGATTGTCCGCAGCGCCAAGAAACTGGTTGACCAGAGGGCCGGTGATGAGTTGAAACGCCTGATTAAGCGTAGTGTCTTCGGAGCGTTCACATTCGCAACTGAGTAGGCGAATCGGCTTGCCGAACGATGTGAGGAATCGTTCACCGTCGCTGGGTGGCTGTCGTCGTCCACGGTTGCCGGTGACGCCCGGCAGCTGGCAGGCGCGCGTGCCCGCTGGATGCCCCGGAAATCGCGGCGTCACGCCTGTCACCCGGCCCAAAGCGTCGAGCAGTTGCTCGGCTTGCAATGGCCTTATCAGGGCGTGGGCGAAATTCGCTTCGTCATCGCGGTTGGTTTCGTTGGGCACGGCCGACAGCTGGTAAGTACGCGAGTTTAGGATGGTCCGAAGGAGATAGCGTAAGTCAAAACGATGGTCGATGAAATCTTGCGATAGCGCATCCAGCAAGGGAGCGTTGCTGGGAGGATTGGAAGCGCGGAAATCGTCGTTCGGCTCCACGATGCCGCGGCCAAACAGGTGGTACCAGACGCGATTGACCTGAGCGCGAGCGAAAAATGGATTTTTCGGGTCGGCGATCCAATCGGCCAGGGTAATCAAGCGATCGGCGGCGAGCGGGGTCGCGTTAGCGCCCCGAGGGGCACTCGGGGCGCTAACGCGACCCCGCTCGCCCAAAAACAATGGTCGCAGCACGTCGCCGCTATTGGGATGTTTGATCTCGCCGCTGCGATCCATCCACACGATCTGCTCGCCGACAAATTCGTGTTTGTCGAAGCCATCGCGACGATTGTTCTCGACGATACGATACTGCACGCGGTTGAAGAAGGCGGCGAAGCTGTGGTAATCGGTCTGCGTCCAGCGGTCGAACGGGTGATTGTGGCAACGAGCACATTGCATTCGGACGCCGAGAAACACCTGGGCGGCAGCCTCGGCACGAGTTTGCGGATCGCGGAGAGCGCGATACCAGTTGGCGGCGGGTTGGCTATAGGTGCTGCCGCGCCCGGCGATCAGTTCGCGGGCAAATTCGTTGAGCGGCTTGCCCTCGGCAATGCTGCGGCGTATCCAGTCGTGGAACAGGCGCACACCCTTGGCGTCGAGAACCTTCTCCTCGCAGTGCAGCAAATCGGCCCATTTGAGGGACCAAAAATCGGCGAACTCCGGCCGCTCCAAGAGAGCATCGATCAAGCGTGCGCGTTTATCGGATCGAGTATCCGCCAGGAAACGCCGCGTCTCCTCCGACGTGGGCAAGATGCCGAGAACATCGAGGTAAACACGACGGAGAAAAACGTGGTCGGGAGCCAAAGCCGATGGCGCCATGCGCAACGTGCGCAGCTTGGCAAACACATGGTGATCGATGTAGTTCGCTTCTGGTGGATTGGGCCAGACGAATTGGGGCCGCGCCGGCACGAACGCCAGTTGCACAGCCGCTTGGCGATCCAGATAGCGAACAAGGATCGTGGCTTCGCCCAGATTCTGCCGACAGGCCACGCCGTCTGCATCGACACGGACCACAAGATTGGAAGTCTCGAAGACAGACAGGCGCGTCACATCGCGGACTTGTCCATCCGAGAAAACGGCGCGGACGCGCAACGGTACTCGTTCGGCCGGCTCGATTAACACCTGCTGGCTCGGCGTGACCTCCACTCCCCGCAGCACAGGAGCGCTGGGTGGATCGGGCTGCATTCCATCGGCGATCCAGCGATACAGCAGCCGATATTCCAGCGAGTTTGGATCAAACCGCTTGCCGCCCTCGTGCGGGACCCGGCTTGTCGCTTTGGCGAGAATGAGGCTGTCGTCAGGATGCAAGCGATCGGTGCGGCGACCGAGCGTGTCGCGCGTCAGAGCGGCGAAATCGAAATCGGGATCTTGACCGCGCAATGAGAGCTTGAAACCGTTCTTGCCGTTCTGATTGCCGTGACACGCTCCTTGATTGCAGCCGGCCCGCGACAGCACGGCCATCACGTCATTGCGGAAACTGACCGGCGCAGCCTGCACGGACGCAACCGGGATCAGCGACAGGATAGGAAACCCCCAAGTTATCATCGTGCGTGTCATGAAACCGTCTCGCGGCGTGGGACGGAGGCGCCTGGCAGCGCCGGAGGGATGGCGAACAGATTCTATCTTAAGCGCATCGGCGGGAGGAAGCAATGAGGAAACGAATGATGGAGAGAGCAACCAAAAGGGCCGCACAGCCGTGCGGCTGCTCCCGTCTCGTGCGGTTTTGTCGGTTGAATCCCAGAGAGACTACTTCGTCCATCACGGGTCAGAGTTGGCAATGGGTGTATCCATCATCTACAATCCTTTGGCAGCAGAGGAACCAACTGATGGTACGGACATTCCGGGTCCGCACGGGGACCACAATCGATGGTGTTTTTCGTGCCGGATGCTCGAACCGGGTAGCAACGGCGGCGGTTTCTCCAGTACAGAGGGAGCAGGCTGGTGGACATTTCCGCCGATGGAAACCGAGACATCCACCGCATCGGAGGAGCCAGTGTCGAGAATCTGCGGTTGAAGCCTAGAGAGGCCACGCTCAACCCGCCGGGTATTTCGGTGATTAAAGCGCCGACCCCAAGTGCGGCGGCACAAGAGATACGAACAGGGCTGCCGAAGGCCAAGAACCTGCATGAACAAGCGAAAACGATAGGATCGGCAAGTAAAGAAGCGATCCGCGCTGCCGGATTCGACGTTGTTCCTACGCCCTCTGCCGCCCTTCCCAATCATCACCGGATCATCCATCCGGAAGGCGTGGCGGGCTTCAACGACGCGAATCTGGCTCGTCTTGCCGAGGCTTTTGTGAACACTACGGGGCACTGATCCATGGAAACGCGAACCGTCAAACTCATCGATCCGGCGCGCAAGGTAGTGGCAACTGCCCAAGTTGCCGACGAGGGATCATACTATGGAGGCAGCATCGATCTACGTGAGACTCCGCCGACCCTTCTCGCGCTATTCAATGAGTTCGAGGAGATCGTCAACGGTCAGATGTTCGGCTTCTTGGATGACATTCAGGAAAGAATTGAGGCCGTTACCATCAAGGCGGTGTTCGATACCGGACTAGAAGTGCTTGTCAGAGACCTGCAAGTTTTTCCCAGCACAGGTGACGTCTCCTTCCGACTTGCAGAAGTCCCGACTCCGAACCGGAAGGTGGTCTAATAGCCCTTTAGCCGCCGCAGTCTTGAGGTCAAAGCGAGGTCGAAGCATCGCTGGCGCTGCCGGCTGGTAAAAGCGACACTTCCTCAAGCATGGCGCATCCGCTCGATAGAGTCCGCCATGTCTTTCGGCAAATTCGATTTCCAGCGCATCCGTTCGCCGGTCGCGGGATGCTCGAAACCCAGCAGTGCCGCATGGAGAGCGACACGCTTCATGCCGCTACCGTCGGGTAACGGCTTGCCGTGCAAGGGCCGATCATAAATCCGTTCGCCGCACAACGGCGTCCCCGCTTCGCCGAGATGGATGCGCACCTGATGCGTCCGCCCTGTTTCCAGTCGGCACTCGACGAGCGTGTAATCGCCCAATTCTTCCACGATACGGACATGCGTGACGGCGCGTTGGCCCTGTCCGGGCGTATCCGAACTGCCGCGGCGGCCGTCGCCGCGATCGCGCACCAGCCATGATTCGATCCGTGCTGTCTTGGCCCGGCCGCGCACCAGGGCGCGATAAACACGCTCAATCGAGTGTGCCCGAAACTGCTTGCCGAGATGCCGTTCGGCCTCTACCGTCCGCGCGAACACCACCAGGCCGCTCGTGTCCTTATCGAGTCGATGGACGGCCCGCACTTTTGTCCGTTCGTTGGGCCGACGTTGCGCCAGCAGGTTCGGCAGCATATCAGCCAGGGTCGGCGGGAGGAACCTCTTGCCGCGCGGACCGAACTCGGCAATCTCCTCAGCGTGGCGCATCGTCGTAAGCCCTGCCGGCTTATCTACAATGACAATGTGCTTGTCGGCATAACGAATGATCGGCCCCGGACCATGCGCTCTTCGCTTACGCACGACCTTCCTCGCTTGGTCCGAGCCTGAAGCGTAAGCGAAGATGCCTTCGCTTACGCTTCAGGCTCGGTTTTCATTACGGTTTGGCGAACTCGGTTTCGTCCACTTTCTCAAACGGTTTGGCGTCCAGCAGCTCCGCTTCCATGATCTGCTTATTATCGCGATAGGCTCGCACCTTGGTTGGGCGTTTGTAGCCGCCGATGTCCTTAAAGTCGCCGAAGAAGAAATGCTGGCGGATCTCCGGCTTGCCCTTGCCGCCGTCCAAACGGTTCTCGGCCCGGACCAGAAGACCGAATTCCTTATCAAAATACAGTCGCATCTCCCGGCGCCCCCGGCCGGTGATGCGGACGCCCGCCGCCGGGCGGTCGTTTACTTCGACATCCTCTACTACGGCGAGTTGATAACTCTTGTCTTCCAACAACGGCAGCAGACGCTTGGCGCGCTCCAATTCCATACCGCTGCGGATCTCGGACAACTGCGTCGGCTCGGCTTTGAGGAGCCGGCCATCCAGCGTGATGTAGATGTTGTTGCCGTTGACGATGTGAACGATGGTGTGTTTATCGCTACCGGAATTTATCTCGATGATATTCTTGTACTGCGAGGGCAGCTGTACGGTCGTCTCAGCGAGGAACGGCGTGGTATGACCCTGCAGGACAAGTGTGCCCTTGAATTTGACCTTGTCGGCGTGAATCCGACCGAGCGCCTCGGCGCCGCCGTGGGCCTTAATGGCTCGCTCGATCAGAGCGCGAGCTTCGTCCTGCGCTCGAGCAGTCCCAGCGGAGCCTGCCAGTAGGGCGACCGTCCATGTCGAAACGATTAGCGTGCGCATAACCACCTCCGATAATCGAACCGAAACCGCGGCGGGCCAGCCGATCTCGTATCATCGCACGAACCTATCATCCGCACAATTGACGTTCCGCTCTGGTAGGGTGGGCCGAGTCTTCGTGGCCCACCCTACGAGGACTTGACTACTTGCATACGATTGAGTGGCAGACGACCGGCCAAGGGCGCGAGATTCAGAAAGCCGGAAAAATTTCGGATTATTTGTTGCATTGAGCGCGCCGGTCGTCTACCATAAGTCCATGCAGGAGGATCCCATTGTCGATTGCGGTTCGGGATACGATGCCCATCAATGGCGATCGCATCGAACGATCCGATTCGGAAGAATCGGCCGATCCTTCCCGTGCTTCTTTGACTCGCCAGCGTGGACAGGATGAAGGGGCCATACTAGTGGCCCCGCCTCTGGAGTGTCGAATTCGCCTCATGACAACGTATGTCGGTGGGCCTCGCAACACAACGTGTCTCGTGGCATCTCTCGCTCAGCAGCGCTGGCTGGCCAAAGGCAACGCCACGAACCAGGATAGTCATTCTGGCAGCAAGGAGCTTGTTGGTTATGTCCACCTCAACTTTAGCACAATCCCAATTGGCCCTGGCCTTGCGGCGCAGTCCGATTCCCGCGCTGCGAAAACTCACGCTCTCCGAGGGTGAGACGAGCGTGACGATCCAGGGCCAGGTCAGCAGTTACTACCTCAAGCAGTTGGCCCAGGAGACGATCCTGCCGCTGCTGGACGGCAGGAAACTGCTCAACCGCGTTCAGGTCGTAGCCACAGCGGCGACCCAGAACGCGTAATCCGTTTTCAGTTTTCGGTTTTCGGTTTTCGGAAAAAGACCGAAAACTGAAAACCGAAAACCGAAACCATGCTCACCATCCTCCATCACGCAGCCCAACTGGTCGGCATCGCACCGTCGGGCGAATGTTCTTTCCTGCCAAACGGTTCGCTTTGTATCCGCGACGGCATCATCGAATGGGTCGGACCGGCCTCCGAGATGCCGGCGGTAGCGGAGAACGAGCGCGACGTCACCTGGATCGATGCCCAGGGCAAGGTCGTCCTTCCGGGCTTCATCGACAGCCATACGCATCTGCTGTTCGCCGGCTCGCGCGTGGACGAATTCGAGCAGCGTTTACAGGGGATGACGTATGCGGAGATTTCGGCACGCGGCGGCGGCATTCTCAGCACCGTAGAGCGCGTCCGAAGAGCCTCCAAGGAAGAATTGAAGGCGCGGGCGCGTCCCCGTCTGCGGCGAATGCTGCAATTCGGTGTTACGACCGTCGAAGTCAAAAGCGGCTATGGTCTGACGCCGGCCGACGAAATCAAATCTCTGGAAGCAATTGCCGAACTGAATGCCGAGGGTCCGTGGGAGTTGGTGCCGACATTCTTGGGTGCGCATGCGGTCCCGCCGGAATATCGCACCAATCGAGAGGGATACATTCGTTCGTTGTGCGAGGAAATGCTGCCGGAGGCGGCCCGGCAAGGATTGGCGTATTTCTGCGATGTTTTCTGCGAAACCGGTGTTTTCAGTGTAGACGAATCGCGGCGCATCTTGAGACGAGCACGCGATCTCGGACTGCGGCTGAAGTTGCACGCCGATGAGTTGTCGCCATTGGGCGGAGCAGAGCTAGCCGCCGAAGTGGGAGCGGTATCAGCGGATCATTTGCTGTGCATCAGCGAGCAAGGAATTGATGCTCTGGCGGCGTCGGGCACGGTGGCGACGCTTTTGCCCGGGACGGCGTTCTTTCTCGGCGTGGATTATGCGCCGGCGCGGCGGCTGATCGAACACGGTGTATCCGTTGCATTGGCCAGCGATTGCAACCCTGGCACCTGCATGACCGAGAATCTGCCGCTCATCGGCTCGATGGCCTGTACGCAAATGGGCATGAGGCCGGGCGAGGTCGTGACGGCCCTGACGCGCAACGCCGCGGCCGCACTGGCGCGAGAGGATCGGCTTGGTTCGCTGACACCGGGCAAGCAGGGCGATGTTATCGTTTGTAATGTCCCGGATTATCGCGAGATCTTTTATCACTTCGGGATCAATCATGTCGAATGCGTCGTCAAGCGCGGGCGCGTGGTTCACCCGGCTTGAACCGGTGTCTGCTCCGATCCTGGTCCCTCGACCGGACGATCCGCGTCTGGGAGAATGTGTCACATTTTGGCGCGAGGGAGAGCCGGAGTTGCAGCCTGGACGTCCGGTGCTTGTCGGTTTTCCTCAAGACGAAGGGGTTCGTCGCAATCGAGGCCGACCGGGGGCAGCCGAGGCTCCTGCCGCCATTCGGCAACGGCTCTATCGGCTTACGCCCTGGGATGCCGCCCATGACTCCGACTTGGCTGCGCTCGAACTGCTCGATCTCGGCAATGTCTGCTGTGGAGGCGATCTGGAGGAAACCCAGGAGGCGCTGGCCGAAGTGATCGCAGCCATTCTGTCAGCAGGGGCCATGCCGATTGTGCTGGGCGGCGGACACGAGACGGCGTACGGGCATTACCTTGGTTATGTCCGCGCCGGGCGGCAAACCGGCATCATCAATATCGATGCACATCTCGACGTTCGCCCGCTGATCGATGGACGCGGCCACAGCGGCTCGCCGTTCCGCCAAGCACTTGAGCATCCGACCCAACCGTTGCCCGGTGAGTTTTACGTCGTTCTCGGCGCTCAGCCTCAGGCTGTCAGTCGGGAGCATCTGCACTATGTGTGGAGCAAGGGCGGAATCGTTCATTGGGCGGAGGAAACGCAAAATCGACTGGAAGCGGTTTTCCGCGCAGAATGCCAACCATTGTCGGCCGCCACTGGCTCCGTGTATGTGACGCTGGATAGCGACGTGGTCTGTCAAGCAGACGTGCCCGGCGTGAGCGCTCCCAATCCGCTGGGGCTGCCGGGGCAAGCTGTCGCGGCCTGCGCAGCTGCGGCAGGAATGTGCCCTGCTGTTACCAGCCTCGATTTGGTCGAAATCAATCCTTCGTTTGATCGGGATGGGCAAAGTAGCCGCTGGGCGGCTGTTGTCATCTGGCACTTCCTGAGCGGCTTATCTCGGCGCCGTGAATGACAAACTGAGTGTCCCATCATCAGCTGACACCCCCGAGCCGCGCACGCAGCGCAGCGGAGTAAGCGGTTTGCCCCGCATCGCCGCTTACTCCGCTGCGCTGCGTGCGCGGCTCGGATTGAGGACCATTTGGCGCGCAAATTGCGAAGAATCATGCTTTTACGGATTGTGCCCAATGTCCGGCCCTGGAGGGCAAAGCCAGGAGGAAGGGATGTTCCACGATCCAGGGGAGGGGGCAGGGGGCAAAAATGTCACTGCCCTGCCATCGCGCCGGCGATTCATGGCGTAGAATTGGGCAGCAAGTCAACCACTGCTTCGCTCGTAGGAGGGTAGCGACATGCTGGTCTTGAGCCGAAAGTTAGGCGAGAAGATTTATATCGGTGATAATATCTGTATCACGGTCGTTGACATCGACCGGGGCAAGATTCGTCTGGGTATCGAGGCACCGCGTGATGTGCCGATTTACCGTCAGGAACTTTTGCCTCTCAAGGGCACCGAGGCTCCGGCCCCGAATGCCTCCACGGTGCCCCACTAGGCGACGCTTTTGCCCAAACGCCCAATTGGACGTTTCGTAAGCCGCACCTTCGGGAGCGGTTGGCAGCGGTGCTTTTGCTTGGGGAATAGGCCGCGAACGCTCATTCGTCGAGCAGGTGGGGATCACAGGGGAGTGATAGAGATATTCCACAACGGAGGAGATTCCGAATCCTCGGAATCTTCTCCGTTGTCTTTTTGATTCCAGCGGTTGTGGCACAAATTTGGCCACACTGGCGTCGTTTTGTCCATGCGGAGTCATTCTTTCTTCTCTTCCATCGGCTCCTTGACGGGCTGAACGAAGAAAGGCTGCGGCGGAGTCTTCGCAGCTGCCAGCTTGGCGGCGTGGTCCTCGGCTTCTTTACGTTTAGGATAGTCGAACTTGGCCACGCACTGGTTGGAGTTATTGAACACGCCCCAAACGACCTTCATACGTACCTGCTTGGCAGCGCGGGAACGCTTGGGCTTGGCTTCCTTGACGGGAGCTTTTTTCTTCTTTTTAGGCGCTTCTTCTTCCTCCTCGTCCCCTTCGTCGCCTTCGTCCTCGGCTTCTGCCTCGTCTTCTAGCTCATCGCTTTCTTCATCCTCATCTTCGAGTTCGTCTTCATCTTCCTCCTGCTTGCGGCGTTCGGCCGCCTCGTAGTCGGCGCGGAGGTCTTTGCGGTTGAGAATGCGTCGTGCCATGGGTTTTCCTGCCCTTGTGCAATAGTGTCTTAGGGAATTGTCCCCGATCAAATCCCCGTTTAGCCGCGAGCCGAAGGCTGGCGCTCGACCGGCGAGACGCCGGTCCCACCAGAAATAGTGGGAGCGGCGTCTCGCCGGTCGAGCGCTCGCCTACGGCTTGCGGCTAAACGCAGTTAAGGATTTAACCTAGCGAGCCATCTACCTAGGTGCAAGCCGGTTTATCCACAGTGCTATTCCGCCTGCCTATCGCTAGCGCTCCCGGTGCGGCGAAAACAGGTTGACAACGAGTTTTCCCAATGCGCGTTCCGAGAGATGGCCGAGCAATTCCAGCCAGCGGACGACGCCCTGAATGCGTCCTGCGTCATCGACCACAGCAACACCTTCATCGGCGAACGTGTCCAGCAGTGCGTCCAGCCGCGCGTCGGACCGCACCGTTGGCACTCGATGCTTCATCACGTCTTGAACTCGCAGCTGGCTCAAATTATCGCCGTGCTCGGCCACGGCCAGCGCGATCTGCCGATCCGTAACAAGACCAACCGGGTGTCCTTCGCCGACGACGAAGACCGCTTCGGAGGCGGTGTCCCTAAGGATGCGTGCAGCCTCTGCGAGCGGGGCATCGAGAGCGCAAGTCGGCACCGGCTGCTGCATGATGTCCGCGATGGTCAGCATCGGATTGAACAGGTCCGCCGGTTTGACCAACGGCACCGGTTGGGGATGGGACAAGGGCGATGGCTCCCAGGGGTGATGTTTTTGCCATTCATTTGTTCCTACCGGCATGACGAATCGCTCCCCTCTAAGGTTTTCTGCCTTAAACCGAAAAACGGCAAGGATCATGCCAAGTTATGACTCCTGTTCGGAATTGGGACTGGCCTCTCCCGTCGTCTGCTCAAACGCCGGGAGATTCCCTATCTTAACTTTTGAAAAGCCCTCATGTCCCAAGGTATTGCCCGTGGAGAGAACGGTCATGGCAGAGATACGGCGGTTCACGTTGATGGACGGCCTGCTGCTGATTGTGGTCCTCGCTGTCGCAGGGGGCACGCGCGCCGGCTATCTGATCTCATGTGCCGATTCTGCCCGCAACGACGGTCCGCTGCGCGTGGAGAGGCCGCTGCCGGAGTTGGATTCGCTGGTCCAAAACCTCAAGACGCAACAGCGCTTCGCCTTGACTTCTCCATCAACGGGAGAAGTAGTGGACACGGCCGCCCTCTCGCCGGGTTATCCCATTCTGATGGCCGTGGTCAATCGATTGGTTGATGATGCCGCGATGCCCAGCACGATGCGCTGGATTCAGTGCGGTCTTGGGGCTCTCACTGCCGGGTTGTACTTCCTCTTCGCGCGGAGAGCATTTGTCAGCTTGGTTGTCGCCGTCCTGTCCGGCTTGCTCTGCGCCTTGCACCCTTTCTGGATCATCGATACCGCCACTCTTGCTGACGGCACGTTAGCGGCGTTCCTCCTTGCTTTCTTGCTCTATCTCGGCGTGCGGTCCAGTCAAACGGGAGGACCACTCTGCAGCCTTCTCTATGGCCTGTCTCTGGCCGCCCTGGCCCTTGTCCGGGCGGCGCTGTTGCCCTTCGCCATCGTCGGGTTAGCCTGGTTCCTGTGGCGCAGCCGTCTGCTGGTGCATGGCTGGCTATGGGGGCTGCTGGCGTTCCTCGGCTTCATCATCGGCCTGGGTTCGTGGAGCTACCGCAATTGGGAACTCTTCGGCGAAGCTGTGCCCATCGTCGATTCGACCTACTATCACCTGTGGGTCGGCAATAATCCTCATGCGACCGGTGGGCCAAGCGAGAACATGAATCTACCGGCTGATCCGCTCGGTTCGCCATCGCAGCGGACCGAACGTGACAGCGCATTTGCCAATCAAATGCGCCAGGAATGGAACGATCATCCCGTTGAGACCGTTCGCCGCCGTCTGAAATCGGGTCTAGCCTTCATTTTCGGGGAAAACTGGTTTACCAAAGGTCAGTTCGCAGAGCCAACCGGCTCAGAAGAGATCGAACCGACCTGGCTGGCGTGGACATATCCGATCGCGCTAGAAATCACGATGCTTGTGTTATTGGTGCTGGGGTTACTCGGCTGGCGTTGGACGTATGGCTGGCGGGCGAGTGCGATGCCGTCCTCGCTTGCTCTGATCTGGATTCCACTGCCGTACATCTTGAGCCATGCAGGGGCACTCTCGGGGCCGCGTCTGCCGCTCGATGGCGTGCTGCTGTGTTACAGTGCCTTCGCGCTGGCATGTTTTCTGCCCGGCCGGCAGCTTTTGTGGGATAGCGAGCGCTCCGCGATCCTTCGATCTGAACCGCGACCGTAGGGTGAGGCTACAAGCCCGGAGCGCCGGCGACGGGCGAATCGACCCGTCGCCGGCGCTCCGGGCTTGTTTGTACTTCTCCAGGAGTGTTTCATGTCGCGTCTTGTTGCTGTCTTTCTGTCCGTTCTCTCTCTCGTTTGTCCGGCCGCAGCCGAGGACAAACTCGCCGCCGATCTCATTGTCCTTAATGCAAAGATCTGGACAGTCAATCGAGCGAATCCAGAGGCCCAAGCTCTCGCAGTCGTCCGCGGTCGCATCGCCGCCATCGGGGCGAGCGGGGACATGCGACGCCTGGCGGGGCCAAAGACACACGTTCTCGACGCCAAGGGACGCCGCATTGTGCCCGGGTTTTACGACAGCCACGTACATCTGCTCGGCTCCGGCTTACGGTTGTCGGAAGTGGCACTGAAGGACGCCAAGGACGAAGCCGAATTCGGCAAGCGGCTGCGCGAGTTCGATCACAAGCTGCCGCGCGATCGCTGGCTGTTGGGCGGTGAATGGGACCATGATCGCACCTTCGCCGGCCAACTGCCCAGCGCGGAACTGATCGACAAGTACGTCGCGGATCGGCCCGTTTTTCTGCGTCGTTACGATGGCCACATGGCCGTGGTCAACAGCCGGGTGTTGCAATTGGCTGGGATCTCTGCCGAGACACCCGATCCACCGGGCGGCGTCATTTATCGCAAGCCCGGCTCGCGCCAGCCCAGCGGCGTCCTCCGCGACAATGCCATGTCCCTTGTCGAACGCCACATCCCCAAAGCGACCGATGAGGAAATCATCGACGCCGTTCGCGCTGCCTTGGCCGAGGCGCGCCAAGTGGGCGTGACCAGCATGCAAGACATGGACGGCAGCGATGCGGTCACGCGCCGCCGGTTGTTCCGGCTCTATCAGCAGTTGGCCAAAGAGGGCAAATTGACGGCACGAATCGATTTGCGTTGGCCGTTGGCCGACTGGCGCAGTCTGGCGGCGCTCGGCGTTGAGGCGAATTTCGGCAACGAATGGGTGCGTATCGGCGGCGTCAAGGGTTTCGTCGATGGCTCGCTCGGTTCCAGCACGGCCAAGATGTTCGAGCCGTACCTGCACGAAAAGGGCAATACCGGCGTGTTCGTGACGCCGCTGAACCGCCTGCGTGAATACATCGAAGGAGCCGACGCCGCGGGTTTGTCCGTTGCCGTCCACGCCATCGGCGATCGCGCCAACTCCGAATTGCTCGATATTTTCGCGGAAGTGGCAAAGAAGAACGGTCCGCGCGATCGACGTTTCCGCATCGAGCACGCCCAACATCTTCGGCCCTCCGATTATGGACGTTTCAAGGAGCTGAATGTCATCGCTTCGCTGCAACCGTATCACGCCATCGACGACGGACGCTGGGCCGAGGGCCGCATCGGCACGGAGCGCTGTGCGTCTTCCTATGCCTGTCGTTCGCTGCTCGACGCCGGAGCGCGCTTGGCGTTCGGTTCCGATTGGTCTGTAGCGCCGCTCAATCCACTGCTGGGGATCGACGCCGCCGTCAATCGCCGCACCATCGACGG
>Ga0209810_1002936_pt1 | contig 19009 bp, 17 predicted proteins | sample Coa_R1_7_FD_187159 | JGI IMG/M metagenome (GOLD analysis project Ga0209810, IMG submission 187159) | Surface soil microbial communities from Centralia Pennsylvania, which are recovering from an underground coalmine fire - Coalmine... | ecosystem: Environmental > Terrestrial > Soil > Unclassified...
GCGGGCTGCTGACCTCCACCCTGCTGACGCTGGTGTTCGTGCCCGTCGTCTACTCCTACCTGGATGACCTCGGCCAACTGCTCGCCCGCCTGCGCGCCCGACGCCAGCCCCACCTCGCGGCGGCGCCCCCGCCCCAGCCCGTTCCGGCCATCCGCGGCGCCTCCGAGGACTGAAGCCAGGCGCGGCGTTCCTCTACAATGCCGCCGAGGCCCCTGAGAGGTGTGAGGAATACGCGCCGACGCGGAGACCGAAGCCGCGGTGATGCAGGTGCTGGATGAGCTCAGCGCCGGCTTCGCTCAGCGCGATCTCCAGGCAGTGCTGGCGCTCTTCGCCCCGGATGCCGACGTGGTCATCTTCGGCTCCGAGCAGGGCGAGCAGGCTGTCGGCACGGCGGCGCTACGCGAGCTGATTCAGCGGCTGTTCAGCCGCCCCGAAGCCTCCTCCTGGGCCTGGCAGTGGCAGTCCATCTCTCGCCTGGGCGAGGTTGCCTGGGTTGCCGCCGACACCGTTAGCACCACGCGCGGCCATCATCAGGAGTCGAGCCGCCCGTACCGCCTGACCGCCGTGCTGGAGCGTCGCGCCGGCCGCTGGCTGATCGTGCAGTACCACGGCTCGGAGCCTGCCCCGCGGCGTGGCCCGGAGGCGGCGAGTTCGGCCCCGCGGACCGACGACATCGGCTGAAGCGATCGTTCAGGAGTGCCACCATGGATGCCCGCCAGGAATTCCTTACCCACCACGCGCACCTGCATGCCGCGGTGACGAGCGGGACGACCGATGTGTCGCTTGAGGACAGCCTCTGCCAGGATCTCGCCGACGAGCAGCTCCGGGCTCGGCCGCTGGGACTGAACTCCATCGCCTGGCTGCTCTGGCACATCACCCGCTTCGAGGATGTGGTCGTCAACACAGTCCTGCGCGGGGTGCCGGAGGTGCTCGACCGCGACGGCTGGCTGGACCAGCTCGGGGTCGACACCCGGCTGGTTGGCACGGGCAGCAGCGACGAGGAGGTGGGCGACTTCAGCGCCCAGGTGGAGGTGGCCGCGCTGCGCCGCTATCGGGCCGCGGTGGGACGCGAGACGCGAGCCTGGATCGCGGTGGTCGACTTCGCCACGCTGGACGAGCCAGCGGACGTCGCGGCGCGGCTGGCACAGGCGCCCGCGGCGCTCGGCAAGCGGGCTGGCTGGGTACAGCGGCTCTGGGAGCAGCGCACCCGCCACGGTCTGCTCTCGCTCCCCGTCATCGGGCACAGCTACATCCACATCGGCGAGGCGCGGGTCACCCGGGCCCGTCTGGGTGCCGCGGTCCGCTAAGGACACAACAGCGATCAGGTCAGACGGCTGCTCGGCGCCACCGCAGTCGACGTCGCCCTGGCGCCAGGGCGGTGACAGGCGGGAGCGACGCCCGGCGGCCAGCCCCGCTCAGAGCCAGCGGCGCAGGATGAGGGCGACCAGCAGCGAGCAGATGGCGAAGCCGAGCGTGACGCTGGTGAACGCGGCGTCGATCCCCACCCCACCGGCCAGGGAGCCGAGCAGCGGCGCGGCGAGCCCGCCCAGCGGCTGTGCCAGCAGGTAGTAGCCCCCCAGGATCGTCGCCCGCCGCGCCGGCGGGGCGGTATCCATCACCAGCACCTCGGTGATCGTCTGCCGCAGTGTCCCGGCCAGGCCGATCGCCAGCAGCGGTAGCAGCAGCAGCGCGTTCGGCACCAGCGTCAGCGCGTAGAAGGCCGGGCCGATGGCGCCCAGCCCGATCAGGATCACCGCTCGGCGGCCCAGGCGATCGGAGGCGGTGCCGCCGAGCGGGGCGCCGAGCACTCCGGCGACCTGGGGGACACCGAACAGCACCGCGGCGATCGGGGCCGGAACGCCCCGGGCATCCACCAGGTACAGGGTGACGAAGGCGAGCAGCGCGGCGTAGACCATCTGGAACAGGATCGAGGCCCCGATGATCGGTCCGACCAGCCGGAGGAAGCCCCACACCTCGCGGAACGCCGCCAGGGGGCTGGTGCCCAGCGGGCGCTCGTGCCGCTTCGGCGCCAGGTACCAGACTGCTGCCCCAGTTACCAGGGGCGCGAACGCGAGCCAGAGGTAGGGGGTGCGCCAGGTGCCAGTCAGGCTCACCAGCGCCGCGGCGACCATGGGCGTGATGAAGAAGCTGAGGTGGCCACCGGTGACATGCAGCCCCATCGCCGCGCCGCGGCTGCTGGCCGGGAAGGCGCGGGTGAGCAGCGCCGCCGCCGGCGCGTGGTAGCTGCCCGCGATCAGCCCCATGGCGATCAGCAGCAGCAGGAGCTGCCAGTAGGCGCCAGCGTAGGCCAGCGCCGCGCTGACGAGCCCGGTGAGCAGCAACCCGACGACGATCACCGGCCGCGGTCCCACCCGGTCCGCCAGCGCCCCGATAGGGGCGTTGGACATCCCCAGGCTCAGGCTGAACGCGGTGACCAGGAAGCCGGACTCGCTATAGGAGAGGGCGAAGCTGTCGCGGATGAACGGCAGCATCGGATTGAGCAGGCTGTTGCTGACGTGGTGCGAGAAGTGCGCCGCGGTCATCCCCGCCAGCAGCACCTGCCCGCGCCGGGTGGCGAGCGTCACCTGCTCGTCCGCCGCCTCCACCACGGGTGCCTCGCGCGGACGCGCCGCCACCGCGCCGCTCAGCGCCGCCTCCTCACGCGCCACGCGCTCCCCTCCTGATCGGGATTCGGAATTGGGAGTTCGGAATTCGCCCTCGAATCCCGAATTCCGAACCTTGAACTCCGTCGTGATTCGCGTAGTGTGCCACACGCGCGCTCGAAGCCGCAGTGGCGGTCTCCGACCCCTGCTAGAATGCCCGGATCGTGGGCGTGGAGGCAGCGTCCGACTTCTTCTGACACTCCGGGGGTACGGTGAAGATCACCAGGATTGAGTCCATCGTCCTGCACGCGGGCGAGACCCGCGAGGCAGACTCCAGCTATGAAGCGTTCCTCGTCCGCGTCCACACCGACGAGGGGATCACCGGTATTGGCGAGGCGCTCTCCTCGCCAACGATCATGAAGGCGATCGTCGAGGCGCCGACCTCGCATGGTGTCGCCCACGGCTTCCAGGACCTTCTCTTGGGCGAAGACCCGTTGCAGGTCGAGCGGCTCTGGGACAAGCTCTACCGAGGCAGCATCTGGTACGGGCGGCGTGGCGCGGTGATCCACGCGCTGAGCGCGATCGACATCGCGCTGTGGGATATCCGCGGCAAGGCGCTCGGGCTGCCGCTGTCCACCCTGCTCGGCGGGGCGGTGCATCCCCGGGTGCGCCCCTACGCCAGCCACGTCATGCCGCCCACGCCGCGCGAGGCGGCGGCGCTAGCGGAGCGGTCGGCGCGACAGGGTTTCACCGCGGTGAAGCTGGGCTGGGGGCCGCTCGGACAGAGCCCGGCGACGGACGTGGCACTGGTGCGGGCGGTGCGCGAAGCGGTCGGGCCCGAGGTAGACGTGATGATCGACATCGGGCTGGTCTGGGACGCCACCACCGCCATCCAGCGAGTGCGGCTGTTCGAGCCCTACAACCTGTACTGGCTGGAGGAGCCGCTGCCGCCGGACGACCTGGAGGGCTACGCGAAGCTGGCGGACACGGTGGACACGCGGATCGCCGCCGGCGAGGAGCTGACCACCCGCTGGGAATTCCGCGACCTGCTGGAGCGCGGCCGGGTGGACGTGATCCAGCCGGATGTAGCCCACGCTGGCGGGATCACCGAGACCCGGCGCGTCATCGAGATGGCGGAGACGCGCAACACGGAATGGGCGCCGCACGTCTACGGGAGCGCGGTGCTGCAGACCGCCGCCGCCCACCTGGTCGCCGCCAGCCCGAGCGGCAAGCTCCTGGAGTACTGCATGTCCGAGTCGCCGCTCATTCGCCAGCTCACTACCCCGCCGCTGCAGATCGACCCGGACGGGCTGTTCACCGTCCCAACCGGACCCGGGCTGGGGATCGAGCTGGACGAGTCGGTCGTCGAGAGGTACCGGGTAGCATGAGCATGCCGGCAGAGACGCCCCGCGTCGCCGTCGTCACTGGCGCCAGCCGCGGAGCCGGGCGGGCGATCGCGATCCGCCTGGGGCGCGAAGGGATGGCCGTGGCGCTGCTGGCGCGCGGCGCGGACGACCTGGCGCGGGCGGCGGAGGCAGTGCGCGCCGCTGGCGGGCAGCCGCTGCCGCTACCCACGGATATCCGCGACGAGGGGCAGGTCCAGGCGGCGTTCGCGGCGATCGAGCGCCAGCTCGGACGGGCGGACGTGGTGGTGCTGAACGCGGGGGTGGGCATCACCGGGCCGACCGAGCGGTACACGCTGGAGCAGTGGCGGACTACGCTGGATACCAACCTGACCGGTGCGTTCCTGTGCGCCCGGGCGGCGATCCCGCTGCTACGTCGGCACGGCGGCAACCTGATCGCGATCGGCTCCGGCGCCGGCAAGCAGGGCTACGCCGGCATGGCCGCCTACTGCGCCTCCAAGTTCGGGCTGATCGGGCTGATGCAGTCGCTCGCCGCCGAGCTCGGCGACGAGGGGATCAAGGTTTCGACGGTGATCCCAGGAAGCATTCTGACCGCGTTCGGCAGCAAGCCGGCGGTGCGCCAGCCGGGCAAGAAGTATCTGCTGCCCGAGGACGTCGCGGAGGCGGTGCTGTACCTGGTGCAGCAGGCACCGCAGGCGTGGACCCAGGAGATGAACCTCTGGCCGTTCCGCTGACGCGGCTTCGGTGCGCGGCCTGCGCCGCGCAGCGAGGGGCAGTCAGGGGGTCTCGGGGCCGATCATCGGCGGCTTGGTCATCGCCACCTCGTCCGCCGCGTCCGCGGGGACACGCAGCACCACCGCGGTCGCGGTAACCTCCTGGATCGCTTCCGGCGCAATCCAGAGGTCGCGCCGGCCAGGCCGATCGATCAGCACCCCGGCGTCGAGCGTGCTCCCCACCATGCGCACCCGGCCGATACGCTTGCCATCCGCGCCGACGACGTCCATCCCGAGGCGGATCGCGCTATACAGCATGGAATGACTCCTTTACCGCCCGGCCGCTGGCATGGCGCCGCGACCAGGCAATGCTCTCCCAGTAAAGCGTGCCCGAGAACAGGCACCCGCGCCACACGAGACGATGGCCCGAGCACCGGGAAGGTTTGGGCCTCCCGGTGCTCGGAGATCCAGCGGTCGCCACGATGGATTCAGGCGCCCGCCGGTTGAGTGTAGCCGGGCGCCGACCGCCAGCGTCGGCGGAACCCACCCAATCCCCGGCTGTCGGGCCTGATCTCGAGCCTCGCAGTGACCGGCCCCTGAGTGCGAGCGCTGGTCGTGTTCGCCGCGGTCACCGGCGGGGTACGCCTGGAGCAGGGCTTCCCCCGGCTGTCAATCGGGCCGGACGCGGGCGGCGCTCTCTGCCCTGCGCGAGGGGCTCGCCTCCCTGGGCGACGCCGATCTTCCGCGCTGACCAGCCCAATGGCAGGGCCGCAGCGCAGCCCGCGGTTCAGCGGATCCGCCAGCGCCGTCGACGCCGGCCTGCGCGGTCCAGCCAGCGCCCTACCAGGCGGCGGACCAGCGCTGCCAGCGAGATGCCGAACAGGGCGCCAAAGCTGACATCGCTCGGATAGTGCGCCCCGGCGTAGACGCGGCTGACACCCACGCACGAGGCGAGCCCGAAGAACAGTGGACTCAGCCGGGGCCAGAGGGTGCTGAGCACCAGCGCCGCGGTGAAGGACGAGGCGGTATGGCCGCTCGGAAACGACCAGCCGCCGGGCCTCCTCCCGACCACCAGCGCCTGCACCACGTCGATGAACGGGCGGCGACGCCGGAAGTAGGACTTGACCGGGTACTCCACCACCGCGGTCGTGCTGAGCAGGCTCGGGAGCAGCAGCGCGAGCGCGCGGCGGGCCTCCCGCGTGCCCAGCACCCCGGCGATGGCCACGCCGATCGCCCATACCCAGCCACCGCGAGTGATCACCGTGACGTTGTCTACTGCGGCGTCCAGCCAGGACGGGTGCGGGGCAGAGTTCACCAGCAGGAAGAGTCGCGCGTCCAGGTGGTCCAGCGGATTCATTCGCCGCAGCACCGCCTCGCGGAGCAGCTCCCGCCCTCGCTCCGTCCCCGGCGGGGCGCTACCGGACCCGAGCGCCGCCAGCGCCGCCTCCTGCACCGCGGGCGCTTCCGGCGTCTCCGCTGCCGCCTCGGCCGCGGTAGTGGTCAGGACGGCGGCCACCCGCTCGGCTGGCGGCGCGGTCTGCGCCGCCAGCTCCACCGCGCTGGCGGCCGAGCGCGGCGTCGCCGCTGTCGTCCTGGCGCGCTCTTCCGCGGTGTCGCCCGCGGTCAGCGCTTCCGCGTGGCGGACGACCGCCTCGGCCGCTTCGGGGGTGCGGACCTGGGCGATCTGCTGCTCCAGCACCTGCTCGACCCGCTCGCACGTCCGCCCGGGCGTGTCCACCATGCTGCCTCGCCTGCCCCCGCGTCCGGCTCTACTGAGGCATATTGTGGACCGCGCCCGCGGCGAGTTACGCGGCCGGCACCGGGAAGAAGACGAAGAACGACTCCTTCAGCGGGGCGGGGCTGCCGTCCACCAGCCGGCCAGAGGGAGAGTGCTGCTGGAGCAGCGGGACGACCTCTCGTGATTCCGGAGTGATGACGTAGATCGCCGGCTCCGCTGGCCAGGGGCGGCTTCGCCTGGCCAGCGCGACGGGATCGACCGAGGTGCCGCGGCGGTCCGGAAGCAAGGAACTCGAACTCCCGATCGTTCCAGGTGAATACCCGACTCGCCAGCTCGACCTGCACCCCAGGTGGCTGCGTCTGGAGGAAGTGGACGATCTGCACCCGCTGGGTGGCGGCGGCTGGGTTGGAGGCCCAGGCCAGATAGTCCTGCCAGTTGCGCGCCGCCGACGCCCCGGCGACGAGCAGCCCCGCGCCGAGCGCGGCCGCGGCCCAGGCACGGCCCGGCGGGAGCAACGCCAGCCCGCTCAGGAGCGCCACTGGCAGCGCCAGGCCCGGGCGGCGCAGGTGGCGGACGGCGTAGCCGAGCGACGGGCATGGACAGCGCCCCTTCGATCGGGTCGAGCAGGGGGCGCTTCATCCCGAACTGGGTGGAGGCGTCGCGGTAGCGCCAGAACAGCAGCAGTGAGCGGCGAAGTTGCTCCGCCATGATCCCGGCGGTGTCGGAGGGCACCAGGTGGTACTTGCCAGCAGTGTGGCTCCGCACCTCCGCGGTCGTAATCGCTACCGCATTGCTGCGCTGATAAACACCCCAGGAGCGCGTGCGGCGAATACCAGGTGCGGCCCAACCAACAAGGAGCGCGACACCGGCGACCGCCAGGCTCCAGCGCCGCGCCAGCGCGGCGCGCCACGAGGCCAGCGCCGTCACAACTGCCCCCAGCGCGAGCGGAACGACGAGCTGCCCAGCATAGTACAGCTAGAATGCGTACCCGGCCGCGGCAAACGGCCAGAGCGGCCCACGGCGCAGGCCGCGCACCAGGAAATACTGCGACCAGACGGTACAGGCGACTGGCTCGACGTAGCCGGCGATGCGGCTGAAATGCAGGTGCATCACGTCGCCGGCCGCCAGCATGGTGGCGAATAGCGCCGCGCGCCAGCCGAACAGCTCCCGGCCCAGGAGGTACAGTTCGGCCAGTGAAGCGACCCTGAACAGCCCCCGAGCCAGTGTTGAGACCGGGCAGACTGTCGCCAAAGACCAGCAGCGACAGTGCAGTGGGAACGTGCCGAGGACCGGAATCTCCGCCCACTCTACTCCGAAAAAGTCGTGGTAGCGGCCGACCAGGATCGCCCAACTGATGAGGCCATAGGTGGTGCTATCGCCGTGGATGTGCTACGGCAGCGCCCCGTTGTTCCAGAGCCGCAGCCAGGCGGCCAGCAGCAGCACCACCGCCACGCCCGCCGCCTCCCACAGCGTCCGGCGCGAGGGGCGGACGAGCCGATGCGGGGCCGGGATGAAGGCAGCGAGCCAGAGCGCCTGTGCCGCTAGCCAGCCGGCGATGAGCACGCCCTCGGGAAACAGCGCATCCCGGTAGGCGAACACCGTGGCCGGGCCCACAGCGAGTGCGACGAATCCTACCGTGGCCGGCCCGTCCAGCTCGGCGGCGCCTGCTCGGCCAGGATCCAGGACGATGCCGGGGCCCGAGAGGCCAGCGCGATCCTGAATAGCGCTACGGCAGCGACCAGCCAGAGCAGCGGCGCTAGCTCCGCGCCCGGCCCACGGAACAGGACGGTCGCGTGCAGCGCGGCCCCGCCGGCCAGGAGCGGCAGCGCCCAGCGCGCCGTGTCCCACCAGTCCGGGCGCCACTGGGATGTGGGTCTGGCTCGTCAATCGTTGAGGCCCGCCAGGCCGAACTGGCGAAGCCGCTCCGGGTCGGCGACCGCGGCGAGCTCGACGATCTTCCCACGCCTGGCAGCATGTCCAGGCACACCTGCGCGACGATGATCGTGAGCCAGCCACCGAGGTTGTCCACGCCGCTCGTATCGGTCACATTCCTGCGTCGGACCGTCATAGCAGTGACGAACCAAGCCGAGCCGGTGTGACGAGCGCCGGCGCTGAGAATTCCCGAAGGAGAGTAATCATGCAAGCACACAGGAAGATTGCAGTCGCGGGGGCGACCGGGCGGGTCGGCCGGCATGTCGTTGACGTGCTCAGGGCCAAGGGCCACGACGTCGTCGCGATGTCGCGTTCCAGCGGCGTGGACGTGGTCACCGGGCGCGGTCTGGCGGAGGCCCTGGCAGGCGTGGAGTGCGTCATCGACGTGGCGAACGGGCCCTCGCCGGGCCAGCAGGCGGCCACTGAGTTCTTCACCACCGCAGCCCGGAACCTGCACGCAGCCGGCGAGCGGGCCGGCGTGCGGCGGATGGTGGTGGTGTCGATCATCGGGTGCGACCGGTTCACCGCGGGCCATGCAAGCGGGCCCGATCCCGGTGCGGATCCTGCACGCGGCGCAGTTCCACGAGTTCGTCGCGCAGCTTGTGGAGTGGGCAGGCAGGGTGAGGTGAGCTACGTGCCGAAGATGCGCACCCAGCTCGTCGCCGCCAGGACCGTGGCCGAGGCGCTGGCCGACCTGGCCGTCGGCCCCGAGTTGGCACCCGCACCGGGATCGGCTGGAACACTGATCCCCGAGATCGCCGGCCCGCGGCAGGAAAGTTTGGTCGAGATGGCGAGATTGCTCGTTGCCCGGCGCGGTGACTCGCTGCGGATCGAGGGCGTGAGCGACCGGGCCGACCCGGACCGTGAACTCTACGAGCTGGGGGCTCTGCTGCCTGGTCCGCACGCCACCCTCGCCGGCCCGACGTTCACGGAGTGGCTCGACTCGACGTCCTAGCGTGCCGCGTTCTCGCGTGCCGCAGCGGCTGACCCTCGCGGTCAGCCGAGCTCGCTGCCCCACAGACCCGGCGCACCGGAGGGAACCGCCGGGAACTACGGCGCTCCGGAGCTTGCGGGACTGATCATCTCGATCCGCCACGGTGAACGCGTGTCTCAAACGCCCACCACCAGGGCAGTGACGAGCTCTGGACAGTGATAAGCGCACCCGGCAGCGGTATTCCCTACAGGTTAGGCGAGGCAGCCGGGCGCGAACGGCCTCGCGCCGTGGGCGAACGGCCCACGCAGGCCACGCTTGGGGAGCACAGGGGTTCGGCCGTTTTCCCTCTGCTCCCCAAGCGGACGGAGCGCAGCATTCGGTCAACCTGGCAGTGGGCAGCGTGGCGTGCGGCGGGAGGCATGCCAGCACGACCCACAGTGCGCAGCCCACTCGACACCTTCAGTTAGATGCATATGCGGAGTCTCTTTGTCCGCGTTTCGGCGAGCCGATATCATGGATAACAAAGTCCGATCTTCGGAGGCATCCAGGCTGATGCGCATCGCCGTGGCTGGGGGTACGGGAATGGTCGGCCACTACGTCGTCCAAGCCGCCCAGGCCCGCGGACACGATGTCATCGTGCTGAGTCGCGCGCACGGCGTGGACCTGCGCACTGGCCAAGGACTCGAGTCCGCCCTCGACGGAGCCACGGTGATCATCGATGTCACTAACCCGAGTACGACCCAAGGCGAGGCGGCCAGCGCCTTCTTCACCGAGGTACCTTCTCGACTGCAGGCCGTTGGCGCCGCGCACGGAGTCCAGCATCTCATCAGCTTGTCGATCGTGGGCATCGACCGCGCCCCCGCCCACGGCTACTACGCTGCTAAGCTGCGACAGGAGCAGGTGACGCTTGCCGGGCCGGTGCCTGCTACGGTCATGCGTGCCACGCAGTTCCACGAGTTTGCCGTCCAGATGCTCCGCCGGACCCGGCAGGATTCAGTCGCTCACGTGCCGAGCAGGCGCGTCCAGCCAGTCGCCGCTCGGACCGTGGCCAGGTGGCTGGTCGAGCTCGCCAGCGAGGCGGCAATCGGAAGGGCGCCGGACCTGGCCGGCCCCGCCCAGGCGGATCTGGTGGACCTGGCCCGTGCCTTTGTCAGACGGTACGGCTTGCAGATCACGGTCACCGCTGCCCCGGCCGATCCCACCATCCCGCCTGGAGCCAATCTCCCCACGGCAGGCGCCCGCATCGATGGCCCGACATTCGAGCAGTGGCTCGAGAGCGACGATGCCGCGCGGCTGGCGGCCTATAGCTCCTAGCGCTCAGATCAGAAGGTCGCGCGTGTTCTCGCTCGCCGCGGACCCGAAGGTGATGCCTGCCTGGCGCGTGCTCTGGATGGCGACGGTCGAGGGCGCGCGGGCGATCGGGCTGGGCGACGAGATCGGCTCGCTGCGCGCGGCCAAGCGCCGACTTCATCCTGGTGACCTGCGCCGCCCCACCCTGGCGCCCGTCTGTCTATACTGAGCCGATGCGCAACCTGGTGTCGAACCTGGTTTACGCTGCCCGAGGCGACGAAGTCCATGGTCATGGTGGACGGCCGGGTCGTCGTCGAGGCAGGGCCGGGTCCAGACGATGGACGAGGCGGAGAACGTCGCGGAGGCGCGCGGCTGGCTGAGCCGCTCGGGCGGCGCGCCGCGGCGGCATTCTGGCAGTTGGACGGCCCCAACGCCCGCTCGATGCGCGCGGGCAAGCTGTAGGGCCAGGACGACGACGGCTCAGCCGCTCGGCGGCTGACCTGGGGCTGCGCCTTCGCCCGGACCGCCCTCGACTCGGTGGACTTCGATCGTACAGTTGGTGAGCAGCGCCGCGGCCGCCCCGACGGCAGCCAGCATCGGCGCCAGCGCCGCGCCCACCACCCCGATGGTCAGTGGGAACTCGACGACAGTCTGGTCGCCCTGCTTGATGATGACCCGCCGGGCGTTGCCCTCCCGGAGAATCTGCTGGACCAGGCCCAGGAGCTGCTCGCCGGTGGCGGAGATCGACTCGACGCGGAATCCTTCTGGCACGCTATCCTCCTCGCCCGCGACGCGCTAGCCCTCGGCCGGCGCGGGCGGGCCGGCCAGTGGGAGCCGCACGGTGACAGTGGTCCCTTTGCCCTCCTCACTCTCCAGGGCGACCGTGCCACCGTGCTGCTCGACGATCTGCAGCACCCCGGCCAGGCCCACGCCCGTGCCGGCGATTCTACCCAGCACGTTCCGCGCCCGGTAGAAGCGCTCGAACACCAGCGGTAGCTCGTCGGCCGGGATACCGATCCCGTGGTCACGGACCTCGATCACCGCCCAGGCGCCGGCGTGATCCTCGTCGCGACGGAGCGCGAGCGTGATCTCGCTGCCGACAGGGCTGTACTTCATCGCGTTGCTGAGCAGATTGCCCAGCACTCGCTCCAGCCGCACCCCATCCCAGCGGCCGACGAGCTGCTCCACGGCGCACTCCAGCCGGATGCTGTGGGTGTCCTTCGCCTGCACCAGGGCGGAGACAGTGTCGCGCACCAGGGCTATCAGATCGGTCGCCTGAAGATACAGCTCGAGCGGCTGCCCCAGTCGTAGCCGGGTGACGTCCAGCATCTCGTTGATCATCGCGGTCATCTTCGCCGTGGTGCTGTCGATGACCGCCAGACCTTCCACGATGCGCTGCGCCTCCGGTGTGTCGAGCCGGCTCACGCGCCGGCGGAGCAATTGGGCATGCCCCTTGATCGCCGTCAGCGGGGTCTTCAGATCGTGCGAGACGGAGGTCAGAAAGTCGTCGCGGACGCGCACCGCGTTCTGCGCCTCGCGGTAGAGCCGAGCGTTGACGACGGCCAGCGCGATGCGCCGGGCGAGGTCCTGCACCAGCGCGCGGTCGCTCTCATCGAAGGAGCGCCGCGACCGCGGCCCGGAGAGCGACAGGGCGCCCAGCGTCTGCCCGTGCGCCTCCAGCGGGACGATCAAGCTGGCGGAGCTGCCGTCGCCGGAGTCCGAGAGCCCGCCAGCGTGGGGCGCGGCCGCGTGTCCGGATGGCTCCTGGACCAGCACCGCCTGGCCGAGCCGGAGCACCGCGGCAAGCTCCGTGGGCAGCACCGCCAGGTCGACCGGCTGCATCGGCGAGCACGCCTGGCCATTGTCCAGACCCCCGAGTGACTCAGGCTCGGCGGCACGCGCCTCGGCGACGCGCCGCACCCGTCCATCTTCTTCCAGCAGGTCGATGGCGCAGGAGTCGGCCAGCGTGGACACTGTCAGGCGGGCAACACTCTGCAACGTCTGCTCGCAGTCGAGCGAGCTGACGAGCAGACTGCTGGCCTCGGCCAGGAACGCGAAGCGGGCCCGGGCCGACTCCGCTTCCGCTCGGGCCACCTGCTCCCGGATCAGGAGCTGGGCCCGCTGCTCCTCGATCTTCTGCTGAGTGATGTCGCGGGTAATACAGAGAAAACCGACGGGCTTGCCAGCGGAATCGCGGCGGACGGTGACGACCATTCGGGCCGGGAACGATTGCCCGTTCTTCCGCCGGTGGGTGAACTCACCCTCGCCCGTGCCCGTTCGCAGCGCCGTGGCCCAGATCGGGTCAAGCTCGGATATCTGGACATCCTCGCTGAGCAGGCTGCGAACGTTAGCCTTGCCTACCATCTCTTCGGCGGTGAAGCCGTAGATCCGCCGCGCCCCTTCGTTCCAGGTAAGGATCTTTCCTTGCAGATCCTGGGCGATAATGCCGTACTCGGTCGAGCTCTCCAGCACGTTCTTCAGAAACGCGGTCGTCTCCGCAAGCTGGGCCGCCTGCTGCTGCACCTCCTCCGTCTTCTTGAACAGCTCCACAAACACCGCGACTTTCGAGCGCAGGACCTCTGGGTCGAATGGCTTGAAGATGTAGTCCACCGCGCCCAGCGAATAGCCGGTCGAGACGTGGACCCGCTCCTTGTTCGCGGCGGTCAGGAAGATAATCGGAACGTTCTGGGTCCGCTCCCGCGCCCGGATGAGCGCGGCCGTCTCGAAGCCGTCCATGGCCGGCATGTGGACGTCGAGGATGATCAGCGCGAAATCCTCCCGCAGCAGCCAGCGCAGCGCCTCCTCGCCAGACTCCGCCCGCACCAGGGTGCGGTCGTCGCTCGCCAGCACCGCCTCCAGCGCGGTGAGGTTGCGCGGCTCGTCGTCGACCAGCAGGATCTTGACGGTCTGGGTCTCTGGCCGTGTCTCTACGAGCGTCGGCACCTTAGCTCCTTACCGCGCTATGGCATAGACTCGCCAGCTCCGGCGCGATCCGTGCCAGAGGCAGGATCCGGTCGACGCGGGTCGCCGCGAGCGCTGCCGCCGGCAGCTCACGCCGCTCCGCGTCATCCGGCGCCTGGACGATCGCGAACCCACCGCGCTGCTTGATCGCCGCCAGCCCACGCGCCCCGTCCTGGCTCGTCCCGGTCAGGATGATCCCAATCACGCGCTCACCATAGGTCTCGGCAGCCGACTCGAACAAGACGTCGATCGACGGCCTGGCATGCCAGACGGGGGCCTCGACGGACAGCGCGAAGCTGCCACACTCCACGAGCAGGTGATAGCCGGCCGGGGCGAGGTACACCCGCCCGGGGATGATCTCCTCTTTGTCATCCGGCTCGGCGACGGGCAGACAGCAGGAGCGCTGCAGCATCGCTGCCAGGTCACCCGCCGGGTCGCTGCTACGATGCTGGGCGATGGCCACCGCGCAGCCGAAGCCAGCGGGTAGACCGGTGAGCAGTGTCTTCAGCGCCTGGAATCCACCCCATGATGTCCCGACGACGACAAGCTCGAACGGCATCAGCGTACCCTTCGGTACCATCGCTGCTGGGCGTCGACCACTTCGTACATCCCCTCCACTGGAGTACGTTTCAGCGATTCTTTACTGCCCAGGCCGAGATAGCCCAGACGCACCAGGCTGCTCAAAAACAGATTGTGAACCCGCGCCTGGAGCGACTGGTTGAAGTAGATCATAACGTTGCGGCAGACGATGACGTGGAATTCGTTGAACGCGCCATCGACGACCAGATTGTGCTGGGCGAAGACAATGTTCGCCTTTAGCCAGGAGCGGAAGATCACACTGTCGTACTGGGCGGTGTAGTAATCCGAGAACGCGGCGGTTCCGCCTGCCTGGAGATATCCCGCGGTATAGCTCTTCATCGCTGCGAGAGGGTAAATAGCATCTCGCGCACGTTTCAGGACGTTCTCGTTGATGTCGGTGGCGTAAATCCTACAGCGATTGTACAGCCCCTCTTCGTGTAGCAGAATCGCCATCGAGTAGACCTCTTCGCCCGTGGAGCAGCCCGCGTGCCAGATCCGGACGAAGGGATAGGTGCGCAGGATCGGGACGATCTTCTGGCGGAATGCGAGGTAGAAGCCGGGGTCGCGGTACATGGCGCTGACCGTCACCAGCAGCCCCAGCAGGAGTCGCTCCAGGCACGCCGGATCGTGCAGCGCCTTCTCCTGCAGCCCGGAGACGGTGTTCACCTTCTCTGCCCGGACGCGGTCTCGAATGCGGCGTCGGAGCGAGCTCGGCGCGTAATCGCGGAAGTCGAACCCAGTGTGCCGGTAGATACTCTCCAGCAGGGACTGGATCTCGACCTCCTCTATCGTGGCGGGCGTGGATACGATGCTCACTGGCTCGTCCTCACGAGCGATACAGCCAGACTCGCAGGAGCGAGAGCAACTGCTCGACGTCGACCGGCTTGGTGATGTAATCCGAGGCGCCGGCTTCGATGCAGCGCTCGCGGTCTCCCTTCATCGCCTTGGCCGTCAGCGCGATGATCGGCACCGACTGGAACGTCGGGAGTGCGCGAATGGCGCGAATCGCCTCGAAGCCATCCATTTCCGGCATCATGATGTCCATCAAGATAATATCGACATCAGGAGCATTTTTCAGGATCTCGATCGCGTCTTTGCCGTTCTCGGCGTAGGAAACCTGCATCTTGTAGCGTTCTAGCGTACTAGTGAGCGCAAAGATATTGCGCATATCATCGTCGATAATCAGCACCTTCCGCCCTTCGAGCGCGGGGTCAGAGCGACGCAGCTCCTGGAGTACCCGCCGCTTGTTCTCCGGCAGCCGCGCCTCCACGCGGTGCAGGAACAGTGCCGTCTCGTCGAGCAGCCGCTCTGGCGATCGGGCGTCCTTGACAATGATGGTCTCCGCCAGCCGGCGCAGCTCCGCCTCTTCCCTGCGGGTCAGATCACTGCCGGTATAGATGATCACCGGCAGGCCGGGGTGGCCGGTCTCCTCCTTGATGCGGCGGATCAGCTCCAGGCCGCTTATGTCCGGCAGGCCCAGATCGAGCACCACGCAGTCGAAGCGCGTCGTCCGCAACGCTTCCAGCGCCTCCGCCCCGCTGCCGACCGCGGTGGTCTGCACATCGCCATTGCCGATCAGCTCCACAATCGCCTTCCGCTGCACCTCGTTGTCTTCGATCACCAGCAGACGCTTCGTTCCGCGGTCGAGGAAGCCGAGCAGTTGGTCGAAGGCCTGGGTGAGCGCCTCCTTGCTGACGGGCTTGCGCAGGTGCGCGATCGCCCCGAACTCGAGCGCCCGATGCCATTGCTCGGCCGCGGAGATCACGTGGATCGGGATGTGGCGGGTGTTCGGATCGTGCTTCAGCAGGTCGAGCACGCGCCAGCCATCCATGTCGGGCAGACCGATGTCGAGCGTGATCGCATCGGGCCCGTACTTCCGCGCCAGCGCCAGGCCGGTGCTGCCCTGCAGCGCGATGAGCCCCTTGAATCCGCGATCGTGTGCCATGTCGAACAGAATCCGGGCGAAGGCCAGGTCGTCCTCGATGATCAGGAGCACCCGGTCGTGCGGCTGGATCGTGGCGCGGTCGTCCTGGACCCGCGCCTCCTCCTCGTCGATGCTCGCCTGCACGTCGGCGGCGCCGCCGTTAGCCGGCGCTACCTCGAGCAGACCAGGGCGCGCACTCCGGAGCATCGGCTCGCGCACGCCGCTGGCGGCGCCGCTCTCGGGCGCCCCGGCTCCGAGCACGAAGGCGCCGCCGTTGGCAGCTATTCCCCGCGCGTCGCCGCGCCAGCCGCTCCGGGCCGGTGGCTGGTAGGCGAGCGGCAGGTAGAGCGTGAAGGTGCTGCCGAGGCCGGGGCTGCTCACCACCCCGATCTCCCCACCGAGCAGCCGGGCGATCTCGCGGCTGATCGACAGGCCCAGCCCGGTGCCACCGAACTTGCGGCTCGTCTCCATGTCCGCCTGCTGGAACGCTTCGAAGATCACCGCCTGCTTGTCGACCGGAATTCCGATGCCCGTGTCGCTCACCGCGAACGCCACCACCTGGTCGGCACGGCTCAGCACCGGGTGGTCGAGGCTCCAGCCGCTGCTCGCCAGCTCCATGCGCAAGCTGACGCGGCCGCGCTGGGTGAACTTGAAGGCGTTCGAGAGCAGGTTCTTCAGTACCTGGAGCAGCCGCGTCTCGTCCGTCGAGATCGTGGGCGGCAGACGCGGATCCACGACGATGCTGAAGTCGAGGCCGCGCTGCTGCGCCACCTGTGCAAAGGTGCGCTCCATCGCCTCCTTGACCGAGGCGAACGGCACCGCGGTGATGTCCACCGCGGTGGTGCCCGATTCAATCTTGGAGAGATCCAGAATGTCGTTGATCAGCGTCAGCAGGTCCTGTCCGCCGGCGTAGATGGTGCGCGCGAACTCCACCTGCTTCTCGGTGAGATTGCCCTCGGGGTTATCGGCGAGCTGCTGAGACAGGATCATGATGCTGTTGAGCGGCGTTCGCAGCTCGTGCGACATGTTCGCCAGAAACTGAGACTTGTACTTCGAGGTCAGCGCGAGCTGCTCGGCCTTCTGCTCGAGCGCCCGCCGCGCCTCCTCGATCTCGCGCGTGCGGCGCTCGACCTCCTCGTTCTGCTCGGACAGCAGCCGCGCCTTCTCCTCCAACTCCTCGTTCGTCTGCTGGAGCTCCTCCTGCTGCTGCTGGAGCTCCGCCGTCAGTGCCTGAGACTGGCGGAGCAGCGCTTCGGTGCGCATGTTCGCAGCGATGGTGTTCAGGACGATCCCGATGCTCTCGGTGAGCTGATCCAGGAACGCCAGGTGGATGTCGGAGAAGCGGTTGAACGAGGCGAGCTCGATCACCGCCATTACCTCGCCCTCGAACAGCACCGGCAGGACGACGATGTTGAGCGGCGGGGCAGAGCCGAGGCCGGAACTGATCTCGATGTAGTCTGGCGGGACGTTGGTGAGCAGGATGCGCTCCTTCTCGTAGGCGCACTGCCCGACCAGTCCCTCGCCGACCTTGAACTGCTGCGCAAGGTGCTTGCGCTCGCGGTAGGCGTAGCTGGCGAGGAGCTTCAGCACCGGCTCGCCATTCTCGGCCGGCTCGTTCAGGTAGAAGACCCCGTGCTGCGCGTTCACCAGCGGGGCGAGCTTGGAGAGGATCAGCTTGCCCACCGTCTTGAGGTCCTTCTGCCCTTGGAGCATCCCGGTGAACGTGGCCAGATTCGTCTTGAGCCAGTCCTGCTCCTGGTTCTTCCTGGTCGTCTCGCGCAGGTTCGCGATCATCTCGTTGATGTTGTTCTTGAGCTGCTCCACCTCCCCCTGCGCTTCGACCTTGATGGAGCGGGACAGGTCGCCCTTCGTCACCGCCGTCGCCACTTCACCGATGGCGCGCACCTGAGTCGTCAGGTTCGCCGCGAGCTGGTTCACGTTGTCGGTCAGGTCGCGCCAGATACCCGCCGCGCCCGGCACGTTGGCCTGCCCGCCCAGCTTCCCCTCGATCCCCACCTCGCGGGCGACCGTGGTCACCTGGTCGGCGAAGATCGCCAGTGTATCGATCATCCCATTGATCGTCTCCGCCAGCTCCCCGATCTCGCCCTTCGTCTCAACCGTCAGCTTGCGCTTCAGATCCCCGTTGGCGACCGCGGTCACCACTTTGGCGATCCCCCGCACCTGCTCGGTGAGATTGCCCGCCATCAGATTGACACTGTCCGTCAGATCCTTCCAGGTCCCGGCGACGCCGGGCACTCGGGCTTGCCCACCCAGCTTGCCCTCCGAGCCCACCTCTCTCGCCACCCGGGTCACTTCCGAGGCGAAGGCGTTGAGCTGGTCCACCATGGTGTTGATCGTGTTCTTCAGCTCCAGAATCTCGCCCCGGACATCGACCGTGATCTTCTTGGAGAGGTCGCCATTGGCGACCGCGGTGGTGACGGCCGCGATGTTGCGGACCTGGCTGGTGAGATTGCCCGCCATCGAGTTGACGCTGTCGGTCAGATCCTTCCAGGTCCCCGCCACCCCCCTGACCTGGGCCTGGCCGCCCAGCCGTCCCTCGGTCCCCACCTCCCGGGCCACCCGGGTGACCTCGGAAGCGAAGGCGTTGAGCTGGTCCACCATCGTGTTGATGGTGTTCTTCAGCTCCAGAATCTCGCCCCGGACATCGACCGTGATCTTCTTGGAGAGGTCGCCATTGGCGACCGCAGTGGTCACCTCGGCAATATTCCGCACCTGGCTGGTGAGATTGCCCGCCATCAGATTGACCGAGTCGGTCAGATCCTTCCAGGTCCCGGCCACCCCGGGCACCTGCGCCTGCCCACCCAGCCGTCCCTCGGTCCCCACCTCCCGGGCCACCCGGGTGACCTCGGAAGCGAAGGCGTTGAGCTGGTCCACCATCGTGTTGATCGTGTTCTTCAGCTCGAGGATTTCGCCTTTGACGTCCACGGTGATCTTCTTGGACAGATCCCCG
>Ga0209810_1002937_pt1 | contig 19009 bp, 15 predicted proteins | sample Coa_R1_7_FD_187159 | JGI IMG/M metagenome (GOLD analysis project Ga0209810, IMG submission 187159) | Surface soil microbial communities from Centralia Pennsylvania, which are recovering from an underground coalmine fire - Coalmine... | ecosystem: Environmental > Terrestrial > Soil > Unclassified...
ACAGGTGCTGGCTGGCAAGCTCTTGCGGTGTGTAGCCAGAAAAGGCAGGCTCTCCGGTCAAAAGATGGTAGAGAACGGCTCCCAGAGCATAGACATCGGTGAACGGGCCAACCGGCTTGCCCGTTAATTGCTCTGGCGCGCTTCCTTCACCGGCTCTTGCATCCAGGTCGGAGTGTTTGCCATCCCGTTGCAGATCGAGCAGGCTGATCAAGCCCAGATTGGCTATCAGCAGGCGTCCATCCGCTTGCAGGAAAATGCAATCAATGGTGAGGCTTTCGTGCAGGATACCATGCTGGTGGGCATATGCTAAGGCGCCACAAAGCTGGTCAAGACAGTGTCCTGCCATAAGAGCGTCCATTGGTCCGTTGTTATCCAGCCAGATACGCAGCGATTGCATAGCGACCTGCGGCATCACCAGAAATGGCGTGTCGCGCTCTACCCCGTAATCGGCGACCGGCAACAGGCAGGGATGATGCAAGGCTGCAAGCTGACCCGCCTTTTGCTCAAAACGCGCCAGATATTCATCCCGCTTGCCGCTGTTCAGGGAGGTCGATTCTGTGAGCAAGCGCACGAGACAGGTAACCGAACTCTTCTCAGAGTGTGCCAGGAAGAGAGGAGTATGATAGTCAATTGCCACCAGTTGCTTGAGATGATACGGCCCGAACTGCGCGCCAATAAGCTGCTCGAATGCTCTCTGCTCGATCATTGCAAATTTTCCTGGCAGAAAGAGGGATTAACGGTAAAAGATTCCCTCCGTTTTTCTTAACAAGGTTTTAAGAAGTAGAATTATGCCGAAGAAACTCTACTGTAATATGTAACGTCAAGTTGCTTTATCTGTAACGTGAAAGCCTTTTCTACCTCAGCGCCTTCTCAAGAAACGCCAGGATTTTCGGCCAGGAATCACGAACGGAGTGGGCGTTGGCTGCGATGCTGCCGCCGAAGGCGATGCCAGGGGCTGGCTGGACATAGGGCGGCAGGGATGGCAGGCCGTAAGGGAAACAGACGAAGTGGCCTGCGCCTTTGTACCGCAGGTGTTCGTAGAGGTAGGGATGCTGGTGCTGCGCGAGCCTGTCCATGATCCGTTCGGCGAAAAGGGTGGAGGGCCAGAGCTGGTCATCTTCGCCTGAGATCAGCAAAACCGGTCCCTGGATATGTTCTACCTGTATGGTTGCCTTCTCCAGATTTTTGCGATCTTTCAGCGTGGTGAGAAACATGATGCGCATGGCGAACGCATGGTGTTTGAATGCCTGCCAGCAGAGGGCCAGGGCTATGAAGAAGTTGACATGAACGTTGACATGGGGCAGCGGCTCGTCGTGAAATATCCATGCCGGGCCGGAGGGTCTGCCAGTTTCGTTGATGCCCGCCTGGATAAAGGGGCTGGGCGCGCCAGAAACTACCGCTTTGATGGCGGGAAACAGAGAGCCGAGCAGCAGCGCCAGTTCGCCGCCCCTTGAAAGACCAATGACGGCTATTTTCTCTGCGTTGACTGTCTCCTGAGCTTGCAGCCAGGTGATAGCGGTTTCGAAGTATTCAAGGGGAATATCGGTCAGAGATCGGGGCAAGTCTTCATAGTTGAAGTAGGCCAGCGCAAGGGCGGCATAGCCGCGCGAGGCGAGCAGGGCAGCGGGATTTTCACGCAGCCCGCCATCGGAACCGTTGAGTACGATGACGGCGGGGTGCGGCCCCGGCCCGACCGGGGAGAAGAAGGTGCCAACCAGTCCGTTCTCGCGCACAGGCTGACGTTTGACGCCGGGAGCGACAAATAGTCGCGTGACCTGTGTGCTGGCAACGACCTCGCCCTCTACTTCCGCGACAAGCTCGATTACCATCGGCTGCTGCGTTTTGTGGATGAAGGGCGTTGTCTGCTTTGTGTCGACCGGCAGCATAGACCAGAAGAGGCCAGTCATATCCAGATCGCGGTAGGTGCCAGAGAGCGGTTTTTGGGTACTGAGGTCGATGTTTCCCTGCGCATCAGCCTGAAAAACGGCATACGAGGCCCATGCCTTCTTCGCGTGATCGACTGTTCTCGCTCGCAGAGTAACAGTCTGTTGTGGGGCAAACCCCTTGAGCTGAATCTGTGTCGGCTCATCGACGAGCGCGCTTTGCGGGTTGGCTTCAATCATGGGAATGCGAACGGTGTCTATTGAGTTTTGCATGGTTTTGTCCTTTCTGCTTCGGGTGAAATTCCGCTACGCACGATACTGCTCCGGGGTGTGTTAAGAGCCTTTTCCCTTCTCTGGCTTCCCTTGCTGTAAGATGGTTTCGAGCGCCGCCACATGGTCGGCAAACGCCTTCCGTCCCGCTTCGGTGGGAGCGATATAGGTGTGTGGTTTCCTGTCCACAAATACCTTCGTGATCGTGACATAACCGGCCTCTTCCAGTTTGCGCAGGTGCGCACCAAGGTTGCCGTCCGTCAGGTTGAGTAGTTGCGCCAGGTAGGTAAAACCGACTTCCATCCCTGGTTCCAGCGCGGCTAACGAGGCCATAATCTGTAGCCGTACAGGCTGGTGGATCACTTCGTTCAATGCTGCCATGCCTATCTCCGCAGGATAAAGATGCCGGTGCCGGTTAATATCGCACCGCTACTGATGGCCAGCCAGAGCCAGAAAAATTGCGGCAGCAGGTAATAGCCGGGTAATGAGAGCAGGGTAACAACTACCCCGATGCCGATGAGTGGCTTCAGACGCAGCCATGTTCCTGTGACGATATAGCCAAACATGACGAAGGTGATCCAGAGCAGCGCCACCTGCTGCGCGTGCAGCAGCTGCGCAATCAAGAGCCAGACAAGACTGTAGAGTGTCAGGGCGGCAAAAAACAGGCCGATACGCGCTCCCACATTTGCCAGACCGGAACCGGGCGTGGCGCGTATTCGTTCGCCCTGGCGCCTGCCCTGCAAGAGGCCCAGCACCATAGAACTCAACATGCCGACAACCAGCATTGCCACGAGTACCGGGCCGATCAGAGCTGCCGGTACAAACTGACAGACAAGAAAGCCGAAGAACCAGACCAATCCCCAGGCAACCTGGTACACCGCACCCAGGGCCTGCACGTGCCGCATTTTTGTCGTGGAAAGCTTGACCGCTTCGAGTGCTTCCTGCGCTTCCTCTGGCGATATTTCCATAATGTTCATTGCTCCTTCTCAACACAAAGGACTCTGAGATATAGAGTAGTCTATGATAATGATTCTGTCAAGAGGTGAAAGCACAAAAATGTTCTTCGAAAGAGAGGAAAGAACATATGGTAAGGAGCGTTGGAAGGCTGTCATACCTTCCAACGCTCCTTCTCTTTTGCCATCAAGCAGCTCCACTCAACCACCACTTCCCTGCGTGCGGTAGGAGGGTAGAGGTAGGATCGAGTCGGGCTTAAAGGGTCATCAGCCCGGGCAGCAGGAAGTAGTAGAGGAGTCCGACGATGATGAGCCAGGCGAGCAAGACCAGCGTCCAGCCCATATTGTGGCGAATAACCTGACCTTCGTTGCGCACATATTTGGTGGTGGAGACGCCGACGCTGGCCGTCTGGGGAGCGACCGGCTTACCCACCTCGGCGCCCACGGAGTTCAACGAGGGCAGCAGGAGGACGGGGAAGCCCAGCAGCCTGCCAACCTGCACCTGCACGAGGCCGAACAGGCTGTTGGTGGAGGTATTGCTGCCGGAAAGCGCGACGCCGATCCAGCCCAGGATGGGGGCGAGCAGGATGAACGCGGGGCCGACCTTTGAGAAGCCGTAGGCCAGTGACGCGCCCATGCCGGAGTAGTTGAAGACGAAAGCCAGACCGAAGATGAAGACGCCTACCAGCAGCGCGCCCCACATCTGGCGGAAGGTATCGCGGAATACCTGCCCCAGCAGCGTAAGCGGGGGGCGAATAAACGCTAACATCACCAGCCACGAGACCAGAATGGCGGTTCCACCGATGAAAGGCGCGTAAGCGAAGGAGGCGGAGGTGGTTTTATGGCTGATGGAAGAGACAGCCTTGACCACCCAGCTAAACGCCGTGATCTTTGGCAGGCCAGACCAGGGACCAGTCCACAGCACAACCACGACCACCAGGATGAAGAAAGGGAGCAGGGCGGCCAGCACCGAATGGCTGGAGGTGACCTCTTCAATTCTGGATGCGCGCTGCGTCTGCTGCTCTTCTTCGCTCAGCGGTACTCCGCCATAGCCCAGCACCGTTCTGGGCCGCCAGACCTTCAGCAGCAGCAGGATAGCGGCAAAGGAGACGAGCGCGCCGATGATATCAGGGAGATAGGGACCCAGGAATTGCGAGACCGGAAACTGACCCAGAATGTAGGCCAGCGAGCCGACAAGCGCCAGCGGCCAGCCATCGCGAAACCCTCTGCGGCCCGCGACCAGATAGATCAGTACCCAGGGTGGCAGCAGCGCCAGTACCGCCACGATTTTCCCTACCGAGGCCGAGAGCGATAACAGGGGCAGGTTGGTGACGGCAGCCAGCGCGATAATCGGCGCGCCCAGCGCGCCATAGGAGACCGGGGCGTTGTTGGCGATGGCGGCCACGCGCAGCGCGTCCAGTTCGGCCACGCCCAGCACAACCAGGATGGGGGCCACGACCGCCCACGGATAGCCGAAGCCAACCAGCCCTTCCAGCAGCGCGCCCAGCGCCCAGGCCAGCAGAATGGCCTGCACGCGCACATCGGCGGTGGCCTGCTCGACCAGCCAGTTTTTGAGCGTGTCGAAGAGACCCGTCAGCTTCAGCGTGTTGAAGATAACCACGCCCCAGAAGGTAATCCAGTCGACTGCCCAGATGCCGTTGGCGCTGCCTATGAGGTACGACTCGATGCCATTGCTCAACGGCAGGTGCCACACCAGAATGGCAATAATCAGGGTGAGAATGGAGCCTATCAATGTAGCGAGCCAGGCAGTGACGCGGAACGCTGCCAGCAAGACCAGCAGCAGGATGACGGGAATGAGTGATACTAAGACTGTCAGGCCAAGATTGCCTGTAGGATCGAGTACCTGATGGAACATGCAATGCCTCCTCGTTTGTCGAGACGTGACAATAACAGTACCCTCCTGCCACAATTGTACCCGATTTTTCAGTCTTTTTCTACTGGTGAGGTATTTAGAGTGATATAGTATAAGCCCATCAATTAAAGAAAATTTTTCCGAAGGCGCCAGGAAGGGTTTTCTTGAAAAAAGAGAATGGAAGTGAGCAGGATAATTTGAGGGAAAGGGGGATGTTCCTGTCCGTGCGTGGTATGATAAAGACATCAACATCTTATGAGGAGGATTTTTGCAGTGGGAACATTTTCGATTGCGGTTTTGCCGGGCGATGGCATCGGGCCGGAGGTAATTGAACAGGCCCTGCTCGTGCTTGACCAGGTTGCGAGCCGCTACGGGCATACATTTCAGACGACGAAGGCGCTGGTGGGCGTCTCGGCTATTGAGGCCGAGGGCGATGCTATTTCGGACGCGACGATGGAGCTTTGCCAGCAGAGCGATGCGGTGCTATTTGGCGCGGTCGGCGGTTCACCGCGCTATGAGGGGCCGAATTCAAAGGTACAGCCGGAGCGGGCGCTGTTCCGCCTGCGCAAAGAACTTGGCCTCTATGCGAACCTGCGCCCCGTGCGCCCTTTCGCGGCGCTGCTCAATGCCTCGACGATTAAGCCGGAGGTGCTGCGCGGGACGGATTTGCTGGTGGTGCGCGAGCTGACCGGCGGCCTCTACTACGGGAAGCCGAGCGAGATTCGCGAAACGCCCATCGGCTTTGAGGCCATTGATACGCTGATTTATACCGATGGGGAGATTGAGCGCATCGTCCGCACGGCTTTTGAGCTGGCGAGGGGGCGTCGCAAGAAGCTGACCTCGGTGGATAAAGCTAACGTGCTGAGTTCGTCGCGGCTGTGGCGGCGCGTGGCCGACCGCGTGGCGGCGGACTATCCCGATATCGAGTTTGACCACCTGCTTGTCGATGCCTGTTCGATGCACCTCATTCGCCGCCCCGCGACTTTTGATGTGATTGTGACGGAGAATATGTTTGGCGATATTCTCACCGATGAGGCATCCATGCTGGCCGGTTCAATGGGCATGCTGCCTTCGGCGAGCCTGGGGACGCGGCGCACGCAACATGGCCTCTTTGGCCTCTACGAGCCTATTCACGGCTCGGCTCCCGATATCGCGGGCCAGCACAAAGCCAACCCGATCGCGGCTATCCTGACGCTGGCGCTGCTCCTGCGCTACTCGCTGGGTCTGGAACGGGAAGCCAACGCAGTAGAAGCGGCGGTGGAACACGTCATCAATGAAGGGTATCGCACGGAAGATTTGCGCGAAGAGGGGAAAAAGACGGTCGGCACCGAGGAAATGGGCCGCTTGATTGCCGACGCTGTTGCCTGATTGCACAGGCCGTGTGCAGGCGTCCGCGTGCAGGCCACCCGTGTGCAGGCGTCCGCGTGCAGGCCACCCGCGTGCAGGCATCCGCGTGCAGGCCACCCGTGTGCAGGCCACCCACGTGCAGGTATCCGTGTGCAGGCGTCCGCGTGCAGGCCACCCGTGTGCAGGCATCCGCGTGCAGGCCACCCGCCGACAGGCCACCCGCAAGGGGTGGCCCTACTATATACGTCTCCACCCCGCGCCGTTCGCTCGCGAGCGAATCGCGTATAGTAGGGCCACCCCTTGCGGGTGGCCTGTCGGCGGGTGGCCTGTCAGGTATGCGTATCCGTGTGGCCTGGCGGGTATGTGTATCCGTGTGGCCTGGCGGGTATGCGTATCCGGGTGGCCTGTCGGGTATGCGTATCCGTGTGGGCTGGCGGGTATGCGTATCCGTGTGGGCTGGTGGGTATGCGTATCCGTGTGGGCTGGTGGGTATGCGTATCCGTGTGGCCACCCGCAGTGAATTAACCCATCATCGATTTTGGGCAGGGGCCGAGCGCGATCAGGCGCGCCTGTGCAGCGGCCAGTTTGCGCTCGATTTCAGCGATAGACGCTGAACTGGCCCGCCTGTCTGCATTCGCGGCTGCTTCAACGGCTGCCTGCTCTGTAGTCGGCTGTGCCGCTGCCTGCTCTTGCAAGTTGGAGAGACTGGCCTGCAAAGCGACAATCTCGTCGAGAATCACCTGGCGCTGCACATACCAGCGCGTCACGGCGCGTTCCACACCCACGTTGTTCTTTTCTCCTTATACGTTAAACTAAAGCCAGGCCCTCTCTCTCCCTTTTGAGTAGACCGAACATGTCATACTTCGCTTTCGCTCCGCATGACACACGAGAGAGTCTTTCTCATATGCCGTAAAAAATGCCTCTTCACGTGTCATGCTTCGCTGCCGCTCAGCATGACACGTCAGAGGGTTTTTGTCATGGCATGCTATGAGAAAGTGGCCGGGACGTGTCATGCTGAGCGCAGCGAAGCATGGCACATCGGCGCTGCTTTTTCATGGCTAGACAGTTGTACCGTAGACGAGAGTGTTGAGCATGTTGATGAGTTCCTCGTCTTGATAGGGCTTGACGACGTAGCCGTTGGCGCCGATTTGCATGGCGCGTTGCTGGTGCTTGGCTGCCGCGCGGGATGTGAGAACCACGAGCGGCAGCGTGCGGTACTGATCCTGGGCGCGGATGGTCGCCATCAGTTCGTAGCCGTCCATGCGCGGCATCTCGATGTCGAGCAGCACGGCGGCGGGCGTTTGCTGCGAGATCAGTTCCAGCGCCTCAACGCCGTCGCGGGCCATCTGCGTTTCCCAGCCGTGCTGTTTGAGCATGTTGCTGACGACGCGGCGCACGCTGGGGCTGTCGTCTACAACCAGAATATGCTTTCCTCTTGCTGCCTGAGTCGGCGCGGCTGGCGGCGCGGCGATAATGCCTCCTCGTCTGACGGGTACGCTTTCGACCTGCTTCCCTGCTGTCGATGCGGTCGACGCGCTTTCGCTCTGTGCAGGTCCGGGCATGAAGGCTCTGGGCAACGCGCTTACACTTCTGCGTGTCGAGAGGAGTTCGGCCAGTTCGAGGATGAGGACGACGCGCCCATTGCCGAGGACGGTGCCACCGGCTACTCCATGCACTTCACGCAGGTGCGGGCCGAGATTCTTCATCACGACATCCATCTTCCCCTTAATTTCGTTGACCAGCAGGGCCACGCGCTGCTCACCGGTATTGATGAGTAGCAGCGGCGCTTTCTCGTCCGGTTTTTCCACGGGAAGATTGAGGTACTGGGCCAGCAGGCTCAAGGGGTAGATGTCGTTCTGTACCACGACTGCCGGGCGACCGCCGAAGACAGTTTGCTTATAGCCGTCGAGGCGGCCAATGGCGTCGACGATCACAGTAGGGATGGCGAACTGCTGCCCGCTCACCGTGACCATCATGGCGCTCTGGATTGCCAGGCTGGTAGGGAACTTCATCGTGAACGCCGTCCCCTGGCCGGGCGCCGAGTCGACGGCGAGCGTGCCTCTCAGGCGCGCAACGCTGTCGCGTACCACGTCGAGTCCGACGCCGCGTCCGCTCTCTTCACTTACCGCGCCAGCGGTTGAGAAACCGGGGCGGAAGATCAATTCCAGCACATCTCCATCACTCAAGACCTGGTCGGGGCGGATGATGCCGCGAGCAATGGCCTCGTTGCGTACTTTGTTGGGATCGATGCCGGTGCCATCATCTTTTACCGTGATTACCACCTGATTGCCTTCGTAGGCGGCGGAAAGCGTGATGTGGCCGACGGGAGGTTTGCCCTTCGCGACACGCTCCTCCGGCGTCTCGATAGCGTGGTTGACGGCATTGCGCATCAGGTGTAGCAATGGCCCGGCGATCTCTTCGTAGACCGTGCGGTCAACCTCGGTTTCCTGGCCTTCCAGCAGGAACTCAAATTCTTTATGCTGCTTGAGCGCAACGGCTCTTGCGGCCCGATAGAGGCGCGGCGTCATGCTGGAGAGCGGCACCAGGCGCGCTTTCATCAGCCGATCCTGGAAAGTGGTGCTGAGGCGATTTTCTCGTGAGAAAACGCCTTCACACTCACGGATGACAGCCTCCATTTCGGTACTGAGGGTGGTCATGTCGGAGACACATTCGCTCAGACCGCGTGCGAGCTGGTGAAATTCGGTATAACGGTCAAGTTCCAGTTCATCGAATTCGGCGATATGCGATGGTTCGACGCGCCCATTGTCGTGTCCGTTCCGACCGCTACTACGTCCCTCTCCTGGCATGACGGAGACCGAACGTCCGCTGGGCAGCGTTGCCGCCTCGAAACGGCTTTCCAGCTTCTGGCCGATATCACGCAGGCGGTTGCTGCTCATGCCAGCGTCAGTGACCAGACGCATCAAGCGTTCGATACGTTCTTCCAGCACTGTACGGTTGACAAGCAATTCGCCGAAGAGGTTGACCAACTCGTCGAGTTTTTGCAGGCGCACACGAACGCTCAGGTCACCGCGTGCCGCGCGCTGTGCGTTCGTTTCCTGCACCGGCCTGTCGGCGACGACCCCGGCAACGCTGGCAGCGTCATGGATCGCCTCGTCGTTGGTCTCCAGGTCGCTGTCGATTTCTTCTTCCAGCGTATCCAGGATGGTACTTTGCTCGCCCAGGATAGCGGCATAGCGAGTACGCAGTTCCTGTACGTTCGCCTCTTGAGACTCAGCGCCCAGATTGTTGATGAGCATATCCAGGGTTTCAGCCGTATCAAGAATCAGGCTGAGGACGGCTGGAGAGATACTGGTAGTTCCCTCCATGATGCTATCGAGCAGGTCTTCCGAGACATGGCTGAGATCGGCAATAGCCCGGAAGCCCATCATGCCGGCAGCGCCCTTAAGGGTGTGAGTGGCGCGGCGCACGCCCTGAATAAGTTCGCGGTTCGTCGGATCCTTCTCAAGGGCTGCCACGTACATACTGATCGTTTGCAGGTGTTCTTCCGCTTCCACGCGAAATATCTCGGCGGCTTCCTCTACGAAATCGCTGCTAAAGCCCGTTGAGGTAGGAACCGGCGAAGTTATTCCCGCAGATACCGCCGGGGGTGTGGAAGCCTGCGGTATGGGTGTAACTGAAGCCGACAGGGTTGGCGCAATCGGCGCTGATGGGGTAGTCGTGTGAAGCCCGGCAGGGGACTGCGATTCTGGCGCAGGGGCTTCCCCGGCGGGGGCCATACCGGTCGCTTCGCGTGCTTGATCCAGGAAATTGGAGGTGCGAGGCGCCACTGTCGGAGGTATGAGCGATTGTGCGCCAGGGATGGCGCCGCTGCCTGCCAGTTCGGTAATCTGATTAAGGAACTCCTGGCGTACCTGTATCTCTATCTCGCTGCGCAGGCGCGCTTCCAGTTCGTGAAGGGTCTCGCCGCTCCCGTCGCCGGAGACCTGTGCCTGCAACTGGCGGCGAGCTTCGTATTCCTGGCGTACTTCATTGCGTATCTGCTGCTCTAGCTCGGCACGGGCGGCCAGTGAGAGCGGACGAGCTTCATATTCCTGACGTAATTCCTCGCGTATCTGCTGTTCCAGTCGCGTTCGGATCACGGCGAGGTCTGCCTGCAACTGCCCTTCGATCTGCGCCCGCAGTGTGGCGATATCTCCCTGCCGCTCAAAGGTGACGCGCTCGCGCACGGCGTTCGGTTCCTGCGCGCTCTGCATTTCCCAGGGTGTCCAGCCAGGCTCCTGTCTGAAGATGGGAGCGGTCGCATTTGCCTGCGCTTGCAGTTGCTGGAAGGCGGCGCCACAGGAGATCAGGGAGTTGTGTAATTGCTGTACAATCTCCTGTATCTGCTCATCGGTCATCTGCGCGCCGCTAACACTGGCGTTCAACAGTTCAAGGACTTTCTTCAGCTTACTGTTGGCAACCCACATGACCGAGAGCGGGAGGTAGCGGCGCACCTGCTCCGGGCTATTGCGCAGGTTGAGGCCCATTGCCTTACCGGCCCAGTCTTCCATGCGGTCCAGCGCGTCTTTTGAGCCATCCAGAAAGCCCTTGAATTCGGCTCGCTGTTCTTCAATGACGTGAACGGCTGAACGCAGGCGGCCAACCAGATTTCTCAGAGAAGAAGCCTGTACCTCTAGCGCCTGCGCCTCGTTTTGCATCTCCCCATAGCTCTGTAAAAATGAGCTATTCACCGGGGAATTGTTCCCCTGGGCGGGTACCAGTTCGCCAGATGGTTCCGGCGCTGTCGCTGCCGGAGTAGATGTACTGGCAGGTATGGGCGCCGACGGAACCGGTGGCGCAGGTGATGCCGGTGGAAGTTGCTGCTCCGGCGAGAGAAGTGGGGTAGCAGGAACGGCGGGAACAGCAGGTTGAGGCGCGGTCTGCCGTGTTGTGGCGACCAGCATATCCAGTGCGCTGGTCTGTACCGGCCCGGCAGTTTGCGCAGACTCAGGCTGTGTGGGTTGTACAGCCTGCATCGGGGGTTGTGCCGCCTCCTGAGCAATGGAGGTGGAAGCGGCAGGCGCGGTCGGCTCGTTCGTCGGGTCTTCGGGCCACTCGATTTCTTCACCCTCCGGGATACTGGGGGTGCGGAAAGAGGCGAGTACCTCATCGAGCGAGGGCATGGAAGGAGCAGCGGCAACTGCCGGAACCTGTCCGCTGGCCGCTCCATTGGACTGCCCTGCCTGCTCACCGGCCTCGATCATCATCCGGTAGCGGGTATAATCATCGTCGTCCTCGGCAATGATAGCGTCCTGGTCAATGCCGCTCTGGATGCCAGCCAGCAGCCGGTGCAGGCGGCCCAGCGAGCGTTGCAGGAGGCCAATTGTAGGAGGATCGAGGGTGGCCAGACCATCCAGCACATCCCCCAGGATATCTTCCATGCCGTGAGCCACGTGGGACAACCCTGGGAAATCCATCATCGAAGCGGAGCCGCCAATCGTGTGTGTGCGGCGATAGGTTTCCTCAAGAGCGTCCATGTCGCCAGGTGCTTCTGCCAGGCGTTCAAGGTTCGCCTCGATTTCCGGCAAATAGCTATTTACCTCTTCGATAAACGAATCGAGGATAGATAGTTTATCAGATGTATTCGACATGCTGCTCGCACCCATGTATTCTAGCTTCACGGCTTCCATGCGTTGAAGCGTTGTTGGTAGCTACCCCCGCCCTCTCTGCAACGTTCAACGCATGAGAAAAGTGAAACTCGATATGCTACTGACCAGATTGCCGGTTGTGGAAAGGCGTCTGATCTTGACTAAACTGTGGTTGCCCCTGATTCTGTGGCGCATCTGGTTGCCCCTGCCAGCGCGGTCGCCCCTGCGGCGGTAGGCCGCCCGATGTCCGCATTCTGGGCATTTGCGCTTGAGCCTGCGTCGGGTTTACAGGAAAACCGGGCTGGCTGGTGAATCGAGTGGGGGGACTGGAGAACGAGTTTTCGTTCCCGCCGAAGGATGGCTGCCCGCCAGGCTGGCCAGGAAAACCGGGCTGACTACCGGAGAAGCTTTGCTGGTTGTCAAAGCCGGGAAATGCCCCGAACTGCTGCTGACCGCCCGATCCCGACTGGCTGCCAGAGTTCTGCTGGTTGTCAAAGCCGGGAAATGCCCCGAAGTTTTGCTGGTCGCTCAAGCTTTGATCGAACCCTTGCTGCCCGAAATCTGGCTCAAAGCCTTGCTGCCCAAAACTCGGCTCGAAGTTGTGCTGCCCGAAGTTTTGCTCAAAGCCTTGCTGGCCCCCGAAGCCTTGATCGAAGCCCGATGAGCCGTCAAAGAATTGCTGACCGTCAAAGCGGGTATCGAAGCCGGGCTGGCTGTTGAACTGGAACTGGCCGTTAAAGCCCGTATTCATCTCCTGGGGCATGTACTGGCCAGAGCGGGCGCTTGTTGCGATCAGTGAGCCGGAAGGAGTGCCGGGTTCGGGTAGCGGCGGAAAGTTGCCGACAAAATCCTGAGACCACTGGCTATCCATGGCCGGAAAGCCGTTGCCAGAAAACTCGCTGACTGAGGTTGCGCCGGGCAGCGCGCCCACCATTTCAGCAGGGCGATCGGGCAGGCGGAAGGTAGAGACGGAGGCGCGCAATTGTTCCGCCAGTTCGGCCAGATAACTGACGCTGGCAGCCGCTTCCTGCGTTCCCATGTCTGTCCGGCGTGTGATCTCGGAAATCTGGCCCATCGCAACCGCGACGCTGTGAGCAACCGGTGTTTGCTCGTTGGCGGCGCGAGCGATGCCTTCGATCATTTGTGCCTGGCGCGCCACCGCGTTATAGATGGAGTTCAACGCGCGCCCGGCCTCATCGGCCAGTTGCGATCCCTTGACCACCTCCTGCGTGCTGTCTTCCATAGCGACGACGGCTTCGTAGGTATCGCCCTGAATACTCTTGATGAGGGTGGCGATACGCTTGGTAGACTCGGTAGAGCGTTCGGCCAGGAGACGGATTTCATCGGCCACGACGGCAAACCCTCGTCCATGCTCGCCTGCCATCGCGGACTGAATGGCGGCGTTCAGCGCGAGCAGGTTTGTCTGGTCGGCAATGTCCTCAATGATACGCAGGATTTCACCGATTTCGTTGGAGCGTTCGCCCAGGCGTTTAATCTTCTTGGATGTTTCCTGCACGTTCTCGCGAATGACCATCATACCGTCGATGGTCTGGCGCACCGATTGCTGACCGCTTTCGGCGTTGCGCAGGGCTTCTTGCGCGGCCTCGGCGCTCATACGAGCATTGCGGGCGACATCCTGAATGAAGCTTGCCAGGGCTTCTACGGAAGCGGTAGTCTGTGAGATCTGCGCTACCTGCGTTTCGGATGCCTGGGCCAGCTCGGCGGAGCCGTCAAGAATGCGCCTCGTGGCGTTGTTGATCTGGACCGCCGTCGACTGGACGCGACCCACCACTTTCGCCAGCTCTTCAATCATATAGTTGAAGGAGTCGGCCAGCACTCCCAGGGTGTCGGGCGTAACCTCGGCCTGTACGCGCAGGTCGCCATCACCCACCGCGCTGACCTCTTGCAGCAACTTTTCAATCTGTGCCTGCAAGGTTGCCGCGTCGCCGCCTGCCAGCACAACGTTGCCATTGCCAGCGTTCTCCATCAGGGCGTTCATCGAATTTGCCAGCATGGCAAATTCATCCTCACCGTTGATGGGGGCGCGCACACTGTGTTCTCCACTGGCATACGCCCGGCTCACATCAACCAGCGTAAGGATGCGATCTTTGATCTGGCGCTGGACAAAATAGTTGATGGCCAGTATGGCGATCAGAATGAGGATGGCGCAAATGAGTACGACCATCTCAAACCGTGATGGATCAGCCATCGATTGCGAGGCTACTACGACACTGATAAGAGTGATGAGAACGATGGGAACGGCTGCCGATGCAAGCCCCACGTGCATCAGCGAGCTTAAGGTCATTCCACCTTTGTTACGATCAGGATTCATCCGCCAGGCCTCCTGTTTTTTCTGTAGAGAGATCACGCAGGCAGTCAATTGAGCCTTCCCGGCCTCTGGACTGGGGCCAATACATTGCGCGCGTGACCGTCCAGGTCTTGCGATTGACGTAATACGCTACGCCAATCAAATCATCAATTCAAGTGAAGCCGTCTACCGTTTCCTTTTGTTCAGTCTTCCTTGCGCGCCGTCGGTCCTCTTCTCTCTGTGCCGACCGCATTTCAGTTCAGGATGTGTACCGTACCGGTCGGTGCATAAATATCCTTACTCGGAGTATCGCTGCATCTTTTCCGAAAATAGCAGGCGCGCCGCGTCTAGCAAAACGACCAATCGTCGATCAAGCAAGGCACAGCCAGAAGCATAGGGGGCTATCCACTGGGGGATCAGATTCTGGTGCGTGTTTCCACCGACGATAGCCCTCTCAGGTATCTGCACCATCTCACTTACCCCATCCACTGTCAGGCAGATCACCATTTCGTTATACTGTACCGATAGTAAGCGCGTGCGCGGGTTGTAGGGCAGTGGCTCCAGCCCCAGGAACGTCCGCAGGTCGACGACGGAGGCGATGGAGCCGCGCAGGTTGATGACGCCCTGAACCCATGAAGCGACGTTGGGGACCGGGGTGACATCTACCATACGTTCCACTCCCTGAATGCATTCCGCTTTGAAAGCGAACTCGCGCTCAAATAATGAGAAAACCAGGTACTGCTCACCCACAACTTCCGGCAGAGCTGCCGGGAGGGTGGGTAAACCGTTGGTCAGGGTTTGCCCGATGCGTGCCGGTGGCACAGTTGGTAGAGACTGAGCCTGCAATGCTGCCTGCCGGGCAAAAAGAGAAGCAGGCATGGCCGGGGAAGGTGAAACGAACCCCGCGCCCGGCTCCATCCTGCCAGCACCTGCTGCTCTTTGAGCATTGCGTTGTGGCATCATTCGATCGTCACTGGTCACTCAAAAAACTCCCTGGCAGGGGCGACTGCTGTTCCAGTTGCCCCTCGCCTTCTGCTACCATCGAATTAGATCAACCTGCGCACGCTGGCGACCAATTCGTCGGTATTAAACGGCTTTGTCATGTAGACATCCGCCCCCTGTCTCAGCCCCCAGGACCGGTCGAGTGGGGTGTTCTTACTGGTCAACAAGATAATTGGAATATGTTTACTGGCCTCAAAGTTCTTCAGTTTGCGGCACAGTTGAAAACCGTTCTGTTTCGGTAACACGACATCCAGAACAATACACTGTGGACGCTCCCGAAAGACTTTTTCGAGGGCCTCATCACCGTCAACGGCGGTGATGACTTCGAAGCCACTGTTGCGCAGTGGCGTTACAATCATAGTCAACTCTGTCCAGCTGTCGTCTACTACGAGTACCTTCTGTCCAGGCATCCTATTGTACCTTTCCGCGTGAGTCAGTTTCGCACACTTCTTCGCTCAACAACCTGTTGGCACCTTATTATACTCTTCCCATATGGGGGGTACGCTAGCAAGATAGGAGATATGGGCTATGTTTCCTGCCGATACATCTCTACGTACCGATAAAGATGCCAGTTCTACCCATTCGTCACCCCTTTTTCCGTTTCTTCGCCTGCCAGGCAAGAAAGCCTGGAAACGGGTGACGCTGTTTCCCTGCATCACGCCGGTGTGTCGTATCAGCTCAACCGGAGTCTGGCCTACCTGGCCTTCTCGCCCCGTGTTGAGAGGACAGGCATCAGCCACGACGCGCTGCGCGTAAGCGCGGGCGCACGCTTTCTTGCTGGGGAGGCATGCGTTCCTGCCAGTTGGCCAGGTGTTTCTTGACCGTTTGCACCAGTTCTGCCGAGTCAAACGGTTTTGTCAGATATTCTGTCGAACCGGCAAGGCGTCCGCGCATCCTGTCAAATAGACCGTCTTTCCCACTCAGCATAATAATGGGTATCTGTCGAAACTGCAACTTCTTGCGGATAATCTGGCAAATATGGTACCCATCCATGCGGGGAAGCTGGATATCGAGGAGAATCACGGCGGGCATTTCGTCGGCTACCGAGGTGAGTGCGCTTAAGCCATCGCTGGCGGTAATCACCCGGATGTTTTCCCTTTGCAGGGTCATCTGGACGATCTTTCTCACCGTCGGGCTATCATCCACCACTAACACTGTCGGCTCTTGTTGCATTTTTAGATAGTCCTCCTTCGTATCTCCCCTGGCCAGAGAGGACCGCTGTCACTCTGCGGGCCAGTATTCCAGTTTGGCGCCAGGGCGATCTGTGATGGGCGCGCCCCCTCACGACCCTGCATCCGGGTATTCCGATAGGCCAGATAGACCTGATATTGTTGAATTTCGTGATCGATCTCGGTCAGAAACGCCTTCCAGACGACGTTGAGTTGCCGCCCGGTGTGCGAATTGCCGACCTCGTCACGCAGTAACTCCGAAAAGACCATGCGCAGGTACGCGGCTAATCCCTGTACCGCTTCCCAGTAAAACTCCTCTAATTTCTCCCCTTTGACCAGTTTATCCAGTGTAAGGATATCAGTGCAGTCAAGTTGTCCATCGGCGAAACTGGCGGTTTCGAGGATAGAGTAATGTTGCCGGGCCAGCAATTGCAGCGGCTGCGCGAAGCGCCGTTCCAGGTAGCGCGCGACTTCCGTCTCGGGGATGTGGCCGCGACCGCGCAGGCTCTTTGCATATCTGCCATGATGATGCAGTAGCCCGTTGATACATTCGGACAGGGTACGTATCAGCCCCAGCAGGTGCTGCTCCGGGTTCGGTGATTGCTTTTGCTGCACCAGGACGTGCTGGCAGCGAATGATAATGTTAGAGAGATCTTGCTGTAATTCAGTTTCCAGGGCAGTATCGACGATTTCGATTAAGTGGAGTTCGAGCAGGCGGTGCATGATACGCGCAACTCTGGCTTCGGGCATCATCAGGGCTAATGCTATCGCCTGCAGTGGGATCTCTCCATTGGAGAGGCAGAGAACTTCAATAAATTCCTGGCTGAGGCCAAGATTGCGTACATCGTTATTCACTTCGGGCAGCCAGCGGGCGACTGTTGTTCGGGTGAGGTAGGTTTCGCCCATTTCCTCCCATTCGTCGGCCTGGCGCAGGGCTTCCAGCAGCGTGGAGTCGATATCGAGCGGTCGCATGTGACTTTCCATGGTGACCAGCTGGCGGTGGAAGGCAAAACGTCCGTTAATCCAGCGCAGGGCGTGACTGATGGACTGGGTGACAGCGAATTCCAGCCGTTGCTGCACCTCGGCTGCCCCCATCAGGCCCTGTTCCTGCAAGAGGGCCAGCGCGACCTGCATATTGCCACGAGCATATTCACGGATGGGCTGTACCCGCGCGGGGTCTAGCCTGTTGACGAGACAGAGCATGCCGGGCAGGTCTGGCTGCGGCACTCCATCCTCGCGCAGGGCTACAATCTGGCCCTTGCGTAAACTGATTGAGAGCGTCTCCTGCCCTGAATGGACGAACAGGGTTCCGGTTTTCCCGCTCAAGGCGAGCATTTTCAAAATAGCCTGGAGGCCCAGCGTCTGCAGGTCTCCATCCATGATTCGATCTTGTTGCTCCATAACGTCAGTTTCCTTTATTCAACCGGACGCGCGAACCCCCGTTCATAGAGGTGCGCATTGCGATTGCTCTCACTTCAAATACTGTTCAATTCTCAGGACACATTTCAAAGTGAATTACGCCGAACAGGCCCGCTCTACGGCACTGAGTAAATGGTCAATCTGAAACGGTTTGTCTATGTATTCGACCGCTCTTCCTTCCAGATAGGTGCGATTGAGCGGCATTTCTCGCTGATTGAGGGCGCTCATGATGACAAAACCGGGCATGGTACAGAGGGTACCGGCCAGACAGCGCATCACCTGATAGCCGTTCATGTAGGGCATAATCAGATCGGTGACGACGCAGCGGGGATGCCAGTCGAGGCACTGTTCCAGGGCTTCTAAGCCATCAGAGGCTACTGCTACCTCATAACGCGACTCATCGAGCAGGCAGCGTTTAATGGCCCTGGCAACTTCCACATCATCATCTACTACCAGGACGCGCCTCCGATTGCTGCTGGCAGCAGGGTCCGGGTGTGGGTGGTCTTCCTGCTTGTGCAAAAGTCGTTGCAGCACAGAGAAATATCGCTGCAGTTGCTTGATCTCAAATGGCTTGTAGAGGAGGGCCACTGCCCCGATCTGTTCGACTGCCAGCCGAGAGAGCGAATAACTGCTCAGCGCGATCGTAAAGTGCCGTCGCACCCCTGGCAGGATGGGGGTCGCGCTGACCGGGTAAGGCTCGACCAGCGTTGATGCGGCGCGTGACACTGGCGGCATGGCTGGCATATCGAAAGGGCCAGACCACCGCTTAGAGGCAAACATATATCGCTCCTTCTCCAGGGGAGAAGGACGAAAAGAAGCATCCAGATCATACAACAGGACATCTCCCTCCTCCTCAAACTCCACCTTCATCATCAGTTCAGCCGAAGGCAGCACGATAGCTTCATGGCCCCAGCGTCGAATGTTGGCCACAAGCACGTGATCGAAACTGCTCTGTGAGCCAACAACCAGAACGCGGAGACGCTGAACTTTCCCTTGATCCATCAATCTTACCTCATAAAAACTGCTTTACTACAACATCGCGACGCCATGCTACTGTGCGCACGGCGTGCGGGTGAGCAGAGCATACTCCCCCGAACAGTGTACGATAAGATGAGTTAGATATGTATTAAAAAACGTGCGCAAGATATTAAAATTGCGTTAAGTATTCTGAATTTCGACATTGCCCGCGAAAACGTA
>Ga0209810_1002938_pt1 | contig 19007 bp, 16 predicted proteins | sample Coa_R1_7_FD_187159 | JGI IMG/M metagenome (GOLD analysis project Ga0209810, IMG submission 187159) | Surface soil microbial communities from Centralia Pennsylvania, which are recovering from an underground coalmine fire - Coalmine... | ecosystem: Environmental > Terrestrial > Soil > Unclassified...
TCGTAATATAGTAGGGCCTGCTGTGCGCGTGGCTGGACTATGATACTGCTTCCCGTATTCTCTTCACCGGTCGCGAGAAATTTCCGATCTCAACTTCCGGGACTTCGCGCCGCAGCGTCTCGATGAGGGTGGGGATGCCGAGGGCCTTGCCCATCGAGTCCGGCGCGGGCATGCGCGGGAGCAGGACTTCGGGGTCGATGTTGAGGTTGCGCAACTGGATGAGCCGCAGGCCCGTCTCTCTGACCAACGAGAGCAGGGCCTCCACCTCGCGCTCGCGGTCGATCAGACCGGGGAAGCAGAGCAGGTTGATTGAGCTATAGACACCGGCGTCGCGGGCGCGCTTGAGCGATTCCTTCACGTCCTCGAAGCTATAGCCGAGGGGGCGATAGTAGGCGGTATAGGTCTCTGCATGGCCGGAGATCGTGCTGGCGCGCAGAGTATCCAGCCCGGCATCATAGAGCCGCTGCAGCCAGCGCGGGTTGCTGGCGTTGGTGTTGATATTGATGACGCCCTTATCGGTGCGCTCGCGAATAGCTTTGATGGCCTTCGCGATACGGTGATATTGCAACAACGGCTCGCCCTCACAGCCCTGCCCGAAGCTGACAATGGCCTCCTCGGCCTGTTCCAGATGCGGCACTGCCACTTCCACAATCTCCTCGACGGTAGGAATGAAGGTCAGGCGATCCTGCGGCGAGATCAGGTTTTCCTCTTCCTGCTTCGAGATACAGCCGACGCAGCGCGCGTTGCAGCCAGGCGAGACGGCAATCGCCATCTCCCAGCGCCCGAAAAAGAGATTGCTGGCCGTCGGGCAGGAGTAATCCAGCGCGCAATGGGCATGCTGGCCGACAATCCGGTTATTCGGGAAAGCCTGCTGTTTCTCTCTAACCAGCCGCGTCAATGTGCGGCGATTGTAGGCGCGTGGATGCCACTTGCGCGGGTCATCCGTCTTGATGGCCGCGACATACAGGCGACCATGCATCCCGGCGATGGCCGTATAGCCGAAGAACGGCAGCGACTCCGTTCCCGGCACCTGCTCATAGGCGGGCAGCAATGTGCGCGTATAGCCGATAGGCAGCAAAGCAGCAGCAGCCCAGCCCCGTGACTGCGCAATTACCCGCGTCCCTCCATTACGCTCGCGCCCGACCGCCAGCCGGTCAGGCATCATCGCAAGCGTCACGCCGTCTGGCAACGGGATCAAATCAGAGGCTTCCAGCGGTCGGTTTCCAGAGGCGAGCGCCTGCAAACGCGGCTCCTCACGTATCTCCCCATCGGGGGTACAGTAGATCAGATATGGCGTATTTTTATGGTTCTCTGACATAGCTTTTAGTTAATGTACCGGCGGCGGCTGTATCGAAGGAAGGTGGGTACTACTGGGGCGATCATCGATAAAATCGTCGTCATCGAAGAAACGAGGAAGCGGGGAAGCCTGCGCCTGGGCAGAGACGCGCCTTTCCAGTTCTCGCGATTCCTCAAACACGAAGCTGAGCAGGATATGCTCCCCTCTCATCGTCTGGCTCATGTACCGAATGCGAGGCCGCTCCGCCTCCATCCATGCATTGATCATCGCTTCCAAAGCGGACGTACTATCACCACACTCGGCGCTATCAAAGCATTTAAACCTGTACACGCGCACTCCCTTCCTGTCCGAATAGCAACACACTCCTTTGCCGCCGTTATCTTATTCGGTATCCTGCATACGCATTTGCGCTTCCCATGAATCGAAAGATATTGTACCATTATAGGAAACAATTTACCAGAGATGGTTGGCCAATGTAAGCGCAGCAAATCATAAAGAGATACAGGGAAACAGGATGCAGCAATATCCCATTCTGGAGTTTGATAGCTCGCCGGAGGCAATTCTTGAACCCGCGAAGATTTTTAAGCCAATGGATATCCCGCAGCACGCGGTCGCCTGCTTCTTTCAAGATGTGATCGCCACACTTGTCCACGAACATAAAGCCAGGATTATCCGGCATCTGCGCAGTGAGATCGGCACGCACCCGATTTACGAAATGGAGGTAGATGGCAGGCGACTGGCCGTTTTCCACCCCGGCGTGGGCGCGCCTCTGGCCGCCGGTTTTCTGGAAGAGGTGATCGCGCTGGGCAGCAGGAAATTTATCGCCTGTGGAGGCGCAGGCGTGCTGGCCCCCGATATCGCCGTCGGGCATATCATCGTGCCATTCTCCGCCATTCGAGACGAAGGCACCTCCTACCATTATCTTCCCCCAGGACGCGAGGTCAACGCCAGCCCGGAAGGTGTCGCCGCTATCCAGAAGGTGCTGGAAGACCATCACTGCGATTATTTGCTCGCGAAAACGTGGACAACCGACGGCCTCTATCGCGAAACGGCAGCGAAGGTGCGCGAGCGGCGAGCAGAGGGCTGCGTGACTGTCGAGATGGAGGCCGCAGCCTTCTTCGCCGTCGCCCAATTCCGTGGCGTGCAGTTCGCCCAGCTCCTCTACGGCGGCGATGATCTCAGCAGCGAGCAATGGGACTCACGCCACTGGGATACACACACCTCTGTGCGCGAAAAACTCTTCTGGCTCGCCGCCGAGGCATGTTTGCTCCTATAGAAAATCGACCTGAGCGTGTCATGCTTCACTACCGTTCAGCATGACACGCTCAGCGATGGTTTGTAGTGGTATAGCATGTTCGTAAGAACAACATATTCCTCACACCAATATTACACATTGCCATCACATTCTGTAAGCATGTGGTATTCCATTGTTGCCTTTTTCCCTCACGTTCTGTACAACATGTTCCTAACAAAGATATTACATTGTTAATAAACTTTGAAATAGATTTGTACGTTATTAATGACGAGCATTTAACTATGATTTCTCGCATTTTCTTGACTCTCAGTGTACTCTCTGGTATACTGGGGCATATCCAGAAAAAAAGAGGAGGAATGGTTATTGTGCGTCAGCAAAGAGTTGTGATCGTGGGGGCAGGCATTGTTGGACTCTCGACGGCCTATGCGCTGCTCTCTCAGGGAAACTGGCAGGTCACAGTGCTGGAACAGGAAGTTGTGGATCACCGGCGCGCCACCTCACACGGCGTTTCCCGGCTCCTGCGCTTCGAGTACGGGGATGATGCTTTCTACTCTGAGATGGTACGCCTGAGCTTGAAACGCTGGAAGGCGTTGGAGCAGCGAGGAAAGCGGCGCGTCTACACCCGTACCGGCGTCCTCGTGCTGGGGAGGATGGATGATGGGTATACGCGCCCGGCCTATCGCCATGCACGCGCGCTGGGGCTGCAAAGCGAGCAGCTTTCCCGGCAGCAGTGCCGACTGCTTTTTCCCCAGTTCGCGACCGAAAACTATGATCTGATGACCTATAATCAGGAGGCAGGCATCCTGCACGCCTCCACCTGTTTGCAGATTCTCAAAGCTCTCATCACTGATCTGGGGGGAACAATCTGTGAGGGCTGCCGCGTCAAGCGCATGGTACATGATGACCGCTCGCGACCCGTGCGTCTGTTCAGCCAGTCGGGAGGAGAATTTGCCGCCGAGCGGGTGGTGCTGGCAACGGGACCCTGGGTACACAAACTGCTGCGCGACCTGCGCCTGCCTGTGCGCCTGACCCGCCAGTACCTGCTCTATTTCGCCGGTCTGCCCTACTCGTTATTTGGCGTTGGCACCTTCCCCGCCTTTATCAGCAGCGATCTCTACGGTTTCCCGATGCACAGCACAGACAATAAGGGGCCATACTGGCTCAAAGCTGCCTCACACAGCTTCGGTTCGCCGATTGACCCGGATGAAATTGCTCCGCCGGAGGAGCAGGTGATCGCCAGGGTGGCCCGCAAATTGCGCGTCCTGCTCCCCGCGCTCCAGCAGGCGGAACTGGCACAGGTCGATAGCTGCATGTATGACGTGACGCCGGACGAAGATTTCATCCTGGACCGCCTGCCCGATGACCCGCGCATTGTTTTCGCCACCGGCCTGTCGGGTCATGGCTTCAAGTTCGGCCCCCTGCTGGGAGAGTTGCTCAGCAGCATGCTCTGCGAAACGCAGCCCGTCGTCTCGCTGGAACGTTTCCGATTGGCCCGCTTCGCCCAACGACAGGTACAACACGCCATTGCCGGTATAAGTTCGGTAGCTTAGTGAGGACAGCACCCATGACACGTTGGGGTCACGTTTTTACGGCATGCCATGGTGTGGGCGAAGCGGGCATCAGGCGTCGAGAAATCTTACGCCGTTGTTATATTGCTCTTCCTGCGGGACACGGTAATCGCGGTCGAGGCCCAGATCGCTGTCGGCAGTTACGTTGGGGTCTACTGCGACATCGGGGGCCTCCGCCGTATTGCGATTGAGCATCTCCTGGCGTTTCATTGTCGCGTAATCCTCGCCCGGCTCAATGTTGCTATTGAGCGAGAGTTCCGAAAATTTGACCCGTTTGCCGCTCAGCAGGTAGTGGGGCGAGTGGGGATTGAGCGCGCCTGCGGGATAGCTATTGACCCATTGGGCGAAAGCGGCCAGGTCTTTCTCCAGTGTGGCCTGGAACTGCTGGTCGCCTTCCGCCCCTGGTGGCGTCTTGAAGTTGATGGACATGGTGATGCGTGTCCTGTCCGGCGCGACCTCCTCGAAGGTGATGATGCCTACGTTCTGGAAGCCGTTGGTGGAACTCCAGCCTACGCGGCGGTTCTCTTCCCAGCCCTGGTTTACCGCGTCCCACTCGTCACGTCCCAGTATATCGGCCACCCAGTGGCTGCGATCGTGGTCGTGGTAGGTGACGTTTTTCACGAAACTCAAGAATCTGGGATAATCATTGAAATGGGTAAAGAATTCATACACCTCGTGAACAGGCGCGTGAACGATAACTGACGCTGAATGTTCTCCCATATCCTCCATACCTTCTTTCCAGCTAATCACTTTCTGTACACCACTAACACGCACAAACGTGGTGTGAAGATGACCCTGATGACACACAATCCCAACCTCAAGTACAGCAAGCAGCGCACTCACGTCCTTGCCCCCATTATTCCTGATCTGGCATACTATCTGGCATACTGCCGCTCAACTTTTCTCTACGAATGTGCTACTCACAGAGCAGAGCAGAGAACAATACGCTTTGTGCAAGCTGTAGAAGACAGCCAGGTCGGCGAAGGGAAGAATAGTAGGGCCACCCCTGGCGGCTGGCCTGCGGGATCGCCGGTATGGACTGTTCAGCCTGGGGACGGGGCCAATCAATCCATACCGGAGACGCCCAGGCTCGTTGGCAGACGGGCTGCAACAGGGCCAGCCGCGTCGCTCTTCAATAAGTCGGTTGGTCACACAAGTGTGAAGCAGGCTAAATCCACAATTTAGCTTTGAAGATGGTGTCCAGCGTCACAGCCCAGGTGAGGTACATCAGCCAGATGCCGGTGAGGAACTGCCAGAGGCCAACCAGGCGACCGCCGGGGAAGACGCCGAAGCGCGTCGGAGATTCTGTCAGGTAGATCAGAGAGAGGCCGATAAAGACAATGGCGACGGGTACATCTCCGGCGGCGAAGAAGACGACGACGCCGAGGACAGAGAGGATGAAGAAAGCAATCGCCATCCAGGCATCAGGCAGGTCACTTGATCCGATAAAGCGACGGTGAGCCATCGCGAACCAGTGAATGCCGTATGCAGTGAAGGCGAGGGCCGCCATGTAGAGCGGGGGCGCATAACCAAAGACGTTGAACCAGGTCAGACCGACCAGCAGAACGATGCCGGTAACAAATTGCATGAAGCCGGGCATCCACAGACCCCACATGCCCATCGTCTTGTTGACCTCCGGCGAGGGTTCAGGATAGCCAAACAGGGCCTGGCCACCCCAGATGAAGTAGCCCGTACCGAGGCCGAAGAAGCCAACAACAACGGGCAGGAATACGGAGTTCGGGAAGACGAAGTGTGTCACGTCAAAACCTCCTTGAAGTAGAAGATAGTACAATCATTTAGCCAACACGAAGGTCTGCCGAAAGTTCAAACATACCCCTGTGTCCCCACCGCTGGTATGATGAACCTACCAGTATTATATCGTTTTCCGATAAATTTTGCGAGAGAAGAGAAGGTGACGGTGACGGCTGTCCCGGATGTATTTTCCGGCTCCTGATCCCAGTGCCAGGTAAAAGCCAGCTTATGGCCCGGCTCAAAACTGGTATAGCGACCGTGTAGATGCCAGTTCATAGTGGGCCAGGAAAAGTGGTAGCGACCATCAAGCCGGGGTTCAACGAATGCCTCCTGGGGCCACCACTGACAGAGCAGGTCTGCTTTGTCCAGCAGTCAAAAAGGTATGCCGGGGTAAGGCGAGCAAGCTCAGCCACAAGCATCAGTCGATGCGGGCCAACAGGGACTTCCATCATCGACATAGCATGACCTCTTGTTGTTCTTGAGTTTTTGTTGTTGCGTTATTCTATCAGCCAGGCGGCATCTACGCAACCGAGAGCCAGTCATGAGCGTTTTCGCTGGCGCGCAGGCGGGAACGGATTTCGGGCGATGGCTCCAGCAGGGCAAAGGTGTTGCCGTAGAGGTCTTCAAAAATAGCCTCGATGCCGTAAGATTGTTCCGTTGGCGGGCAGAGAAAGGTGACGCCGCGAGCGAGCAGGGTTCGGTACGCGGCGCGACAATCTTCGGTCTCGAAGACCCAGGTGGTGCCACGCCCGATATGTGCCATGAGCGCGCCCGTCTGTTCTTCACCGTGCAAAGAGATGTCGGGTTTTGCCAGAGCGATTTCGGGCGTTCTGCGGCCTTTCGGGGCGACGGTCAGCCAGCGCATACCGGGACCGTAGGTGGTATCGGCCCGTTTCTCCAATCCCAGTTTCTCGGTATAAAAACGCAGGGCTTCATCCTGGTCTCGTACAAAAATCGATACAACGGATAGACGATTCATCAGGCCTTTCTTTTCGATGAACACCGTGTGTGCCTACCTCTCTTCTCTATTCCTCGCGTTCTGTCTTCGTTCCAGTTTTACCTGCTTCCTCGCGCAATTGCTTCTTCATTATACAGAACATTTGTTCTAATTGCAAGCAGGTAAAGCGTCTTATTGCATACTTCTCTTGATGAAGTATTCTTTCTGGCACTATAATGTTGGCAACGCTGAACTGGATGTATGGTAAGAGGTGAGCGATGGCCGAAATCTGGGCGATACTGGAATATCACGAGGGAAAGCTTCAGGAAAATAGCATGGAGTTGCTGGCCGAACTTGCAGAGATTGCGCAGCCAGAGCAAGCAAGGCTCTGCGCCGTTCTGCTCACCGCGCCCGACACTGTGCCGCCAGAGACCACCCTCCTCACCAGACCGGGCGCGCAACAACTCTACATACTGGAACATCCGCTCTTAGCATACTACACCTGCCGGGCGTATGTCAATGCAGTGTTGTGGTTGTTACGCGCACATACTCCCTTGTTGATAGCGACGAGCGCGACGGCCAGCGGGCGGGACTGGATGCCGCGCCTGGCTGCGCGCCTGCGCCTGCCCTTTGTCCCTGGCTGCCTGAGCCTTGACCTGCACGATGATAGCCTGTTCGCCCTGCGCTCGCTCTACGATGGCCGCGCCTACGCGCAGACGCGCACCACGCTACATGGCCGCACAGGGCTGGCAACCCTTGTTCCGGGTGTGCGCGGCCTGCCCGGGCAAGCGTCTGGAAATCCAGAGGCGCCACTCGCCATCACGCGCCTGATCCCTGAACTTCCAGCACAGTCGGGCAGTGAGCGCATCCGTCGTCTGGGCGTGCAGGCCCCATCGCCGGAAGCGGTCGAGCTGGAGGAGGCGGAGCGAATCGTGGCGGGCGGGCGCGGTATCGGGCGCGAGGGCTTTGCGCATGTGGCGGCGTTTGCGCGCTTACTTGGCGCAGCCGTCGGTGCGACGCGCGTGGCAACCGATCGCGGCTGGATCGAACACGAGCGGCAGATCGGGGCAACGGGCAAAAGCGTGCGCCCCGGCCTGTATATCGCCTGCGGTATCTCTGGCGCGGCCCAGCACACCAGCGGCATGCGCGAAGCGCAGACCGTTATCGCTATCAACCCCGATCGCAGCGCCCCCATTTTCGCCCTGGCCGATCTGGGCCTGCTCGGCGACGCCAATACCATCCTGCCCCTGGCAACCAGGCTGCTGATAGAGAGCGATTCCTGAAATGTATCAGGCCCCCACACCTGTCATGTTTCGCTGCGCTCAGCATCTCTGCTAAGCCATCTCGATCAGGCGCTGGCCCCATATGCTTCGCCGCGCTCAGCATGACAGGTGGTAGGAAGTGTGGCGGCTAAGGACGCTCGAACAGGGCCAGCACCTGCGGCGTGGGTTCCAGCAGAGAGAAGACGTTGCCGTAGAGATCCTCAAAATCTGCCTGCATGCCATAGGGAGTGATGGTTGGGCTGCTCAAGAACTTGACGCCGCGCCCATGCCAGCTCTTGTAGGTTTCCCGGCAGTTGGTGGTGAAAAAGGCCCAGCGCGGACTCTGCCCCACACGCTGTCGCAGAGCGCGGGCCACCGATTCCCCCTGCACCTGCGCGTCCGGCTCCGTCAGAGCAATCTGTACGTACTGTCCTCCACGTGGCGCGACCGTCACCGAACGCCCGCCACTGCCGGTGGGCAACTCGGCAATCCGTTCAAAGCCCAGTTTCTCCGTATAGAATTCCAGCGCCTCGTCGAGATTGCGCACCAGAATGGTTACTATCGCTAATCTGACCGTCATGGCTATAATTCCTTTCTCGTGATGTCTGTAGCAATTCGGGATACGAACTATCACTTTCTACACAGAGAAAGGCGTTCTCTGGTTACAAACGTATCTCGTCCATACCATGAGAATCGTCTTCAGACCTGCCATGCTGAAGGGCAGCGAAGCATCTCTGAGTGTCTACTGACCATGTGGCTATCAGAGATGCTTCGCTGCCCTTCAGCATGGCAGGTCGGCGGCGTTTTTCAAGCTAGAATTATTTCCATGTCCTCTCAAGAACGCGGAGCCAGTTTTCGTAGGCCAGTTTGCGCAGGGCCGCCTCATCATAGCCGTGTTCGACCAGGGCAGCGACCAGTTTGAGCATCCCGGTCACATCCCCGATGGAAGCAGGGATGAGCGTGCCGTCGAAGTCGGTACCGAAGGCAACGCCGTCGAGGCCGAGGCGATCAACCAGGTAGTCGATGTGGCGCACAATGATGTCAAGAGAGGTGTTCGGCTCCGCCAGCCCATCTTCGCGCAGGTCAAGCACGCCGAAATTGATGCCTACCAGCCCCTGTGAGGCGCGGATGGCGTCGAGTTGCTTATCGGTCAGGTTGCGCGTCGAGGGACTGATGGCGAAGGCGTTGGAGTGGGTCGCGACCAGGGGTGCATCGGAGAGATTGGCTACATCCCAGAACCCCTGCTCGTTAAGGTGCGAGAGATCAAGCATGATACCAAGACGATTGCAGGCGCGCACCAGCTCGCGTCCAGCCTCGGTCAGCCCTGGCCCCGTATCGGGCGAGTGGAGAAAGCCAAATGGGACGCCCTGCGCGAAGATATTGGGTCGGCTCCAGACCGGCCCAAGCGAGCGCAGCCCGGCTTGATAAAAGACTTCAAGGGCATTTAGATCGGGGTCGATAGCCTCGGCCCCCTCAAAGTGCAAAATGGCCGCCAGCACCCCCGTTTGCAGGCAAGCTATCAGTTCGCCCACAGTACGTACAACTTTTACCTCACCGCCAGAGGCGGCTTCCAGCCGGAACAGATCAGCCACCATTTCCATGGTGACACGCAGGGCATAGTCATGTTCAATGCCGGGCGGCTGGCGCAATTCGCCGGGCTTGCGCGGCTCAGGTTTGGGAGAAGTGGAATGCCGCTCCTGCGCCTCCTGTGGCACAAAGACGGCAAAGAAGCCACCAGCCAGCCCCGCTTCGCGCGCGCGGGGCAGGTCAATATCGCCCTGCTCGCTGCGTTCAAAAAAGCTGCGCCCTTGCCCATGCTTCCCCAGGGCAAGACTTAATAGCGTATCGTTGTGACCAATGAGCAATGGGAGCTTATCCAAGATGCTGTCCTTTCCACGTTTGATGTCTTTATGTGTTGTGAAGTCAGTATATCACCTTGTACAGGGGCTAAGACAAGGCGGCCAGGGCCAGGGGCGCTGGCTTCCGCCCTGGCCCTTTCTCCAACTTTGCAAAACGCTATTGACTTTCCACTCAACTTAACGTAAAATGAATGTAGAACGTATATTCTAATTGAAAAGGAAGGGAAATATGGCAACAAAGTTGAGCGCGGCACGAAGAAAAATCTTGCAGGCAATTATTGACTATATGGAAGAGAACGAGGGGCAGTCACCGACCAATCGGGAAATTGGCGAGATGGTGCTTACCTCCGGCTCTTCTGGACATATTGCGTACCATTTAGAGAAGCTTGAGAAAGAGGGCTATATCTGGCACGAAAAGGGGAAGAATCGCAGCATTCGGGTGCTGAAGGACTGCCAGGGTCGGCCCTATCACGGGCCTCGGCACCAGCAGGGCCTGCCCATTCACGGGGATGTCGCGGCTGGCCTGCCACTGACCATTTCGCAGGAGCCGCAGTACACCCTTGATTTGATTCCACCCACGCATGCCAGCGATACCTTCGGTCTGCGCGTGCAGGGCAACTCGATGATCGACGCGGGCATCCACAACGGCGATTACATTCTCGTTGAGCGCGGAAAACATGTCGAGAACGGCGATATCGTAGTGGCGACGCACCGTCTGACAGGCGAGGCAACGGTCAAGCGGTTCTATCAGGAAAAGGAACAGATCAAGCTCAAGCCGGAAAACGCCGCCATGAGTCCCATCTTCGTCAGCGCCGACGAGTGGGATGACGAGTGGGAGATTCAGGGCAAACTGAAAGCGGTCATTCACCTGTTTCCGTAATGGGTTCTCATCACGATGCTTTTCTCTTTCCTGGCTTTGCATTTGTAGCTCGATCAGGCATACAATGGAAAGAGCATGATCTATGTATCACGGCACAGCTTATGATAAAGGGGAAAGCAGATGAAAGCAGTACAATTCGATTATTACGGTGAACCAGAGGTTTTGCAGTCAAGAGAAGTGCCTGAGCCAATCCCTGGCCCCAACGATGTACTGGTGCAGGTAAAGGCGACGACCGTCAACCGGCTGGATATGTTCCAGCGCAACGGCAGCAGGCCGGTCGAGAAGCTGCCCTTCACGCCTGGACTGGAGGCCTCTGGCGTTGTGCTGGCCGATTCCAATGGATTCCATAAAGGCGAGCGCGTCATGACGACCCGCGCCCTTGCTGCGAAAGGGGGAGGCGGTTATGCCGAAGTCATCGCCGTGCCAGCCGAAGACCTTGTGCGCATCCCTGATGGGGTCAGCTTCCAGCAGGCAGTAGCAGCGGGACTCACTTCGTCAACAGCGTGGTCAGGGCTGTTCGATATCGGCCACCTCCAACCTGGAGAGCGGGTGCTAATCTGGGCCGGGGCCAGCGGCGTAGGGTCGATGGCGATTCAACTGGCAAAAGACCAGCACTGCTGGGTCGCGACAACCGCCAGCAACGAACAGAAGGCGCAGGAATTGCGCGCTCTGGGCGCCGACCTGGTGATATTTTATCGTCAGGAGAACGTCGGTGAAGCGGTGCAGAAAGCAGGAGGGGTCAATCTCGTGCTGGAACTGGTCGGCAGCACACTCCAGGATAGCATCACCGCCTGTAAGCCAGACGGGCGCGTCGTGCTGGTTGGCAACCTGGGGGGGCGTGAAGCCACCGTCGACACGCAAACATGGCGGCTCAAACGGGTCGATGTCCTCGGCGGCGGCCTGATGCACACAACAGTGGATAGAGAGCGAGAAATTCTGCAAAAAATTGCCGATGGCCGCATCAACCCCGTTATCGACCGCACTATGCCGGTCGAGCAGGCGGCAGAGGCGCACCGCATCCTGCAATCCGGGGAGCCAATCGGCAAAATCGTGCTGGAACATTCCTGAGCGCGGGTGTTATAATGTTCTCCACAGGGCTTGAGCTATTTCAGGCTGTCGAACAGGAGTGAAGATCCGTCATGGAGGGGAAGCAACAATTCGATGCCATCGTGGTTGGCGCCGGCCCGGCAGGGAGCAGCGCGGCGCTGGCAATGGCGCGCGTCGGATTGAACGTGGCGTTGATCGAGCGGGGAGAGTACGCCGGGGCGAAGAACGTTTCGGGCGCGGCCCTTTACGCGCCGCAACTGCTGGCCGGGCTGTTGCCGGATTATCTGGACGAGGCCCCGGTCGAACGCTACCTGACGCGGCGCGTGATTACCTTCCTGTCACAGGATGCCGCCTTCGCTTTCGACTTCCGCACGAACCATTTTGCCGAACCGCCCTACAACGGCTTCACCATCCTGCGGCCAAAATTTGATCGCTGGCTCGCCGGGAAGGCGGAGGAAGCCGGGGCCATGCTCATCCCCTCGACAGTAGTGGATGATCTACTTTACAATGGGGAGCAGGTTGTGGGTGTGCGCTGCCGACGTGAAAACGGCGATCTCTACGCCCCCATCGTGATTGCCGCCGATGGCGCGAACTCGTTTCTGGCGAAGAAGGCCGGGCTGCAAAAAGAGTTTTCCGCCCACGAGATGACGCTAGGCGTGAAAGAGGTTATTCGACTGGACGCGCGCACCATTGAGGAACGTTTCAACCTGAACGGGGACGAGGGCATGACCAACGAGTACGTGGGCTATGCCTCCGGTGAGGTCAAAGGCGGCGCGTTCCTCTACACCAACCGCGACACACTCTCCCTCGGCGTGGTGACGCAGATTGCCTCGCTGGCCGAGAAGCGGGTGCGCGCCTATGACCTGCTCGACCGCTTCAAGCAGCACCCGGCGGTCGCGCCCCTGGTACGCAACGGCGTGACGCTGGAATATTCGGCCCACATGATTCCCGAAAGCGGCTGGTCGATGATGCCGAAGCTCTCGCGCGCCGGTATGATGGTGGTGGGTGACGCGGCAGCCTTCGTCTTTGCCGCCGGTCTCTTCCTGGAAGGCATGAATTTCGCCATCGCCTCCGGGCTGGCTGCCGCGCAGGCCGCGCAGGAAGCGCACGCCGCAAACGATTTTTCCGCACGCAGCATGACTCGCTATCGTAAACTGCTCGAAGAGAGTTTCGTGCTGCAAGACCTGAAACGCTTCCGCGGCGCGCCCACCTTCGCCATGAACGAACGTGTGCAGAACGTCTATCCCGAACTGCTATGCGAAATCGCCGAAAACGCCTTTCGCTCCAACGGCAAGCCGCGCCGCAAAATCGGGCGCACCATGCTCGATACCCTGCGCGGCAAAGTGCCACTGCGCGCGCTGATACGTGATGGCTGGCAGGCGGGACGGGCGTTATTTTTCTAAGGGGCAGTATCGACAGGAGCAGCATATGCAACCAATTGAGGAGCGATTAGAACTGGTACGCTTCAAAGTGGACAAAACGCCGCACATTCGCGTGCGAACGGAGGAGTGTAAGGGGTGCGATACGACGCCGTGCGTGTTTGTCTGCCCGGCGGGTCTGTTCGAGCTGCTCGGTGATGAGATGCACTTTTCCTACGAACACTGTCTTGAATGCGGCACCTGCTACGTGGCCTGCGAGCGCAAGGCCATTGAGTGGGAATACCCGCGCGGCGGCTGGGGCGTGAGCTTCCGCGCATCGTAGTCGTAATAACGCACCAGTTTCCTGGGACAGGAGAGCAATCGTGCGTATCTGTGTATGTGTTAAACAAACGCCGGATAGCAGTTCGGTCTATGTTAACCCCATCAGCGGCGAAGTGGACCGAGAGCGTTTTGTACAGGTTCTCAACGCCGCCGATGCCTGCGCCGTCGAGGCGGCAGTGCGGCTGAAGGAGCAGGTCGGCGCAACAGTACTGGCGATAACGCTGGGGCCGCAGGACGCGGAGAGCGCGCTGCGTACTGCGCTCGCCATCGGGGCCGACGAAGCTGTGCGCCTGTGGAACCCGGATGCTGCCGAATGGGGGCCATTTACCGTTGCCGCCGCGCTTGCCGCCAGCATTCAGCAACTCTTCCCCACGCCCGATCTCGTGTTATGTGGCGATAGCGCCAGCGACCGATCATCAGGCGTTGTCGGGCCTGCCCTGGCCGAACTGCTCGACCTGCCACAGATCACCAACGTCGCGCAACTCTCTCTCAAGCGTGAAGAGCAAAGGGATGAGGGCGCACCGCTATTGCAGGCCACGCGCAAGCTCGAACGCGGCTACCGCGAACTGCTTGAGGCGCAGCCCCCGGTCCTGCTGGCCGTCACCGCCGACCTGAACGAGCCGCGCTATCCCTCGCTCCCCGCCCACATGGCCGCGCTCAAAGCGAAAATCCCCGTCTACAATCCCACACTGTGGTTTGATAGCACTGCTCTGGAAGAGGCCGACGAAACTACCCTGCTTGAAATACACGTCCCGCGCCCGCTCCCGCGCCACATTCCCACGCCCGACAGCCACCACAGCGCCTTCGAGCGCATTGGCGAGATTCTTGCGGGTGGCACAACGGGTCGCAAAACAAGAATTGTCGAGGGGTCTGACGAGGAACTGGCGCGAGTGCTGGTTGAGTTTTTACGGGAGAAAGGATTTCTACAAGAGAAGTGAGCGGCAAGAGTGTGGACGTCCGCGCTCTTGCCGCTCACTTCTCTTGTAGAAACTTACGGTGTCACGCCCGTACTCAGCAGGTCTTTGCGGATGAAGAGGAGCATGTCGTAGGCGCCGTCGGTGGAACCGATGGCGCGGCGCTGCCACTCCCATTGCCAGATGTGCTGGACGGCGAGGCCGAGATTGAATTTCGCGTTAGGCGGCGGGTTATCGCCGTAGCTGAACCAGAGCCAGGGGCCGACGCCGCCATATTCTTGCTGCCCGGCGCAGTTGTTGTTGGAAGCATCGGGAATACAGGGGGGCGGCTTGTAGCCCTCGTCCCACCAGGTACGCATGTGATACTGGTGATAGGCATAGCCCTTCTGGTAGCTCGCGATATAGCCGCCGATATCATCGCCGCCGGTGATGATGACCGGGATGTCTTTGGCGATGGCGGGACAGCCGTTGGGATAGTTGAAGCAGACGTTGGGGTAGTCCCGCAGGTACCAGGCGTAGGGCCACGTGGCATCGTTGGTCAGGCCGATGGTCAACAGGTGTTTGCCGCCGTAGAGCTTCTGATCCAGCGCATCCACTTTTGCCATCACGATATTGACATCAGTCGTCGTCTGCACGTAAATCATCATCTCGTGGGGGCCGTCCGCCGGTTCGACGTAGCTCACTTCATACATGTTGTGCAGCGTCGGCACCAGCAACAGAAGCGCGGCCAGCAGGCCGAGTATCGCGCCCGTTCCCGCGAGCGCGCCCACACGCTTGCGAGGGCGCGAGCGAGGCGGCAGAACGGGAGTTGCGCCATTGCTGTTCTCTGCCGCTTGCTCCGGCGCCTGCACAGGAGTTCGGTTAAACCACTGTTTGACGAAATTGAGTACCGTGACGACGATGGGTTCCAGGCCAATAGCGGCGAGGAGCATCATGGGCATGGTAATGAAAATCATCAGCCAGGGCATCTTCTCCGCTGCCCAGGAGTAGATGACGAGGTTGCCGACCGTCCAGTAGAGCAGGAAGAGGCGGAAGCGAGTGGGGCGCACGATGCAGCGAATCGCACCCACAATGCCGAAGACGACGCCGATCTGTTCGTAGAGGGGGATCAGGATCAGGTAGTAGTACCAGGGCTGGCCGCCGCGCGCCACCTCCTGCTGCTGGAGCCAGTAGTAAAGACCAGCCCAGATGCCATCGCCGATGCCGCCACGAATGTTGGTAAACTGGACGGTGAAGAGGTCCAGGAAAATGGCCCAGGCCACCAGCAGAGCGAAGAACCAGTGCGTCCAGGGCATGGTCAGGATAGTATCGAGCGTGCGCTGCACCTGTGGATGTAGCTTTGCCGCCAGCCCGCGCCTGCCCTCTACAGGGATGGTTCCGCGCATCTCGCGCCAGAGAATAGTCAGCACATAGACGCCAAGCAGGATGCCGAGCCAGGGAATGATGTCGACCGTGATATTTTTCAGGTTCTGCACAAACAGGTCAGAAGCGGTCGTGTGTTTCGGGTCGGTGATATAAACGGAAAGGGCATCCAGCCAGCCGAAGATGATCTTTGCCGCAATCCCCGCCACCAGGATATAGAGTAGCAGCAAAAAGGGCGCGCCGGTCCGCGGCAGATACCAGGGATGCTCGCCCTCCTGTGTATCGTCGAGGTTCAGCCGTATGCGCAGACCGATCTCCCAGACGAGCAGGCCGACGAGGAAACTGCCGAAGACGGCAATAGTCAGAAACGTGGCTTCGGCAGTTGCGTAAGCGAGAGAGAAGGCAGCCGCGCCAATGATAATCCAGCGCATCTGGCGCGTGCGGATATAGCGAGCGGCAGCGACCACCAGCAGCAGCGTGAAGAAGGCCAGGTAGATATCTTCACGGGCGAAGCGCGAGAAGTAGACCATGCTGGGAGAAACCGCCAGCAGCAGCGAAGCCAGCCAGGCCCCCACCTTGCCCAGAAAGTCACGCAGGAAGTAGGGCAGGATGACAATGGCGCTACCCAGCGTAGCCGCCCCGATGCGCACCGTCGTCGTATTGACGCCATTATCGGGTGCGCCGAGCAACTGGCTGATTCTATAGACAAGGGCAATGAGATGGAACTGGAACGGGCCGTGCAGCAGAGGGTTGTACTGGTAGCACGATGCGCCCGGCGCATAACAGCCGATCCAGTTCTCCAGATCATGCAGCAATTGCAGGGAGAAGTAGGCATGCAGGCTCTCATCGTGGTGCAGCGGCTTATCGCCGAGACCCCAGAAGCGCAGAATCGCCCCCAGCAGCACGACCGCCACAAAGGGCAGCCATGCTATAATCTGTTCGCGAGAAGGGCGGCGGAAACGGAAGCGTCGCGGCTCCTCATCTTCCTCACCCTCCTCCACACCGCCGAGGACCACCAGTTGCGACTGGCTGCCGTCTTCAACTTCATCTTCAGGCAGGTCGACAACGCCTACCTCTATGCCGGTTTCCTCAATCTCGCCGGTTCCATGCGCAGCCTGCGGGTCGTGGGCGTCTCCCGGCATGTGCCGGGCAGTCTGCACTGTATCATCCCGTTCTGTTTCATAGCTCTTCAAAGAAGTTCCTCCTCGAAACTATGCTACGGTCATCGTTCCAGCGATGCCTGCATGGCCTCCGTAGACATCTATGACCTGATCTTATATATTGTATCGCCATAAGCGGAATAGACCATCTGCATGAAAGCGCCGAAACGCCGCAAATTGGCCTTTGGATACTTGGCCTGTTCTAAAGCGCCGACGATCAGGTACTGAGCGTGGTAATAATTCATCAAAGAAAGCACGACCTTCGGATCGGCGCTGGTGTAGATGGCGTCGATATCGCTGCTGCGGCGGTTGAAATCGGCGGCGTTGTCGCCCTTATTGAACCAGTTGACGCGCCACTGATACTCGTGGCCCACCCAGCCCATCGGGGTCGGCAGGCCGGTAAAGGCGGATATACGGGCATAGTCGCTGTAATCTGGCCCCACCGCTTCGATAATTACCGGGTCGCCGCTCACATGGGTGTTGAGCCAGGTAATCGCGCCATAATCGCCGGGGCTATAGGACTGCATGTAGGCTAAGCCATCCAGACTGTTGCTGCGCTGCGCGAAATGATCGGTGCGCGCGTAGCTGCCCGCGATGGGATAGACGGCCCCGGCCAGCAGGAAGGCCAGCAGGCAGAGAGACCAGGCAATCTCAAGCCCGCGCTGCATGCGCCTCTGTGCCAGCGTTGCCAGCGCGTCGGGCCGGAAGCCATCGAGGATAAAGTACAGCCCGACCCCGGACGTGATAGAGAGCAAGGCCCAGCACTGGAAGTAAAACTTGAAAACGGTATTCATACGCGGGAAGTTGTCCGCGAAGACATCTTTCAGAAAAAGCACCTCACAGCCAGCAATGAGGGCGAAGGCCAGCGAGCCGAGCAGCAGCGTGAAGGCCAGCGAGCGATCTTGCAGGCGATTGAGCAGCAGCACCACACCCAGCGCGCAAATCACGCCAGCCGCGACAAAGGTTGAGCTATTGCGCAAGAGCAGCAGCGCCAGCAGACCGACCAGGCTGATACCCCAGAGGCTGAGGATGTTTGCGCCCGGCCCTCGATGCGCGGGCGGCGCTGCATCATCATCCTCGTCGGCAGCAAGCGGGCGTTTCAGCACGGTGACGGCGAGCAGAGTAATGAACATAAAGGCGAAGAGACCATAGATCAGCAGTTCGTTGCTGAGCGGCGTGCGATCATTGGGGTCGACGAAGCCGAGGCCCTGCGAAGGAGAAGTGAAGGTGAGGTAGAACGGCGCGTAGAGGATGAAAGAGAGCGCGACCAGCGCGGCCCCGGCGGTGAAGGCATCGAGCAACAGCTCGGAGCGGAAGGTCGCGTTGTAGGCCAGCCACTGCTGGAGCGCGAGGCAGACCAGCGTCAGGCCCATGTAGGTCGGGTAGTCCCAGCCATTCATTACAAAGAGTCCGCCGATCATCAGGGCTGTGATGCCGAGCGTGAGCGGCAAACGCCAGCCGCGACCGAAAGCGTGCAGGCCTTTGCCATCGCGTTCCAGAAACAGGTTGAAGGCGAGGGCGATACCTACAATGGTGAAAGCCAGCGTGAGAACGTGGGCATGGAAGCAGGAAAGCAGGAAGCTGAAAGCCGGAAACTCGTTGATCGTCTTATCGATGACCCGCGAGGGCGCGAACCAGTCGTACTGGGAGAGGTCGCCATGCAGCTGGAACCACTGCTGCGTCGCGGCGAGATTGCCCAGCACCAGACCCATAATCATCGTCAGCAGCCCGTATGGGGCGGCGGGCAACAGGGACGGATAGACGGTTGAGGCAGGCTCGTCGGCAGGCTCATGCTGCCGAACGCGGTTGCGCCGGTAGCGCGCCCAGGCGACAATGTTGCAGGTGACGCCGAACAGGTTGACGGCGGTCAGGCCGAAAAAGATGCTGATACCGGTGTTGAAGACAATCGAGGGCGGCTGCGCCAGCAATTTGCCGAGCGTGGCCGCTGTGAAGTGCGCGTAGTAATAGTAATTGATCGAGTAGCCAGCATACCACATATCGTTGGGCGGCAGAT
>Ga0209810_1002939_pt1 | contig 19005 bp, 16 predicted proteins | sample Coa_R1_7_FD_187159 | JGI IMG/M metagenome (GOLD analysis project Ga0209810, IMG submission 187159) | Surface soil microbial communities from Centralia Pennsylvania, which are recovering from an underground coalmine fire - Coalmine... | ecosystem: Environmental > Terrestrial > Soil > Unclassified...
GACCATGACGGTGGCTACGGGGATCCTCAACGTGTGGAAGCACACCGCGGCCGAGGTGACCGCGTTCCGGGCCCGACTGTCCGAGGACCGGCGGGGCCGTCTGCTCCTGGGCCTGGGAGTGAGCCACGGGGCCCTCATCGGTGAGGAATGGGCCCGGCCCATCGACGTAATGGTCCGCTACCTCGACGACCTCGACTCAGCGGGCGTACCGGCGTCGGGGCGGTGCCTTGCCGCCCTGGGGCCCCGCATGCTGGCCCTGGCGGCAGCCCGCAGCGCCGGCTTCCAGCACTTCGACTTCGGCTGGCGCCCCGGTCCGGGCGGGTCGCCCTTCGGAGCCACCGGCAGCTTCTTCACCGACAGCCTCTTCGGCGACCTGCTGGAGGACCTGTTCCCGCCGCGCGGGCGCGGCGGGTTCCGCGGCCGGGCGGCGCCTGGCCAGGACCTCGAGCAGCCGATCGAGGTGACGCTCGAGGAGGCGTTCACCGGCACCCAGCGCGTCATCCAGGTGTCGACTCCTGACGGGCGCCTCCGCCGGCTCGAGGTGAAGATCCCGCCCGGCGTGACCGACGGCTCCCGGATCCGCATCGCGGGCGAGGGGGGGCCGGGCTTTGGCGGCGGCCCGCCCGGCGACCTCTACCTCGTGGTCTCCGTGCGGCCCCACCCGACCTTCCAACGCAAGGGCGACGACCTCTACGTCGAGGTGCCCGTGCCCCTCTACGTGCTGTTGCTGGGCGGCGAGGCCCAGGTGCCCACGCCCAAGGGGACCCGCCTGGCCCTGCGCATCCCGCCAGAGACCCAGAACGGGCGTGTGTTCCGCCTCGCGGGCCAGGGCATGCCGCGGCTGCAGGGCGATGGCCGTGGCGACCTCTACGCCACCGTCAAAGCGGTCCTGCCCACCGCGCTGTCCGAGCGGGAGCGCGAGCTGTTCCGTGAGCTGGCGCGCCAGCGCGGCATGTGAGGGGGAGGGGGAGAAGATGCCCCGCGAGGGCCAGGGCCGCCAGACGGCTTGCTTCGTTATCAGCGTCGCGGCGCGGCTGCTGAACGTGCACCCACAGACCCTACGCTACTACGAGCGCGCCGGCCTGATTCGCCCCTCGCGCTCGAAGGGGAACATCCGCTTGTACTCGCCCGAGGATCTCCAGCGCGCGATGCAGATCAAGCGGCTGATCGAGGATCTCGGCGTCAATCTGGCCGGCGTCGAGGTCATCATGCGCCTCACCGACCGCCTGCGGCAGCAGGAGGCCGAGATCGCCGAGCTGCGCCAGCGCCTCGAGGCCTGTACCGCCGAGCTGCGCGCGCTGCGGGGCAAGTGAGCGGTGTCCAGAACGGCCGCGCGCCCCTACCGCGCGGCGCCCACCCCGCGCGGGGGCGCTATAATCGCCTCTCTGACAACGCAAGGGAGCGGCCCATGCGCGTTCTCGTCACCGGCGGCGCGGGGTATGTAGGCTCGCACACCGTGCGGCTGCTACTAGAGGCGGGCCACGAGGTCACCGTCTACGACAACCTGGTGTATGGGCATCGCGCCGCGGTGCCCTGTCCGCTTGTCGTCGGCGACCTCGCCGACCGCGCGCGCCTCGACCAGGTCTTCGCCGCAGGCCGGTTCGACGCCGTGCTCCACTTCGCCGCTTACGCCTACGTCGGCGAGTCGGTGGCCGACCCCGCGAAGTACTTCCGCAACAACCTCGGCGGCGGGCTGGCGCTGCTCGACGCGATGCTGGCCCACGGGGTCGAGCGGCTCGTCTTCTCCTCCACCTGCGCCACCTACGGCGAGCCGACGCGGCTCCCGATCACCGAGGAGGAGCCCCAGCGGCCGACCAGCCCCTACGGGGAAACCAAGCTGGCCTTCGAGCGCGCGCTGTACTGGTACGCGCAGGCCTACGGCCTGCGCTCGGTCAGCCTCCGCTACTTCAACGCCGCCGGCGCTGCGCTCGACGGGACGCTCGGGGAGGACCACGAGCCGGAAACGCACCTCATCCCCCGCGTGCTGCGCGTCGCGCTGGGCCAGGAGCCCTACGTGGAGGTGTACGGCACCGACTACCCCACCCCCGATGGCACCTGCCTGCGCGACTATGTGCACGTGCTTGACCTCGCGGCGGCGCACCTGCTGGCGCTCGAGCGGCTCGACCGGCCGGGCCTCTGCCTGGCCTATAACCTCGGCGCCGGGCGGGGCTACTCGGTGCAGGAGGTGATCGCCACCTGCCGGCGCGTGACCGGCCGGCCGATCCCCACGGTGGCCGCGCCCCGCCGGCCCGGCGACCCGCCGGCGCTCTACGCCGACAACACCCGCGCGCGCCGCGAGCTGGGCTGGACCCCGGCCTACAGCGAGCTGGAGACGATCGTTGCCACCGCCTGGGCCTGGCACCGGGCGCATCCCCACGGCTTCCGCGAGCAGGAGGCGCCGCAGGTCCGGAGCGGCGAGGCACAGCCTGGCGAGGAGACCGCATGGGAGCCCACCGGACCAACGCCGACCTGATCGCCGAGACGCTCTACGCCGCGGGCGTGCGCTACGCTGCCGGCATCCCCAGCGGCCAGGTGCTGGCTCTGATCGAGGCGCTGCGCAAGGCGGGCATCACCTTCATCCTGGTCAGCCACGAGGGGACCGCGGGCTTCATGGCCGACGTCATCGGCCGCGTCAGCGGCGTGCCGGGCGTGGCGCTCGCCACGGTAGGGCCGGGCGCCACGAACCTCACCACCGGCATCGGCAACGCTTTCCTCGACCGCTCACCCGCGCTGGCGATCACAGGCCAGGTGCCCACCGCGCAGCTCCAGCGGCGGGTGCAGATGCGGATCGACCACCAGGCGCTGTTCCGCCCGCTCACCAAGGCCACCATCCAGCTAACCCCGGGGCAGGTGGCGCGCCAGCTCGGCGAGGCGCTGGCCCTGGCGACCGCGGAGCCCCCGGGGCCGGTCCACCTCGACCTGCCGGAGGACGTGGCCGTTGCCCCCACGACAGAGCCGGTCCCATCGCTGCCCGCCCGCCGCGCGCGCGCCGAGAGCCCGCCCGCGCGCGACGCCGAGCTGGCGCGCGTGGGCGCCCTCCTGCGCCGGGCGCAGCGGCCGGTGGCCGTCCTGGGGCTGGGCCTGTACCGCACCGCCGCGCTCGACGCGCTCCGGCGCTTCCTCGAGGCCCAGCACCTGCCGTTCGTCACCACCAACCTGGCCAAGGGCGTGGTGCCCGAGGATCACCCGCTCTGGCTCGGCGTCGTCGGCCGCGCGCGGCGGAAGACGATCGAGGACTACCTGGCACAGGCGGATCTGGTGCTGGGCCTGGGCTACGACCCCGTCGAGATCGGCTACGAGGAGTGGCTGCCGCCCGTCCCGCTGGTGCACGTCGACTGGGAACCCGCCGACATCGACAGCGGCGTGCGGTTGGAGCACCAGGTCGTGGGCGATCTGGACGACGCCGTGCGGCGGCTCGCCGCCCTCCCACCCGCGGCGAACGCGTGGGACGACCGCGACCTGGCGGCCTTCCGCGCCCACCTGGAGCGGAGCCTCCGGGTGCCCGGCGAGGGCTTTCAGCCCTGGCAGGCACTGGACATCATGCGCGAGCTGTTCCCACGCGAGGGGATCCTGGCCTGCGACGTGGGCGCCCACACGCATCTCGTTGCGACGCAGTGGCGCGTTACCGTGCCGGGCACCCTCCTGGTGTCCAACGGCTGGTCGTCCATGGGCTACGCCATTCCTGCGGCCCTGGCGGCGAAGCTGGTGCACCCCGAGCGGCCGGTGGCCGCGATCCTGGGCGATGGCTGCTTCCTCATGACGGCGGGCGAGCTGGCCACCGCCGCGCGGCTCAGACTGCCGGTTGTGTTCGTGATCCTCAACGACAACACGCTCGCGCTGATCCGTGTCAAGCAGGAGCGCCGGCGGTACGCCTACTGCGGGGTCGACATCGCCGATCCGCCCTACCAGCCGCCGGCGGAGTACTTCGGGGTGCCGAACTACGTGGCGCGCACCCCGGAGGAGTTCCGCGCCGCCTTCGCCGCCGCGCTGCGCGCTACCGGCCCCGTGGTGGTCGAGGCTCTGGTGCGCCCCGAGGTTTACTCGACCATCCTCTACGGCTAGCGCGCCCAGGGCGGGGCATTATCGCCGGCGGCGCTCCCCCACAGCGCGGGCCGCCCCCGCCGAGCAGGTGCGAGTGGGCCCCAGCGGCGTTCAGACGCTGCCCCGTGCGGTCTGGCTGGGCCGGACTGATTGCGCTATGCTCTCCTGGAGCCCGATCCGCCGGCAGGCCCGCCAAGGGGAGCAGTCACCATGCCGCCGTCCCAGGAGCTGCGCGCCTTCCTCGCCGCGCTGGAGCGCGACTGTCCCGAGCAGGTGCTGCGCATCCGGGAGCCGGTCGACCCGGTCTACGAGGCGACGGCGGTGGTCATGGAGGCGGAGCGGCTTCCCAGCTGCCCGGTGGTGCACTTCGAGCAGGTGGGGACGAGCGCCTTCCCCGTGGTCGTGAACGTCCTGGCCACCCGCGGCCGCCTGGCGCGCGGGCTCGGCGTCGACGAGGCGGAGCTGGCCACGGCCTTCGGGGAGCGGATCACGCGGCTCATCGAGCCCCGGCTCTGCCCGGATGCCCCCTTCGAGGCGAACGTGCTCCTCGGCGACGCTGTGGACGTTGGCATCCTGCCGGCGCTGACGCACTTCGAGCAGGACGGGGGGCCGTACATCACCGGCGGCCACGTGACCCCTACACCGGCGTCGAGACCATCGGCTACCACCGCATCATGGTCAAGGGGCCACGCCGGCTGGGCATCAGCCTCCACTCCCGCCGGCGCCTGTTCGAGTACTTCCGCCGGGCGGAAGAGCAGCAGCGCCCGCTCGAGGTCGCCGTCGTGCTCGGCGTGCCGCCGGCCGTCTCGCTTGGCTCGATCGCCTTCCCGCCGCCCGATGTGGGCAAGTTCGCGATCATCGGCGGCCTGCTCGGCGAGCCGCTGGAGCTCGCGCGCTGCCGCACGGTCGACCTCGCCGTCCCCCGCTGGGCCGAGATCGTCATCGAGGGGCACATCTTGCCCGGCGTCCGCGAGAAGGAGGGCCCCTTCGGCGAGTTCACCGGCTACGCCTCGACGCGCGGCACCGAGAACGTGCTCGTGCCCACGGCGATCCAGTACCGCGACGCCGCGATCTACCAGTCGCACAACGCCGGCCTCTCGCTGGAGCACTGCATGTTCCTGGCCTTCCCGCGCGAGGTGATGCTCACCCAGCTGCTGCGCCGCACCATCCCCAACTTGAAGGCGGTGCGCGTGCCCATCCGCTCGGGCTGCGGCAGCTTCCACGTGTACGTCTCCATCCGCAAGACGGCGGAGGGCCAGGCGAAGCAGGCGATCATGACCGTGCTCGGGGCTGACCACTACTTCAAGCATGTCATCGTGGTGGACGACGACATCGACATCTTCAACGACGAGGAGGTGCTCTGGGCGGTCGCGACGCGGGTGCAGGCGGACAAGGACCTCGTCATCGCCAGCGGCGGGATGGGCACCCTGCTCGATCCCTCCTCGCCCGATGGGACCTCGGCCAAGCTAGGCATCGACGCCACGCGCCCCCTGGGCCCCTTCGCCGCGCGCCTCACCCTGCCCGAGGCGGCCATCGCCCGGGCGCGCGCGCTCCTCGGCCTCGCGGCAGCAAGCCCCACCCCCCCGCCCAGCGGCCGCTAGCGCGGTGGCTCGGCACGCCCACCGGCAGTCACCTCATCCAGGAGCGTGGTGTCCATCAGCGCGGCGGGCGCCAGCTGGCGCACCTCCGGCGTCACCTCGGCCAGCCCATCGATCACCGTCTGCAGTGCCGCCTCGGTTGGGTATGGCGGGGAGGGCAGCGCCTCGACAGCGGCGCGGTAGCCCCACGCGATCGCCTGCGGATCCTCGCTCTGTAGGTACTGGCGCATGACGGCCTGGGCGAACGCCGGGTCGGCCTTCATGCGCTCCACGCTGGCCACATAGCCGCGCACGAACCGGCGCACGGTGTCGCGCTGCTCGGCGAGGAACGCGCGGCGGACGGCCACCCCGGCCACTTGATAGGGCACGTTCCAGTCGGCCAGGCGGGCCAGGCTGCGCATCCCCGCCTGCCCGGCCAGGTAGTCGTTGGGCGCGTTGAAGGCCCCCGCGAGGATCGCACCGCTCTGCATCGCCGCCAGCATCTGGGGCTCGCCGCCCGCGATAGCGCGGAGCACGACGTCGTGTTCCGGGTCCAGGCCTAGCCGCCGGAGTGCGTAGCGGAGCGCGAAGTCGTTCGCCGAGCCGCGGCCCGTCGCACCCACGGGCTGGCCGCGGAGCTGCGCGGCGCTGGTGATCTGCGGCGGCACCATGAGCTGGAAGGTCAGCTTCGCCGAGCCGCCGGCCACGTAGATCAGGTCGGCCCCCTGCGCCACGGCGCTGATCAGCGTGTTCGCGGCCAGCAGCGTGACCGGCGTCTCACCTGCCAGTAGCGCCGCCACCGCCTTGTCGCTGCCGCTGATGTAGAACGTCTCCACGTCGAGGCCCTGCTCCTGGAACAGGCCCGCCTCGACGCCGATCCATAGCGGCGCCTGCGAGGCGGAGGGCGCTGTATAGGCCGCGCGCAAGGACTGCCGCGCCATGGGTGGAGGAGGCTCGCTGGGCGCTGCAGAGGGAGCAGGCGTCGGCAGCGCTATAGGCGCGGGTGGGCGTGCGGCCGTCGGCCCACATGCCGCCAGCAATAGGGCAGCTAGGAAAGGCCCCGCGAGCCCGCACAGCCCAAGCAGCAGGCGCACAGACAGCCCCGCACGGTTGGAGCACATCGACTGCCCTCGCCTTTAGGGGTTTGCCGCGTAGCGGCCCAGGCCCTCCTCATCTCCCTCCTCTACCCCGTGTCCGTCTGGAGTTGATACGTGGTAACGATAAACAGTCCACACCCAGCGGCCTGCCCCGCGGGAGCCAGCCGCCCGGCGCCAAAGGATGGCCAGCAAGCGCTCTCCCATATAGTTAGGGACAACATCCTCGTCATATCCTATCATCCCTACCTAACCGGCCACGATGCGACGTGGCGCACCCCGGGTCGGTAGCGGCGGCTGGTCCGAGGCAGCTTTGGCCAGCTCGGTCGGACCATCTCCGTGCGCCGCGAGAGCGTGTCTGCCGGGGAGCAGCTGGAATGCACAGGTGGGTGCGAGACGCTCGCTCATCTAGGGAATATCCGCAGGAGGTACCGAAGCCGGCAGGGCCGCGGCTGCACAGAATCCACTACCGGCCCCTAGGCCGCCGTTAGGCCCGTCTCAGCGGGTGAGCTGTCACGCCCCAGCCAGGTGTACTTTACCTCCGCTGGAGGCTGCAGGTCAGCTGCTCCTGGGTCTGCGCTCTCTGTTGCAGCAGTCGCACCTTGACGTTTGCACCGCACTATTCAAGCATGGTAGCATATGCCCCTACTGAGGAGACGCTGGTCTACAAGCCGATCCTCAGACATGGACATTTACAAGAGCGATGTTGCCTAAGGCGAGATCTGATAGACTACCTGCGACGTGTTCGTCTTGAAGCTGTTGAGCAGCAGCGTGGGGAGATTGTTACGGAAGCCAGCCTTTCGCCGCTGTATCTTCATCGACGATTGGCCGGTGCACCCATAGCCTATCACGGATAGCATGACCTGGTTAGGTTAAGAAAGAGGAGGGGAACACCATGCAGGCGATCGATGAAGCCGCGACCAGTCGGTATGTTCAGGCAGGCGGTCTTCGGATCCACTACAACGATGTAGGCTCTGGCTACCCAATCATCATGCTCCATGGAGCCGGCCCGGGTGCCAGTAGCTGGAGCAACTTCAAGCAGAATATCTCTGTTCTGGCAGAACACTATCGACTGCTCTTGTTTGACATGCCCCAGTACGGGAAATCTGACAAGGTTGTTATCGAAGGCGGGCGCCTGACCTTTATCTCCCGCGTTCTTGCAGATTTTATGGACAAATTGGACATCACAAAAGCACACTTCATCGGAAATTCCATGGGCGGGCAGGTAGCTATCAAGCTGGCGATCGACCGGCCAGAGCGTGTTGACAAACTTGTCGTCATTGGCAGTACACCAGTCGGCCATAGTCTCTTCTGTCCCATGCCACTTGAGGGCATCAAGTTGATCCAGAACTATTACAGAGGAGAAGGCCCGACGCTAGAGAAGATGCGCACACTCATCCAGACTCTAGTATATGATTCCTCTTTCTTAACCGAGGACACGTTACGGGAACGCTATGAGGCCAGCCTTGATCCGGACGTGATCCGTATCATGTCGACGAGGCCACCTGAGCGAGAAGATCTGTACGATCAACTGCATCGAGTTGCTTGCCCTACACTTATTATCTGGGGCATGGAGGATCGCTTCGGTGCACTGGACATCGGTCTACTCATGTTGAAGAGGTTTCAGAATGCGCGGATGCACATCTTTTCAAAATGCGGCCACTGGGCGCAGGTAGAGAAGGCGGATGAGTTCAATCGGTTGGTGCTCGATTTCTTTTCTCATTGATCCCAGGAGACAAGTCCCAACTGCTCGACGCGGTTTAGTCATGGAGGCGTGAAATGCCGCTCGGCCTTGGTCTAGCATCCTCGCATGCTCCATCTATGTTCGTTACCCCTGAACAATGGCCGCCGCTGCATGAGATTCTGACCAATGGGATTCCCCAACCGCCGCAGATCCAGGAGGAAACCTCTGCAGTTATCGAGAGCTATGTCCAGCGTATCCGCAAGAACTTCCGCGTTCTACGAGAGCAGTTGGAGGCCTATCGTCCGGATGCGGTGATCATCGTGGGCGACGACCAGATGGAGGTGTTTTCCCGAGCCTTCATCCCGGCCTTGGCCATCTACCTGGGGGAACAGGTGGTCGGAAGTACCAGCATCGGGTTGCTCGGGGAGCCCTACGAGGAGAATCGCGTCACACTCCGCTGCCATGTGCCATTGGCACGGCTGATCCTAGAGGAGCTGATGGCGCGACATTTCGATCTCGCCTATATGGAGGAGTTGGTCCCCCTATCCCGCCCGCAGGTGGGGCTCGGCCATGCCTTCACCCGCTTGGCCCGCGTGCTCGGCCTACACGAAACTGGCATCCCGACCGTGATCCTGTTCCTTAACGCCTACCATCCACCACTACCCACAGCCACACGCTGCTATCAGCTAGGTCAAGCCCTGCGGGAGATCCTGGACCGCCGACCCGAGCGGGTAGCGCTCCTCGGATCGGGGGGGTTGTCGCACGACCCACGAGGCCCCCGGGCAGGATGGGTGGATGAGCCCCTAGACCGCTGGATACTCGAGCGCATCGCTCGAGGGCAAGGCGAGCAATTGCAACACTTGTTCACCTTCGATTCAGACACTCTACGCGGAGGAACAGGTGAGATACGGAGTTGGATTACAGTGGCAGGAGCATTTCATGGAATGCCAGCGACGGTGGTAGATTACATCCCCGCACGCCATGCAGTGACGGGTCTCGGCTTTGCATACTGGAAGATCGACTGATCGGCAGGAGAGCGTGATGACAACCGACGTTCAAGTCGTGACTCGGCCGAAGCCTTTGTCTCCTGAACAACGTGCATGGCTAGAGCAAGCATGGACGTGTATCGATCCCGAGAAGCTGGCGCGACTCGATGCCGAGCTAGTAAGTATTCCGAGCCCCACGGGACAGGAACGGGAAATCGCTGAGTTTCTGGTGCAGTATATGCAATCGGCCGGTCTTGATGCGTTCTACCAGCCGATCGACGACCAGCAAGGAAATGCCGTGGGCCGTCTACGAGGCGACGGTACTGGGCCGACACTGCTGCTCTATGCGCCCACCGATACGGCTTTTACGGGTCGTGAGGAGGAAGACCTGCCTTGGCTTGGCCAGGGCATCCGGCCCGACTTGCGTCCGGTAGGGATTATCGAGGATGGCTATGTAATCGGTCTGGGAGCAGAGAACCCAAAGGCGTATGTGACCTGTGTAGTGGCTGCGGCTCAGGCCATCAGTGCTGCTAGGATACCACTGCGAGGTACACTCTTGGTCGGCTTAGGTGCCGGAGGCATGCCGACCAATAAGCGCCCAGGGCTTAGACGCTACAACGCCGGGCAGGGAAATGGCTGCTCTTTCATGCTCGAGCAAGGGGTGCGTGGGGACTTCGCAATCATTGCTAAGCCAGGTTACAGCGTGTCTTGGGAGGAAGTCGGCCTCTGCTGGTTTAAAGTCCAGGTTAGAGGCACTCTCAATTATACTGGGATTCGGCACGTAGTTCCGTACAAGAACCCAATTGTGGAAGCTGCAAAGGTGATCAATGGACTAGAAATGTGGTTCCGCGAGTATAGTGCTCGCCATACTTCTGGTCTTGTTGCTCCACAGGGATCTATTGGAGCAATTGAGAGTGGGTGGACCTACAAGCCGGCTTTTGTTCCTGCAGTATGTAATCTCTATGTCGACATCCGGGTGAGCCCTCGCGCAGAACCGATGCAGGTAAAATACGAGTTCGGTCAAGCACTGGCTCAGATCCAAGCGGCTAACCCTGGTCTGGAGCTAGACTGGGATATGATCCTCTCGATTCCAGGCACCCACACCGATCCAAATAACTGGATCGTTCAGTCGCTTATGCGTGCCTGGGAGTTCGTAGAGGAACGCCCGCATGAACCGCATGGTAACACCAGTGGAGCGACAGATGCGGCAATTCTGCGGGGACGTGGTATCCCGACTGCTCGTCTCGGATTGCCCCGAGCGGCTCCCCCCTCAGCTTATCAAGGCTTCTCCATGGGCGTTGCTCATGTTGAAAGCATGTATCGTCTCACGAAATGCCTTGTGTATGCGGTGATCGATACTTGCACTAGAGACCGTGTCGAGGTTGGTTTGCCAATATAGCTCTGACGCAAAATCTGCCCAGGTAGCGAGGCGGAGAGGAGCAGTAACCATGGCGCAGGACAGCGACCTCTCGGGAGAGATGGAGCGCATCGAACAAGAAATGGGTGAGGCGCTGGCCACCAAGCCCTGGCAGGTTTACCTTGAGGCGAGCCTAGGGTTTCGGAATCACTGGTATCCGGCGCTTTTCAGCGTCGAGCTGCCGGAAGGCGAGATCAAGGCTGTCGAACTACTCGGCGAGCCGGTGCTGTTCAGACGGATCGACGGCGTAGTCTATGCCATTCGAGATCGGTGCTTACATCGCGGTGTTCCGTTCTCTATTCGCCCTGAGTGCTACACTAAGCATACTATTACCTGTTGGTACCACGGTTTTACGTATAACTGGAAGGATGGCCGCCTGATCACTATCCTGACCGACCCAGAAAGCGCACTTATCGGCAAGATAAGTTTAAAGACTTATCCGGTGGAAGAGCATAAAGGGCTGATCTTTATCTTCATTGGTGATCTTGATCCTACCCCGCCGCTATATGAGGATGTACAGCCAGGGTTCCTCGATGCGGGACTAGCAATCTACCCACGTGGCGAGCGGACGCTTGTACGGAGCAACTGGCGACTGGCGGCCGAAAATGGCTTTGATGCCTCACATGTCTACATCCATCGGAATTCGCCATTGGTCATTTCCCGACGCCGGCCTATGCCGCTAGCTACTATTTTCCCGACGCGTGAGGGCATGGTGATTGCCGAAGCAGGCAAACCCAAAGGCGTGATCAAAGGGAGCAACCGGCCAGTCTCTGTCTGGGAGGCGGAGATCGAGGGGGTTAAGGTTGCCTCGCGTTTTATGCCGAGACCTGATACTCCCCGCGTCTCCCCTGATGTCTCAATGTGGCTGCCGTGCGGACTGAAAGTGGACCCCTTTCCAGTCGAAGGGATGACCCATTTCGAATGGTACGTTCCAAAGGATGAGCACTCCCACTGGTACATCGTCACTTGGGGCAAATATGTGCGATCCGAGATGGAGGCTGAAGAGTTCTATCAGGAGGTAGAAGCTTACTGGAAGGATATGGTGGTTAACAAATTCAACATCGATGATGTTACAGCGCGTGAAGCTATGGAGCGGTTTTACGCCCAGGAAGGTGGATGGTATCGGGAGCGGTTGTACCGACCCGACCTCATCATCACTGAGTGGCGAAAGCTTGCTAGCGCGCACAACCGCGGCATTCAACGCCGCAATATGCAGCGTTAGCGGACTCAGGAGACAAGTATATGGAACGACGCAGTGCTCTCTCAATTGGTCGACGAGAGTGGGATATCTGGCCACGATACGATGCAGCTGTCCTGGGGTTCCGTAATTACTGGTATCCAGTGCTCTGGTCCCGGAATCTAGGCCGCAGGCCTGTTGCTGTAACGCTCCTAGGTGAGGAGGTGATGCTAGTCCGTGATCGGGACGGCCGACCTTACGCTTTGCAGGACCGCTGTCCACACCGCGGAGTTCCTCTGTCGCTCGGCAAACAGGAGATCAAAGGGACCTGGAGCTGTTGGTACCACGGATGGACTTATGATCTGGTGACTGGAGTAATGGTAGCCTGTTTGACCGATGGCCCTGATTCCCCACTATGCGGCAAGGTACAGATACGGACGTATCCGGTGGAAGAGCGACTCGGACTAGTATGGGTATTTATTGGAGACCTCAATCCACCCCCACCTGTTGAGGCCGACATTCCGGACGAGCTCCTTTGCAACCCCACTGCTATAGGGGGACGCATCACGGTCCGAAGGGGAAACTGGCGATACGCCGCAGAGAACGGCTTTGATGAAGGGCATGCCAAGTATTTGCACCGCAATTCTCTGTGGGCATTCTTTCGTCAAATGCCTGCGTATTCGCGGACCAGTGTGGTACCTAGCGAGGATGGTCGGTGGATTACCCGCGTGCAACACAAAATCGAGTTTGAGGCGACTTATCCGGTGGTTGGCAAGTGGCCCCCTCAGCCGTGGTGGAAGCGCCGGCGCGGTGGCGCTGTTGTGTCCATAAGGCTACCTGGTTGTTTGCGAGTACAGTATCCAGAATGGACACACTATGAATGGTATGTACCAGTAGATGCTGATCACCACAGATATATTCAGATTGCAGCAAAGTTTACGCGCGGTGTGGACGCCATTTTATTCAGGATGCGCTATTTGGCCTATATTCGATGGGTATTCCATCATATGTTCAACGACCAAGACGCGATTATGGTAGAGAGAATGCGCATCCCTCCAGAAAGATTGTATCGCCCAGACGTATCTATCATTGCTTGGCGCAAACTATGCGAGCATCCTCGTGGTTCTGAAGGAGATGTTCCGATCTCCGAGGAACAGGAGGTAGATGCGCTAGAAGAGTCGTGCTCTGGATAAATCGGTAAGATGAAAAATATGCGCTTTGACAATCAGTGTGGGCGGATACACGACCGAAATTTGGGAGAGATACGTGTGATGGAAACACTTCGGTCTATAGCAACTGTTCTCCTCTTTCTCGTAGCTACCGCTTGTATACCCACAGCCACATCGCCTCCGGCGACTGTAGCGCCTACGCCGGCGAGCCGAGAAGTGGCTCGGGGGCAAGAGGTGGCCGGAAGGCCGGCTCAAGAGCCAGTGAGTAAGGCGCCGGCGGATAAACCTGCTGAGTTAGCGTGGATGGCCGACTATGTAGAGGCTGCTAAGCGCCTCAGGTCCAACCCTACCGAATGGGAGCGTATCAAGGAAGCAGCAAAACAGGAAGGCCGCGTGGTCGTGGTTGGGCCCGGCTTCCCAGCCCTGCGGGATGGTGTGATCGAGGGATTCCAAAGAGCTTATGGGATTGCAGTAGAATATCTAGGGCTTCCCTCAGGTGAGGTGATCACCCGTGTTGATCGGGAGTCCAGAGTCGGCAATGTCACGGTTGATGTGAATATCGGAGGCACATCCTCATGCTGGATCATGGCTGAGCGAGGCCAGATTGATGACGTCACGAGCCTATTGGTCGACCCCTCCATTTACGATCCGTCTATTTGGTGGGGAGGAGTTCCACGTCTCATTCTTCCCTCCCCTAAATTGCCACAATCATTTATGTGCGGGCTGCAAACTGCCGAATGGGTTATGACCGATCTATTCGTTAACAATCAGATCATTCCTCCGAGTTCAATCACATCCTGGAGAGATCTCTTAAAACCCGAATTCAGAGGGCGAATTGCTGCCTTCGATCCTCGCCGCGCTGGGCCTGGCCAAACGCCGGCAGGCTATCTCTATGCTCTGTTTGGTGAACAGTATGTTAGAGATCTATACATCGGCCAACAGGTTGTGCTCACTACGGACAATCGGCAACTGGCCGAGTGGGTAGCACGGGGCACATATCCGATCGGTATCGCGCTAGTTCAAGCGGCTGTCGAGCCTCTGCGAGCGCAAGGGCTGCCTCTGGAGCGAGTCTTTCCTGAAGATGGACCTGGTGCTCTGACCGGTGGATTCGGCACAGTCCATAAGATCAAAGGGGGGCCGCATCCCAATGCTGCTGCGGTATTCATCAACTGGTTCGCATCGAGAGAGGCGCAAGAGATGTATGAGCGCGCCATGCTGGAAACCAGTTTGCGCACAGACGTACCGCATCAGGTTCCCGAGTATGTAATTCCGAGGCCAGGAGTGAATTACTCGATTAACGACTATCATCCCGGCTATTTCTTCTCGCAACGAGAGCCGGCTATTGCGAAGTTACAAGAACTGCTTGGACGGTGACAGCATGAAGCATACTGTGCACTTCGTTTTTGTTGAATGATCTTATCGATATCGTGCGGCGAATTGGTCAAACTATCGGTAATCTTGGTAATTATGGAAAGCATGTTGAATCATCTACATTCTCGATTGAGGTGGATATGGCTACCCCAATTCTTGAAGTACGTGATCTCGAGAAATCTTATGGACATGTCAAGGCCGTGGATGGCCTCGACTTCGATCTCTATCCGGGCGAAGTACTAACACTCCTCGGCCCCAGTGGTTGCGGCAAAAGCACTACTCTCCGACTTATAGCCGGCCTTGAGGAGCCTGACAGAGGAGAGATTAGGATCCGTGGACGTCTGGTGGCATCGCCTAGCAAGAGAGTCTTCGTCGCTGCCGAGAAGCGCAATCTCGGTCTCGTCTTCCAATCCTATGCAATCTGGCCGCACTTGACCGTCGAACAAAATGTAGCTTATCCGCTTGAGATCCGAGGTTTGTCAAAAAATGACATCAAGCATAGGGTTGCAAATGTCCTGGAACTAGTCGGTCTTGGTGGCCTGGCAGGGCGCCCTGCCACACATTTAAGTGGTGGTCAGCAGCAGCGTGTCGCCTTAGCACGCGCTCTAGTGTATGAACCTGACCTGCTACTCCTCGACGAGCCGCTGAGTAACCTCGACGCTAAGCTCCGCGCCGAGATGCGTCTGCAACTCAAAGCCTTGCAGCAACGTTTAGGTACCACGATTCTCTACGTCACTCATGATCAATTAGAGGCAATGGCGCTTTCTGACCGTGTGGCAGTGATTCATCACGGCAGGATCGAGCAAATCGGGCCACCTTCCGAGATTTATGAGGCGCCAGCCACATACTTTGTCCAAAGCTTTATCGGACGCACGCTGACTTTTCCTGGCATCATACGATTCTGCAATGGTTCACCTTATATCGAATTGGACAACGGAGATAGCCTTATGATAGACGCATCGACCGTCTTACCTGAGGGCTCACGTGCACTTCTGACAATACGACCTGAGGACATCAATATCGAACCTCTCTCCGACGTCTTATCGCCCGGCAACTATCTACGAGCTAGAGTCGACGCATTGGTCTACTTCGGCGATCATTTCGAATGTATCCTTCGAGTTGGCGAGATCCAATGGGTGCTCGATGTGCCCAAGGACTGCAAAGTGCAACAGGGCCAGGAACTGATGCTCCGATTCCATCCGGCGAAGGTGAAAGTGTGGCCAGTATAGAGGCTCTTCCCCAACAGAGCACTCAACGTCTCTGGGCTTTTCGGCTACCGGCTCACTTTACCGTGGGATTCCTGCTGTTAATCGGCGTAGCAGTGCTGACACTAGTACCAGTACTTGTCGTTATCATCGGAAGCTTCGATATTCAACAAACGGGCAACCCGGCCACATTCAGCCTCGATGCTTGGCGACAAACCCTCCTGGAGAGCCCTCGCACTCAGAGTGCCATCGCTTTTAGTTTCTTGCTAGCTCTTCGCGCTCCTGCAGCGGCCTTAGTAGCCTTTTTCCTGGCCTGGCTGCTCATCAGAACCCAATTACCTGGCCGATCCATAATCGAATTTGCTTTCTGGCTGGCCTTCTTCTTCCCTATTTTGCCGATCGCGCTGGGCTGGATTCTGCTTCTTGATCCTGACTCCGGGCTGGTAAACTTAGCATTAAAGCATTTGATTCCTATAGATGGGCCGATCTTCAATATCTTCTCGGTGGCTGGCATTCTCTGGGTGCACGTCACTGCTGCCTCCGTCCCCGTCATGGTCATTCTTCTCGGGCCGGCCATTCGTCAGCTAGATGCCACCCTGGAAGAGGCTGCACGGGTGTGCGGCGCCAGTCCACTCAAGGTTTTCCGTAAAATCACTCTCCCAATCCTCGCACCAGCCGTGCTTACCGGAGCTTTAGCTGGATTTATTCGCAGCCTCGAGGCATTCGAGGTGGAACAACTCCTAGGACGCCCTGCCGGAATCTATGTATATTCCACACGCATCTACGACTTAATCACCTGGGAGCCACCACTGTTCCCACAAGCGATGGCGCTCAGCACTTTTATGCTGACAGTGCTCGTCATAATCGCCTTATTCTACCAACGGTTCAGCAGTGAACGACACTTTGCTACTATTACCGGCCGTAGTGCCGCATTTCACCCTCTGATCACCGGAAGATGGCGGTACATTATATCGGCGTTTCTCTTCACACTGATCACAATCACGGTCGTACTGCCTATTACAATGCTAGTCAGCGGATCATTTATGAAACTATTTGGTTTCTTCACCATTAATGAGCCGTTCACTATCCAGCATTGGTTACAAGTCTTGCGCGATCCAGTCTTTCTCCTTTCACTTCGCAACTCTCTTCTTGTTGGGCTTGGCACCGCATCTTGCGGCGTATTGCTCTATGCTATACTGGCCTATACATTAACACGCTCGAGACTGTTTGGCCGCAGAATGGTCGACATCTTGGTCTGGCTTCCATGGACTATTCCAGGCATCCTGTTAGGCATCGGTCTATTGTGGCTAGTACTTGCAACACCCCTTCGAGTCTTGCTATACGGGAGCATCAGTGTACTTATCCTAGCGCTACTCGTCAAAGACTTACCCATCGGAACTCATATGATGAAGGCATCGATCGGCCAGATAGGTATCGAGCTGGAGCAGTCCTCTCACGTCTGCGGAGCCGGCACGTTCACCACTTTCCGGCGAATTGTTATCCCATTGATGCGTCCCATGCTGGTTAGCATTTTTGTACTAGTTTTCATCAGTGCCTTACGGGATATTAGCACTACTATCCTACTAGTAAGCCCAGCGACGCGGACACTCTCCATCCTCATGCTGGAATATGCCACCTCATCGGCGGTGGAGGCGAGTGCCGTCGTTGGGGTCATTCTTTCCACCTTGACCATCGCGGTGGCCCTCGTAGCACGAAGGCTGGGCCTTCAAGTGGTGCGGGACTAAACCTCCACGTGATGAAACGGCGCCATCCGATCGACCCGAGCACACCGTCTCCCTAACGGCCAAGCAGCTGCTGGAGCCGTTCACGAGCCTGGGCGCCATATGCAAAGAATTGCTCCGGCGTAGTGGCATCCACACTGTACTGTATGCCCGGCCTGGGGATGATGTACTCGGGCACACCGGAGGTGGTATCTTTGCGCAGGCTTAACTCCAGCATCTCTCGTTCCCAGATCTCCTGTGCCTCCTTGGAAGCGAACCAGTTGATAAACACTGCAGCAGTATTGGGATTCGGGCTGTTCTTGATCTTCATAATCGTGCCGAAGCCCGAGGTGAGCGCGCCAGGGCCGTCCCCCGGGAATACTCGCTGGAGCGGCAGGCCCTCTGCCCGCAGCGGCTCGACCGCAGCTTGGACCAGCGCGATGCCGATGGGATAAGTGCCGCGGGCGACCCACTCTGCGAGCTGACGGTTGTCTCCGGTGAGCACCACTTGTTGGCCGACATACAGGTCGCGCAAGTAGTCGAGTCCGAACAGGCGGCTCAGATACGGGACTGTGGTCTGGGCCGGGCCAGCAATTCGCGGGTCGAAAGAGGCGATTTTACCCCGGTACTCGGGCTTCAGCAGGTCCTTCCAGGAGCGGATGTCCTCTGGCTTAACCACCGTAGTGTTGACGAACAGGTCCGTCATAACCCACTCCGCGGTCTGCAGCGCGCAGTGGAAGTCCTGTGGCATCTGCGGCGACGCCTCGACGAACTTCAGAGCGCCGCGACGCCAGGCGGCAGGGTCTAAGATCGCCGGATCGAGCAACTGGGTAGAAACGTCCTCGATCTGGCCCCGCTCGCCCATGGTCCAGCAGCCGGTGAAGCCTCCGATGTTCACGTCGATACTCGGCCGGTCGGCCCTAAACTCGCGGTCGACGCGTGTGATCACCTCACCGCTGGGCAAGCCCAGGTACTCCACCTGGATACCATAGGCCTGCTGGAAGTTCTCCACCAGTGCAGCCCGCAGGCCGGGGAAGCCTGGACCGGCTACGACCACTTTCCCCTCTTCTCTCGCCGCTCGCTTTACCTGCTCCCACCGAGCTGAGTCAGCCCGGTGGGCAGGCGCTTCGGCGGCCGGCTCGGTGGTAGCGGCCGGGCGTGTCGCGACAGGCGTGCAGCTAATCAGCCATAAGCCCGCGACAAGCGCAAAGGCTACTGCTATAGTGGAACGCGAGTAAATAGTGCACATCCTGCTCTCCTCTTCGTACGGCCTGTCCCAGGAAACACCCTGTGCGAGCCACACGGTAGTCCAAGACTAGTACGCAATGGTAATAGTCCTGCAGTAATCCTAGGGCAAAATGCGCTAGCCAAGGCCAGCGAGTGAGCACTACTGCAGCTATCGCTGGCCGCGCAACCGCAGGCGCCTCCAGCTGCATGCTTCTGTGAGAAACGCGCCCCAAGCTTACCCAGCTCCACGATCGCCGCGCTCAGCGCGCTCCCGCCTCACCCGCCGCCCGCTCCCGCAGCGCCCGCCTCACCTTCTCCGCCGTGATCGGCAACTCC
>Ga0209810_1002941_pt1 | contig 18997 bp, 17 predicted proteins | sample Coa_R1_7_FD_187159 | JGI IMG/M metagenome (GOLD analysis project Ga0209810, IMG submission 187159) | Surface soil microbial communities from Centralia Pennsylvania, which are recovering from an underground coalmine fire - Coalmine... | ecosystem: Environmental > Terrestrial > Soil > Unclassified...
GAGTAGGGCGCCAGGGGGGCGGCGCGGCCCACGGGGAAGATCGCCTTGCGGTCCATGAGGTCCACCTCCGCGTCGTGCGTCACGAGAGGGTTGGCGGCCGCGGGCCGTCCTCCCTCCACCGCAGAGTGTGCGTTTGTCCCCCCCCCGGGGCGGGGCTCCGCCTTCCGCGCCGGGCCCTTCCCCGGCGGGCCGGTGGGGCTTGGGGCGGACCTCCCCTCTTGCTAGGAGCCTGTCTGAGAAATAGTCTCGGAGGAGGACTTTAGCGTACGAAAGTAGAATCCGTGTCGATGCCAACCGGCAAAGTGTACCGTCCGTACCACCCCCATCAAGATCCGCTCCTGCCGCCGTCGCTCCAGGAGTGGCTCCCCCACGACCACGGGGCCTACTTCGTCCGCGATCTGGTGGAGCACTTTGACCTGAGCGCGAGTGAAGCCACGCACGAAGACGAAGCGCGGGGCGGGCCCCCTACCACCCCCAGAGGATGGTGAAGATCTTGCTGTACGCGTACTGCACGGGTGTCTACGCGTCGCGCCGGATTGCCCGGCGCCTGCACGAGACGCAGCCGTCCGGGTGCTGGCCGCGGAGAACACGCCCGACTTCCGGACGATCAGCGAGTTTCGCCGGCGGCACCTCGAGGCGCTCAGTGGGCTGTTTCGCCAAGCCCTGGCCCAGCAGGCCGGGTTGGTGACGCTGGGCCACGCCGCCCTGGACGGCACGAAGATCCGCGCCACTGCCGGTAAACACAAGGCGATGAGCTACGCGCGGCTGTGTCAGGAAGAGCCCCGCCTGGCTGCCGAGGTGGCAGCGCTGGTGCGGCGGGCGGAAGAGGCCGATGCGGTGGACGACGCGGCGTACGGGCCGGACCGCAGCGGCGACGAGGTGCCGGAGGAGCTGCGACGCCGCGAGAGCCGGGTGCGGAAGATTCGGGAGGCGAAAGCGGCCCTGGAAGCGCAGGCCCACGCGCAGGCGGAGCGGCAGCGGGCGGCGCGGGTCGCCCAGGCGGCCCAGGCTGCAGAGAGCGCCCCGCCACGGCGGCGGACTCCCCGCCGCCGCGCGACACTCCAGCCGACCGCGTCCAGTACAACTTGACGGACCCCGACTCGCACAGCATGAAGGACGCCGAGGGGGCGTTTGTGCACGCCGAGAACGCCCAGGCCGCCGTCGATGCCGCGCATCACCCCATTGTCGCGGCGACCGTGACGGCGCAGCCCGCCGATGCCCCCCACCTGGAGCCCATGGGAGCGGCGATCGCGGAGAACACCGGGAGACCGCCCACACGCCTCTCCGCCGACGCGGGGTATTTCAGCGAACGCGCCGGTACGGCGGTGGCCCCGCACACCGACCTGTCCAGCGCCACGGAGAAGGTGAAGCACTCCCAGCCCGTGCCCCCGGCGCCGCGTGGCCGGACCCCGAAGACCCTCTCCGTCCGCGAGCGGATGCACCGGAAGGCGCGGACCACAGCCGGGTGCCGTGTACGCGATGCGCACGGCGATCGTCGAGCCCGTCTTCGGACAAATCAAAGGGGCGCGCGGATTCGTGCGCTTTCTGGTGCGCGGACAGGTGAAGGTCCGCGGTGAGTGGATGCTCGTCGCCACGGCCCACGACATCTGTCGGCTGTGTGCGGCACGCCCCCGCGTCGAGGCGGTCCTCCACCCCGGGACAGGGTACGGACGACGGAGAACAGGGGTCAGAGACCGCGAAATGTTCCTCACTGTGGGCTCACGCCCCCCATCAACCACCCGTGACCTTGGATTATGACTCGCATCGATGCCATGAACGCTATTACCCGGACGGGCTCCTAGCCCATGTGTGCGCGAACGTAGCCTTCCAGGCAGCTGACTGGGTAGCGGTATCACTCGCACCCTCTTGATTTTCCTGGGTTTTGGAGCAAGCGGGCGTCGGGCGCGCGCGGGAGCGTTGTGAAAACATCTCGCACGTTCATCCCGCTGTTGTGCAGGAATTGATGCATGATTCGGCGGACGTCCCTAGTGAAATGTTTGTGCGGACCGTCACCCGCCGTCAGGGCGCCAAGACCTATCAGTACCTCTACGTGGTCGAAGGCCGGCGCGTCGGAGGACGGGTCCGCCAGCGCATCGCCTCCTCCCTCGGGCGGGCCGATGTGCTCGCCTCCCCTCTGGACAAAGTCCTCGCGCTGTTGCGCCCCTACACCCGCGCGCGACTGCTGCAACCGCACGAGATCTCAGCCGAGCAGGGGCTGACCTACGGCCCGGTCCTCGTCGCACGGCGCCTGTGGGACCAGCTGGGGATCGGCGAGATCATCCGCCGCCACTGTCCCTCCCGTCCGGGGCTGGACGTCGCGGAGACGGCGTTCGTGCTCACCGCGCATCGCCTGCTGCATCCCGGCAGCGAGCATGCGCTGGCGTGGTGGCTCGAGGAGAGCTGGGTCGCCGATGGCACGGGGCAGCGCATCTGTCCCCAGTGGGAGACCCATGGCCGGGTGCGTGTGGCCTATCGCCAAGTGCGGCAATGGTCTCGCACGTTGGACCACCTGATCGCTGCCAAGGAGGCCATAGAAACGGACCTGTACTTCCGGCTCCGCGATCTCTTTGGGGTGCAGGTGGAGGTGGTGTTTTACGACCTGACACGTACCTATGTCGAAGGCAGCGGGCCCCCGCACCTCGCCCGATGCGGCTATTCGCGTGACGGACGGCCGCGCAATCGACAGGTGCTGGTGGGCATGGTCATGGCGAGCAGCTGGCCGGTCGCCTCGTACGTGTTCCCCGGCCACCGGGCTGATCGCCAGACGGTCCGGGCGGTCCTCGCGAATGTGCGACGGCGGTTCCCCGTCCAGCGCGTGGTGTGGGTGTGCGACCGGGGGATGGTGAGCGCACAGGTGCTCCAGGCGCTGAGAGACGGGGGCGACCGCGACATCGTCGGGCTCCAGCGCCGCCGCACCCCGACGGCCCAGGCGGTGCTGGCCGCGGCGCGGCAGCACGGAGGGGGGCAGCCGCTCCCGGACGGGGGGCGCGCCGTCGACGTCCCCATGCCCCCTGAGGGGGCCCGCTACATCGTCGTGCCCAGCCCTGAGCGCAGGGCCTTCGAACGCGCGATGCGGCGCCAGGACATGCGGCGCTGCCGCGATGCCCTTCGCACCCTCCAGACTGCGGTGGCCGCCGGACGGCTCAAGACGCCAGAGAAGATCGGCGCCCGCGCGGGGGCGATCCTGGGGGCGTATCGGGGCTCCCGCTACTTCACGTGGCGCCTGACGCCTGACGGCCAGTTCCAGTTCGCCCTCGATCGCACGACGCTGCGCGCCGGGCGCCGCGTGGAAGGCACGTATCTCCTGCCCACCACCGACCGGACCCTCGACGCGGGGCAGACCGTGGCAGCCTACAAGGAGCTCCTGATGGTGGAACGCGCCGTCCGTGAGCTCACGGGGAGTATGGAGCTGCGGCCGATCTCTCATCAGACGCAGCGCCGGGTGCGGGCCCACCTGTTTGTCGCCCACCTGGCGGTGCTGCTGGGCTGTGCCTTGCGCACAGCCCTCACGCGGTCCGGGCTCACGCTCGCCTTGGACACGGCGTCGGACGCCGTGCGCCCGATCCGCCTGGTGGAGCTCGACGCTGCGGGCCAACGCCTCCGGCTCGCGACCCGCCCGGGCCCGCACGGCCAAGCAGTCCTCCGGGCAGTCAGCATCCACCAGCTCACGCCACCCCGGGAGTGTTGTGGAAAACAAAAATCAAAAATCCAGGAAAATCAATGCCTCTAAGGCGATTTCCTGCAAACATGGGATAGGCGAGCCCGAAGCGCGGGAGGAACACGAGGGCTCCGCGCGTGAGGCCCAGGCTGCGTGTCCCCTCGTACGGGCGCCGGATCCCTCCGCGCGCCGACTCGAGCTGGTGCAGCTGCCGGGCAGCCGATCAGCTGCTCCAGTTCGTACTGCAATCCGCCGAGGTCGAAGAGGCTTCGCCACGGCTCCATCTCGATCAGGAGATCGAGGTCGCTTTGCTCGTCGGCCTGCCCGCGCGCGGCGCAGCCGAAGACCCGCGGGTTGCGCGCCCCGTAGCGGGCGCAGAGGCGGAAGATATCTTCGCGCTTCCGGCGCGGTCGTTCGTCACGCGTCATCCTCCAGCGTCCAGCTTCGCCCCGTTGGCCACGGTCACTGCTCCTCCAGCAAGCCCGCCACCTCGCGGCGTAGCGTTGGCAACTTGGACTCGACGATGTCCCAGACGATGCGGTGGTCTACCCCCGTATATCCGTGAATCAGGATGTTGCGAAAGGCGATGATGCGGCGGTACTCGCTGATGCGAGAGACCAGGGCCTCATCCAGCCTGGCGAGCTGCGCCAGCGCCTCGCCGATGATCTCGAACTGCCGCTCCACGGCGGAGCGCAGCATGGCGTCCCCCTCGTAGTCCGCGAGGGTCTTCCCCGCCGTAAAGGTGGCGATGAGCTCGGCGGCTTGCTGGATATCGTACAGGTACTTCTTGGCCTCAGACCGCATAGAGTACCGCCTTGGTTCGCTCCACGGACTCGCGGAAATATGGGTTCTTAATGGCGCTGGCGACGACGAGATCCACCGGCCGTCCGAAGAGCGCCTCGAGGGACTCCAGCAGGCCGAAATACCGGTCGGCGTAACCGGGCCCGACCTGCGGTTCGAACTCGACCAGAAAATCGAGGTCGCTGTCTTCGCCGCGGAATTCTCCCACGGCGGCCGAGCCGAAGACCTCCAGCCGGCGCACCCGAAACCGGCGGCACAGGGCTTCCAGTTCGGCCCGGCGCTGTTCAATTTGAGCGATCATCGCGGTTCCCCCCCCCGAGCAGAAGATAGCCGATTAGGGCCAGTATTACAACGAGACATTAGCCGCCAAATGTAGCACAATCTGCCCAACAGCAGCCATCGCAGCACACGTCGGACCAGGAGTCGCACTTATGCCACGGACGCCCGTGCCGGTCCTTGCGTCGCCCCCGATGGTGAATCTGGCATCCCGAGACTTCGAAACCCTCATCGAGGAGCTCCAAGCCTCCCACGCTATCTTCAGCCCCTTCTTCCGCCGGCGGGAGCAACGGGAGTGGGGGGTGCAGTATCTTCACGGGCAGTTGCTGGACCTGCCGCGCAAATCCATCGAGCCCATGGCACTGGCCCTCCCCGGCGGGAACGTCCGCGCGATGCAGCAGTTCATCGGCGAAGGCGCTTGGGACGATGCCGCCGTGCTCGTCGCCCACCACCGGCTGGTCGCCGAGACCCTGGGGGAGCCGGACGGGGTGCTGATCGTGGACGGCAGCGACTTCCCCAAGCAGAGCACTGCCTCGGTCGGGGGTGCCCGCCAGTACTGCGGCGCGCTCGGCACGATCGCCAACTGCCAGGCCGGGGTGGTCCTGGCGTCTGCGAGTCGGAAAGGCTACACGTTGGTGGATCGGCGCCTGTACATGCCGGCAGACTGGTTCACTCCCGCCTATGCGCCGCGCCGCACACGGCGCGGCGTCCCGGCGGACCTCGCGTTTCGCACCGCGCCGCAGTTGGCGTGGGAGATGATCGACGCGGTCCGCGCCCGGGGACACCTGCCCCTGGGCTGGGTGGTCTGTGATGAAGGGTTCGGGAAAGACCCCACGTTCTCGGCGCGCCTGGAGCAGGCCGGCGTGCGCTACTTGGCGGAGGTCCCCTGCCACACGCGGGTGTGGCGCCGCCGGCCCGAGGTCGAGCCGGCGGGGCGCGGCCGCACAGGACGGCCGCGGACGGACGCGCGGGGTGTTGGTGGTGCCCGTCGTCCGCAGCGGGTAGACGACGTAGCCCGCCGCTTGCCGGCGTCGGCCTGGCGCGACTATGTGATCAAGGACGGCGCGCAGGGCGTGATCCGGGCGGCGTTCGCCTGTCTGCGGGTGCATCCGGTCCGGAACCGGGTCCCGGGGCCGGAGAGTGGGCTGGTGCTGCGTCGCACCGTGGACGGGCGGGAGGTGAAGTACTACCTCAGCAATGCCCCGCGGACGACGCGGCCGCGGGCTCTCGTGCCCACGAGCGGCATGCGCTGGCCGATCGAGCGCGCCTTCGCGGAATGCACAGACGAACTGGGGATGGATCACTATGAGACCCGCACGTGGCGCGGCTGGCATCATCACCAGACGATGACGCTGCTGGCGCATCACTTCCTCGTCCGCCTCCGCATCCGCCTCAGCAAAAAAAGCACCCGCGCTCACCGTCTGTCAGACCTCCCTGCTCATCAACGCCGTGCTCCCGCGTCGTCCCCTCACACCGTTCGAGGCCATTGAACTCGTCCGTCGCATCCAGCGGTGCAATTACGCCGCCTACCGGTCCCATCACAAACACCAGCGTCGCCGGCGGCGACAATGCTAATGTCTCGTTGTAACACGAGCCAGGACCGATCCCAGAAGCCGTCATGGGCCGGGGCCCCGAAGGTCGACGCAAATCTCCGGTCACACCTCGCATCAGCGCTTCCTTTCCCAGCACCAGGCGCCTCGACCACTGAGCTATGCCGGCCTGGTCATGCACCCTTGCAAACGCCCCTGATCACCCCCAGGCTCGGTTGTGTCGCGCGCGGCGATCGGGTCAAGCCGACGAACCCGTAGGTCAGCCCCGCCCCACCAAGACACGCTAGAGGGCCACCCCCTCCCGCACGGCCTCCGCCACCATGGAGATCTCCTCGGCCTTGCGGCCGAACTCTTCAGGCGTGTAGCACAGCGGCTGGAGGTCCACGTCCAGGTGCCACAGGTCTAGAACTGCGCGGATGCGCTCGTCCCAGGAGAGGTCTCGGAAGGCCGGCGAGACGAGGATGAGGTCGTAGTCGCTCTCCACGAGCTCGTCCCCCCGCGCGCGGGAGCCGAAGAGAATCACCCTCTCCAGAGGGAACCGGATCCCGACCTCCTGGAGAAACCTCTCTAGGTACGCCCGGTCAACGCCGAGGTGACCCATCGGTGGACCCGCTCCGCTGCCTCCAGGAGCATGGCCGCCTTCCTCTCATCGTAGTTTTCCGCCGGGACCCCGTTGGCTGCGTCCGGGTAGCGCGAGGTAGCGTACTCGGGGTTGAGGAGCCGGAGATCACTCATCACCTCCTCGGGAATGTCCAGGGCGCGTCCCAGCTCCACCAGGTTGTGGGTCTTCGGAGGCATCCTCCGCTGGAGTTCGATGATAGCGCCCTTAAGCCACTTCTCCACGGCCTGGTGGCAGGCGAAGGCGGCTGCGAAATGAAATCCCGCCCGGCTGCTCATCCGCGCATGGGCCAAGTCCGCGTCGCCCTGCGTGATCCAACGGCGGGCTTCCTCTCGCATCTCTCCCTCCCTTCACCGACACAAACACGGCTCCTCGCCAACCGTCGCGCGGGCATCTGGGGCAAACGGTGGTCCTCCGGGGTGGACCCCCGGAGGGAGCCGCACCATGGCCTGGCGATCAACCACGTGCCTTTCGAACAAATCCCCGTGGCCGACCGAATCGTCACCATCATGAGAGAGCAACGTCCCCAAGAGATCGCTCGAGCTCACGGGGTCTGCTGTAACCCACGGAATCCCTGACTGCGGGATCCGGTAGACGTGCTCCGACCCCCTGGTTTCGGACAGGGGCCCATCCCCAAGGAGGCTGTCCCTCCTTCCGTCCCTCGTCGTCTCTCGCTAGGACACGTATAGGGCGTGACTGCAGAGGGTCAGCCGCGCACCGGGGAAATCCTCATGACACGTACCCGAGAGACGTCGCTGATCCCTCGGCCACTTGTTCGCTAGCGCGAAGCCGACACCTCCCCAGGAGCCCACGGCCTCCACCCCGCAAGCACCCGGCCGATGGTCGGAGACGCCGGGAGGCGCGGTGTCGTCGAGCTCTCACGCGGGGGTCGGTTCTCGACCCGATCCCCGCGCGCCTCCTCACCTCCCGCGGGCCCCGACCCCGATCGGCCATCCTTCGCTCCAAGAGACCGATGGGTGTCGCCTTCGGCTGGATGGAACTACACCTGCCGATACCTCCATTCTCGCCTCGGTCGGGTAGCGAGGTGGCGCGCCAACTGGGGTAGGATCAATCGTCCCAACCCCGGTTCCCCCTCGCCCCCGGTCCAGGCAACCGCCTGAGTGGGCATACCGCTGCTGCGGTGGCGATTGCCCGCAGGGGATGAGGATTCGGCGAGGCGCTCCCGTCCAGGCAGCTGCCTGGGCGGTGCGACGGGTCCGCCTCCCCTCTCCCCGGGAGGAATCGAGGCACGTCTGGAGCGCATGGGAGCGCCTGGGCCGGAGGCTGGCCGCGTGCGGCGCGGTCGGCGTCCGCCGAGGGGAGGCGGGAGGAGGGGGAGCCCCCTCTCCGCGGCGGCACCTTCCCGGAATTCCGGGAAAGGCCCGCCGCGAGATGGTTCACCGTCCGGCCCCGGGCAGAGGGAAACCCCGGCGCCAATGGCCGGGAGCGCTGTTCGCCCGGCGGGCATGGTCACGTGAAATACGGGACCATGCTTTTTAGGAACGGCATGGCCTATGTGTGCCTGGAGAAAGAAGGCTCTCGGCGCACGCCCCGGAGCTGTGCAGACGTCCTCCTCCGGGCTTCCCCGGGATTCCGGGGCCTGCGGTAGAAATCGCACAGCGCACGCACGGGGCATACCGGGCACCGGGGCACCCGGGCCCTGCAGACCTCCCGGCCGTGACGGACGAGCAGGAGGTGGAAGGGGCCGTAGCGCCGAGGGGGGACGAGCGCCTCCATCCACGCGTGGGCGTCGTCCGCGGTCATCCGCTCGGGGATGAGGCCGATCCTCTTCCCCACGCGGAAGACGTGGGTGTCGACGGGAAACGCGGGAATGCCGATCCCAAACACCAGCACGATGGCCGCCGTCTTGGGGCCCACGCCCTCCAAGTTCTGGAGCCAGGCCTTCGCGCGTGCGGGATGCCACCTCCTCAGGAAGTCCAGGGACAGGGCGCCCCGCTCCTCTGTGATCCGGCGGAGGGCGGCCTGGATTCGGGGGGCCTTGAGGGCCGCGAGCCCCGCGGGGCGGATCGCCTCCACGACGCGCGGCGTCGGCGCGTCGCGCACTGCCTCCCAGGAGGGAAATTTCTCTCGGAGACGGGCGAAGGCCCGATGGCTGTTGGTGTCGCTCGTGTTCTGGGAAAGGATCGTGAGGACGAGCGTCGACACCGGGTCGAGCCGGTGCCGACGGTGGGGGGCCCCGTAGGAGGCCTCGAGGAGCTGATCCACCTGCGCGGCCTTGCGGCGCAGAGCCGCCGGGGGCCGGCGCTTCCCCTCCTTGCCCAGCGTGCGGGATCCGCCCGTCACCTATGCGGCACCCGCAGGAGATCCCACGCCGTGACGCCTCCCACGACGCCGATCGGCACGACCACCGCCGAGAAGGACCACCGGAGCTCGCCGAACCCTCCCGCAAGCGCTCCCCCGATGTAGGCCAGCCACAGGATCGCAAAGAGCGGGGCCGAGCCCCGGGGCCGGGCCGCCGGGTCCCCGACCCCCACCGGGCGGCCCTCGCTCCGCACCAGGAGGAGCGTCACGGCCTCAATGGCGAGATTTGTGAGCGTGCCCGTGACGTAGGTGGTGGACACTCTCTGCTCGCCCACGCGCCGCACCGCAGCGTTCTGGAGGCCCATGGCGGCACTCAGGAGGCCGGTGAGCGGAAGGACCACGTCCCCCGGCAGAGGCCCCGCATGCTCTCCCGCACGGCCCGCCCACGCCCCGAGGGCAGCCAGGAGCGTCGCGGTCTCCAGCAGGAGGACGTTCCCGATGCGCCGCTGGCTCCGGAGCACCAGCGCGCCGGCTGCCGCCCCGGCCATGAAGGCCCCGAGGGCGAGGGCGGCCCGTCCGACCCCCTGCCAGCGTGCCTGGCCGATCGCGATCCCCAGGAGTACCGTGTTGCCGGTCATGTTGGCCGTGAAGAGACCGAGCATCAAATAGCCCACCGCGTCCAAGAAGCCCGCGGCGCCCGCGAGGAGAGCGGCGACCCGACGGCGTGAGAGCGGCGGCTCCAAGACCTCCGGGGGAACCACATCCGGCACGGGCAGAGTGTTCGCCCCGATGCGCGTCCCCGTCCTCCACGCCGTCTCGGCAGGCGGGGTGGAACAGGGCCTCTCTTCTACCAAGAAAAGGTCAGGACATTGTCCTGCCGCGCTGATCCGGGAACGGAAGGGCGCACGGCCCCGATGCCTTCCCCTCTCCCGGCTCTTCGGCAGGAAGGCTCCGGGCGGCCCGGGACTTTAGGGAGGAAACACGACGACCGCAGCGCTCGCCCCCGGGATCTCCAGGTCCGCCCCGCCGCCCGCCACACGCACAAGGACGCGGGCACCGGGAGACCCTCCCCCGTCCGGCTCGACGGAGAGATCCTCGAAGACCACGCCGGTCGTGGCCCCGAGGGAGGGCCCCCGGAGGGAGAGGAGCCTACCCTGCGCCTCAGCGCGGCCCAGGAGGCGGAGGTGCACCCTCACAGGCCGGGGAGACGAGGCGATCATGGTGACCCGGAGGATCCCCCGGGAATCCTGGGTGGCATAGGCCACGGCGGACCCCTCAGGGACGACCCGCACCGGGATGATCCGTCCCTGGAGGGCCCGGCGGAGCAGCAGGAGGGCGGAGTAGTTCGGCTGGGTGCGGAACCGGTCCGCCCGGGCCTGGGCCAGCGTGGGCGCGCAAATGGGGCTATAGCCTCCGCAGTGGTCGAGGATCGCGTGGAGATTGATGCCGATGATCCCCAGCTGGGCCACCCGGAAAGCGTAGTCGACGGTCCACAGGGCCCCCGCCAGCGTATCGCTCACTCCGCGCTTCCCCCCGCCGAAGACGGAGTTCGTCTCGGTCAGACGGAGGGACAGTCCCGCGTCCTCCGCCACGCGTGCCCAGCCTCCCAGCTCCTCCGCCTCCCGCGCCCGGAGGGACGACGACAGGAGGTGGGCGACGCTGGGGTAGGCCGGAGAGGCGGGGTCGGTGACCGGAGCCCCGAGAGGATAGTGGTGGGAGGTGACGAAGGCCAGCTCCCTACGCTCTGCTCCCGCGAGGCGGCTCAGGATGTCCAGGCCCCCGGTGACGCCCGCGATGCTGGGGCCGATAACAGATACCCCCGGGACGCGCGAGCGGACGGCGCGGAAGTACGCCCGCCACTCCCGCAGGTACTGGTCCACCGTGTAGGAGGGAGGCCGGAGCGGGCCCGTGAAGGAGCTGGTGTACAGATCGGGCTCGTTACCGAACTCGACGGCGGCCAGTGCTCCCCCGGCCACCGCGGCCGCTCGAGAGGCCTCGTCGGCGGCCGCCCGCGGGTCGAAGTGGCCAAGATTGAGCCCCAGGATGACCCTCCACCCGGCCCGGCGGGCAAAGGCAAACATCCGTGCCAGGTCAGGGGGAGTGATGACGAAGCGCGCGCCGGGGTAGGACCCCGCAGGGGCCCAGGCAGCCTCGTCGACCGTCTCACCCCCAAACCGGAGAACACCGGGGCCGAGGGCGGTGAGCAGCGCGACGAGCCTCCCGTGACGGGGGGTGAAGATCCCGTCGTGGAGGGCGGCCGCTTCGAAGCTGAGGCCCAGGAAGCCCCGTGGGATGGCCGGGCCGAGCGGAGACCTCCCGACCACCACTGCGACCGCGGACGGGGATCCCTCTCCTCCGCCGTCGGCCCGCGTCGCGGGCGACGGATGGCCGGAGGCGCACACGCTGATCGCCACAGCGATCAACGTCACCGCCGCCTTCCTGCGAGCGGATCCGCGTCCGCGCGCCCGGAGGGCGCGCCCCATCCCTCTCACGGGGGCGTGGTCGCAAGGAGCGGTGTCATGGTCCGGGGATCCCCCTCCCTGGCTGCGGCACGCCGCGTCGTGGCCCAGGGCATCGTCCCTCCTCCCGGAGAACGACGGAGCTCCCTCGTCCGTGTGGAAGACGACCGGCGAGTCCGGCCAGCTGCTCCAGAGGGGATGACCGCAGCAGGTGGCCCCGTCGCGCTTCGGGACTGGGACTCCCCCTCTCTCCCTTTACGACCCACGGAAGCGAGTGCTCTCTCCCCGACCGTCCCGAGCCGAACGTGGCGAAGACTCTGTGGGGCCACCGGCGAGCGAGAGAACCGCCCTGTCCCCTTGCGCGCCTTCCGTCCCCGTGTCCTCCCGGGGCGGTTGGAGAAGAGATCCAGGTCGTTCTGTCCTCCGGATGTCTCCACCGGCCGCGAGGACACCCATCAGCCTCTCTATAAGCGCGCAGCAGGGGCTCCCGGTTCCCGGGGGGGTCACGGGAATGTCATGCCGAGCTACCCGGTTCTGGTATGACCTCGTTCGAGGGCAGCGCGCACCTCGTCCCCTTCCCGAGTCCGACCCGGCCATCTCCTCATGCATACGGTGCCCTCGACCGGCGGTGCCCTCGTGGTGTGCCTGGCGAGATCCACCGGCTTCCGCATAGAGAGCCGTGGGCGCACGGCCACGCCGCTGACCCATCGCCCCTCTGCCGCGGCCCTTGCTGGTCGACATGAGGCGAGCCACCACCTCCTCCCTCGGCTCGGCCGTGGAGGGTGCACTCGAAGCCTCGCGTTGTTTCCCCACCTGCCCCTCGCCCCCCGCGTGGTCGGTCAACCACACAGTCCAGTTGTCAAAACGATTTGACGGTATACCTCAGAAGTGATAGAATGCGGAAAACTATCCCGCGGGTGGGACCGAAGACAATCGTGGTTCTTTTGGGCATGGCGATCCGAGGCGGGGAGCGGAGAGAGGCCGAGCTCGCCCTGGCCCACCGCGTCGGCTACGATGCGGCCGAGATCAGCATGGACGGGACAGGCATCATCTTCGGGGGCCACCTCCACCCGCGGCTCCTCCGGGACGCCCTGGAGGAATTCGCCCGGCACGATCTCGTGTACACCGTCCATGCCCCCAGCAGCCTCGACCTGCGGGACCGCACGCACCGGGACGTCCAGATGCTCCTGGCCCGCTCGACCCTGGAGTTCTGCCAACGGGTCGGAGGGCGGGTCTTGGTCCTCCACTTCGAACGGCAGAGCCCCGATCCGCGGGATGAGGAGGCCTTCGAGGATGCGGTGCTGCGACTCTCCGACGACGCCGGAGACCGCGTGACCCTGGCCGTCGAGAACATCGAGGTGGAGCGGGTCGAGCCCGTGGTGGAGTGCGTGGACAGGATCGGCCGGCCCAACGTCGCCATGGCCCTCGACATCGGGCACGCTTACCTCGCGGCCTCCCACTTCGGGGTCGACTTCCTGGAGACGATCAAGCAGGCCCTCCCCTTCATCAGGCACATCCACGTGAACGACAACTTCGGCCGCTACGATCCCCTGAGGCTGGAGAACTTCACACTGTACAGGACCCAGACGCCGGCCGATACCTTCCCCCTCGGCAAGGGAGACCTCCACCTGCCGGTGGGATGGGGGGCGATCCCCCTCAGGCAGGCGTTTGCGTCCCTCGGAGGCTACGAGGGGATCGTCATCCATGAGTACCGGTATCCCCTCTTCCTGGCATCGGCGGAGGAGGATTGCGCCCGGGCGCGAAGTCTGGTGCACCTCGTGGAGCAGGCGGGACCCGCTGGGTGATCGGCTCAGTCTCAGGAGGTGAGGTGGATGCGGGGAGGAAGCGGCAAAGTACGGTGGGCCATTGTCAGCATTGTGCTCCTCTCTCTGGCTGCAGCTCAGGCAGGGCCCTCTCCTGCTGTGGCGGCGGCGCCCGTCACCCTCAACATCTACATCAACGGCGACACCAACATCTTCGACCTGTGGACCAAGGCTCTGCTCCCGGCTTTCACCCGCCGGTACCCCCAGTACCGCGCCAACATGGTCGGGCTGCTCCACGGCAATGGATCCCAGGGCGTCCTCGACAAGTTGCTGGCCGCCAAGCGGGCCGGGCGGACCACGGACGTCGACCTGTGGGAAACGGAGCCCTCCTTCGTCCAGCAGGGCATTTCTGAAGGGCTGTGGGTCAAGCTCACCCCACGCCTGCTTCCCAACCTCGCGCGCGTGCCCGCCCAGAAGCTCGAGGCCACCGACTGGTACAGCGTGCCCTATCGCGGGTCCTCGGTCGTCATCGCCTACAACAGCCAGTACGTGAAGACTCCGCCCAAGACCTTCGACGAGCTCGTCGCCTGGATCAGAGCCAACCCGGGGCGCTTCACCTATTGCGACCCGAACACGGGCGGGTCGGGACAGGCCTTCGTGGCGGCGGCCATCTACAAATTTGCTCCCGCGGCCAAGTTCGCGGGCAGGGAGTACGACCCCAAGGAGGAGGCGGCATGGGACCCGGCGTGGAAGCTCCTGCGCGACCTCCAGCCGGCCATGTACAATCGGGGCTTCCACCCCAACGGGAACGTGGCCGTCCTCCAACTCCTGGGCCAGCAGAACATCTGGGTCGCGCCCGTGTGGTCAGACATGGGGCTGGACTTCGCGAAACGGGGGCTGTTGCCCAAGACCGTGCGGTTCGAACAGATCACTCCCCCGCTCTTCGGGGGCGACTCCACCGTGACGCTGCCGGCCTTTTCGCAGCACCTGGAAGGGGCCCTGACCCTCCTGAACTGGCTCCTCACCCCTGAAGCGCAAGAGCTCGTCATCGGCCAGGTCTCGGGATACCCCGGGATCGACTGGAAGTACATGCCCGAGTCGGTGCGGCGCCAGTTCGCGGATGTCGCCAAGCCCTACGCCCCCTTCCCGAACGCCAAGTACCTGGCCGACATGAAGCGCCTGTGGCATGACAAGGTGGCAGCAGGGGAGTAGCCCGGCCGACGGTGGAGGGACGCGGACAGACGACAGTCGGTGCCGCCGGGCAGGCGGCCGGAGTCCCCCGGCGGAGCTGGAGGGAGGGCGTCCTCGGACTCGCGCTCGTGACCCCGCCCCTCCTGCTCCTCCTCTTCCTCATCGTGATCCCCGCGCTCGCCGCGATCCTCGAGACCCTGACCTCGGAGGGAGGGGGGATCACGCTCGCGCACTATGCCCAGGTCCTGGGCTCCCGGGCGGTGCGGACGGACATCGTCTTCACCGTCGAGGTGACCCTCGCGTCTGTGGCCGCGGTGTTCCTCCTCAGCTACCCCATCGCCCTCTACCTGCGGTTCTCCCGCACCCGCCTCGCGTCCGTCCTGGGGGTGGTGTTCGTCGTGCCCCTGTTCGTCCCCGTCGTCATTGCGTCGTTCGCGATGATCACCTTCCTCGTCCCCCACGGCTTTGTGTCCACGCTCCTCTACCTCCTGGGGGTCCACCGGTTCCCCCAGCTGGTGTACAACGCGACGGGGATCGTGCTCGCCCAGGTATGGGTGAACGTCCCCTTCGCCGTCCTCATCCTGGGGGCCGGGCTCCAGGCCATCGACGACGTCCTCATCGACTGCGCCCGGGACGTGGGCGCGGGCCCCGCACGGACCTTCCTGTCGATCATCCTCCCCCTCAACGGGGTCCCGACGATGATCGCGCTCACGCTGCTCTTCATCGGCATCTTCGGGTCCTTCACGATCCCCTACCTGGTGGGCGGGAACGCGCCCCAGATGCTGGGCGTGACGATGACCAACTACCTGACCCAGTACTTGCGGCGGACGGAGGCCGTGACCATGGCGGTCATGGCCTTCGCCATCGCCGCCGTCGTGGGGGCGCTCTACGTCGGGAGCGTGAGCCGACGGGAGCGGGGGGCCTGATGGCCGCGACGTCGCCCCCCTGGGGCTGGGTCCCGGGGGCGCTGGCCCGGGCCGTGGGCGTGGGGATGTTCCTGGCGCTCACGGCCTTCCTCCTGGGGCCGCTCCTCACGCTGCTGCTGTGGGCCTTCGCGGGCACGTGGCTCTTCCCCCACCCCCTCCCGGAGTTCTCGCTCCGCTGGTGGGCCTTCGTCTTGGGCAACGCCGACGTCGGCAAGGCCATCCGGATGAGCCTCCTCAGCGCCCCCACGGCGACCCTCCTCTCCGCCCTTGTCTGCATCCCCGCCAGCTACGCGTTCGCCCGGCTCGAGTTCCCGGGGCGCCGCTTCCTCCTCCTCTCCTTTCTCAGCGCGAACGCTTTCCCCAAGATCGGCCTGTACGTCAGCATCGCCACGCTCTTCTACCGGCTGAACCTCATGGACACCTTCCTGGGGGTGGTGCTCATCCAGTTGGTGAACACCCTCCTGTTCATGATCTGGATCCCCACCGGAACATTCCGGGGCATCAACCGCAACCTCGAGGAGGCCGCCCGGGACGCCGGGGCCGGCCCCCTCCGCACCTTCTTCTCCATCACCCTCCCCATCGCGCTCCCCGGCCTGATCGTGGCCGCGCTGTTCGCCTTCATCGCGGCCTTCGACGAGGCCCAGGGCACCCTCATCGTGGGGACGCCAAACCACGTGACCATGCCGGTGCTGATGTACGGGCTGGTCCTGAGCTACCCGCAGCCCGTCGGAGCCGTGTTCTCCGTGCTCCTCTCGTTCCCGTCGCTGCTCCTGCTGATCGCGGCCCAGCGCTACCTCCGGGCCGGTTACCTCGCCGCGGGGTACAGTCTGTGACCCCCGCCGCCCCAGGGGATGGAGTGGTGTAAAGGTGGCGCGTCTCTCCCTCCTCCACCTCACGAAGCGCTTCGGACCCCACGCGGCGGTCCACGACCTGACGCTCGACGTCCGGGACGGCGAGCTGATGTGCCTCCTGGGCCCGTCCGGGTGCGGCAAGACGACGACCCTGAGGATGATCGGGGGGTTTACGTCTCCCGACGCCGGCGACATCCGGATCGACGACCACAGCGTCCTCGCGCTCCCCCCGGAGCGCCGTCCTACGGCCATGGTGTTCCAGAGGTACAACCTCTGGCCCCACATGACCGTGGAAGGCAACATCGCCTTCGGGCTCAGGGTTCGACGCCTGCCTCGGGGGGAGATCGAGTCACGGGTGCGGGAGGCTCTCGCGCTCGTGGGCCTGCCGGGGGCGGGCCGCAAGTACCCCCACCAGCTGTCGGGGGGCGAGCAGCAACGGGTGGCCGTGGCGCGGGCGCTCGTGCTGCAACCCCAGATCCTCCTCCTCGACGAACCCTTCAGCAACCTGGACGCACGGCTGCGGGTCCACATGCGCGAGGAGGTGAAGCAGCTCCAGCGGCAGGTCGGCATCACGACCGTCTTCGTGACCCATGACCAGGAGGAGGCCCTCACCATCGCGGACCGGATCGCGGTGATGAAGGACGGCGTCCTCCAGCAGGTGGACACTCCGGAGGCTCTCTACGCCCACCCGCGGACGGTCTTCGTGGCCGACTTCATCGGCACCATGAACATGCTCCACGCCAGGGCCGACCCGTCCACGAGGACCCTCCACGTGGGGCCCTGGCGCCTTGCGGTACCCGCGGACCGCGTGCCCGGGGGCGACGTCACCGTGGCGGTGAGGCCCGAGGACCTCGTGCAGGACCCCCACGGAGCTCCCGTCCGGGTGCGGCGGGTCATCAACCTCGGCCACTACCTCCAAGTCGTCCTGGACAGCAGAGAAGCGGGAACGCTCCGGATGTTTGCGGGCAAGGACGCGGCCCTCTCGGAGGGCATGGAGACGCGGGTCGCGATCGGGCGGGCGCTCGTGTTCTCCGGGTCTGAGGTCCTGGAAGTGGGAGGCCCGATGCGCCCTCCTGTGGCCTCTCCCCTGGAGCGCCCCTAGCAGGAGCCCGTGGAGATCTCCTCCCACGCCCGTCCCGCCAGCCTCGCGCGGGGGGAGGCGCTGGAGCAGCAGGTCACGGTGTCCTCCCCTGGGGAAGGATGGGCGGCCCTGGTCCTCCAGGTCCCCGGGACGTGCTGGGGACGGGCGGAAGCAGGCGTCCTCGCCCTCACGGTGGACGGGGGGCGGCGCCAGGAAATCATCGTGGCCACCGGCGAGCACCCGACGGAGTACGTGAGGGCGCTGGGCGCGTTGGGGCCAGGCCGCCACGTCGTGCGCGTCGAGCACGATCCTCTCCTGTCGGCGACGCCGGCCTCCGTTGTCCGGGTGCACAGCATGCGGATCGGGTGCCTGGACTCCCGCAGCGAGAGCGCCTTCGTGTGGCGCCATTCCCCGGTGCTCCACTACCGGGCAATCGACAGCCCTCTCGACTCGACGACGACCGACACCCCCCTTGTGCTCTTCTACAGGTGGGCGGGCGAGGACCTGGAGTACCACGTGATTTACAGCCACGAGGATGAGGGGACGGACCTCACCGGCCTCCTTGCCCGGTGGGGCCACACGACGGACATCGAGTGGGTCCTGAGGGTCGCCCGGGATCCTGCGGGGCGGGCGGTCAGGGAGGAGTTCCAGGGGCCGGGCCACAGGACCTGTCTCTTCCAGGGCATGAGAGACTTCGGGCACCACCCCGTGCTCCAGGTCGCCACTCGCAATGGACTCGTGACGGACCGCGTCCACGTGCCCCATCGGGTCGCCCTCGCCCCTCTCCTCGCCCAGCCCCCTGGAGAGCCGCGGGAGGGGGTGCAACACCGCGTCCCCTGGGTGTACCGCGTGAGCGCTCTCGAGGTCGTCCGACAGGTCCCTCTCGAGCAGGACCCCGTCCCCGCATCCCTCGCCCCGGCCGACCCGCGGTGCTACCTCTACGTCCAGTGGACGAGGGTCTCGGGACCCGCGGGGCCCCTCGAGACCCTCGTGCGCGTCCGGGGTCGCTGGTACAGCTCGGCCTGGGGACGCCGCGAGCTCGCCTGCGAGGGCCCGGACGCGGAGAGCACGGCGGTCAAACTCCCCGCGCACACCACCGAGGCCGACGTGGAGGCCATCGCCCTCCGGGCCCTGTCGGTCCCGCCCGCGCAGGCGGAGGTGAGGCTGGTCCGGGCTTTCTTCCTGGACGGGGGCTACCTTCCCCGGCCCCCCGTCGCCTCGGGAGGAGCCTGCCGGCTCACCTCAAGTCATCCTCAGGCGACGGTCTGGAGCCGCGACCGCTGAGGGCGAGCGGCGGGAGCCCGGGACACCGATCCCCCCGAGCCCAGGAAGCCCGGCCCCGGCACTCCTTCGCGTCCCCCCTGGGATGCCCGGAGGGTCAGACCGAGGACCGGCAGGGAAGACTGCGGGACGACGCGTGTGCCAGCGCCTAACCCAACTTCCGCAGTTGAGGCGTTTCTGAAGAAATTTTAGGCCCTCTCCCACGCCAGTGACAGGTGGGAGAGGGCCGTATTATTTGCGGTTGCGCGTGTCCGAGTCATCGTGATGGCTTCATTTTGT